>Ga0307380_10011521_pt1 | contig 11072 bp, 12 predicted proteins | sample UN3MG_FD_202239 | JGI IMG/M metagenome (GOLD analysis project Ga0307380, IMG submission 202239) | Soil microbial communities from Risofladan, Vaasa, Finland - UN-3 | ecosystem: Environmental > Terrestrial > Soil > Coastal area > Acid sulfate soil | place: Finland: Risofladan, Vaasa | collected... | reverse complement strand
TGGATGTGAAGAATGCGATATGGACCAATACCATCGGCGACCCGGAACTCATTACGGTCTGGAAGGACCCGGATTTTGATCCTTCCGTGAGCGCATTCTACTATGCCCGGGTGATCGAGATCCCGACACCGCGCTGGACGGCTTATGATGCGAAGCGCTACGGGGTGAAGATGCCCGCCGATGTCCGGATGGTCACCCAGGAACGGGCCTACACCTCGCCGATCTGGTATACGCCGTAAAAGGATAGATACGAAATAGGAATATCAAACAGGAACAAAATGACAAACACGAAATGGAAAATTTTGAAAAACGAAACCATTTATCCGATGGCTGATCCAGACAATGAAATTCAGATGGTCTGTCTGGGTGGAACAGGTGGCGGCTTACGCCATCGGTTCTCTTGCCGCATTGTGGTTCATCCAGCGGACGGTCTCTTTCTGGTAATCAATGGCACGTAACTAGTTGAAAATAGGGGGGGGAAACTATGAAAAGATGGAGATTATTTCAACTGATTTCGATAACAGTAATAATGATTTTGGGACTTAGTCAGAGCGCATTTTCATCGGGAGGAGGTATTGTCACCGACGATAAGGCATCCTTGAGTGGTGCGGCCAGAACAGAGCCATATTCCCCTTATGCGCAGCGAAACTTCCCTAACTTGCCACTTTGGGGTGATACGCATTTGCACACGGCAATTTCATTTGATGCGGGCGCTTTTGGTGTCCGTCTGCTGCCGGCGGATGCCTATCGTTTTGCCAAGGGTGAAGAAGTGATTTCTTCTACAGGCCAGCCGGTTAGGTTGTCCCGCCCGCTTGATTTTCTGGTGGTCGCCGATCACTCGGACAACATGGGATTCTTTCCCAATTTGCTGGCAGGTGCCCCCTATGTGATGGCAAGTGAAAAGGGGCGCAGATGGAACGAAATGGTAAAGGCGGGTGGTCAGAAAGGCGTGGAGGCTGCAGTCGAGCTCATTGTTGCCTTTTCTCAGGATAAATTCCCTAAAGAACTGGCGTCCTTGCCTGGTACGAGCGTCTATCGTTCCACCTGGGATGACACCATTAATGCTGCCGAAGAGGCGAATGACCCCGGCCGTTTTACCGCCTTTATCGGTTATGAATGGACGTCCCTGGTTAAGGGCAATAACCTGCACCGCGTGGTGATGTATCGGGATGGTGCTGGTCGCGCAAGGTTGATGGAACCCTATACCATGACGCCGCCGCTGGGAAGCCCGAACCCTGTCGATCTGTGGAAATGGATGACTGAATATGAGAAAAAAACAACGGGACAGGTTTTGGCCATTGCGCATAACGGGAATATGAGTAACGGTATCATGTTCCCGGAAATAGAGGCTTTTGGCAAAAAACTTGACAGTAAATATGTAGAGTCCCGCGCCCGCTGGGAGCCGCTTTATGAAGTGACTCAGATCAAGGGTGACGGTGAGGCCCATCCCTTCCTCTCACCCAACGACGAATTTGCAGACTATGGCACCTGGGACCAGGGAAATCTGGACCTGAGTGTGAGGAAGAAAAACGAGATGCTGCGCTTTGAGTATGCCCGCTCGGCGTTAAAAACAGGATTGCGGCTGGAAGATAAGCTGGGCACCAATCCCTATCAGTTCGGCATGATCGGCTCTACCGACAGTCATACCGCGCTGGCAGCGGTAGAAGAAGATAACTTTTTTGGCAAACATTCCGGTGGGGAGCCAAACAAGGATCGCTACAAGCACCCCATGGCCAAGGTGGGCGATCTCGAATACAAAGGTTATTCAATGGTTTCATCGGGTTGGGCCGCGGTCTGGGCGAATGAAAACACACGTGAATCCATTTTTGACGCGATGAAACGAAAGGAAACCTATGCCACCACCGGAAGCCGTATGATTGTGCGTTTCTTTGGCGGCTGGGAGTTTGACAGTAAAGACGCCAACAACCGACTACCCGCTCGTGTAGGTTATGCCAAGGGTGTGCCCATGGGAGGTGATCTGTCAGTGGCACCCAAAGGGAAGAAGGCGCCTACATTCCTCGTTGCTGCATTGAAGGATCCCATAGGGGGTAACCTGGATCGTATTCAGGTTATCAAAGGCTGGATGGATGCCAAAGGCAAGCTGCATGAAAAGGTTTATGATGTAGTATGGTCTGATGATCGCAAGCCGGATCCCAAAACCGGCAAGTTGCCTCTAGTTGGTAACACCGTGGATGTTGCCAACGCCACCTGGACCAATACCATCGGCGCCACCGAGCTTATCACCGTTTGGAAGGATCCCGACTTCGATGCCAGGGAGAGTGCCTTTTACTACGTGCGGGTGATTGAGATTCCAACACCACGCTGGACAGCATTCGATGCCAAGTACTTTAAGGTGAATATGCCGAAGGAAGTTCCGATGACCACGACGGAACGTGCTTACACTTCCCCGATCTGGTACACGCCGTAAACTCGCTTGCCCTGAGCCTTCGGCGTGAGCTCAGTAGAACGCATGTCGAAGGGTACACGCCGAATGGATGAAATGAGGAATGTCTTGAAATTAAAAGGGTTATTTCTGATATTGATCACCGGTTTCCTTGCATACGGGCTGATACTGCCCGCATCCGCCGATGACAAGAACCCGAAACTGGTTCTGCAGATCACTGTAGATCAATTGCGTGGTGACCTGCCCATGCGTTTCAAGGAGCGCCTCGGCAAAGGGGGCTTCCGTTATTTGTTGGAAAACGGCACCCATTACAACAACGCCAACTATCAACACGCCAACACGGAAACAGCCGTGGGACACGCGACGCTTGCCACGGGTGCGGATCCGTCCAGGCACGGCATTATCGCCAATGACTGGATCGATCAGAGAACAGGAAAGTTCGTATATAACACCGAAGACGATCGCCATCACATTGTCGGCAGTAAACCGAAACCCCACGAAGGCGTCTCACCCCGCAATCTTCTTGCCTCCACGATCGGCGATGAGCTTGTCGTTGACAATGGCGGACAGTCACGGGTATTCAGTGTTTCCGTCAAGGATCGCGGGGCCATCCTTCCGGGAGGACATGTGGGCAAAGCCTTCTGGTACTCCAAGAGCAGCGGCAGGTTTGTGACCAGCACCTACTACTATGACGATTATCCCGACTGGGTGAAGCAATGGAACGCCTCCAAACCGGCCGACCGCTATAAAGGGAAAACCTGGGACCTCCTTAAGGATCGCTCCTCCTATGTTGCCGGGGATATTGACGATCGTCCGTACGAAGCGGCCTTTGCGAAACTGGGGCGGACATTCCCCCATTCCCTGGGAGATGGAAGCTCGAAGTATTTCTATTTGATTCTTTCATTGACCCCCATCGGCGACGAGCTGACGCTCGATTTTGCCAAGACACTCATGGAGAACGAAAAGGTGGGCCAGGGAAATGCTACGGATTATCTGGCAATCAGTTTTTCGTCCACCGATTATATCGGCCATCTTTTCGGGCCCTCCAGCCTGGAAACAGAGGACAATATCCTGCGCCTGGATCGGCTACTGGCCGAGCTTTTCGAGTACGTAGATAAGAAAATCGGTCTCGACAAGACCCTGATCGTGCTTTCCGCCGATCACGGCGCGCCTGAAGCCCCGGAATACATGGCGGAACACGGAATGGAGACAGGCCGATTTCCATTGGACTGGTTTAAAAAAGGTTCTCCTTTGTCGAATGCGCTTAAGAAACGGTTCGGACGGGATGACCTCGTTGCCGTCCACAGTCACCCCTATCTCTATCTCAATCTTGACGCCATCGAAGATGCAAAGCTTGATATCGAAGAAGTGGAGCGCTTTGTTGCCGCGGAAATGATGAAAGTCCCGGGGATTGTCTATGCCATGACACGCAGCGACCTGTTCGCCGGGCGAATCACCGAGTCGCCCATCCAGAACCAGATCCGGCGCAGCTTTCATCCTCAACGTTCCGGCAACATCCACATGGTGCAGGAGCATTACTGGTTTTTGCACTCCACTGAGGAAGCCGAAAAGATGGGCATCGAAAAAATTGCCGCAATCCACGGCTCTCCGTGGAAGTACGATACGTACGTGCCTGTTTTCTTTGCCGGCAACGGTGTTTCGGCCCAGACAATAAGCAGGCCGGTGGGACCCCAGGACATCGCCGCGACCATCGCGGCGTATCTGGAAATCAAGCCCCCATCCGGGTCGGTGGGAGTTCCGCTTGTGGAGGTGCTGAAAGAGTAATCCGTAGAAGGGTACTCCGTGCATGTGCCCGGGTTGCCGGGTTGTTGGTCGCAAGGATCTACCGAAGAGGAGGCCTTGGCCAATATTCATGACGCCATTCAGGAGTACCTGGCCACTGTCAACGATCTCACCAAAAGCTCCGAGGTGCGGGAAATCGAGGTCGGCGGCTAGACCGTGGCGAAGATCACGGGAGTCAACCATCTCAATGCCGTCCGAAGGAACCCGCATTCTCACCATTCCAAGACACAATCCCATTAATGCCTATACGATGGCCGGTATCGTCCGCGATTCCGGTTTGACTATTGAGCGATTTCGAGAGCTTTTATAAAAAAAGCTGGTTAACCACAGGCTGAAGCTGACGGTTCCGGCGACATGAAGAAGATGGTCGAGCGCTGGTTCAACGACGCTTCCTGGATGAAGGAACTGCCCTGACATGGTCATCCCGCTCCTGGTCGGGGATTACGAACGGAACTCCATCTATTTCTTCGCCTGTAACCTCAACTGGAGGTTCGACTGAAGATATTTAGACTATATTTGCCGCCGAAAGGATGAGGCAGGGGAGGGCCTACACCAGTCCAATATGGTATACACCGTAAACTCGCTTGCCCTGAGCATGGTCGCCTGCCCCGAGCAAAGTCGAGGGGAAGGGAATGTATCCTGAGCATGTCGAAGGGTATACGCCGTAGAAGAAGAAGAGTAACCTCTGAAATGAAGGACCTGGCCCGCAGGCCAGGTCCTCGTTGATCACACGGCCTTTCGTTCTACTTCTTTTCCTCCGTGCACTCGAGCTTCAGCTTCGAGCAGGCGCCCATGACCGACTGCACCAGCTCTTCCCGTTGTGCCTTGGGGTCCGTTCCTTTTTCCAGCGCGATCGTTATCACCGAGGTCTTCTCACCGGCCAGCGGGGCGACTTTCAAGTATCCGGGAAGCCCACCCCTTTCGACGGTGAGGACCATCTTCTTGTCGTCGCGCTTGGTGATTTTGGTGATCCCCCTCTCCTCGATGACCGCGATGGTTTCCGAGTAGACGACGGCCGGCTTTTCATTCACGTTGACGGTGAGGATCACCTGGTTCCCTTTTTCATACACTTTGTAGACTCCGTACACGACCGGGGCAAAGCACCCCGCCATCATCACACCCACCAGAAGGATCCCGACTGCCCGGCTCAAATCCTCACGTTTCTTCATCGTCTTCTCTTCCTCCGAAATCCATTGATGCCGACAATGATATACCAGCGAACATAAATACGGAAGTGCCGATCCTCTCCGGCTGGCCGGTCAGCGCACGGTGATGCGGAAGATTCTGCTCAGAGAAGCCGATATCCATGTGGAAGGGGGGGGTTGGGCAGCCGATCCGATATATGGTATGAATTAATCATACCGGCATAAAACCGGTGAACCCGGAGGTTTCTTCCCATGGGCAAAGCGGTAAAAAAGACGATCTCCCTTCCTTCCGATCTTGCCGAAGATGCCGAGCGGATCGCTCGCGAGGAAGGGAAGACCTTGAGCGCCGTGATCCAGGATGCGCTCAGGGTGGCGAGGAGGGACCGCCTGCACGGGGAATGGAAAGCGATGCAAGGGTACTGGAGTGCCCGTGCGCGGGAGAAGGGTCTCTTGAAGGAGGAAGATCTCGGCCGCTTCCTTCGCAGGCGATGAAAGTCGTTTTCGACTCCAATATCCTGATCGCTGCGTTGCTGTTCCCTGTAGGTCGCGCGGATGCAGCGGTGACCAGAGTTCTCGAGGGACGGGACGAACTGATCATTTCCCGGGCCATCATCCGTGAAGTTGTTTCGGTCATGGCCTCGAAGTTCTCCCGGGACCGGGAAGAACTCAGTCGCGTGGCCGTGGTTCTGGAGGAGATGGGAACGCTCGTGGAACCATCCCACCGCCTGTCCGTTTTCAGGGATGAGCCGGACAATCGGATTCTGGAATCCGCTGTAAAGGGAAAGGCAGAGGTGATTGTGACGGGGGACAAAGCGATGCTGGCGATCGGTGGAACCAAGGGAATCCGGGTGATTACCCTGGCCGATTATTTGGATACGCAACAGAGCACTTGACTACGAACTGTTGTGGGGTGCCCCCACATTCCCCCGTCTTTCCAGCGTCAACATATCCATCTGCCCGCGCTGCGTGGTCAACGTCGGGAGGACCGTATGGAAGTTGACCCGTCCGCCAGGTACTGGAGGAACGCCTTTGACCTGCCCCACCTGATCGGTCCACCCTTGTTTTGGAGGAGGAATTCTCGTAGAAGATGCAAAGCATTATATAGAATAAGTGGATCGCTTTGGTGCCGCAGAAATAATGAAAGTAGAGGGAATTTCCGCCCGTCGGGTGGTTTCGTGTAAAATCAGACAAGGCCCGGGCGAAGTCGCCAGGCCCGTATTTCCCGCGGATGCCAGGATAAGGATACGTGCCGCAATGAAAACCGTGATTCTGGTGAGACACGCCAAATCGAGCTGGAAGGATTCCGGCTTGAAGGATTTCGACAGGCCCTTGAACAAGAGAGGAAAACGGGATGCACCATTCATGGGGAAAAAAATCAGGGAACGCAATATCCTGCCCGACCTGATCCTGTCCAGCCCCGCGAAACGGTCCAGGAAGACCGCAATCCGTATTGCCGAAGAGATCGGATATCCCAAGGAGAAGATCCAATACGATGACAAGATGTATCATTCCGACTCCCTGTATTTGCTGGAGTTGGTGAGAACCCAGGATGACGAACACGAGACCATCATGCTTTTCGGGCACAACCCGGATTTCAGCGATTTTGCGGATATGCTGCTCGAACATAATCCTTCTTACATGATCCCTACCACCGGGGTGCACTGCATCCGGTTTGCCGTGGACCGATGGGGGGAAATACAGGAAGGGGAAGGGGAATCCGTTTTTCTGGATTATCCGAAGCGTTACGGGGATGATCGATCGTAGTCCCGGTCCTCTTATGCTCCCACCCCGAAAATTCCATATCTCCCCAGGGCATGATGCAAAACGCTGGATCGACGAACTGACCGGTCGGTATTCGGTCCAGGTGGGGCGGATCCGGGAAGAGAAAAGTTCGTTCTACGATACGTTCGACTGGCGACTGTTTCATCGATCGCTGGTTCTGTATGTATCCGGAAACAAGCTGTTTTTAAGGAAATTATTCGAACCCGCGATTCTTCACAGCGTAAATCTCGCTTCCCCGCCGGTTCTTATCGGGGATCTTCCGGACAGCGAACTGAAAAATCGGCTGGCACCGATCGTAAAAGTCCGGGCCCTGGGAAAGCTTGCGGATATTTATTCCCGGAAGACGCCATATCGCATCTCGAGCCGGGGGAAAAAACCGGTGGCTCGATTGGTACATGAAGAATATCGACTGTCACGCGACAAGGAAGCGCCTGCGCTGGCCGCTTGCTTGTGGTGGGTACCGGCGAAAGAATCCCCGAGATCTTCCCGCAACCTGGAAAAGCAATTGGAGGAGGCCGGTTTCACGGCAATCGGGAAAGAGGATATCTACTTGAAGGCGCTCAAGGCCTCGGAAAAGAAGCCGGGCGATTATTCCTCAAAAGTTACGATCCGACTCGATCCCGATATGCGATCCGATGAGGCAGCGAAGACGATTCTGCGCTTTTTGTTGCGCATCATTCGGATCAACGAGGCCCAACTCGGGGAGGACCTGGATACGGAGTTCCTCCACGATTTCCGGGTGGCGATTCGCCGAACGCGTTCCGCCCTGGGCCAGATGAAAAAGGTCTTTCCTTTGGAGATCACAGCCAGGTTCAGGAAAGATCTTTCTTATGTGGGAAAAATCTCCAATGCGCTTCGGGATCTGGACGTGTACCTCTTAAACGAGGAAGGCTACAAAGCGATGCTCCCCGAATCGCTGCGCGCCGATATCGATCCCCTGTTTGCCCATTTGCGGGAAAAACGATCCAATGCTTTTCAGGATGTCATCCGGAATTTGGAGAGCGATAGGTATAGAATAATATTAGATGGATGGGATACATTTCTTAATGAACAACATCAGGTGTCTACGGACGCGCCCGAAGCCGGTATCCCGATCCGGGACCTCGCACGAAAAAAAATATACAGGAAATACCAGCGAATCATAAAGGACGGCAACCTGATCCTTGCGGACACGAAAGACGAGATGCTGCACGCCTTGAGGATTCATTGCAAGGAACTGCGATACCTCCTGGAGTTCTTCGAAAGCCTTTTTCCCCGAAAGGAAATTCATGTTTTCATCCGGCAATTAAAGAAACTGCAAAACATGCTGGGGGCCTTTAATGACTTCAGTGTTCAGGAACAATATCTCCTGAACGTTGCCGAGGAACTGCATGCAACCGGTCAGCAGTCGGAAAAAACGCTTGCAGTAATCGGCATCCTGATTGATTCGCTGGACAGGAAAAAACAGAAAGTGAAGGATGCGTTTGCCAAAATCTTCACGGAGTATGCATCGCCTGCGAACAGGAGGGCGTTCCAGGAGCTATTCACTTCAAAAATAGAAACCGAAAAAGTTCCTTCCTTGCGATTTTAGGAAGGCGCGCGCCTTCCAAGAAGACGACGTACAGCAAAATCAGAGCTCATATTCGCCCTCGAAGTCGAGAATGAATTCGCGCCGTCGTTCCCCCAGTGTGATCTTGAACGTACCCTCTCCCGTGATGCCGGCCAGCTTTCCCGTTCCGTCGTAGATTTTCCACGTGCCCGTGCTCTTTTCGTATTCCTTGCTGACCCGCTGGCCTTCAAAGCGGGTGTAAACGGAACCATGCCGGAAGTAGGCCATGGAATATCCCAACATGGGGCCCGTGCCTTTGGTCCGGTCAAGGAAGCTGACGCTGCGGCGAGAGATAAACTCGCCGGCTACGCCCACGTCGAGCTCCCCGATGGGCTCCCCCTCCATTTCGACCAGAGACAAGGCGTGGCCAGGCTTGTCATGAACCTGGATCGCTTCTATCCGGGTTATCCGAAGGAGATACTGGTTCTTTCGTTTCTTGCGTACCATACTCTTCTCCTTTCATCAGGTAACCGAAACGAGATGGTTTCAGGAACTCCCAACAGATTAGACAGCGTTCTATTGGGAGTTAGGTTGGTCACGACCCAACGACCCAGTCAATCCGAAATACCACGGTCAGAACGTAGAGCGCATCATGACATTATCGCATTCGCCCTATATAGAGTTATGAAGAATGGGACAATGTTTTAATTTACAAATCTTTCCTTCCGAATACAATACAGAAAATCGCCAGCATAATTTGACATTACCGGGAAAAGGATCTGATAAAATACCGGTTAGTTTGCGCCTAACCGAAGCCAGGGGGGGATCGCCATTATGAAAGATTACCGTTCCATCCGTGATGAACTGGAGCGAGGCGACTATACCTTTCGAGGAAAATGGGAGAAGTTCGGTCCTCTCCTTGTCCAGAACAGGGGGGGGGAAATCCTGATCGGAGATGTCCAGTTCCAAGGGCCGATCCGCATCCAGGTGGAAAAAGGGGCCCGCGTGGAAATCGGCGACTATACCAGTATCAACTATGGGGTCGAGATCCACAGCAAGGTGCGTGTGACGATTGGCCGATTCCTCCTCATCGCATGGAACGTGTCGATCATGGACACCGATTACCACGGGGTCGGGTACACCCCGCCGAAGCATCTGCCAACCACCCTGGAAGACGGCGTCTGGGTGGGCAACGGCTCCACAATTCTTAAGGGCGTCACGGTGGGGCAGGGGTCCATCGTTGCCGCCGGGTCCGTGGTGATCAGGAACGTCCCCCCCTTCACCGTTGTCTCGGGAAATCCGGCCAAGGTGATTAAAGAGATCGAGCCTTTCGAGGGCAAGCACGGTCAGATGTATGAATACAAGTGGTGGGATCCTTCCTTCATACCCGCGAAGCCTCCGGAAATCAAGAAAGCGGATATCTAGGGTACGACGGCATCCTTTTCGAAACGGGACCTTTACAACTCCTCCCAGGTCAGGAGCAGGGGCGTGTACGGGTTGACGAGGTTAGGATGTCGCGGCACGATCCGGGCCGCATACACATAGCGCCCGCTCACATGGCACGGGATCTCCGCCCGGAACAGATGTTCGCTCCCATCCTGCTTTTCGTGGCGGGCCTGGAGCACAGATCCTTCACGAATCTCTACCGAGGAATGGGAAGTGCCGTAATAGATCTCCACGGAGACGTCGTCCGGGGTCAGGTCCCCCAGGTTGGCCCGGATGATCAGCCCCATCTTGGATCCGACCAGGAAATCGATTTTCTTTTCCGTCTCCTCGGACCGAACCGAGATGCGCGACCAACCCTCCGTGACCCGGGACCTCCACGCTCCCAGAGCCCTGGCCCCGGCGAACCCGTCCCGCATCAGACTGCCGCCGACCTTGTGGGCCGGCAGGTATAACTGTTCCGCGTACTCCTGGACCATGCGGGGGGTGTTGAAATACGCTCCCAACTTTCGCATCGAGGTTTTCATCATGGAGATCCACTCGCGCGGCAGGCCGCCGCTGTCGCGTTGGTAGAAAAGCGGTACGATCTCGTTCTCGAGCAGGTTGTAGAGCGCCTCGCACTCCACATGGTCCTGCTCCTCGGGGTCGCTGTAGACCTCCCCGCTGCCGATCGCCCATCCCGTGTCCAGTGCATACCCTTCGGGCCACCAACCGTCCAAGGTGGAAACGTTCAGGGCCCCGTTGGCCGCCGCCTTCATACCGCTCGTCCCGGAGGCTTCCAGCGGGCGTCTGGGTGTGTTCAGCCAGACGTCGGATCCTTGCACCATGTAACGCGCCACGTTGATGTCGTAGTCCTCGAGAAACACCATCCGGTGCCGGATTCGCGGGTCCAAGGCAAAGTGGATGACCATCTTGATCAGATCTTTGCCGGCGTTATCGTGCGGGTGGGCCTTCCCGGCGAACAGGA
>Ga0307380_10011519_pt1 | contig 11074 bp, 14 predicted proteins | sample UN3MG_FD_202239 | JGI IMG/M metagenome (GOLD analysis project Ga0307380, IMG submission 202239) | Soil microbial communities from Risofladan, Vaasa, Finland - UN-3 | ecosystem: Environmental > Terrestrial > Soil > Coastal area > Acid sulfate soil | place: Finland: Risofladan, Vaasa | collected... | reverse complement strand
TCTTTGATGTCTTCAGGAACTATAGCTTTATCTTCTGATATAGTTTCTATAACCTTTTTCAATGTATCAGGCTTTGAAGCATCCTGAGCATCAATATTCATAGCAGTCAAAAGAACTACAAGAGCAGATATCAATAATCCTTTTGGACCCGCTTCTACAACCTTCTCACCCCTTAAACGCTTTATTACATCAGGCCAGACCTCTTTAATAGCCTTATCCCATCCAGGAATCCTGCGTACCATCATAATAGCCTTATCAAGAGCCCCTGCCCTTACACACACAATACCCGCTAATCTTATAAAATTACTCGATAATGATATCAACATAAAAAGTTCTCCTTAATAATAAACCATTAAATTAAAGGATTATTAATCTATTAATAAAAACACCTGTTTTTTATACTCAGGAGAACCTGCAAATGTCTATAACCATGAATGGACCAAAATCCTTAAACATGCCCTCTTCTGGAAAACCTTCAAAACCCACAGAAAAACCTCATAGCTTCAAAGAAAGACAAAGACAGAGACTTGAAGAAGAGAAAGCCAGGATAGATAAGAAGCTTAAGAGGATATCATTGGCGAATGTTTTAAGGTCTATTCTTTCATATGATCCTAATGATGATCCTAATGCTTTATATCGACAAATCAGGCCTATTTTAGTTAAAATGGGGATAGCTAATAAAGTTAATCGTCCTAAAACGGAAATAATGGAAGATACAAATAAAAAAGGAGATCGACTTTATAAGATAATTCTTCGAAGAGAGGATACTCTTACGGATAATGAAATTACACGAATGAAAAGACTTGAAGATAATTTTGAAGACTTGAAATGGTCCCAGGCAGGTGTTGAAATTTATCTTTGGGCCCCTTTTAAAGCTCCACAGACCGTCCCTGCGTGATGATAACACATAAAGCCCCAGATAGTCCTATAATTATTGCCCTTAAAAAATGGAAAAGGGACCAGGGAATAATATCTCTTACTCTCGAAGAAATGAAAGAGAAATCAAAAGATTTAACTCTTATCATAGAACAAAAAGTAGATGGTCAATCTTCAATAGTTGATTATAGAAACGGTAAAGCTATCTTTGGAAGTCTCCATGGCGTCCTAAAGGAAAAATACTCCCTTTTGAACAAACCGAATCAATAATCAAGAATTCCAAGTCAGATAAAAATAAAATCCATTGGTATCCCTATCAAATCCTAGAACTTAATAACAAAAGCTACGATAATAATTTCAAGTCCTATAAAGAATCCTGGCCAGAAATAAAAAAACTCTTCGATGACTCAATCCATATACATCCAGTTAAATACTATGAGGGTGGAATAAAAGACCTTGAAAAGGCATGGAAGACTCTTGTTGAGAAAGAAAAAAATGAAGGTATTGTTATACGGACATCGGATAATAAAGTTTATAAGATTAAGCCTCTTCTTACCTATGATTTGGTTGTTGTAGCTGTAGGGGATAAGAAACTGAAGAATTGGTCGAAGGGTCTTATCGGGAATACATTAATGGCCTTTATGGATAATAATAGGGTATTCAGGACAGCTGGAGAAGTAGGCACAGGATGGACTGAAGAGCAACGTCGGGAATTGTTTAAATGGGCATCAAAAAATAAAGTTGATGAAGATAATACTCATATATGGGTAAAACCAATGAAAATTATGGAGGTGGAATTAGAGCGTTCGAATATTAAGGATATGAAAGCTTATAAATATGAACGTGGAAAATATATTCCTCAGGGGAAAAAACCTTCTGTAACAATAGTTAAACCCAGATTCTTAAGATATAGGACGGATAAAAGTGTGAATCCTTCCGATTTGAGACTCGAACAATCACCAGCATGGTCGAAAAAAGAAAAAATGGCCCGGTCAATAGTTGCAAGTTTAATTAAAAAGCCTGATTTAATATTAACAATAGGGATTCCCGGGTCAGGTAAAAGTTTTTGGATTAAGAGCATGAGTGGATTCAAAGTAGTATCCCCGGATTCTATTAGAGCTGAACTATCAGATATATCTGATCAATCCGTTAATCCTCAAGCATGGGCAATAGCTAAAAAAAGAGTTTCTGAGTATTTAAAACAAGGAAAGAATGTTATTCTTGATGCTACAAATCTTATATCATTCTACAGAAAATCTTTCTTAGAAGAGCTCCCACCACATAATCTGAAAGCTAAAATATTTAAAATTGACCCTGAAACTGCAAAAAAAAGAATAAAAGAAGATATTCAAAAAGGCCGCTTAAGGGCAAAAGTTCCTGATAACGTCGTAGATATGATGTATGAGGATTTCAAAAAAACAGTACATGAAGGAGAATTGGAAAATGAGGGCTTTGAAATTTTGGGGTCAAAAACGGCAGGCTGGTGGAAAATAGATACTGTTGAAAAAGGTCAGATCGATTTTAAAAACCCCCCTGAGGGTAGAAAGCTTTTAAACGCTTTACCCGGAATAGACCCTACCGATCATAAATATAATGGGGATGGACCTGCAGATATCATGGATGATGCTGTAAAAAAAATTTTTAAACAATATCGGGATTCTTGGAAACGTGCCCCAAAAAGAGATGAAATGAAGGCTGTATTTAATTTCTGCACCAATAATATTCAATTCCATGGTGAAGAAAAAGATAAGACTAAAACAATAAAAATGGCGCAAAGAATAGCCTCTCAGTGGGTTTTTGCTGATTATCCTGACCATCCTGATGATATAGTTATTCATAAAAGTGAAAGTATCCTGGGAAATACACTCAAGGAACTGGATATCTGGTCCTACTATGAAGGAATAAAATCTGAACTCATAAAAGAACTTAAAGGTAATGACCTGTTCATCGCTATTAAACCGGAAGGTATACTTAAAAAAGGTCAAAAACCTGTTTATATTCGACATCCCTACGACAAAAAGACTGAATTTATACGCATAAATAATGATAAAGAATTCGAGGAATATCATTCTGGGAGGACCGTGGAGTATCATATTACGATGCCTTCCATGGCTCCATATTTTATTGTTGATTTTGATGCCATGAAAGATTTTGGAAAAGCAAAATCTATTACTGGGGAAATTGCAGATAAGCTCAAGAAACATCCTGATGTTAAAAGCATAGACATTCATTATACGGGTAAACGAGGATTTCATGTCTTCGGATGGTTAAAGAAAGCCAAACCTATCGATAATGCCCGGGAAGAACTTCATACATGGCTCAAGGAAAACTTTTCAGACCATAAGGATGTTGTGATAGGAGAGTCCCCAAAAGGCTCTAAAGGGGCCTTAGGATTATCACCTATGAAGTTTAATGGGGGTCATATATCCAAGTGGTCGATGAGGGTGTCTGGCCTTTGCTGCGTAGAGGTCCCCAGAGCCTCCTTATCCTCTTTTGAACGCAGCCAGGCTCTTCCGGAAAGGGTCTATAAAAAACTGGCAGGAAAGGCCTTTAAAAGGGAAAAAGAGCCCAAAGTATCGAAAGTTATTTCAGAATTTATCAATGATGGGTATGATATAGTAGCTAAAGCCGGATATGATAGAAAAAAATTAGAGCCCGGGTATAAAGGTAAATTTGTTATCCAGAAGCATACGGCCGAAAGAGCTGGCAAGCATTTTGATGTCAGACTCGAATTTCCAGTCATATCCTTATCCCGATCTCTACATAAATATATCAAAGGAAGACCGGATACTAATGAACCTATTAAAGACTATGAAAATGATGAAGGTTCGGTATATCGTTCTTTTGTAGATAAAAAGATGGAACTTCCTGCCGGTAACAGGAAAATTTTTCTTGTTGAGACCGAGGATCATCCTATTGAGTATGGAAAATTCAAAGGAACAATACCTGAAGGTTACGGAGCAGGCAAAGTCGAACTATGGGATAAGGGGACATTTGAACTTTTAGAAGTTGAAGGCGATAAAAAATATGTCTTTGATTTCCATGGTAATAAACTGAAGGGTCAATATGCTTTTGTAAGATACAATACCGGATATTTGTGGGTAAAAGTGAAGGATAAGAAGGCATCAGCTATTGATTATCCGAAACCTACTCTTCCTCCTCAATTATGGGACCTTACTAAAAGCCCTCCATTACTTAAAGAAAGTGTTAAAAAGGATATCATGGATAACCTGATATCAGCCTATGCTTCAAAAGGATATAAAAATCCTTTTGAATGGATTACAGGTCTTTATTTAAGCGGATCCTCTACAAGTAATATTTATCGAGAAAAAGGCGATGTTGATATTGATATTAAATATGACCCTGATAAATTAAAAAATCTATATCCTAACCTGAAAGAAATCTCAGATAAAGAATTGAAGGGCCTTATTGAGGATATCATCTATATAAAAAACTGGAAGAATGTAGCAGGAACCAACCATTTGTATGCGTATACTGTTTTAGACCCGAAAGACTTTCCGGTTTCTGAAGGTGTCTATGATATTATGAATAATAAATGGTTAAGAGGTCCTACATTGATACCAATGGATTTTAATCCTGATAAAGCATTTATAGTTCAAAGGGATAAGGCAGAGAAGATAGCTGAATATATTGATATTATAAATGGAAAAATTGTACGCTCATTAGATACTCTTAAGAAGATTGATGAATATCAGGAGGGGGCACATGGAGATATGGAGGCACAAAAAAGTGCTTTGATTAAGGGCATAAAAAAATTATGTTTAATATTACGGATATTAGAGCAGTGGATTAAAAATAGTTTTATACGATCAAGGGAAACGGAGAATCCAGTTTATCCGGCATTTAATTATAGTCCGGATTGGGAACAGAATACAATAGTTTTGAAATATCTCGCACGTTCAGGATATCACAGCCCTTTTAAAATCCTCACTAAGCTTATTAACGATAGTCCTTATTTAAAATTAATCAGGCAATTTCAAAATGGTTAAAACATTATATGTGGGTAATATTCCTTGGGACACTACCCGGGAAGACCTCAAAGAGTTTTTCTCAATCGTTGGTGAAGTTACAGATTCCAAAGTTGTATTGGATCATGAGACGGGTAAGGCAAAAGGATACGGCTTTGTTACTATGAAAAATGCTGATGAAGCCATGAATAAACTTAATGGATCGGAATTTAAAGGCCGGGCATTAAAAATCAATGAAGCAAAGAGAAACCCTATTCAGCAGAAAAAACCTATATTTATATATTAACTGTCATCATCTCCATCAGAAGGCCCAAACAATTTTTTTAAAAGGTCAGGGTTAAAAGGTATGATTCCGGAAGGGTTAAAAGGTATGATTCCGGAAGGTGCTTTACGCTGTTCTATTTCTACCAGGACTAAGACACCTTGTTTTATACGAATGCCATAACTATTATTATTTTCCCAGAGCCTGAAATGGTCTTTAAGTTCTACCCATATCTTTGCGGATTCGATATGTAAAAGGGATCCTCTTCGAGATATTTTGTACATTAAGGAAGGATTTCCAGTCAATCTGAACTCCGCAGAATCCCTGGCCAACAATATTGTCTTTCTGTTATGCTTGGAAATTCTACATGAAAGATTCTCAGGAATAATTCCTATAGAGGTCTCATTAGGAGCTATTCCAGTAAAACAGGAACTATAATCTTTTCTAGCTCTGGGCTTGGAAATAATATCCTTTATTTTATTTCTTTCTGGATGTTCTTTAATAACAGGAGAGTTTAGATAATCCAAAAGCTTCTTCCAATAAGAGTCAACCTTGGAAGGACGCTTCTGCCATTTCTGTTTAAGCTCAGACAGAGTCGGTTTCAAATTAGGATCAAGCTTAATAAGCCTATCAATTGTATAACCAAAGTTCTTCATATATCTAATTATACTTGATTTCAATTTAAAAATCCACCCTTTCAAAGAAAAATATTAGATTTAACTTTATATATACCTCAATAAAAGGTATTATTATTGGATACCTTAAAAAACAGCGGAGATGGTATATGATAAAACTCAACCAATTAATTTATTCAAAAGAATTCAATCATGCTATGACCCAACGCTTATTATACGCTGTCGGGTCCTCTGACTGGCTGGAACAGCTCCTAGATATTATCAAAGAGTATGATGGTTTGATGGGGATGAATAAAAGCCAGATAGAAGCCCTAATTCATTCTTTAGAGGAAAACTCCCCCAAAAAAATCAATGTCGTTTATTCCGAATTATCCGATGCAGAAAAAATTGAGCTGTTCATAAATAATCTTAATGAAACTATCAATGATTTAAACGATAAAGCCAATGATTTAAACGATAAAGCGAAAGCATTGAAGAGGGCATTGAAGAATAATAAGTCATTTAAGATAATCCACAATGGCGTTGTTCTTCCGAATGCTGAGATAATTTTCGAAGAGGGGAATTAAATGCTACAGTCACTTACTACTATTCAAAAAGAGATTCAGGACATAGGGTCTATGATAGAGGCAACCAAACAGAAGATACAGAATAAAAAAATAGTTCTTATAAGCTTGAATAATCAACTTAATAAGATCCTCGAGAAGCAATATGGGCTGAAAGAAAAAGAACTTCATATCTCAGAGATATTAAGGTTGGCTTCTTTTCATATTCCCCGGCTCCGCAATGATGAAACTGAACTGACGGAGAATGATGAAACTGAACTGACGGAGAAGGATTATGCTGAACTGGATAAATGGATCCGAAGGGCCAAAACCATTGATGGATTAAAAAATATTGTCCGGGCATTAACCGAAATTTCGAAATATTATCCGAAGGATATAAGAACGAATCTTTATGCCCTTATACAGAAAATCATCATTGAAGGGCCATTAGTAAAAGGAAAATAAATGTTACTTTTGATCTCTAATGAAGGAATTCACGCAGCATTCCTGAGGAGTAGAGCAGCGACCGCATTTTTGACACTCAAATGAAATATTTTCGGCATATTCTCGGAAAGACTTGGCATATTTATTTATCCAGTCTAAAGCGGCAGCATTATGGCCAATATCTCTACCAGCCTTCTCAGATTCAATCCATTTATGGATTTGTATCTGACGGATCTCTTCCTTTAGAATAAGCCTTTGCTTACACAATTTAAGGCCCCCAGGAAAAATCAGAGACCTAAAATATATTAATGGATTATCACAGGGGCAGAAGGACTCGAACCTTCGTAAACGGTTTTGGAGACCGCCATTCTAGCCGCTGAATTATGCCCCTATATAGTGGGCTGACAAGGACTTGAACCTTGGACCTGAGCGTTATGAGCGCCCTGCTCTAAACCAACTGAGCTACCAGCCCTTTATATCAAACAAAATAGGGACAGGGGGATTCGAACCCCCGATTTCGACAGTGAAAGTGTCGTGGATTAAACCACTATCCTATGCCCCCATATAAAAAAACCCTGTCAGATTATCACCTGACAGGGTTGAATATTCAAAATTGAGTAAAGAATCCCTATCAGGTGTTGTTACCCTCACGTTCTATCTCTATTATGCACCAGATAAAGTTCTTCATACTTATCTAATGTACCATTCTTTTTTAAAAAAGTCAATAATAATCTACTTGTAAGATATATAATTTTATATGATATCTTTATTTGATATGTTACGGATAGCTGCTATGAGAGTGGGAATGCCTCTTTCCATTAGTTCTAAAGGCAATATCGACTTTTATGTTGAGCAGCTCGATAAAAAGTCTCTTTCAGAACTAATTGATGACCTGGAAAAAGGAGAAACTATTAAGATACCCCGGGATTTTAATGAAGGTGTAAGAACTCTACCATTACTTGCCATATCAAAATCGGATCTATTAGAAAAAGACTATGAAGCTGTATTAAAATGGCTCAAAGGAGCCCTGAGACTTTATTCTAAAGAAGAGAATCTCTTTGAAGGACCTCGCAAACTTAAATACGATCCTCATAAAAAAGAATATGTCCTTAAATGAAAATCAAAATGCCCTATAATTTAGTTTGCACGGTACTTTACGTTTAAAGTTGGCTGTAGCCGCCCGCTCCGATTTTCTCTGCGCGGCACGTTCGGCAGCAGAAACCAAATCTTTGTACCGTATTTTCATTCCCATCGGCGCACCATCTGGACAGCACACAAATATCCCACTATCATCCTCATACCACCACCCAGGACGGCAATTGTGCGGGAACCGATAGCGTTGACTCTTTCTCATTTTTACCCCCTGCCGCGCCTACATCATGGTCGGGCAGCTATTGACAACAACTCCCATAACAAATTTTATCTTCCTACTAAAGATAATTTCAATCAATATATTCATACTTTAAGGCCTTCCGGCTCCTTATCCTCATATAACCGCTGAAGCTTTATCTTAGCATCCTCAGGGATATTCATTTCTTCTATCATCTTTTTATGCCTCTGACGGGCGGCGACATCATCCACAGCTTCCAGTGGAATCCTTATTAAGATTTGATATTTCATTTTTAAACAAGCCTTTTCTGGCATAACTTTTGCTCGTGGAAAATTTTATTTTATGAACTCTCTTTCTTAAGACCCGCCTATGATTTTCCCAGAATTCCACATAATTCTTGTTCAATCCTGCTACTCTTGTTAAAGTAGAAAGAACATGCATATTAGGTAGTATGTTCTTGTTCGTTTTACGAAAATCCTTTTCATCAAGATTTAAATATCTGCAGGCAAATACTCCCACAGCACCAGAACGACTTATTCCTGCAGCACAATGAATAACCAGATGATCCACATGCGAATGCTTGTTAATAAAATTGATGATCTTCTCCGCATGACCATCATTAAACAGCACAAACTCAGCTATTTGTTGCTCGATATCCGCAAAATCAATGCTTAAAAATTCCTCACATCCCAGCTCTTTCAATCGATCCATTATCTTGAAAGAGCTTATCAGCTCATGCTCACAGTGTATTGAGATAAGAGCCCATGAATGATCAAATTTATCAGAATGGTCTATTATATATTCTATTTCATTTCTGGAAAGCACTGAAATCTTTTTAATCATCAGGTTTTTCTTCTTCATCTAGGTCATATTGTACACTTATCTCATCAAACCCACTTTTATATACTACCTTTTTAAGCTCATACTCATAGTGACAGAAGAGCTGATGAGCTTTTTTTAACTTATCATGGTGTTGCATATCTTCAGACTGGGGATTTATAGCAAGCTCTATTACCCTTTCCCGGATACGCTCATCCTGGCTCTGAAATAGCTCATATAAAAAAGACTCGAAAACTTCCCAGGAAGTCTCCGACTCCATGTTCTCCCTGTTTTTTTCTATCTTTTCCACAACTTTTTTCAAAGCTTCTTCTTTGCATGAGAATACTTCATGTATATCCATTGTTATACCTTTTTTATAGTGAATATAACTTGACATTCGATAAAAAATCCATTATTATAATAGGATACCTGTTATTTAGTGTGTGAGTCGAAACAAACAACCAACTTTATTGTTCCGAATCTAAGGATTCGGGGAAAGAAGGTTCCGATGGACCCTCAATTCATTCCTCTCCTAAACGCATCATTCCTTAACCTTTTCAAGCTCTTCGATACGATATCCGCACCGGAAGAGGCCTCTTATGACCTGTTAAGCTATATTGCCTGGTCAGATACATGGCAGGATGACCCGGATGATAATTGGCGAAACTGCTATGCTGACATGTATAATCGTGTAGACCAGCTATCAAAAATCAACATCAAACCCCAGGAAGTCACCATTTTCGAGAAACGCTTAAAAATAATACGAACTAAAAACAAAGCCTATAGAATAGCTGTTAAACCCAATCCTTCCGTTGAAGACCTTGAAGAATTTTCTTATATCGAGCCTTGTTATTCCATTCTCTGGCCTTTAAAGTGTTACTTATTAGATCACCCTGAAAAAGCTCTGACATATAAAGGATGTCTGCCCTTTGGAAAACCTGTTCAGGATTATTTCAATCAATGCCATCCTGACCAGCAGATCAAAGGCACTCCTGACTACAAGGATCATACCATTTTAAAGGACTGGTCAAATAAATTGGCGATGCTTTGTAATATTCCTTCCGTCACAGTAAACACTCTCATGCATCTTGGAGGATTTTCAGGTATCTTAGGAGAAAATAAATACCGGATTACCAAGTCCCGGATTAAACTCCCCTAATAAGTCTGTCTTCCCAGACTAAATTATACTTGTCCTTATAGAGCTTCAGCATCTCATTGAGGTACTGAAGCTTTTTTTCATCATTCATAAGAGGGGCTTTACAAATCTCTTCAATAGGTTTTGCTGTTCCAAACATTTTCATGTCTGGGTTAATATCTCCGATATCCCAATGGTATTCCGTAAAAAGAAAATTATTGCTTATTAATTTCCTTTCATCAATTGAATAAACAACAGTTCCTTTAATGCGGCTAATAATGAATCCATGCTGATTACTATCATAAATCCCAAGAAATGAATTCCTGGCTACGATGAAATAAAGATACCCATCCTTACAATCCTTAATCAATATCATAACAACTCCTGGGTTTCAACTCATACACCCATGAAGGATGTGCCACCATTTTACATTGAAGATATAATAAATCTATGCAATAAGTCTATAATTTAAAACAACAATGTAAAAAAGGGGAGAAGGGACTCGAACCCCCAACAACGAGATCCAAATTCTCGGGCTCTACCAATTGAACTACTCCCCTATGAAATGGTCGGGGTGAGAGGATTTGAACCTCCGACACCTTGGTCCCAAACCAAGTGCGCTACCAGACTGCGCTACACCCCGAAAGAATTTTTTATTTTATGTTGAAATTTAGCTGAATGTGACAGACTGCAAAAAGCATTTTTATCACGTTTGTAACGCCTCAATTCTCTTTTAATTTTTTTACCACAAAAAGCACATTCTAAATCAACATATTGTTTCTTTTTTGAATGCGATGAAGTATGATCTCCTCTAGTCATAATATTTAAATTTTCTATTCTATTATCAAATTTGTCTCCATTAAGATGATGAACTACTTCATTTGTTTCTAATAATCTCCCAAGATTAATGGCTGACGAGAGAGGACTCGAACCTCCAACCCACTGGTTACAGTCATCCTAAAATTTCTTTTAGGGCTGGACTATATCATCATCTCATTGAGATGCCGGGCGTTCATTGCCTGTAATCAGGTAGTCTCTACAC
>Ga0307380_10011518_pt1 | contig 11074 bp, 14 predicted proteins | sample UN3MG_FD_202239 | JGI IMG/M metagenome (GOLD analysis project Ga0307380, IMG submission 202239) | Soil microbial communities from Risofladan, Vaasa, Finland - UN-3 | ecosystem: Environmental > Terrestrial > Soil > Coastal area > Acid sulfate soil | place: Finland: Risofladan, Vaasa | collected... | reverse complement strand
CGAAGGTCGAAGTCATGGACGAGAATATCATTGTTACCGTAAAGAATACGGTAGCTAAACTCTACCGTGAGCGGGAGTTCCGACTGTTCTCTCCGCGGCACCTAGTAGAAATGGAAGGCGTAGCAGAGATTGAAGATATAGATTCAGTCTGCAACGCTTTTTTCGTATTGACTCTGATGGGTTACTTCACAGTAGAGCTGGATGTTCTAGATCAGGATGGCGGTGTAGTGTGGGGCGGAGACCCAGCTGCACTAAACTTCAATCCCGCCGAACTAGAAGTTGGTTTTGAGGAATGTTTCGTTATGGTCAGCTTCCGGATGACCGACCTACTGGAGCAAGAAATTGGGAACCAAGGCACGACTTCGGAAGATAGCTCGACGTGAAGCGGCCAAGCTGGGACACGACCTGGGTTATTTCAAACGCTATGGTGAAGGTTGTTTCCATGTTGCTTATTGTATTAAATGCGGAAGTTCTGTCGGATTCTTTACAGACGAAGCGTCAGCCGATAGGATGAGAAACGCCCCAGGTTTTGACCGGCACGTTTACGGTTCCGGTTTGATAGCCAAGGACTTGTTGCCTCCCCGAGCAAAAGGTTGTTTGGCTGGGTCTGGTATTTATTGTCCATGTAAGGCGAAGGACGACAAGCCATGAGGCGGTTCGACCGGCTCCGCAAGCTAGCCCGGGAGTTCGTCCGGCTGAGCGGCCATGAACTGGGCATGTTCAAACCGGCCAGTCGGCCAGCCCCTGGCATCTTCACTTATGTTACCCCTGGCACCTTCACTTATGTTATAGGTCCGGGGAGCTTCGCTGCGACAAATAACGGAACGATTACTCTGTGCGGTTCGACGTGGACTACTTCAATCGGCACTACTGCTACTACTGCCACCTTAACAAGCCCAACTAGCACGGTTGTTGTCCCAAACCAAACGACAGACAAATGGTTTCGATCGTATTGTGTGCATTGTGGTGCAGAATGTTGGCTGAGCGAGACAGTGAATCCTCACGATCATTTTGACCGAGCGTTTACGGACAAAAAGGTTAGTGATGCTATGTATGTAGCACAGAAACTGAACAAACTTGCAGAGCAAGATGGTAAGAAACCGCCGTTCCCGAAACGATCCAGAGGCATTGTGATCTTTGGAGAGAAGCTGGGCCAACCATGTCCCTCTAGCCCGAGGTTGCTGACATGCGGCGATTCGACCGACTAAGGAAACTGGCCCGCAAGCTGGCAGCCGAAAACGGTCACCAGCTCGGTAATTTTCTGAATCGTCCCGTAGTGTTTGGACCGCCAACCCCAAGAAGCATGCCCGGAATCTTCGTCAAACCGGGCTGGTATGAAGCCCGCTGCGTTCATTGTGACGCAGAAGTCATGTTTAACCTAGCGCTCGATCCTATTAGTCGAAAAGGGGTTAATGTGTGGCTGGCTCCCGTTGAGGCCAGGGCCATGGCTTTTGCCCTGCATCTGAACCGTCTAACCGAGGATGGTGAAACCAAACTGCCCTTCCCCAAAAGAGCAAAGGGAGCCATGTGCGGCAAAGCTTTGAGCCAAAAGTGTTCACAGAATGCTGAAATAACAGAAGGTTAGAAAGATTTGAGAAAAGTTAGCTGGGGCCGTTGACAATAGCAATCTTCGTCGTTATCCTATAGCACATAGAGAGACGGACAGCTCAACAAAGAAAAACTCTCGGAGTTGGGTTGACAAAAAGAAAAAGTCTCTTAAGTTAGTTAAACCAAATCACAACCCCAACTAGGAGAATCATCAAATGGCAAACCGTCACCCCTTCCTCACCGCCGCCGTCTGTAACCTTGGCCACACCGTTGTCGCCAGCCTGATCGATGCCAGCACCCACAACCGCTGCACGACCGAGGCTGTTGCCGAAGCTCTGAACGCGGAGCAGAAGCTGGACCCCGAGGATCGTGCCGCCTGGACCCCCGAAGCCGTCAAGGTTGCCCTCCGTTCCGGTGCCTTCGACAAGCCCGGCAAGCGGGAGTTCTATGACTTCAAGGGCCGCTACGGTGCCGTCCGTGACGTGGATATCGAGGCCGAGACTCAGGAAGCCGAGAAGGCTCGAATCTACGCCGAGGCAGCCCGCAAGCGGAAGGCCACCCTGGCCGCCAAGAAGTCCGAAACCCCCGAGGCCGAGGCTGCTCCGGAAGCCACCCCCGAGCCGGAGGTCCAGACCGCTCCGGTCCAGACCGAGCCCACGGTGGAGGACCAGCAGACTGCGTAACTCCAAGCCAATCACAATCGTAACCCGGGTGCCTGAAAAGGTGCTCGGGCTACGCCTATTTCGTTATTGTAATTACCACCAGCAGGGAGAAGCCATGAGCAAGACGAGCCAATTACGAAACGAAATAGCACAGATAGCGTCGGAATTGTTTTCTGTTACAATTAAACCAGCACACGTTGGCGCCACACCAATTGTTGTAAAACACGGGAGCGAAAAGAAAAGCTTTTACTACGCTACCGTTTATGACGAATCTTTAAACGCTCTGGTTGAGGGTAAACCCAGCTCATACTTGGGTGCGTTTGAGGATTTACACAAAAGACTCGTAGAAGAACAGAGGCGTAGAATCAGAGAGTCCTATTGCCCTTGACAACCTATCCCTTCGTCCTTACTGTAGTGGTATGACGCCTCCCCTGGGAAGCACGACTCCAACGTGAAGTAAGATTCACGCACACGGGTCCGTGCATTCTTGTTTTGAACTAACGAAAGGTAAACAATATGAGCAGCGACGAGCATGTCTATTCCTACTATCGAGTCAACGTTCCCGAGAAAACCAAGGGCTGCCGAGAGGGTGGTGTTGGCTTCGTGTGCTCACGTATTGATCGGCCGGCCAAGGCTGCACTGAGCGGGCCTGGACCGTTCGAATACAGTGTGACGTTTGCGTTCTGTTCTCCCCGGGACAATTTCTCCCGACCGGTGGCTCACGAACGGACTGCTAAGCGGGCCGCCAGCCAGACCCAAAGCATCAGGATTAAATCCAAGACTCCCCTAGCCATGCGGGCCGTGGCCCTCCGTGCGTTCTCCCTGGCCCTAACCGGGAAGAACCCCAACATCAAGGTCCCCAGCTGGCTTGAGTCTGCATGCTTGGGCAATCTTCAGCCCTATTCCCGTAGTCGTAGGTAACCATTTGACAATTTGGTTTGGGGCCAGTCCGTTGGACTGAGCCCCTGGCACCTACCTTTACGATGGGATAGTAAAATGAAGCGCGCCGCCTGTGTGTTCATCAGAAATTCATCCGGCCGGATATTGGCCGTAGCTCGACGGGGAACAAAAGATCAGTGGGGCTTGCCTGGTGGCAAGATTGATAGCGATGAAGGTTCCGACATTGCCGCAGCCCGAGAGCTACAGGAAGAAACCGGTCTAGAGGTTGACCCGAAAGACCTGACGCTTCTTTATGAGAATCTTGATGGCCACGGTTATGTTTGCATTACATACCTAGCTAAAGCGGATGATATCAAGAAGTCTGGACTTCTTCTCTCTGGTGATGCCGGGCCTGCCCGATGGATTACCGAGGAAGAATTGATGCAGGGCCCGTTCCGGCAGTATAATGCTGCCGTAGTGCGGGCAGAGAAAGAGGGGAATAAGATGGCCGAGCTGAAGCTGACGGTCCTGGGTGCTGGTAGTGCATTCACCAAGAAGAGCTACCAGACCAACTTCCTATTGTCCAGAAATGGCAAGAACATGATGATTGACTGCGGCAGTGATGCTCGGTGGTCAGTGGACGCATGTGGATTTGCACACAAGGACATACACGCAGTCTATATCTCACACGCACACGCAGACCATTGTGGAGGTGTGGAGTGGGCGGCCTTCTGCAATCACTTTGACCCCAGCGTAGAGGTCAAGCCCAAGTTCTTCGCCGAGCAACAGCTGGTGAAGTCTCTGTGGAACAACTCCCTCAGTGGCGGTCTAGAAGGGCTGGAACAAATAGACGCACGTCTGGACACATACTTCGATGTGTGCCCCGTGAAGCGTAATTCATCCTTTACTTGGGAGGGAGTAAAGTTTGAAGTGGTGCAGAGTCTTCACATTGCTGCTAAGTATTCCATCGTGGATTCGTTTGGACTCATGTTCACGTCCCCACACAGCGGCAAGCGTATCTACTTCACATCGGACGTGCAGTTCGCTCCCGAGACCGCCATGAAGGCTTACTATCGGGAGGCCGATCTTATTGTTCATGATTGTGAAACGATCTATATAAATGACAAGCCGTTTAGAAGCGGCGTGCATGCCCATTACGAACAGTTGGCCTTGCTGCCTCCAGAGCTAAAAGCCAAGATGATGCTGTGCCATTATCAGGACAACGTGTGTGATGATCCGCCACCGACCGCGTTCCCATATTGGGATATGATTCCGCAGGACGTTCAGGACACGATCACACACGCATACGCACAGACGAATCACAACTTCGCCGACTGGACCAAGAAGGCAGAAGATGATGGCTTCATTGGCTTTTTAAAGAAGGGCGATGTGATTCCGCTATGACCGTCATTATTTCTACACACTGGCTGCCCAGTTATGAGGAGCCCCACATTTGGTTGGTAAAAGAAAAAGAGGCGGCCATTGTTGTCGTTCCTTTTTATCGAAAGCCCAGTAATAGATTTATAGGGAACCGGGGAGGGTTTATAACTATCGTGAGGGAAAATGGTTCGCGACCAGAAATATGGTGGACTGATAAAAAAGGTAACGGCCATGATGGCAAACCAATACTCGCCCCGATTAATGTTGCCAACAACTGGAAATTCAATCCTTTAAAACATAAACGAACCATCGAACGAAGTATTGCTTTCATAAAAGAATCTATTAAAACACAACAACAAGACGTGCAGAGATTAGAAGCATACTTAGAAAAACATGTAGCAGAACCCGCAATGATTCAGGATATCATTGAATAGGACCAGCCGATGACTTTACCCACGCGCGTGCACATGTCCACAGAGATTAAAAACCATGAGCCGAACCTCATGGTTTTCATTAAAAAGAATTATCCGAACGAGCTTCCATCCAAAGAAGAAAAAGCTTTGCGTTGTAAGGTTCCCCTTGAGGGAGGGCAGGAATCCGTAGAGATTGTTAGTTTGGGTAATCATATTTTTATTAATGAACACCAGGAGGGTAAGGGAGGACATTACTTTTATGGCTATGGATTGGTCTGGGATACCAGTCAATATCGTGACCCAGACATGCCGGAGGTTGTAGACGTAGAGCCATTCGTATCTGTTAAGGTGGTAGGTGAATCTTATCATAAGAAGGTCACCAAGACGAAGCGTAGGCGTACCAATAATAATGCCAATCCATACTCATGGTCATATGGTTGGGAAGAGTTCACGGTAACCGAGGATGATTCGTACAATACCCAGGGGAATTGGCACCACGAAGTGCCCGATGATGCTCTGTTTAATTATCTAAAGCTAGCCATTATTGAAAATGATGGCACCACTCACGCAGCCGAGGTGAAGTATCAACGTCCAGCCTGGGGCGATATCGATCTGGACCAGGCCCAAGGACTAGATCACATTAAGGTAACCTGCGACTTCTATGGTAATGAGATAAGGTGGTCCCTTGATGTCTCGCGCATGGATAGTTATTCTCGTGATAGTTGGAGTGAGTTCCAGGCGCTACTCAGGGACTACAATGTAAAGCAGAGCACGGAACAGGCTATCCAGTATCTGTTTGACAACTGGCTGGTTGGTTCTGGTTTGGCAGCCAAGCCGGACACCAAAGGCATCCTGTCCGTCGAAAAGAAAAAGGATATCGCCCCGAATTTGGAGAAGCTAAAAGCGGAAGAGCCTACCTTGCATGCTCTGTTCCAGTTCCTGCACAACAGCAAAGTAACTGGCGGAGTTAGCAACAACCAGCTGTTGTCTGCGTGGCTCAAAGCTGATGGCACAGATTACAATAAAATGGTTAAGAGCTTGCGTAAAGTTCTTAACGCTATTCCCAAGCTAAAGAGTATAGAAAAGATTGGTGGTAGCCGGAACATCTACGGTCGAGAAGTCTGCCTGATGTTCGACGAGGCCAAGAAAAAGGACGAAGAGAAACGCTCCCACAAAGAATGGTATCTCAAAAAGAACCTGGGAGACCAAGCAACTGGCCTGGGTTGTGATGCCAAGACGTGCCCCAAGACTCATGCTGCCATTGCTGCCGGGGACATTCCTATCAATGTGTTCCACAATCCGGGAGACAAGCTGCACTTGATTAATGGGGAATTTGAACTATGGGAGAAGGGCCTGAAACGAGGCTGGGGTCCAGTTCTATTCGAGATTGCCAAGGATGCATCGCGTCATTCTACCTATGAGAAGGACATTACTCCATACATTTCCTTCCTGTTTAAGATTGAAAAATATCTTGACCGGCACACGGGTAAAGGAAAGAAGTGGCGAGCTAGTCCTAAATACGTCCAGTCCCAGTGGGATTTGGAAATGGAAGCAGCCAACGAGTCGGGCACAGTTAAGAGGCGGTCCGCTCTGACTCCCCTGGCTGACAATGAGAACAGGACAGTTGAGGTTCCCTTTGCTGCTATTGCTATCTCTGGGCGGCAGACCACTTACTGTTATTCAAAGTGTTACTACGTCTTCGAAGAGGGGATGATTGATCCTGAGTCCGGGTCCCCGGTGGTTAATGAGCTTGAAAAGAAGCTCAACAATCGTGATGATTACGGGCTGATGTATTACACCCTTAATGGCACCCCAAGGAACAGAGGATACCCTACGTTCCTGATCATCTTCGAACGCCTGAGTAAGAAAACCCGAGTGCATTTCCATCGGGTTCACCCCAACAAATCCAAAGAGGGTCGACCCACTCCTGCTTTCAAGTTGGTTGAGGAATGTTACCGGTATATGGCAGGCAACGTGCGAGCCGAAGAGATATATCGGCAGCAAGGCGACCTGATTTTCATGCGGGTTGAAGAGCCTAAACACAATGACGATGCCTTGAAAGGTATTGCTGATTTTGAATCGCATGCCTTCGTGGTTCCCAAGGGCAAGGAACCTGTCCGGCTGCTACCGAACGAGGCCAAGTCTATCAAGAATCGATTGGGACATTTGTTTGCCTCCACGGAGTTCACCGTTGACCACCCGGAGCATGAACCATTGAAGAAAATGCCCTCGGGTTGGTATGAGGTTCGGCGCTGCAAGTCCTGGGAAGCTAATCCTCAGGCCGTGTGGTCTTTTACAATTGACTAATGCCTACTAAAAGCAAACGCCCCCAAAACTTGGGGAGATTTGAGATAGATGAAGTTCTCAAGTGGCACCCTCTACCCCAAGTTCCGTTTGTAGCCAAGGCTCCACCGCACGATACATGGCATGTGCATTTGGGGAAACGCCCCAAGTTCTATACCATACGGCGGGATGGACCGAATTGTGCAGCCTGTGGGAGAAAAGGCACTCACTTCATAATGCAATCATTACCTGGCCCCGACAAAAAAGCCCAGATGATTCTGTATGGGGAGCCCGGCGTCTGGCCAAATCCTGCGTGTTGCCACACCGTCCAGGAGTATGAAGACCGGAGGATATTTGCTGATCTAGATCGCAACAGGATGCCTCCGGTAGAAATGGTTGTTGATCATATAGTTCCACAATCATTGGGCGGCAAAGATCATAGCGATAACTGTCATGTGCTATGTTTTTATTGTGACAATTTGAAATCAGATATTGTAATTAAACCCGATGACTTACCATTACTTGGTGAGCTGGGCCGTAAGTATGAAACATACTATGTTGAAAATAAGATATTCAAAACGATATCGAATGATGAGGTATCATTTGTCCTTCACACATGGCGATATAGATTATTGCAGAGGCATGATATCGATCAGGAACCTCAGAAACTAGGCAGCGAATTGCGTCGAAAACAATTCCCTCATGCTAAAAAAGAAGATTGCTATTTCTCCATCATTGATAGGAAAGGAATTCCAAGATTTCCAAGAGCACGGCGTCCTTGAAACGGTGATAGTAAGTCCGCTGTTCACGCAAGTCTAGAAGTTCAATTCGTGGGTTCTCCTCGGGACTCTCTTTCCTTTCTGGGTCCAGAAGAGAGATTGGATTTTTGAGCTGGGCAGTCACCGTTAAATAGAAAACAGCACAGGAAATACTGAACCTCACAGTATCCTATTGCTCGATTCAACGCCCCGGGTAGCGGAGCCCGGTTGATAACATGTAAGCGCAGTTCTTGCGGCCCCAAGGCACTAAATTTAAATCGCTGGGCATTGTTATCTCAAGAGGTCTGAGAGTTTTAACCTTCGGGCCTCCCGCCATTCTAAAGAAATTCCGAGCACTTGACAGTCGACCACCCGATGGTTAACTTAAAGTCATGGCCCCGCGAAAAACAGCAACCAAACAGGCCAATCGAATTAGAAAAATCATTGGTTCGGTGGCTCAAAAGAAAGGTCGAGACGGTGAGAGCCGCGTGCTGCTGGCACTGCAAAACGCTCAATCGACCTGGCCTAACTGGTTGAAATCCATACGGAAAGCCACAAACACAGAGGACAAAAAGGGCTGTGACCTTGTAGCTGACACCGATGTGGGCCAGCTATATCTGCAAATCAAAAGCTCCCAGACAGGCGTCAAGAAGTTCGGACAACGCCAGCGTAAAAAGATGATCGCTGTGATGCTGTCTAAACCGAATATGACACAATCACAAATAGCGTCCCAAGGTATTGAAGCATTGGGTGCATTGCATCAACTTATTCTAGAACGGAGAGGTTAGTGGACACCCTTCTTACATTGGACGCTGACGAGTTGTTTCCTTTTATTCCGGACAGAGTATACGGAAAACAAAAAAAGAAGTTCATTATTGACGGTGTTAAATATGTCGTTAAGATGTCATCTTCCCGCTTAGTAATATTCAAAAAGAATCCAGCGTGTGTTTGTTGTGGAATTGCGGGATCAAAATTCCTACTTCAACGACCCACAAGCAAACCAAATGAAACTCCGCACTTTAACTTCTTTGCGGAAGAAGATGATGGAGAATTGCTTTTAATGACCAAGGATCATATCAATCCAGTAGCCAAGGGTGGTAAAAATAGTATTAGTAATTACCAAACGATGTGCACAAAATGCAATAACCTTAAGGGTTCGGACCCTATTTCTATTGAAAGCCTCCGCGACATTAGACAAACATACCTTACGCTCCTTAAAGGAATGACGCACAGGAAAGCCTTTCATATTATTGAGGGAATGAAAGCTGAAATAATTAGTGCGGTTGACAACAGCACAAGCAGTGGTTAAGGTGTATCCGTCGTGAACACCCTTGACGTTCCTATAATCTCTCGGGGCAATGAGAGAATCTATCTATACAAAAACCATAACGTATGGTTCGGTAAGGCGGCAATTAAAGTCGCCTCAGGATGGAAAGATAGGTGGATGACGATCGGGGAAGTAGTTATTAAAGAAAGGGACAGCGCTCGGGAAGATGCCATCGAGCTGCTGGAAAAGATTATTCACGATGTAAGAACAACAACAGGAGAACAGTCAGATGCCCAGCAAAGAACTGATAAGTCTTAGTCGCTCCCTGGTTAGCCAACTAACCCTTCCCCAGAACAGGGGAGTGGACCTCAAGGGGCTAATTGATGATGCGTTTCAAGAGATTGCCACTCAGACCCTGAATGAGCTGTCGATTCTGAGGCAGTCTGTCGATGGCTTTACGACTCCAGCATTGCCTCCGGTTCCCAAAGCTGCTCCCAAGGCGGTTGCCAAGCCACGGAAGAGCCCACGGAAGAGCCCACGGAAGAGCCCCAAGAACCGTCGGTATAGGAAGCAGTCGGAGCACGAGAAGTCCATCCGTGAACTCTTGGGCGATTCAGACTTGGTTGTGGAGCTGGCCAAGGAAGCGGGCTACGGCACTGTGACGTCAAAAACCATGGCCTCGCCCCGAAACATGTTCACGACCAATGGTTTGATCAATCAGGCGTGGAGGAAGCATATCGGTTCCGCGCTCAATTCTTACGTCATTCGTCGAAGCTTGGCCTGCACTCTTCTGAATACATTGGTCAAAATGGAGAACAAGGGCAAGGCGTCCCGAGACGGTAACTCCCGATCCACCCGCTGGTTCCTTTTTGACTAATGGAAAAGATCAATCAGTCCCGCAACGGTGTCAAGGTCATTGTATATGGGGCGAATTCATTCTAACTGCTCATGTCCAGTGTTGTTGTTAAATGCCAAAACTAAACATAACCGAAGATGAGTTTTATCCTCACTATCTTCTTAGAACTGAAGAGGAAGATGCCGCCGACGTCTATAAGAATGCCGACGCCGATTATAAGATTGTTGTTGATGATGAAACTTTAGCCAGGTGGCGAGCGGCGTATAAAAACTATTTCAAGGTTAATGGAGAAATTGGGACAGCCTGCGCCAAACAACAACGTAAGAATGAGGCGTATCGAGTATTAAAAGCAATGTTCGATCATGCTCACCCTAGCAGATCGGAAAAAGAATATCTGCTTAAAAGGTTTGGGTGGGTCAAAACAGACACTTCGGAGTGGAGCAAAGACGAAAAGCAACTAAAGCTGCACGAAGCCTACAACCTTTGCAAAGAAGCGTTTGAACGGCTGGACCAATGGACAATACCAACAGAATAAATGATGTGCTTGCCAGAGCTTTCGGAGCTGGGCTTCACTTCTATGCTTTCCGCTCCGGTGGCGGCCTTCGGGTTCTTTCTTTGGGCAAGGAAGAGAAGAGCCAGGAAGCTGGCTACGGTGAAGCAGCTAATGTATTAGATGCTTTGCAGTATCTGTGTGATGATTACGAGGCCGGACGCCGGCCATACAATGAAGTCTACGGAGGAAGCCAGCCGCATTATCTCACGGGTTCTTCCAGCCCCGATAGCGATCTAGACAAGTGGATACTGAAAGGAGCTACGGTTAGGGCAAAACAGAACGACGACGCAACCATTACGGTTGAGCTAAGAGGATGGGAACATATAGAATTCCCTGACGATATAATTAAAGCAGTTATTGCGGACGGTAAGCCCCGTCCGTATATCAATCGGAGCTATGAATTCTTGGTAAAACCATATACTTTTCCTGGCAATGGGGAGGCTGGCGTAATATGCCCGCTGGTTGGAGGACGTAA
>Ga0307380_10011515_pt1 | contig 11076 bp, 15 predicted proteins | sample UN3MG_FD_202239 | JGI IMG/M metagenome (GOLD analysis project Ga0307380, IMG submission 202239) | Soil microbial communities from Risofladan, Vaasa, Finland - UN-3 | ecosystem: Environmental > Terrestrial > Soil > Coastal area > Acid sulfate soil | place: Finland: Risofladan, Vaasa | collected... | reverse complement strand
TTATATTGAAGTCTTTATTTATACACTAGGTTCTTTTGTTTCAGTTTTAGCTTCTACTTTAGTGATTGCTATATTGTGTACCATTTCATATTCTCCTTTAAGAGTTCTATGAAAAATATCACATGCTCCAGGAATATTCAAAGTATCAACTTCAAACGTTTTCTTTGCCGGATCTTCTTTATCATATTTACCCTTTTTAGGAGTATATGTGAATACGTGTTTGTATATTTGTGCTTGTTTCTTCTCCATCTTAACACCTCCCTATTCAACAATATAGCCATATTCTTTGAAAAATTGAATCTGGTCGACATTATAAATCAAAGCCCTCATCTCTTCAAAAGTTTCCGGATACACTACAACGTCTATTTTGGCAATTTCATAATATGGATAAGTCTTCTTATCATACCTTTGATTATGCTGTCTAGCTTGTTTTGCAAACTCCGCAGGTGGTTTGAAGCACCAACGATCTTCGATATATTTTTCATCCTTACCCAAATAGCTTATGTGCTTAAACGTAATTATACGCTTTTCAAGTGTATGTAAGTATTCAAGACCTATTTCAGAGGGGCAATATTTTTCGTTATCATACTGAAGCATCAGATCCATGTCTTGAAGTAATTTAAAAGTGAATTCGCGCACTGTACCTGGCTTTGTATGCAAAGGTGCCCAGCGAGCTCTTAATCGCGTTCCAGGATGTTTATTTCTTTCTTCACCAATGCCTTCATTACCAGGAAAACAAGCAAGATAAGCTAGACAAGCTATATCTTCATCATTTGGCTCTGTTCTCGTAGGTCTTAAAACTCTAAGTACTACTTGATGTCGGCATCCTATTATTTCAGCTATCTCTTTTGGTTCCGCATTAGGATGTTCCATAGCATAGGCTCTAATACGCACAGCTTGGCTTTGTCCTGACTCATCTACTTTTCTTGACATTTATACATTTGCCTCCTTTCTGTTTGCAATCATAGCTTCATTTTAATTATATAATATAATATGAAAAAACTCAAGCGGCATAAAAAAGTTTTATATGCTTTGTGTTACTATTGTGCATAGTAATTATTATCTAAATGGAATAGCTTGTCGTGCATTATAACAAATAGCGTCAGCATTTTGGTTCTCCATAATGTCCTCTTCGGTAATATCAGAATCTATCTGTTCTTTACCATGTGCTTTAACATGTTTACCCGCAACTGAGGCATATTGCTGGCGAAGTTTGATTACTTGTTTCCATAAGTCTGTATTCTCAACATCTCCAGTAGTTGACTTCCATCCATTATGAATCCATTTATCAAGCCATTCATTAAGTGAGTTTACAATGTAAGATGAATCGCTAATAAATAATATATGACAATCTTTACGTTTAATATACTCTAGGGCTTTAATAATAGATGTAATTGCCATTCTATTATTAGTAGTTTCAAATTGTGTACCAAATAATTCAATACGCTTATCGTTTAATTTAAGAATGGCGGCCCAAGCACCTAATTTTGCTTTGTGCCTATTTTCACAACTTTCATCAGTGTACACTTTAATTGTAGGCAAGTTCTTAACAATTGCCATTTCAATATCCTCCCTTTTTTTATTATATCGTTGACATAAAAAATTAATTAGTTGGTTGAATCCTTGTTCATCATAGGTTTCAGCATTATGGCGGTGTAAATGATCAAAGAGAAGCATCATTTTTGGGTTTAACTTTCTGATGACTTCTCTCTGAAAATTAGTCCACATTTAAACGTTGCCACTTACCATATGTTATAATACCACCACCTATTGTTTCGAATTCCAATGTTCTATCTTTTTTACGCATTTCTCTAAGATAGTAGTAATTGTCGATGAAAGTTTCGAGTACTGTTTTCTTAGGAGTTCGAGCCATATAAGCAGCTTCGAGAAAAACTTCGATGTGCTCATCCACAACCAAATTTGATAAAAGGTCTTCCCATATAATACTTGCAACCAATAAACAATCTTCTGGTAGAGCTTCTCTAACTTGTGTAAAAGTTTCGTACATGCTAATATCATTCCTTTCTTAAAGTAATATCCTACTTTTTGCTTTGCTTCCATTTTTTGTTTTATATTGGCTATTGCTTCGTTAGCAGTTAATAAACCAGCTTTAAATTGCTCAATGTTTAATTGTAAATCCACAACTAATGAACTTTTATATGGTTCTGGTTTCAACTTTACTACAGTTTCACCTTCTAACTCAAGCGTGTCTACTATCAGATCCAGCGTAATAGTGAGTTCACTATCTACAGATGCTTTGAGATTAAAAGCTTTACATCCTTCCACTTTACGATCATCAAGATAAATTTGGATGGTCTGTGGATGTGTACTACCAGTAATTTTTACCTTGTGCATAGTCTACCTCCTATAACATATTTTCTTTGTCAAACTTGATAGTTTCTTCTTCAACTGTTTCTGGCCCCTCTTCTTCTTTATCACCAGAGCGCAATTCAGCTGCTTTTGCAATTTTGATTTGCCTATTTTTGATCGTAGTCGATTCCATTATCTTCTTTGCCTCTTCACCACATATAAATATAGTATTTTTAGCAAAGTCCTCAGGAAATGTAACCTCTGCTGTTTGTTTAATAAAAGAATAAACTTCATCTAAGTCTAATACTTCTATTTTGCCCATCATAACATCTGCTCTTATTTTAGTATGATGTACTGCATAATATTTAGCCCAATAAGCAATTGGAAAATACTGCTTTTCCTTATAAACCATAGAGCCATAATTTTCTACTTTTCTCATGCTATTATAACCTCCTTTACAAAATCTTCAAGACTCATAGTTTGTGTTTTATCTTTACCATTTTCATTTTTTAAAGGTTTACCATCAGGTCCGAGTATCTTTTTTGTAACTGACTCCTCTTCAGGGTTGAAATGTGATAAGCTACCCCAGTTAAGTCCTACCTTAAAGTCTGCTATAAATGGTAAATCAGTATTAAGTAATCTACTTGGTAGTATTTCCATCTTTTCTTTTTGCATCATTGCATATTGTACAATGTGTTTCCAAAATACATTACTTATTATACAGTCATGTACAGTTAAGAATGGTTTGCCTTTTAAACCAGAAGCTCTCACCTGAGGCCCAAATTCTATTAATGCACGTAAAGTTAAATCTGAGGCTGTAGCTTGAATAGGTGTATTACATGCTTCGTTCTGAATATGTCTTAATTTTTCAGATGTTACTAATCCCCAATAACGACGGCGTCCGAATACTGTTTCACACACATTACCTTTAACAACATCCTGTTTTTGTTTATTGAGCCAAGCTCTAACTTTAGGCATTGGATCAAGCCAAGCATCAATCCATCCTTGTGCTTCTTTGACAGAATATTTTTTCTCTTGTGTAGATAAGTCAGCTGAAAGTGAAAAAGCTGTAATACCATATACAATACCAAAGTTAATAGCCTTGGCTTTAACACGGTCTTCAGAGGTATAATTAATACCCCATATTTTAAGTGATACCTCATCATGAATATCTTTACCAGTATAAAAAATATCCATTAGAAACGGATCTTGTGTTATAACAGCTAGTGTGCGTAATTCTGCTTGGGAATAATCACCTTCAAGCATAAGATACCATGGTGTTGGACAATATATCATATCTCTTATCTCTGGTAATCGTGGTATGTTTTGAAGATTAAATGATGTATCTTCTTCCTCTGCATCATCCTCAGCTCCTGAACTTATACGTCCTGTTTCTGTTCCATGAAGTTTAAAAGGTGAATGTATATTACCAAAAATTGCATTTTCTTTCATTCCTACTATGTAAGTACTGAATAGTTTGGCTGCTTTACGTTGCTGTTGCAAAGCTTCAAGAACAGGCTGACTCCCTGTTTTCTCTATTATATAACGTATTGCTTTTTTGTCTGTCTTACGTTGTCCTCTGTATAAAGGCATATGTAAAATATCGAATAATAGATGTTGCATCTGCTTAGAACTTCTTGGATTAAATTCGTCTGGAATTGATTTAGCTCCTGTATCAGCAGCATATCTTGAAGGAGTCCAACCTGATAAAGATACTTCGTGTGCAAAAATTGCTTCAAGTTCATCTAGTTTAGTTCTATACTTAATTTGCATTTTCCCTTGCTGAATCATATCAACAGGAGCACCTTCAAACTCCATTTTAGCTAGTTCATTGCTTGCTGGGGTTAACCAATTATGATATATGTTTTGTACGTTTCCGGTGTTAAGCATTATTGGATATAAATAGTCAAAGCTTCTACCAGTGTAATCTGCATCATATCCCAAATATTCATATAACATATCATCTGGAAATAAGTCATAGCTGAACTCAACTGCTTTAATTTTATTGTGAGCCATATACTGTTTTTTCCATTCCCTTAAGGGGGCTTCCCAATCGTGAACATGCAAATAGCGCATAGCAATATCGTCTAAGCTGTGTGTACCCTTCCTCTCATCAATGCAATAGTGACATAACATCAGGTCATGATCTACTTTAGCTTCAACCCCCATTGCATATGCGAACTGAATATCAAATTTACCATTTTGCCATCCATGTTGTACTTCTAAACTAGTAAAATAATATTGCATAAGTTGCCAGTACTCTTCGGTTTTTTCCATACAAATTTCCTTACTAAAAATATAAGCTAATCCTGCATCTGCACTTATACCATGAGCTATAACGCCGCCTAATAATGAACTAAAATTATTAGTTTCAAAGTCATTGTGTTGTATTCCCTTCTTTTCTTCTACCAAATAATGTACAAGTTCTTTTGCTCTCGACATTGTACTGATAATTTCTCTTTTTGTAGGAGCTACATACCAGCCTTGACGCGGAGGCAATTTTATTATCTCTTCCATTTGTTCAAAAGTAGCGATGTAATCTCTAAATAAACTTGGTCTATACAAAATGTAATCTGGATGCAAAGTAGGTTTAACATAACAGTTTAAATCTTCGTGCCATTCAATCTCAGCTTTAGCCATTATAGGTATATCAGTATATCCATTTGCAACCATGGCATAAGCGTTAGAACCTAAAGTAATAATTACTTTAGGTTTTAATGTTTTTAGCTCCTCTTGTAAATTAGGTTGACAGCCTCTTAAAATAACATAATCCGGATTATTAATACCACATTTAACTGCAGATGTCATATAAGGATTTTTTACACCTGCGCCTCTTAATACTTCCATAATGAGTTTTCCAGGATTGTCAGAAAACATTCTGCCTTTAGCTGAATCATATAAACTTACTGCATCAGTAACAATTACGACAGGAGCTTCTCTTGAACCAAAACCTTTTAATTGCTTGTAACCTTCAAGGGGGCAATTGTTGCAGTTCATGTGATAATACCTCCTTTATAACAGAGGTAAATCGCATTTTGCACAAATAAGAATTGTCCTGGTATTGATAAGTTAGCAGTAAAGTCCATAAACCATGATTCTTTTCTTAGTTTGTTATTTTTAATCAGACTGTCACATTCAATTCCTGTATCCTTAAAAAAGTCATAATGATACGTAGTAGCTAAGAAAGCTACGCATGTATCACATCCTCTTATCCAAGTATAGTCCTTAGCTACACTTAAGTCAGAGATATGATTTAAACCTAATAAGTGATGAGGTTTATCCTTACGAGTAGACTTACGTCTGTTCATAGTTTGTAACACACGTGTACGATTACTATTTGTTTGATACTCCATAGACCATTCATCTATAAGTTTAGGAATACCTATAGTATGAACTCTGGGAATATTAGCTATTTCATCATAGCAAGATATCCATTCGCCATAATTTCGTCCCTGTGGTACAGCAAAAATGTTATATTTAGTAGGAATCTCTGGAATACACTCACGTAAAGTTTTAAGAGTTTTTTCTGCATCCTTAAGGGTATCAGGTATTATTATTTCATGAGCTCCTATTAGTTCAGCTGCTTTAATTAGTTGGTCAAGATTAAGAGTTTCCTTGAGCTCAATGATACTATTATCTAATATAACAATGTTATCGGGTCTTCGAGCTAATTCCTTAAATGTAGATATGTATTCTGAATCACCTTGTTCAATTAAATGAGTAAGAGCCATAAAATAAGAACTATAACCCAATAAAAAAGAATTAGGTACAGATACAATATGAGCTAATTTCATTAAAATTCCTCCTCCCTTGAGTAAACCCAGAGTAGTATTGCTTTACATATAATCTCAGATATACTTTGACCTATTATCCACTTACCTGTCTTATAAGGTCTTCCTTTAGCATGAAAGTCACAAGCATAAGATAGAGCTATTCCTGGACAAGGTTGTAAGGTTTCTAACTTAAAGCCCTTATTCTTGTACATTTCTACTATTTCAAAAGCAGCTACAAGTTCAGTTGAATATGGTTTTACAGGAATACCAAGACTAGCAGCTACTACAGCATCAAGCTCTGAACCTGCAACCATTTTCTTAATTTCGTCATCTTGCTTTCTCGCTTGCATCCACTCTTCAGGATTTAATGAGGGATATAAATTTGTCATTTATTTACCTTCTTTCTCAATTATAAGAATGTCCAAAAAGTTGTTCAATACCTGCTTTTGCAAAACTGAACATCTTTTCTTTACTTAATCTACCTGAATCTAAAGATAAAGGTTTAAAAAAAAGATTGCTATATATCCAGTTATCATATCTTTCTTTTATAGCTTTAAGCCAATCTACTTTAATATCTGTTTCTCCTGATTCATTAAAGCGTTGTACAAGTATAGGTATATCAGCATAACAATAGATAAAAAGAGTACCTATTCTTTTAAGCATATCTACAACATATAAATTATACCATTTTATTATCCCAGGAGGTATTTCTTTGTTAGCATTAAAATCATTATATATTAAGTCATCAGGATAATAAAAACGGTCTAAAATTGTTGGATACAAACTGTTGGATATAGTTCTCATTATATCTTCTGTTTGTTTTACTACATCTATAGGTTTTACACATTTTATTCGTCTAAAATATTCATATTCTTCCTTTAAAGAAGTAGTTAGAGTACTTTTACCTCCTTTATCTGGACCTATAAGTATGATAGCTTTTGGTAACATCTTTTACCACCTCTCCCATTAACTTTATATATTCGGGTAACTGTGCTAATTGTTCTTCTTTTTCAGTTCTGGTAGAAATCACTGCAATATCAAATTCAGTTTCATATCTATGACGCAGTTTAAGAATATTTATTTTTGCTATTGTTTCAAGATCAAGATCCAAAGTGTTACAAATATTTGACATATACCATAATATGTCTCCCATTTCTTTCACAAGGTAAGAAACTATCGCATGCTCTTTTGAAAACACTTCATTCTTATTCCACGCGTAGAATCTTGGGTGTTTGAGTCCATCAATAAACTCTCCTATTTCACCAGCCAATCCATATACCCAGTTATCAAGTCTTTCTATTCTATTATCATGAGGAATTACATGACGTGTGGACTCTTGTTGAAAATCATGAAAGCGTAATGGCTTTTCATAATCAAAATGTTCCATTAAAAAGTCAGCTCCTTATTATTGATACAATAGAAGGAGGAGATATTCCTCCTTCTATTGTTAAACCTATGTTCTATTTGGGCAGTCTCTGTTGGGTCCCCCCGGCTTTTCACCAATGACTTCTTCTTTTAAGATACCGTTACCGATAATCTCAATTCTTCCCTCGTCGAACCAAGCTCCTTCTACCTTTCCATTTTCAGCTAACGGAACGACGCAATACTGGGTACAGCCATAAAGATACACAGCTTTTCCTGTAACAATACCTTCTAAACCAGTAACCTTGTCTTTTGCCTTTTTACCTAATTTATTCATTATATCACCTCCTTTCAAAATATTTCTTCAGGCCAATCAATATCAATTTCATATTTAACTTTATCTTTTGCTCCATTTTGTTTAAACGCATTTATACGTTCTACACATGTAGGACATTTACCACAAGCTTTGTCTCTGCCATTATAACAACTCCATGATAAGTGAATAGGTGCACTTAACTTGAACGCAATAGCTAATACTTCATCTTTATTCATATACTGCAAAGGAGTTACAAGGCGTACTTTCATGTAAGTGCCAACATAGATTGCGTTTGCCATGGCTCCATTGAATTCGGGTGTACAATCAGGATAAGCCCAGTTGCGAGCATCTTCAGCATGAGCTCCGTAATATACTTCACCTGCGCCTTTCACAAGGGCTATAGCTGTAGCAGCTGATAATAAGTTACCATTCCTGAAAGGAACATATGTCGGAGAAACTCCATAAGTTGAAGCTAATGCAGCATAAGTAGTTTCAGGATTGGACTTATTTGCATCTACTAGAGTTGATCCTGCTCCAGTAAATATTTTGGGTAATTCTTGTTTGATAAATTCCACACCATAGAAGTCTGTAATATTTTGAGCTGCTTGAAGCTCTTTGATATGTTTTTGGCCATAACTTAAAGATACTGCTATGATATTACTAGCTAAATATCTTTCTCTAGCTATAGCAAGACATGTTAAACTATCTATACCTCCACTTAATAATATCACTACCTTTTGCTTTGCTTCATCAACTGTAGCTGTTTGCTTCATGATTAAAACTCCTTTCGTGTTTTGGTTAATAATTCTACAGCCTCTTCTCTAGCTGCTGGATTGTCTCTCATTACGCCACGTACTGCTGATGTTATGGTTATAGCACCTGGCTTCTTTGAACCACGAGATTCAACACACATATGTCTGGCTCTTATCACTACCATAACACCTAATGGATTTAATACACTAACTATTTTATCAGCTATTTGCTTTGTTAAGCGTTCTTGTAATTGTAAGCGCTTTGCATATGCATCTACTAAACGTGGTAATTTACTGAGACCCACTATCTTACCTTCTTTTGGAATATAAGCAACATCAACTGTCCCGAAAAAAGTAACCATATGATGCTCACAGTTTGAATAAAATGGTATATCTTTGATAATAACCATATCCTCGTTACCATCTTCAGTAAAAACCGCCTTTTGCATCATCTCAGTAATTTTTTCTTCACTCATACTGTATCCCTCATATATCTCAGTATACATACGAGCTATCCTATCTGGTGTACCTATTAACCCTTCTCTATCAGGATCTTCTCCAATAGACTTTAACAACAAATAAATAGCAGCTTCTCTTGCTATTTTATTATCACTTAGACTGATATATATTCTATCCATAATAACTTTGATGTTATGTTCCATTCCTATATTGTAAAACATATTATAATCATCAATATGTCTTTTGCTTCTTTCTTCCATGATGTACTCCTCACTTTACGTTAAATATTTTGTGCAACTGGAAACCAGCTCGACATTCTTGAAATTTTTCAACAAGCTTGACTACTCTTAAATAGTTTTCAGGCTTGTTTCCTTCGGGCTGTAACCATACTAAAGGATGCCATCTATTGTGTGGCCTACGTATATGATTTGTAGAACTTTTTACGTTCTTAATATTTTCGATGATAGCAGGTAACGTATCTTCATCTACATTATCATCTACAATGATTTTATACTCATCAGCACAGATACATTGATATCCCGATTCCAGCTTTGGTGAGCAAGTAATCCAGCATTTATTCCAAATAGAACTAAAATCAGCTATTTCTATAGTGCCATTAGTTTCAATACCTATTCTCCTGTCATAAAGATGAATCGGATCTTTGTAACTCAGTTCAATGCAATCAACTAAATATTCAATATCATACAGTAAAGGTTCTCCGCCAGTTATAACTATCTCTTTAGTTTCAATCTCCGCCACTATCTGTTCTGCGGACATCCATCTACAGCTGGAAGCCGCAGGAGATACTTCAATCCAACTCTCTTTTGTATCGCACCAAGGACAATTCAAGTTACATCCGCGTAGGCGAATAAAGGTTACCCATCTTCCTATATTTATACCTTCGCCCTGTATGCTTTTAAATTGTTCAAGTACTTGATAAAGTCTAGGATTTTCGATTTTGTAACCCATTATTCTTCGACCTCCGCAAATGAAGTTGATGTTTCCCAAAGGCGTACCCTTGAACATTTTACATCACGCATCAAAAAATCTTGTTGACAATCCAGCATCCGATTAAGCCTGTCATAAATATCAATAGTCATATTTTCTGCTGTAGGTCTATAAGGGGCCACATCATTTATTACTCTATGATCAAAACTACCAGTTATGACCTGTATCATTCTTTTTAAATCAACAAAGTCAATAACCATACCCTTTTCTGGGCCCTCCTTAATTAGAGAATCACAAGATATTGTGACATCCAATTTATATGAATGCCCATGCATAGTAGCACACTTGCCATCATAATCAGGCAAATAATGAGCCGCTTCAAACTCTACGTGCTTTGTTATACTTACTTTTGCCATGTGTTAATCCTCCTTATATTTTAGGTTGTCTACCTTTATAGTTCTTTAAGAACTCTTCTCGTTTTGTTTGGTTTTCTTGTATTACCTTATCTTGTTCATCACGCCACAACTCATAATCAGCAACTAACTTAAGTAATTCTGGTTGTGCCCGATATCCATTGCCTCTAACACGTAACATATTGAGTCTAAAGAATTCAGTAATACAAGTAATTGCTTGTGACTGATCTCCATCCATTATGTCTACTAATAATTGCCTTGTAAACTCTTGTTGCCCACTTACTAGCTGTGCAAATTGAGGATATTTACGTAATAATGATTCTGTTGCTTTAATATTAGCTGTCATACGTTTTCCTTCAACTTGTTTACGTTTACTTCTGAAACTATACTGGAAAGATTCTGCCTCATACCATTCATTAAGACATTGTATAACCATATCAACATGCTCAGGTTTGATAACAACATTCTCTCCAGATTCATCACAACTAAAAACACGGCATGCAACTGCGGCTGACATACGTGCAAGTTTTATTTCAAAGTCCATTTTATTACATAGAGGTAATACTGATGATTCATACTTTGAAGCTATATAGGTCGCTTTTTCGCGAACATAATCAACCATTTCTGGAGTAAAGCAAACATTGTTAGCTCTACGAGACCAGATCCACTGAACCAACTTCTGACAACTATTACAATCATACGTATCGGGATTATCTTGATAACTATAATCAATTTTATTAACT
>Ga0307380_10011513_pt1 | contig 11077 bp, 7 predicted proteins | sample UN3MG_FD_202239 | JGI IMG/M metagenome (GOLD analysis project Ga0307380, IMG submission 202239) | Soil microbial communities from Risofladan, Vaasa, Finland - UN-3 | ecosystem: Environmental > Terrestrial > Soil > Coastal area > Acid sulfate soil | place: Finland: Risofladan, Vaasa | collected... | reverse complement strand
ACGATTCGAAAGGAGCCGACGGGGCAGGAGTCGCTGACAGTTGCAGCGTTCACCGGGCATCGCGTTCATTGCGGAGCACCGGTGCAGTGGAACCGCGACGCGATCTGGTTTCCACACAACGAACTGGTCGCGGCGGTGACACACCACCGCCCGGACGTGCTGTTCTTCTCCGGGGACCAGATCTACGAAGGTGATCTGACGGGTGCGCAGTACCGGCCGCCGGAGAAGGCAATGCTTGACTACCTCGACAGGTGGTATCGCTGGTGCTGGGCGTTCGGCACGCTGGCGCGCGACATCCCGTGCATCTGCATTCCGGATGATCACGACGTGTATCACGGAAACCTCTGGGGCGCCGGCGGCCGGGCGACGGACAAATTCGACCAAGGCGGCTACTACATGTCGCCGGATTTCGTCCGCATGGTCGAGCGCACGCAGACCTCGCACCTCCCGGACGCGTACGACCCGACGCCGGTCGAGCAGGGCATCGGCGTGTACTACACAGCGATGAACTACGCCGGCGTCAGCTTCGCGATCATCGAGGATCGCAAATGGAAGTCGCCGCCGTCCATGTTGCCGCCGGAAGCGGACGTTCAGCACGGCTGGGTGCGGAATCCGGACTTCGATACGACCGAAGACGCTGACGTGCCCGGAGCAACACTGCTGGGCGAGCGGCAACTGACATTCCTGCGGGACTGGGCGGCCGACTGGCGCGACGGCATCTGGATGAAAGTGGTGCTGTCGCAGTCGGTGTTTGCGAACGTGGCGACAGTTCCCCAAGACGACCTCAACGACGGCCGCATCACGGGGCTGGAGCCACTGCCGCCGGACGCGACGCCGACGGACTACAAGCTGGCGGTGGACACGGATTCGAATGGCTGGCCGCAGACGGGGCGTAACCAGGCGCTGCGCGAGATGCGACGAGGTTTCGCGCTTCACGTCAACGGCGACCAACACTTGGGCAGCGTGGTGCACTACGGCATCGACACGTGGGAGGATGCGGGCTGGTCATTTTGCGTGCCGTCGATCGCGAACGTGTGGCCGCGGCGGTGGTATCCGCCGCTGCCCGGTGAGAACCGTCGGCCGGGGGCGCCGGCGTACACGGGGCGCTTCCGTGATGGATGGGGCAACCACGTGACCGTGCACGCCGTGTCAAACCCGGTGAAGTCGGGCCGTTCGCCCGCGGCGCTGTATGACCGCGCGCCGGGTTACGGCATCTTGCGTTTCCATCGCAAGACGCGGGAGATCACCATCGAGTGCTGGCCGCGATGGGTGGATCCGGCCGAGCCCGATGCGCGGCAATATTCGGGCTGGCCGATCACAATTCACCAACTGGGTAACTACGCGCGACAGCCGGCTGCATACTTGCCGATGATCGAGGTGATGGGGATGGAAGACCCGGTGATCCAGGTGATTGACGAGGCGGCGCGCGACGTCGTCTACACGCTGCGGATTGCCGGTCGGACGTTCCGGCCGCCTGTGTTTGGCGTGGGCACATACACGGTGAAAATCGGAGAGCCGGGGACGGCGCGGCTCAAGACGCTTGCCGGCCTGCGACCCGCTGGGATGCGCGGCGAGACCGTGAAAGTGCCGTTTTGATCAGGCGGAGCGAGGCCATCCGGCGTTGCTCTAATGACGTTCAGTCGAGCTTTTCGCGCGCGACCGTCTGACGTCGAAGCGCTTTCGAGGCTGTGGTTACCGAGGACGGGAGCAGAATGCCGAGACCCGCGCGCGGGGCATCACGCCGCCCGTCTTCATCGTCGTCTGCAACAACACGAACGTGTCGAAGCTGGTCTACGACTACGTCGCTGGCTGGCGTCGTGCGTCACGTGCAAGGACCACGCCTTCCCTCGGCTTCTGCTACTGATCGGGTTCGCCCATGACGCCGCCGACCGGCGGACCCGGGCGCTTGGCGGGGAAGGTGATGCCCTCGTCTTCCTCGTGGCATTCGTCACACGTGGGCGGGCGGTCGAATCGGCGCTCCACGTGACACACGTCGCAGTCGTGCTCGGCGTGATTCTTGTCCAACACCTGCCCGGTCACGCGGTGATTGAACGTGCTGGGACTCCAGGCGCCGTGACAGGCGTTGCAGTTGCTGTCCGGCTTGGCGAACGGCACCTGCGCGTGGCAGCTACGGCAACTCTTGTCGTCGTGGTATCTACTCAGCGGCCAGCCGGTGCTGGCATGGTCGAACGGCTCGGGCTTCGGCCGGTCTTCTCGCCAATGGCAGCGCGCGCATCTGCCGGCCGTCCGGCCCGCCAAATCCATGTCACCTTTGTGACACCGGATGCATTGTCGATGGTGCTCGGCCAGTGTACGCGGGCGCTCCTGTTCCCTGTCTCGCGCGTGGCAGCGTGCGCAACTCCGCTCGTGGTGGCATTCCACGCATCTCAGGCCGAAGCGGTGTACGTGCTCACGGTGCCGGAAGATGACCTGCGTCTCCGTGGTCTGCGGGGATCTGCTGCCGTAGATATCCGTATCTGGCTCGGGAATGGGCGGATGCATCAGACCCAGCATGTCATTTTTTGTCGGAAGTGGTGCCGCGCTGTCCGCGCTTGCCGCGCCGGCTTTCTCGCGATGGCAGGTGTCGCAGTTCCTTTCGTTGATCCACTCACGATGGCAGTTCAGACATTGCTGATGGTAGGCGCCCCTCAGAGCGGGCTTGTTGATGTCCGCCTCACTGTCCGAGATGCCATGGCAGGCTTTACAGGCGGGGTATTGCCGGCCTTCCGGCGTGTAATGATGGCAGGTAGTGCAACCCTGGGCCATCTCGGTCATCCTGGCGTGACCGGCGTGGTCGAAGGGCACAGGCAAGTACACGTCTTCCAGCTCGTCCAGAATGACCACGTCCGGAGCTTGCTGCTCGAGCAGGTGGGCGTCGCCTCTCGGGGTCCGCAGCCGCATGCAGGGGAGTAGACAGGGATTCTGCGGCGTAGGTCTATCGCAGAAATGGCAACGACCGCAACTGGCGGCGAACGCCTCTGGGGGAGTCAGAGCTGCTGTCCGTGTGTCAACCTGTGCTTCTTCCGTTGTTGCTTCCTGAGCGTTTACCCACTCCCCTCCGAGGAGCAGTATCACGCAGCAGACGAACTCGACTCCGCGCATGGTGTTGCACCCTTGTCGGCCGACGGTAACCGGCCCTATCCCGCGCGGGCTTGTTACCGCTGTCGGCCACGTACGGTTGCCCGGCCTTGGCTGCGCCCAGATCCGCCGATCATGGGCCGTAGTCCTTGACTCGCGCAGCATCTTTGTCCTCAGGCCGTTCTCGGCTTCGCTGGAGGCGTGATCACCGGAAAGTAGATCGCGATGGCGCGCCACAAGAAAATCAACCCCGCTATCAACCCGATGGTTGATCCCCATTCAGCCAGAGATGGGTAGTACACCTTGTCAGTATAGGGAGGACGATAGCCAATCACATAGACGTTCGCGCGATTCAGAATCACCCCCAGCATGACGAGAAAACAAGCTACTCCCAGCCAAAATGGCGAGTGGCGGACGCGACGAGAGAGCAGCATGATCATGGGAATCAACAGACCCACCACCATCTCAAGAATGAACGCGCCGCCCTGGAGCGATTCCGGCACGAGGTGAACGTAAGCCCGGCGGATGAGCAGGTCGCCCACCTTGAAGGCCAGGTAGATGCTGACAAGCACGGGGACGTACTTGGCCAGGCGTGCGAGAATCTTCATAGGCGGCTTGAGCTTCAAGGCCCACCAGCCGCAAAGAGATACGAAAATAACCACGGGAAAACCGGATACTACCGCTGACATCAAGAACAGCAGGGACAGAATGGGGGTGTGCCACAACGGGTGCAGCTTCGACGGTGCCAGAACCATGACGTGGCCCAAGGACGACTGGTGCAGACAGGATATGCCCACGCCCAGGATGATAAACAGGAACATGGCCTTGTCGGCCGCTTGGTTGAGCGCGGCGCAGAGGCGCCCGAGCCACGGGTGTCGCCGGTTGCCGACGTAACGTTCACAGAAAACGGGCACGAACTCAATGTAAAGCACAGCCATGTAGCACATCACGCACATGCCGACCTCGAACAACGCGGAATTGCCCTGCCACATGCTCGGCAAAAGCGGATGCCAAATGTTGTAGTACTTCCCCAGATCGGCAAACAGGGCCAAGCAGGCGAAGGTGTAGCCCAACAGCGCGGCGACCAACGCCGGTCGGGCCAGAACGTGATAGTCCTCTCGGTGGAAAACGTGGGCTATTGCCGCAGTGGTGAAGCCGCCGGCTGCCAGGGCAATGAAGGATACATCCGCGACTATCCATATTCCCCACGGATACTGTTGGTCCAGGTTGGTGCTCGCCGCCAGGCCAAATAGAAAGCGGTAAGCTGCAAAGCACGCTCCCACAGCCATTAGGACGAGTAGAACCCATACCCCGCGCGTAAGCAGCTTTTGGTTGATTGGAACCGGTCGGTCATGAACACTCACGAGAATCGCCCTTTTGGGTCTAGCGGTGTCGGGCGTGCGTAGGCACGCGGTCTCTGTAATCCTTCTGACCGTTGGCTGGTGAGGCCTGCCCGAGCTCGCGTCCCGCTTCTTGTGATTCCGCTGGGGCAGCCTCCGCCAGGCCCGGTCGGACCTCCGGCCTGAACAGCCACATGATCAAGCCGAGCACTCCGCACCACGCGAGCGGTGGCACGAAGTGAATAAAGACGCCGTGCTGAACGGCTTCAGAAAGACGTGGCGGAGCCTGAGGATCGACGTTCAGAAACCCGAGCTCTTCGAACGGCACGCCGGAGACGTATAGCCATGACGTACCACCGGCCTCATGTTCTCCGTACACGTGGTTGATGTATACGTCCGGGTGCTGCGTGATCCGGTCATGGGCCATTGTCAGCAAGTCAGCGCGCCGGCCATAAATCAGGCACTGCTTGGGGCATACCCGAACACAGCCGGGTATGTCTCCTCTGTTCGGGTTCCCTGCATTCGAGCACAGCGTGCACTTTCGAACCTGCGGGGCCAGCGCGTTCTCGTACTCGTACGCCGGAATCTGGAAGGGACAAGCGACCATGCAGTACCGGCAGCCCATGCACTTCCAGGGGTCGTAGCTGACCGCCCCGTTCGGCTCCTTCCGCATCGCGCCCACGAGGCACCCGGACACACAGGCAGGATCCAGGCAGTGGAAACAGTTGGCTTTCACGTAGGTTGGTGGGCCCCCGCTCGCTGTACTTTGGCCGAGGAATCTGTTTACCGTCGTGTACGTCTGTGGCCCCGGCCGGCGATGCTCGCGGAACACGGACTCGTCTAGCAGCTCGTCCTTCGTGGGCACTTCGAACCCGTTGGCTTCGGCGCAGGCAGCTTCACAACGTCGACATCCATTGCATTTGGTGAGGTCGACAAGCACACCCATGCCCTCGTCTGAAGCCTGGTTGGCCTCAGAGCCCGCCGCCTGGGCGCAGCCCAGAAGTGCCACCGAGCCACCTAGCCCGACCAGACCTGCCTTCTTCAGAAGCTCGCGACGGTTAAGGTTCACAGCAAGCATCCAGTTCTAGTGTAATCATCTGCACCAGCGCCTCCGCTCTGCTTCGCACCCGCTCAGAATCGCCAGTAGGCATATCCCTGGAGCTGGAGATCAACTATCCGCGGACATGCACCGACGACAACCGTAACTTCGGGCAGTACGTCTTCTTTCTTCCAGCCGTGCTCCATCATGGTCTCGGCGCACAGCTCGATGCTGACTCCCAAGTCGTCGAGTTCCCGGATGAGCGATTTGTTTGGGTTCCCGTTTCCGTCTGCTTTGAAAGCCTGGTAGGGTTCGTCCTTCAGCAGCCAGTAACCGGCGCGTCCGTGAACAACGGCAGAGATGTGCAGTTCACTGGACGGGACTCCGATCGACTCGTAGTGTTTGATGAGCCTGCGAATAGACAGAAGGCCGGCGCCGACCCCATCCTTCCATTCGTCTTTGTCTATTCGACAAACGATGGCGATGTTGCTCTCGACCGTGAGTCGGCTTGCATCACTTGGCGAGGTTTGCCACCCCCAGGATTCGAAGATCTTTGCGCCCTGCGGCGACGCGAGGAATTCTATGAATTGCCCGGCCAACGGCTTGCTCTTGCCGCGTTCCGTAAGCGCGGCGCTGCACTGCCGATAGACCCGGTAATTCGGGCCGACGGGGACCAGATCCGCATGATCGTGAAGCGGCATGTACCAGATGTTCCACGTGATCCACGCATCAATGTCATCTCTCTCGCGCCATGTTTTTACGGCCGTCTCGCTATTCGGAGCGAAGAAGACGATGTTGTTCCGCAGTGCCCGTATGGCCCGGACATCGCCCTGTTTGCCGGCCATGTCTTCCCAGAGGCCGGTCTGCCCCGAGCCAGTTACCACCATGACCCTGATGCCCGGCCGCAGCAAATACGGAAAGTCGCGAATGCCCTTAGGGTTTCCGGGGCGCACCAGAATGGCCGACGGGCGCAGATAGAGCGGCGTTACGGTGGCTCTATCGATCTGCAGCTCTCCGCTATGAACGAAGTCCGACATCATGAACTCTGCGCTACAGAAGATCACATCTGCATCGGTCTTTGCTTTGGCGAGCCACTTGTCCGTCGGCCCCGACACCACCTCCACCTGCACACCGTGTGTGTTTCCGAAGGCCACGGCCGCCTCATGCATAGCCGGGGCCGGCCCCTCCGAGCCGTACACACGTATGCCTTCCTGCGCCACGGCGCTAGCAGCCGAAACCATACCAATGCTGAGCGCGAGCCCGACGAACCCGAAACGCTGAGCGACAAAATGAATACTCATGGCATCACCTCCTACATGCGGGAGATCCGACGGTCGAAGCACACGTTGACGATCGTATTTCCTCGTGCCCACTGCGTGGCTGGCTATCGAGAGCGGCAAGCGTCTGCTGCCGAGAGAACCATTGGCTCAATAGCCGCCTTTCCTTCCGCCTACTCGTCTCAAAGCCGTGCGTACAAAAGGGTCGCGCTGGTGAGTCCCGGCCCGGAACCCAGTACGTCCCGCCTTGGCGAGGCCGCGCTGCCGCCAGGGGTCTGGGATTGTTCCGGTTGTCCTGGGCAGCGTCATGGCAAGTAACCTAGGGCTCGCAGCTGCCGGTGGATGGCCTGGATTTCCGCGCGGGTGTAACTCGGCGGCTCCTTGGGGATCTTCTCGCCGGCCGCGACCTCTCGGAGCACATAGACCGCGAATTCGGTAACACTCCTGAATCCGGTATCCTCGATGAGCGCTGATAGATTCCGGTACAACTGGGCTGGAATCTTCAGGGTGACCTTGTCCGGGCTGTCTGGTTGCTTCAGCGGCAAATTGGTCTCCCAAAACGCTCCTATTGGAATATAGCTTGAGTCTTATGAGAGTGAAATGGTCAATCCATGCCATTTCGCCGGGTGCTCACGCCCTGTCCGATAGTGTGGCCGCGCGGCATAACTGTACGGGTGAAGCCAGCGGACCGGCAGTCCTCAGGTGGAGCCAGGCCCTGACGGCTCCGGTCTGTCCCGCAAGTGGTGGACTACAGGAAGAGTGCGAACGAACGGTAAAGGGGGTGCCTATGGGGAACGGGGGGCGTCAAGGCGGATCATACAGGGAGTGTTGTCCTACGCGTCGGCCAGACCTTCGCGGATCGCGTACCGAGCCAGCTCGACCCGATCGTGGATGTCAAGCTTGGTCATCAGGTTAGTCGTATGGCGGTTGACCGTGTTCGCGCTGATGTGCATGGTACGCGCCATCTCCTTCTTGGCCATTCCCCGGGCGATGTAGCGCAGGACTTCCAGCTCTCGGTGCGTGAGCGTTGAAACGCGGGATCGTTGCGGGTGGGCGAGTGTGGCACCGGCGGAGTCGACCACGATTCGAGCTTGGATCTGGGGGGAGAAGTAAGCGAGGCCGGCAGCCACCTTGCGGATCGCCCTAATCACGGAATCTTCCGGCTCGCTTTTCGTTACGTAGCCCCACGCTTGCACCGCGAGCGCCTGCTCGATGTAGCGGTCGTGGAAGAAGGCGCTGAGGAATATGATCCGCGTGTCGGGGCACCGCTCGCGAATGGTGCGGGCCGCGCCGAAAGAGTCACTGCCCGGCATCTCGATGTCCATCAGGAGGATATCCGGGTTGAGTCGCAGGACTGCGGTGAGCGCCTCGTCGGCGTTGCTCACGGCTGCCGCGACGGTCATGTCCGGTTCGGCATCCAACCGGCGTTTCAGCATTCCACGCACCATGGCGTGGTCATCGGCAATCACGATCACCAGCGGGCGCGTCACGGCTGTTTTCCCCGTGGTCTGTCCGCGGCAAGGGCGTGCGCTACGGCCTCGGCGAGCTCCGGCATGCCAAAGGGCTTGCGAAGCAGAACCGTTTGGTCATCGAGTTCATTCGGGTCCAGGCTAACATCTCCACTGATCATGAGGGCGGGGGTCCCGACGGCTTCTTGACGAATCTGTCGCAGGCAATCGGGCCCACTCCGCTCGGGAAGGTCTGCGTCGAAGAGGAACAGCCGTACTGTATCGCGATGCTGCTCGAACGCATCGAGAAGCGCGAGCCCGTCCTCGGCCTGGACCACCTCATACCCGAGAGACTCCAGGGTCGACGCGATAATGGCGCGGACATGGCTGTCGTCCTCGGCGAGCAGGATGAGCTCCCCTGCTCCCTGCGGCACGATAGTCGAGGGCTCCGCAGTTTCGGGTGTCGGGCCAGCTTCGATGCAGGGCAAGACGATGGTGAGCGTTGTGCCTTCACCGACCTCCGATTGAACCTCGATGCGTCCTCCGTGGTCTTTGACGACCCCGTGCACGATCGACAACCCCAGCCCGGTGCCCTGGCCGCGCGTCTTCGTGGTGTAGAACGGCTCGAAGATGCGAGACTGGACTTCCGGCGTCATCCCCACGCCGCTATCCGCGACAGTCAACCGGGCGGTCCGGCCGGCTGTATCCAGGGTGTCTGGCAGGTCGTCAACGTCTGTCTCGCTGGCCGGCGAAAGGGTAATACGTATGGTCCCGCCCTCCGGCATGGCGTCCCGCGCGTTAACCGCCAGGTTCAGGACGACCTGCTGCAACTGGGTCTGATCGGCGTTCACCCAAAGGGGGGCCTCGCAGGCGATGTCCACCTCGAGTTCGGTGGCGGCGGGAAGCACGCGGTGCAGCAGTCGCTCGGATTCCCGGACGACTGTACGCAGGTCGATCGGCTTCTTCTCGGTGGGAAGCTTGCGGCTGAACGTCAGCAGGCCCCGCGTCAGCTCCGCCGCCTGGTGGGTGGCCTCCTGTATCCACTGGAGTTCTTTGTGGGCCTGGGACTCGTCTGCCAGCAGGGTGGTCGCGCGGTCGGTGTGGCCGCGGATAACGGTCAGCAGGTTGGAGAAATCATGGGCTACTCCCGCGGCCAGTTGTCCGACGGCTTCCATCTTATGGGCCTGGTGCAACTGGTCCTGCAGGATCGCCCGCTCTTCTTCGACCTGCGTACGTTCGATGATTCTGCCCAACCGTCCGGCGATCGCCTTGATGAGCTTTCGCTCTTCCTCCGTGAACGGTCCCTCGTCGGTCTCGAGCCGGTCCGCGAGGTGGCCGACCTCGACGGCCCCGACGGGCTCGCCACGTGCTACGATGTCGCAGGCGAGACATTGCCGTGTCTCTTCGAAGTTCGTAGTGCCGTAACTCTGTTCTTTGAGCTTTATGCGTGCGCAAGTGAGCTCCGGACGCGGCCAAGCGTCGGGAATCAGGGCGACAGTCCCCTGCAGGATCCGCTTCAGGGAGCTGTCCGGCTGCTCAACCAAGTTGGCCATCCCGTACAGGCAGTTCAACTCCTTCACGCGTTTGGCGAGGGCGTCCGAACGCTTCCGCAGCTCCTCCTTCGAACGCAGGATCGACAGGAAAAAGGGGCCGATGCGTGCCACACCCACCAACATGAGGACGGATATGGCCAGTCCGACCCACTCTCCGGCCATGTCCGGCGGGTGGGCTGCGTCGTGCGACAGCGAGCGATAGAGGACGATGCTGCGGCGGATAGCCATCAGAAACGCTACCGCGGCGATCAACAGCCAAGTGGGGTCCCGGCCTGTGATCCGCAGCACGCGCAGGGCCAGGATCGCCGCTGCATATTGAACCACTGTTGCCAGACCGACCACCACGTTCATGGCCACGCTCCAGTCACCTGGATGACAGATCGAGAAGGCTTCTCGGGCCACGCTGCCCGTTACACCAGTTTACTCTCCTGCCCCTCAACCGCACTACTTCTCTGTTGCCGAAGCCGGTACGTGCACGTCCGGCCGGGCGCCAGGCTGTTGCGCCTGGAGCACCTCCACAAGATCCAGTTCAGATGGGCGAGCCGTGGGTTGTCGTACGGCACGAGAGCCGCGGTCGGAAGCGTGCTAACCTGTTGGCCGTCGCCTCGCCGGCCCACGCCGGGCGCGCAAACCTGCCAACCACGCGGGGCAACACAAGCGGCGCAAGAAGAATGCGTCGGAACAACTTCAACCTTCCGCTGGGAATCCACAGACCGCGCCAAATGTGGACAGCGCTTCTGCATGAGGGGACCGCTCAAGCCGGTCTCCCCGCCATCCGAGGGGGGGAGTTCCCACTCACGTTTCGCAAACACAGGCTGCCAAGTGCCGTGCAAGTTGCGTACCTGACGAGGCCTTCCAAGCCACATGCCCGCGCTGTATTGTCCTCTATGTACCGCCGTGCGCCCTGGGAGCTTCGCGTGGAACGCTTTTCGAGCCTGCTGCTGAAGATCTGGAGGCAGGTCTCCTGCCACGTCAAGATCGAGGAGTCGCTGCCGCTCATCGCACCGCTGGTCTGGGAGCGGCTCCCGGCCAGCTTGATCGGCGTGCTGCGGGTTAACCTGAGCCACCGGCGTCTGGATGCGATCGCGGTCGAAGAGCAACGTACGGAGTCCGCTGGGTTCCCACGTCAGCGCGAGCTTGACGAGAAAGAACTCGAGGACCTCTTCGCTTGGGGCCGGACCGAGACGCTGCTGCGGGCGAGTAGCCCTACCGCGGATCGCCGCCTGCTCGATCTGCTCCGTCCGGAAGGCGACGGCGATTTGCTCGCCGGCCCCCTGGCTGACAAGGCCGGCGTGCACGGCGTGTTTGTAGCGGCGGCCGATCGTCCACAGGCGTTCAACGC
>Ga0307380_10011512_pt1 | contig 11077 bp, 8 predicted proteins | sample UN3MG_FD_202239 | JGI IMG/M metagenome (GOLD analysis project Ga0307380, IMG submission 202239) | Soil microbial communities from Risofladan, Vaasa, Finland - UN-3 | ecosystem: Environmental > Terrestrial > Soil > Coastal area > Acid sulfate soil | place: Finland: Risofladan, Vaasa | collected... | reverse complement strand
CTGCCCCCCAGGGGGGCAGCCCGGCCTTCCTTTCGCCACCGCCCGGACCTCGGCCGCCGGCGTTGCATCCCCCGTAGGTTTTCCGTATCCTGGAAGCGCCAAAGCCCTCTGAATCGTCCGGCACTCCAACTACCGCACTCCCTCCCCGATCTCGACCAGCCGTGGGCAAACGCAAAGCAGAACGAGCCCGTGCCGCGGAGCCCCGGAAGCGCGATCCCCGGCCTCGTAGGGCCCCCGGGCTGCGTTGGGCACTGCTCGCCGTGCTGGCTGCCTGCATCCTCTTCGGGTGGGCCTTCGCCACCCGAGCCAACAAACGCAGCCCCGCGCCGCCCATGTACGGATTCGAAATCGTCCACGTCTATCCGCACGACCCCGCGGCCTTCAGCCAGGGCCTGGTCTTCGCCGACGGCTTCCTCTACGAAGGGACGGGGCAATATGGCCAGTCCTCGCTCCGGCAGGTCGATCTCGAGTCGGGCAAGGTGCTCAAGTACGTGCCGCTCCCCCGGGATCTCTTCGGCGAAGGGATTGCGATCTCAGGGAACCAGATCATTCAATTGACCTGGCAGAACCGGATTGGGCTGATCTACGACAAGGAGTCGCTCAAGCCCCAAAGCACCTTCCGCTATAAGGGGGAGGGATGGGGCCTGACCAGCGACGGCCAGCGCCTGGTGATGAGCGACGGCTCGGCCACCCTCCGCTTCCTCGATCCCAAGACCTTCCGCGTGGTCGACACGGTCGCGGTCCGCAGCCGGGGGGCCCCGGTCGATCAGCTCAACGAGCTGGAGTACGTCGAGGGCGAGATCTACGCCAACGTGTGGGGCAGCGATCGCATCGCCCGAATCTCCCCCCAAAACGGCGAGGTCCTCGGCTGGATCGACCTGGGCGGCCTGCTCAAACCCGCCGAAAGGGTTAACGTCGACGCCGTCCTCAACGGCATCGCCTACGACCCCCAGGCAAAGCGGCTCTTCGTCACCGGCAAGCTCTGGCCGAAGCTTTTTGAGATCCGGATCGTCCCCAAGGGTTGACGAACCTCTCCTCTCCGGCGATAACACTTCATCCAGACGCCCCGTCGGTGCGATCTACCTAGCAAAGCGACCCCGGCTTTCGGGTGGGGACGAACGGGCCATTGGGATATGCCCTCTCGTGTGCCCGTGGCCGGCCCCATCTCGGGCAGGCCCGTGCCGGGAGGTCGCCGGGCTGAACCGCCCGGGGGCCACGGACCACCTCTTGCCGAGAGGCAATCGACATGGCGAAGCGGAAGGTCGCGAGGAAGAAGGCCACCAAGAAGAAAGTCGCCGGTGGCAAGAAAGCCGCCGTTGGAAGCCGCAAAATGCGGACCGGCAAGAAAGCGCCCGGCCGGAAAAAACGCAAGCGCGCCGGGTCCCAAGGCGTCCAGCCCCGCGTCTGGCGACGTGCCGCCCGGCTCGCCCAAGACGCCCGGGCCGCCCTCGACGCGGGCAACCTGGCCCAAGTCCGCCAGTATCTCCAGTCCATCCAGGCCGTGGCCGAATGCGCCGATGGGACGTGACGGCCCCCGCGCGCGGCCCCCGCTCCCGAGCGACGAAGGCCAACGGCCTGCCTCCCGCCGCGGCACCGGAGAAAGCGATCCGGTTGACGTAGCCAAGCAGTAGCGCGAAGACTGACCGTGGAGCCAACGCCCCGTGGCGCCAGCGAGTTGAGCCCCGGAGGTCGCGATGCGAACCAAGGTCGCTCTCGCCGTCATCATCGTCGTGCTCGTCCTCGCCGTGGTGCTGCTCGCGGGCGCCATCGTGCGGCGATGGATCCGGGTGCTGCCGTACCCGATGGGCGAGGGACAGTATCAAGCGTCGCCCCACGGCCGCTATGAGGCGCACGCCTTCGACATGCATGACGAGGACTTCTGGGGAAACGAGCGGGACTACTACGAGCTTTCCGTCCTCGATAAATCATCCCGCAAACCGATCAGGACGGTTCGCATGGACCCAATCCCCGGCGAGCCCAGGTTTCGTATGTATGGCGAGGAGCAGGTGATTACGTGGCCGGAGGACTCGAAGTCGGTGACGTTCTCCTTTCAGGGAATCGAGGTGAAGATCAACCTCGGGCAAGAGACGCCCGCGGACAAGTAGCTGCGCCGTCGAGCCATTGGCTACGCCGGATCCATGCCTGCGATTTGACAATCGCCACTCGCCCGTTGAAGATGGTGGCCGTCGGCTGGCACTGCCGCCGTGGTGGCAAGCTTGGGCTACACCTTCAAACGGGAGATTGGCATGAAAGGCTATGGGCTGTTGGCGGCGTGGTTCGTGCTCGCGGCGTCCGGCTTGGCGCGGGGCGAGGGGGAGATTCGGCACGCCGACGTCTTCGTCTCGGGCACGGCCGGGTATCACAGCTATCGCATCCCGGCGATCGAGACCGCGCCGGACGGCTCGCTGGTGGCCTTCTGCGAGGCGCGGAAGCACAACCTGGCCGATCCGGGCTTCGGCAAGCAGGACATCGACCTGGTCTCGAAACGGAGCACCGACGGCGGCCGGACCTGGTCGGCGATGCAGGTGATCGAGGACCCGGGCGAGCTCTGGTCGGCGGCCAATCCGGCCACGGTGGTCGACCGCAAGACGGGCAAGCTGTGGCTCATCTACCTCCGCTCCAAGCCGGAACGGAGCACGCACACCGCCCGGCCCGGCACCGACGACATGCAAACACTCGCCCGGTGGTCGAGCGACGCCGGCGTCACCTGGTCGGAGCCCGTCGACCTCACCAAGGTGGCCCGCGACATGGACGCCCCGAAATGGCGGGCGAGCGTCGTGGGCCCCGGCGGGCCGATCCAGGACCGAAACGGCCGGCTGATCGCGCCGACGTGGGGCTTCGAGCCCTACGGCGTGTTCGCCATCTACAGCGACGACCACGGCCAAACCTGGCTCCGAGGCCAGCCGGTGCCGGGCGATGTGCTGGGGAACGAGGCCGAGCTGGTCGAGCTGGCCGACGGAGGCATCCTCGTCGACGTCCGCCAGGCGACCGGGCCCCACCGCTTCAAGGCGATCAGCCGCGACGGCGGCCGGACCTGGGCCGACCCGCAGCCGGGCGAGGCCGTCTCGCCGGTGGCCTGTGCCATCGAGCGCTGGACCCTCAAGTCGGCCGGCGACGACCGCGACCGCATCCTCTGGACCGGCCCCAAGGGCCCCAGCCGCGCCAATCTGGTGGTCCGCGTCAGCTACGATGAAGGCAAGACCTTCCCCCTCCAACGCCAGATCTCCGAGCAGTTCGCCGCCTACTCCGACCTGACCGTCTTGCCCGACAAAACCGCCGGCGTCCTCTGGGAGCGGGGCGCCGACCGGGGCTACCAGTTCATCACCTTCACGGGCTTCAACCTCGACTTCGTGGAGCCCGACCGGTAGCGTGCCACCCAATCGATCAACGATACACGGAGCCAATGATGAGACTCTTCCCAGCGTGCAGCGGCGTGGTGGCTCTGGTGGCGACCCTGGTTAGCTCGACGGCCCTTCCGGCGGGGGTCACCGAGCTGGAAACCGACGTTTGCATCGTCGGCGGGGGGAGCGGAGGCTATAGCGCCGCGATCGCCGCCGCCCGCGCCGGCGCCGAGTGCATCCTCGTCGAGCGACTCGATCGGCTTGGCGGCACGAGCACGGCGGCCTACGTCTGCAACTGGGAGCCGGGCTGCGCCGATTCGCTCGCCCGGGAGATCTACGACCGGCTCCGCAAGCTGCCCGACGCCGTGGGCATCGTCCGCGATCACAATCCCGACCGCAGCCAAGGGCCGTTCGGCCTCTGGCTCCCCGATCCCAAGGGCACCTACGAAGAGACCCTGAAGCGGGCCGCCAACCCGGTGTCCAAGTGGCGCGCCATGGCCTTCGAGCCGGAAGCACTCCACAAGGTCGTGGCCGAGATGCTCGCCGAGACGGGCAAGTGCCGCACGCTCCTGGGCACCTCGTTCGTCGAGGTCGAGACCGACGGACCACGCCTCGTGGCCATCCGCGCCAAAGCGGAGGACGGCACGTCGTACCGGATCCGGGCGCGGGTGTTCATCGACGCGACGGGCGGGGTCCACCTCTGTCGGGCGGCCGGGTACGAGACGATGCTCGGGCCGGAGACCAAGGCCCGCTTCGGCGAGGAGTTCGCGCCCGATGAGCCCGGCAACACGCTCAACGCCATCTCCCTCTGCTATCGCATCCGCCCGAGCGACCAACCCGTGCGCCAGGCGCCGCCCGATCCGCCGGTCAAGAGCTGGCCCAAGTCGGCCCACGTGAGCGGGCTGCCCTGCGGCGACCGGATCGTCAACCCGCTGGCCATGCTGCCGGGCCGGGCACTGGTCGACCTGGGCTACGAGGAGTCGATGGCCCGGGGCAAGCAGATCGTGCAGGCCCAATGGCGATGGCTCCAGGAGTACCCGGCGTTTGCCCAGTACGAGTTCCACAGCTACGCCCCGATGCTGGGCATCCGGGAGAGCTACCGCGTGGTGGGCGAGTACGTGCTCACCCAGCAGGACCTCCTGGCAGGGCTCCAAGGCCAGTCGCACCCGGACCTGATCGCCGTGGCCGACCACTCGATGGACGTTCACGGCGCGGGGAGCCGGCGCGTGCGGGGCGAGATCAAGGCCCCGTACGGCGTGCCGTACCGGTGCCTCGTGCCCAAAGGCTCGGTGAACCTGCTGGTCGCCTGCCGCGGGGCCAGCTTCAGCCACATCGCCGCCTCGAGCTGCCGGCTCTCGCGGACGATCGTCCAGCTCGGCCGCGCCGCCGGAACGGCAGCCGCCATGGCGGCCCGGGAGGACGCACCCGTCGCCCGGATCGACGTGGGCGCGCTCCAGGAGCAGCTTGGGCTGGAGCACTTGGCTTCGGAGAGTCCCCGCAAGTGAGTCGGGTTTCTGGGGGTCAGGGGTCAGCGTTCAGGGTTCAGGACTTGGAGTACCACGTCGACACGTGAGTCCTGCCCCTTGACCCCTGAACGCTCGACCCTCGACCCTCGCCCCGCTGCCCCGCTGCCCCGCTTCTTTGGGCGAAATGAGTTCCCCAGGCCGAGTCCGGCCGCCCGCTCGTTGGTGGCCAAAACGGCGGGCACGCCGGGAGGAGTTGGAAGCGGAGCGGCCCCGTCCAGAAACGGCCTTGCGGCTCGGCGCAAACATGGTAAGCTCAACACGTTAGGTCGAAAACCGGGCACGCGAAAGCCGCCCAAAAGGCCCGTCCAAGTGTCCAACAATGGCCCCGGCCACCCATTGCAAGTCGTTGCCGTGAAACGAGTTACGTCGAAATCAATTGTTGGTCAGGAATTTCGAGTCCGGCCCGAAAATGCAAGTCCTTTTCACCTCACGCGTTGCGCCGAGCGCGCGTCCAAAAAGGGCGTTTCGCCCAGTACCTGGCGTGCGCGCAGGTGGCCTGCGACCATGTAGCACCTGCGCTGGAACCCCAGCGCATTCACCATGGAACCCCAGCGCACTTGCGCGCCCTGTTAATTGGGCGTGACGCCGCAACAAGCGAACAAGCCGGCCGCGCGTGGCGGGGTGAGCAGGGGAAGATATTCTTCCGCACGAGGGTCGACGCTCGTGGCGTGGTGATTGGTCGCCCGCGCCGGGTGCCACTGCTGGCTTGTCCAGCAGTGCCCCACGCATGAACACTGTGGAGACGAAGCACTGCCAGACAAGCTGGCAGTGGCACCCGCACGGCCTTTCGCTCCCCATCAAGTCGAGCTACAATCGTTCGCGTTCGGGTATTACCGGCTACGCACCGGGTAGGAGTGGGGACCATGGCTCCGCCGGCCGTCGTGGGCGAGTTGGTGGAACGATTCGACAGTCATGCCGACGCCTATCGTTCCGGCCAGTACAACGAGGCCCAGCTTCGCGAAGAGTTCCTCAATCCCTTCTTCGACGCCCTGGGCTGGGACGTCTACAACAAGAAGGGCTACGCCGAGGCGTACAAGGAGGTGATCCACGAAGCGGCCATCAAGGTGGGCGGTCGCACCAAGGCCCCGGACTACTGCTTTCGGGCGGGCGGGGGCGTGCGGAGCTTCTTCGTCGAGGCCAAGAAGCCGTCGGTCCGCATCCACGACGCGGTAAGCCCCGCGTATCAGTTGCGACGCTACGCCTGGAGTGCCAAGCTCCCGGTGAGCATCCTTACCGACTTCGAGGAGTGGGCCGTCTACGACTGCCGCATCCGCCCGGTGCAGACCGATCGGGCCTCGACCGCCCGGGTGATGTATCACACGTACGACCAGTACCCCGAGTGCTGGGACGAGCTGGAAGCGCTCTTCTCGCCCGAGGCGATCCGCCGCGGGGCGCTGGACAAATTCGTCACGTCGAAGCGGGTCAAGAAGGGCACGGCCGAGGTCGACGACGCGTTCCTCGACGACATCGAGTCGTGGCGCGAGATGCTGGCGCGAAACATCGCCCTTCGCAACCCGGAGCTGTCGCAGCGCGACCTCAACTTCGCCGTGCAGCGGACGATCGACCGGATCGTGTTCCTGCGAATCTGCGAGGACCGCGGCATCGAGCCGTACGGAACGCTCCGGAGCCTCCAGAACGGCCCCAACGTCTACCCGCGCCTGGCGGAGCGGTTCCAGCGGGCGGACGAGCGCTACAACTCGGGCCTGTTCCACTTCACGCCGGAGAAGGGCCGCACCGATCCGCCCGACGAGCTCACGCTCGGCCTGGCCATCGACGACAAACCCCTCAAGGCCATCATCGGCGACCTCTACTACCCCGACAGCCCCTACGAGTTCTCCGTGCTGCCGGCGGAAATCCTCGGGCACGTCTACGAGCAGTTCCTGGGGAAGGTGATTCGCCTGACGGCGGGCCATCGGGCGGTGGTCGAAGACAAGCCGGAGGTGAAGAAGGCGGGGGGGGTCTACTACACGCCCACCTACATCGTCGACTACATCGTCGAGCATACGGTGGGCAAGCTCCTGGAGGGGAAGAAGCCGGCCCAGGCCGCCAAGCTGACAATCCTCGATCCGGCGTGCGGCTCCGGGTCGTTTCTCCTGGGGGCGTACAAATACCTGCTCGACTGGCACCAACGGGCGTACTTCGAGGACGACCCCGAGAAGCACGCCCGGGGCCGCGCGCCTCGCCTCTGCCGGGGCCGGTCGGGCGATTGGCGCCTGACCACGGCCGAGCGGAAACGGATCCTCCTGAACAACCTCTACGGCGTGGACGTCGACCCGCAGGCGGTCGAAGTGACCAAACTCTCGCTGTTGCTGAAAGTCCTGGAAGGCGAATCCCAACAGACGCTCTCGAACCAGCTCCGGCTCTTCCACGAGCGGGCGCTACCCGACCTGGCCAGCAACATCAAGTGCGGCAACTCGCTGATCGGCCCGGACTTCTACGAGGGACGGCAGATTAGCTTGCTGGATGAGGAGGAGGCGTACCGGATCAACGCGTTTGATTGGGAGGCGGAGTTTCCGGAGGTGTTCGAGGGGAAGAACGGCGGGTTTGACGCGGTGATTGGGAATCCGCCGTATATTCGGGTGCGCATTTTCCGAGACATTCATCCGGAGCAAATCGGGTACCTCACGTCGCGCTACGATACCGCGACCCACGTGTGGGACATCTATCTGCTGTTCTTTGAGAAGGCTCAAAATCTGACGCGTCGCGGCGGTAGATTTGCGTTCATCGCTCCGATTCAAACACTACATCAACCCAACTGCGAGAGTTTGAGGCATCTCCTACTAGAGCGCAGCTCACTCTGCGCGGTTGCGGACCTCTCGAGACTCCGCGTGTTCCGTGGCCCGATTGTCAAGAACTGCATTCTTGTGTGCGAACGTGCTGAGCTGGGAGACCGGCGCATCGACGTATTCTTCCCCGCCGCGCCCGCAGACCTGTCGGGCCCGCCAGATTGGACATGGCCTCACCGCGCGGCGCGCGAGAACCCGGGCTATAGCCTAAAACTCGACCTTCTCTCTCCGAAGAAGGACCTCTGCGAGAAACTGCTCGCCCGAAGCTGGGAACTCGGCGAATTGTGTTACGTGACCTTCGGCCTGCGATCCTGCGCGAAAGGCAAAGGACAGGGGGGAAAAGACCGATTGATCGTCGAGACTCCGGAAGACCCTCGTGCCAAGTTATACTTGGAAGGCCGGGACATCCAGCGCTACGCGATGCACGCCACCGGACGCTACATCAAGTACATCCCCGACGAAATGTACAGTCCGCGCACACCTGAGCTCTTCGAGCAACCCAAGATTGTGTCTCAGACGATGTTGTCTCGTATGCGTTTGATTGCGACCCTTGACAGGGAATCGCATTATCCTGAGCAAAGTCTGCTCTGCGTGGTACGGCATGGTTCGTTAACCCCGAAGGCAGATGTAGACTGGGTTCCGCTGGAGTTCATCTTAGGGGTAGTGAACTCGCGCGTGGCGAGTTTCTATTTCGCCACTCGGATCATAGACTATTCGCTCGGCGGCGGCCTCGTCCACGCAACGCCGGGTTCTCAGAGCAAGCTTCCCGTACCGCGTATTGACGAGGGTGATGAGCAGGAAGTTGTCAGCGCCGTGCAACGCATTCTATCGTGCCACGAGCGCCTAGCGACCGCGAAGACCGCGCACGACATTCGCGTCGTCCAACGCCAGATCGACGCCACGGACCGGGAGATCGACCGGCTGGTGTACGAGCTGTACGGGCTTTCGGAGGAGGAGATCGCCATCGTCGAGGGGACGACGCAGACGTCGAGTGCGTGAAAAGCACGCTCGCGTTATGCTGTGGCGAACGCGTGGGCGACGTGCCCTCACCCCGACCCTCTCCCGCAAGCGGGAGAGGGGGCAGCGTGGGGCGGTGTCGGGTTTGAGGTCGCAAATTGCGACCTCAAAGACTACTGAATCCGTGTGCAGGAGCGGTCCCTAGCCGTGGCCAAAGCGACCTCCCTCATCCCGGCGGAGCGGATCGAGCGATCGATCCTCCTGCTGCGCGGCCATAAGGTCTTGCTGGATCGCGACTTAGCGGCGTTGTACGGCGTCGAGACGAGAGCGCTCGTGCAGGCCGTCAAGCGGAATATCGACCGCTTCCCAAGTGACTTCATGTTCCAGCTCAGCAACCAGGAACTCGCCGCTTTGAGATCACAATCTGTGATCTCAAACGTCAAGCCCGGTCGCGGCGGTCGACGAACCGCACCCTATGCCTTCACCGAGCAAGGCGTGGCGATGCTCTCCAGCGTGCTCCGAAGCCCGACGGCGATCCGGGTGAACATCGAGATCATGCGGGCGTTCGTGCGGCTTCGCCAGATCGTGGCGTCGCACGCCGAGCTCGCCCGCAAGCTGGAGGCCCTCGAAAAGAAGTACGATGCCCAGTTCAAGGTCGTCTTCGACGCCATCCGCCAACTCATGGCCCCGCCGGCTCAGAAGAGGACGCCGATCGGGTTTCACGCAAAACCGGAGAACGGATAACGACCCCTGCGGATAGGGGGTCAGATCGCCGTTAGTCGTTTGGCGTACGGGCTCAGCGCGACTTCTGGAATTTCGACGAGCGAGCGTACCGCGCGTCGGGAGGGATAGGGGGTCAGAGCGCCGTTAGTCGTTTGGCGTACGGGCTCAGCGCGACTTCTGGAATTTCGACGAGCGAGCGTACCGCGCGTCGTGCCCGGGTTTCCCAGGAGTGCCACTTTGTGGCACGCGTACTGTCTTGCGGCGTGTGGTGACGGTAATCGAATCGCTCCTCACCCCGCCAACTCCGGCACGCCCGAACTCAACGTCACGCTGAACCAGTACATCGTGTCGTGTCAGCTCGACGTGGGGAAGCTCGGCCAAAGCCGTGGTCGCGTCAAGGCCCTACGGTTCTGGAACGTCCTGTTGGCCAACCTGGACGTGGGACGAGGGACTTGCGACAATTTCCTCCGGCCGGACGTGGACGTCCATGAGCCGAGCCCGCGGGAGCAGACCCCGCCGTATAGGAACTCGTTGGCCGGCCGCGATACTCGCGTTACAGGGTCAGAGACATGGCGAGCATTTGGAAAACCGTTCGATCCTTGTTCGGTGGAAACGTGGGCGACGTGGCTGACGAGGATATCTCCAAGACGACGTTGACGTTCTACTCCAAAGACGATCCGGAAATGGAGGCTGCGTGGCAGAAGGCACGTGATTCCGTCGGCCAGTTCATTGAGGCGTTGGACGATCCTCAATTCCGAGACGCGGTTTTCTACGTGAAGAAACGCGTCGACGAGGGCGAACGGACCGAACACCTCTGGCTTTCGAGTATTCGCGTCGAAGGCGACAAGTTTGTTGGCGTTGTTGACAATGATCCTCAGGTCGTGACCAACGTCGCACGCGGGCAGCCGGCGCGGGTTGCGTTTGCCGAGATCAGCGACTGGATGATCGCCAAGGGCGACGAGATGCTGGGTGGCTTCACGGTCGATCTGCTGATGCGCAGACGGGGCTAGGGTGTCGACGACTGCACACGGCGCCTTGGCTTCGGCGGACGGCACACGGCGTGTGCCTGCTACGGGTGTGCAGCCCGCGCGAGAGGCATTATGCTGGATGATCACGTAGAAGAAGACCCCCTGCACCAAAGGAGGAAGGCGATGAGACGGCACAACTCGATCGGCGTGATGGTTGGCGCGGCGATTGCCGCGTCGGTGTGGAGCCTGCCGGTTTGCGGCCAGGAGGCGGCGAAGACTTCGGAGAATACGGCGTTCTTGAAGAGCCTGCTCGAGCGGCGGCCTGAAGCGGATCTCGACAAGGACGGCGTTCTCACCATAGAAGAGGCGCAACAGGACCGCCGGCGGATGCAGGCCGAGCGGCAGAAGCGGGGCGGAGGGCGGGACGCGGCGGCCGGGCGGGCGCAGAGGCCGGCGCCGACGCACGCCAACGTGCCGTACGGCGACCACGAGCGCCACGTGCTCGACTTCTGGCAGGCCGAATCGGACTCGCCCACGCCGCTCTTCGTCTGGATCCACGGCGGCGGATTCCGCGGCGGCGACAAGGCGTCGATTCCGCCCGACCTGCTGGGGCAGTGTCTCGAGGCGGGGATCTCCTGCGCCTCGATCAACTACCGCCTCTCCGGCCACGCGCCGTACCCGGCCCAGATGCACGACAGCGCCCGGGCGATCCAGTTCCTGCGCACGAAGGCGGCCGAGTGGAACCTCGATCCGAAGCACTTTGCGGCGGGGGGCGG
>Ga0307380_10011510_pt1 | contig 11078 bp, 8 predicted proteins | sample UN3MG_FD_202239 | JGI IMG/M metagenome (GOLD analysis project Ga0307380, IMG submission 202239) | Soil microbial communities from Risofladan, Vaasa, Finland - UN-3 | ecosystem: Environmental > Terrestrial > Soil > Coastal area > Acid sulfate soil | place: Finland: Risofladan, Vaasa | collected... | reverse complement strand
CAGCCTCACGGTATCATCATTGTCACCGGACCGACCGGCAGCGGTAAAAGTACGACATTGTACTCGGCGCTGAGCCACCTGAAAGATCCGACGAAAAATATCACGACGGTCGAGGACCCGGTCGAATACCGTCTCGCAGGGATTAACCAGATCCAGGTCAAGCCGGAAATCGATCTCGATTTTGCTCGATGTCTTCGGGCAATTTTAAGACAGGACCCGGACATTGTTCTGATCGGCGAAATTCGAGACAAAGAGACAGTCGAGATAGCAATAAAAGCGGCTTTGACGGGCCATCTGGTTTTAAGCACGTTCCATACCAACGATGCGCCGAGTGCGATAAGCAGATTGCTCTATATGGGAATTGAGCGGTACCTGCTCGCTTCGGCACTGAATTTGGTAATTGCCCAGCGGCTCGTTAGAAAAATATGCGATCATTGTAAAGAGCCGGTAACATTGAATGAAGAAGCCCTCAAACATCTGGGGATAAGCAAAGAGAAGGCCGAGAACTCGGTGTTCTATCACGGCCGGGGATGTCCCGCCTGTGGAGAAACCGGTTATCTCGGCAGATTGCCCATATTTGAGTTCCTGGATGTGGATACCGCCATCAGCGAGAAGATTATTGCCAGCGCGACCGAATCTCAGATAAGGGAGGCATCGCGTAAAAAGGGTTATGGCGGTCTGCTCGACAGCGGCGTTATCAAGGTATTGGAGGGTTTAACAACCGCAGAAGAGGTCATTAGGATAGCTTTTACAGACAAAGGGTAACGGGTCTTATAACAACAAGAAAAGTGTACTTTAGAAGGTTAAGCATATGAAAAGATATGGGTATGTCGCTCGAGATTTGGCTGGAGCACAGAAAAAGGGATTCGCGCAAGCGGCTAACTCAAATGAGGTGCTTAACCAGCTTCGTGAGCAAGGGCTAACACCTATCTCTGTTAAGGAGGTATCCAGGATAGGTGCCAAGAAACCCAGACAAAAAGCCCATCGTAAACGCATCAAATCAGCGGACCTTGCCGCACTTTGCTGGCAGTTGGCAACAATGCTCGAGGGCGGAATTCCTATTACCACAGCCATGGACATCATTAGTGAAGACACGGATAATGCACAGCTCCAGAGTATTCTCAAGCAGATATCGGAAAAGGTCAAGAAAGGTCAGCCCGTCTCGGAATGTATTTCGGAATATCCGAAGGTTTTCAACCGGCTCTGCTGTGCCATGATCCTGGCCGGCGAAACCGGCGGTAATCTCGCCAAGGCAATAGGCAAGCTGGCAGAGTATTTTGAGAATCGCGACAAACTCGCGAAAAAAGTCAAAGGCGCGATGGCTTATCCTATCTTCGTGCTCTCATTCATTATCATAATTGTCATATTCATAATGGCTTTCATTGTTCCCCGATTCAAAAAGATATTCGATCAAATTGGCGGGACAATGCCTGCTTTCACCCGTGGCTTTATGGGATTTTATGATATCCTGCACTACAAGCTTCACTATATTATTGGCTTTATCATTGTCCTGATAGTCCTTGCGACTTTTATTTCCAGGACCAAAAAAGGCCACTATTTATTCAGCAGACTTGCCCTGTCCATGCCTATGTTCGGAAATATATTGAGCCAGGCATTCGTTGCAACGTTTTGCAGAACGACGTCAACTTTGCTTTCCTCCGGCGTTTCAGTGCTCGAGGCATTTACTATTCTCACGGGGATGACCGATAACGATATCATAAAAACGGCTATCGTCAAGACCAGAGAAAATATTGTCGGCGGTTCGAACATTTCATTGAGTATGAGCTCGGCCGGCTTTTTCCCGAATATGGTTATCAAAATGATACAGGTCGGCGAAGAAAGTGGTTCGATGCCCGAAGTGCTCGAAAAGACCAGCGAGCATTATGAACGCAAGGTCGATTCTATTGTCACCATGTTGTTGAGTCTTCTCGAGCCGATCATGATTATATCGGTCGGTGCGATTGTAGCGGTTGTCGTGATTGCACTGTATCTGCCGATTTTCACAATGTCGGACTTGTAAGGGGGCACAAGTAATTTTCGATTGTCGATTGTCGATTGTCAGATGGTGAACCGGAAATTTCAAATCGATAGTGAAGTCGTTTATTGATTTAGCCGAATGGGATAAAGTCCAGGCAATGCGCTTGGCGCCCAAACTTTTTTCAAACTTTTTTTTGGAGAGATGAAAATGAAAAACAGAAAAGGTTTTACATTAGTGGAGCTGATGGTGGTGATTCTCATCGTCGGTATCCTGGCCGCGGTTGCAATTCCGCTGATGCAGGGCCGCATCGACAAGGCCAAATGGTCGGAAGCCAACGCAACAGCAGGTACGATCCGTACGGCTGTTCGCGCTTACGCTGCCGAGACAAGTGCTGCTACGGCTGCGGCCCTTAGTGGTAAACTTAGTGTTTTAGCTACACAAACAAAGTTGGGCTTTATCGCATCAGATTTAGAGGGAACCTATTTCACGGCTGATAATTATGATATTACTGCTGTGAGTGCCACCGGTATCGCTACGGTTCAGGTTACCGCAACTAAAACCGATGCCCCGGGCGGTGGCCCATATGTGCTGCGTTTGGATGGCACCTGGGGTCCGTAAGAATGAACCCTGCTTAGTTGGGAATCAGAAGTCGCCTTTGTGGTAAGCCGGCATCCTGGAAAGTTGATTTCTCCCTTATAGATATTATATCGGACGTTCAAGGGCAAAAAAAGCGGGTGCGGAGGAACGCTTGGCAACTCAGGTTTGCAACGGCACTGACTTTTAGTTAAAATTATGGTGGCTATGGTCATTCCGACCATAGCCACTTTTCGTCTATGGTCGCCTAAACCAATATCCACCGCCAAAATTTTCTTTACAAAATCACCCATATTCCAAATTTCCAAGTAAAACGCCTTCCTTATTCAGCCGATTAAAAGGGCTGTGAGAAAGAATGTTCCGATACCTGTTGCGCATAGGCTCGCACTATATACGCGGTTTTATGACGAATCGCAAAACGGGCTCGCTCATCGGATGTGGGATTGAAGTTTGTTTTTTGGTCCACTTATAGGTAAGGAAGGGTTTTTAGACTTGAACTGGAAACGATCAATTAATCTTGTGAAGGACGCGATCCTGGGCCTGGACATCGGTTCATCCGCCGTAAAGGTCGTGGCTTTGCAAAAAGACGATGCGGGCTACTCAGTGACCGCCATGGGCATGCGCGAGATTGCGGCAAGTGAAGACGATTATAATCAGCACAGAATTAATACCGTCAAGGCAATTAGCGAATGTTTTGGGCAGGCCAAAATCAAGACGAAAATGGCTGTTTGTGGTGTGAGCGGATCTGAAGTTGCGGTGCGAGATTTTGAGTTTCCTCCGTTATCAATGGAAGATATAGAGGCCGCGGTCTTACTCGAGGCCTCGCAGGTTTGTCCGTTCAATGCGGCAGATAGCGCTGTCGGCTATCACTTAATACCCAACGGTGACAATAAAACAAGGGGCGTGTTAGTCGCGGCGATGAATACCTTGATAACGAGCAAGGTACAGCTCGCTAAAGAGGCCCGTTTGAAATGCGTCCTGATGGACGTTGACGGATTGGCGCTGCTGAATTGTTTCAATGGTCTGGCCAACGGGCATGAGAAGCCCGATACGAACCGGACAGTTGCTATTTTGAATGTTGGCGGCACGCATACGACTCTGGCAATTATGGACAATGACGGCTGGCCGTTCATCCGCGATATGACTTATGCCGGTAATGATATTGTCGCGCAGATAGCTGCCGGGAATGATACGTCAAAGGAAACTGTCAGGGGGATTTTGTCCGGCGATTCGGTGGCGGATGAGGCGGGGCTCAGTGACAGCCTCGAAAAAGCCTGCCATAAATTGATTGCCGATGTAGGCGAAACGTTGCGCTATTATACGGCCCAGTCTGCTTCGGCAAATGTCGAGAAACTATTTGTTTGTGGGGGCTTTGCTTTGGCCGGAGGGTTCGTCGAGTTATTGAACCGCCGGCTTGGAGTCGAGGCCGTCTTGTGGAATCCATTTGACAAAATATGCCACAACGCAAACCGGCAGTATGAAGATATTTGCGCAAAGGCCGGCCCGGCAATGGCAGTAGCGGCCGGTCTTGCTATGAGATCAATCTGATTTGGTTATTAAATAAGAACGAAACGTGACAGAAGCAACGAGACACTAAGCTATGTTTACGATAGATTTATTAAATGGACAGGCAGTTCCGCTGAAGAGCAAGCCCGGCAGCCTTGCTATCATTTCAGTAACAGTTGCAATACCTATTGCCATCGCAATGGGAATGTTCAGCTTTTATATGCAAAATAAAATCATTGTATCAATAAAGAAGCAGGAAATAAACGGATGCCAGGCGGAAATTGACAAATTGTCAGACGCTGTCGGGCTGCAGAAAGCATTAGAGCAGAAGAAAACAGCTTACGGCAGTTGCCTGTCGGAAGTCAGGTCTTCGATTAAGAGACATACTCAATGGTCGCCTGTGTTGACGACGCTAATGGAGAATATTCCCGATTCGGTGGTACTGAACACTCTCGCCGTAGAGCAAGACACTGTCAAAAAGAAAGTTCCCAAAGAAGATAATCCCAAGAAAATGGTAGATGTTGATGTGCTCGTAAGAATATTGCGATTGAGCGTCAGCGGCGGTCAACAGGGCGACTGCGACGAAGCGGTCAGAGACTTCCGGGATCGTATTCAGGCTTCGGCCTTTCTCGGACCGAGGCTCGAAAAAATCGGAGTTTCGCAGAAATCTGAAACGCTCGACGGTCAGGATGTTGTTTCTTACGAGATAAGTTGTGTCCTTAAACCGGGATTCTAAAATGGCACATATCAAAATTTTTATAAAGATTTACAGAAAATATATTACAAGAACTGCTATAGCATGGGCGGCTTGCCTGGCGCTGTTTATTCTGGCTTATATACTTGTTCTGGGACCCCAGAAGAGCGGCAGAAAACGCCTCGAAAGCACGCTCGCCGAGAAAAAAGACCTGTATGAGTTCGCTCAGAGAGCAACACAAGAGCAGACCAAAATCCGGTTAAACGAACAAATTGAAGGTCTGCATGACGTACTTAAGGACTTTGTCGTTGATCTCGAAGATTCAGCTAATTTGACATTTGATATAGGCCGAATCGCCAATGAAGAAGATGTATCTTCGTTCAGCATTAAAAATAATGACAAGCAGGGCATCTCGGAAATACCCGATTGTAACAGCATATGCGAGAATCACATCGATATCAGCTTCATTGCCGGATTCAATCAGTTTGCTACTTTCGTGAATGCCCTGGAGAGGCATCAGCCGGTCCTCTTCGTGAATGAATTTACAATATCTCGCTCAAAAAAGGGAGAATCAACTTATCAAGTTAAACTTGACGTAGCGGCTTTTGTAAAAAAACAGCAGGAAAGGGAAATCGCCGATCAGTCCCCGGCAACAGATTTAGGCCCGAAGATATGAAAACTATATCAATAGTAAATCAAAAAGGCGGTTGCGGCAAAACAACCACCTCAGTGAATCTTGCGGCGGCCTTTGCAGAGAAAGGCTACAGAACGCTGCTGATCGACCTTGACCCGCAGGGCCACAGTACGATCGGTCTGGGCTATGAGCCTGATGAGATGAACCTGACGATTTACGATGTCCTTCTGAACGCTCAAACTGGAATATCCAATGTAATATTAGGCACGAAGGTCGAGTGGCTCCATCTGGCCCCAAGCAATGTATTGCTTTCGGGTGCCGAGCTTGATCTGACCGGCATTGTCGGCAGAGAATTCGTCATGAGCGAGAAACTCCGAATGGTCAGGGACAAATACGATTTCTGTGTTATAGACTGTCCGCCGTCGCTCGGACTGTTGACCTTGAATGCACTGCTTGCCAGTACCGGTGTCGTCGTGCCGGTTCAGGTTCATTATTATGCTATGGAAGGCCTCAAGCAGTTGTTCCAGACGGCGAACATTATTGCGGAGCGCTTCAATCCTTGCCATGTAAAAATCTTAGGCATATTGTTGACTCTTGTCGAAAACAACACCCTGCTCAGCAGGCAAATTCAGCAGCAAATGCGGGAATTCTTCGGCGATTTGGTGTTCGATACGGCTATCCACAGAAGTATAAGGCTGGCTGAAGCACCAAGTGCTGGTGAGCCGGTCCTGATTTATGCGCCCAAAAGCAAAGCGGCTGCTGAATATAGAACGCTGGCTGAGGAGATAGTCAACGACGGGATTTTGGTTGAACAGATAAGGACACTCGCTGAGGATATAAACAACGACAGGATTTCGGCGGAGCAGATAATCAATAATAAGGCTTTGGTCAGGAGATAATTAATGTCAGAGCTTGATAAAAATAAGGCAGGATTGCAGAAGAAAGTGTCGTCGGTATTTAAAGGTGTGCCTGTTCCGCAAAACAACGGCTCTCAACAACCTTCCGGTACACCCACTCCTGAGTCTGAGCACGGTGTTCCTCCAAAACCTGCGGCCGTAGATCACCAGGTTTCGCAGAGTTCTCTGATTAAAAAACTCAATCAATCCGAGGATTCTTTGGATAAAACTGCACAAAAACAAACCCCCAACGTCTTTCCAAAACCGACTTCCACGAACCGGATGACGCAGAGTCCCCTGATTAAAAAACTTCCTCAGCCCGAGGAGTCGTTGAAGCGAGCCGCAAAGGCCACGCAGCCCCAAAGCAGTCCGTTTATAGAAGAAACCAGCGATGGCCTGTTACAACAAATCAAGGACAAGCTCTTTACACCGAAGCCGGGTGTCAGTCCAACCAAGCAAAAAGCTATGGTAATAATGGTGCCGATCCTGGCTATCATTATGATTTTTGCCTTTAGGCAGGTTCTTAGCAAAGCTCCGCGTAAGACGAAAGGAGCCGGGACAGAGGACACACCCGTCGTTGTCGCTATCGCCAATTCCGGCCATGAAATCGACTGGAAGGTCCCGGAACCAATTTCGGTTATGACGAGGGACCCGATAAAATTACCGGAGCAAACCGATACACAAAACGCAGAACAAAATACAGAAGGAAACGAAACAGTCAATAAGCCAAAACAAGGAGTAATAATCGTAAGAGATATCGTATATTCACACGACAGGCCCTCTGCCGTGATTGGTACGAAAATAGTATACGTCGGGGATAAGGTTAATGACGCTACTATTGTAAAAATAAACAGAGACAGCATAGAATTCGAAAAGGACGAAAAAAGGTGGGTGCAAAAGGTCCGCGAAACTGAAAAAACTGCTGTTCAAAAAGTTGTCAATCCGAGTGAGGACCAATCAGAGTCCATAAAATAAAGTGAAAATTACACTTCGTAAATCTGTACTTAAAAGAAATTCGGTAAGATCTGAATGAGGAAAGGGGTTGTTATGAAAAGTTTAACAATAAAATCCAGCGGTTTAAATTTATTGATCATTTCTGCGCTTCTCTGCTTCTGCTGCTTTTCGGCAATTGCCGCCGAAAGCAACGAACAGACAGCAAAAAAAGCCGTTTTGAGCGACCTCGAGCAACGGATGCAGAAAGTCGTATGTATCGATGTCAATGAAGTCCCTATCGGTACTGTAATAAGACAACTGGCCGATCAGGTTAATGTGGACCTTATTATGAGCCCAAAAGTCATCGGCAATGTGACCGTTTCACTGACCGAAGTATCGCTCGACGAAGCTCTGCGGTGTATTCTCGATGTCCACGGCGCCGGTATCATAGTAGGCGAAAATGTCATACGGATATTGTCACGCGGAGAAATGCCCGAGATAGCCGAGAGGCTTGTCACTCAAACGTTTGAAATTACTTACGCGGATGTCGCGCAGGTTGTGAAGGCCCTGGAAAAATTCAAGTCGGCCCAGGGTTCCGTCTCCTCCATCGAGGGCACCAGTCATATCATCGTGACCGACACGGAGAGCAAAGTCAGAGACATCACGAACCTGTTAAGCACAATCGACCGCATAACACCGCAGGTATTGGTCGAAGTGAGAATCTATGACATCACGAGCAAGGACAACCTCGACCTCGGCATCGACTGGTACGCCGGCAGGCGAACCAACTGGAATGCTTCCGGTTATCCGGATAACGCCGATATCGTCGTCGAAAAGGGCGGCAATGACACCTACATTGGCAGCAGAACCGACCCATCTCTCGAAGCTGGTTTTATCGCCGGAACAAACAAAACAGAGGCAAGCACGCAAGGGTATCTTCGATTTGGCCTGCTTAATGACAGCATTGACATCAATGCAATACTCAGGGCCGAGAAGGAAAATATCGATGCCAAGCTTCTGGCCAATCCGAGAATTATGGTCGTCGACAACGAAGAGGCCACTTTCGATATCGTGACCGAGCATCCCTACGTGGAACGAACCATCACTGCGGGCAGCACCACCGAGACGGTGAAATTCAAAAACGTCGGCGTCAAGCTCGTTGTTACTCCGCATGTCGCGGGGAACGATATGCTGAGATTGAACATAGCGCCGGAATTCAGCGTTCTTGTGACTCGAGTTCAAATCGCATCGAGCAATGTCCCTGTTGTCGACACTCGCAAAGTCAATACTATAGCACTTGTCAGAGACGGTCAGGCGGTCGTCCTGGGCGGCCTGCGAAAGAAAGAAACGTCCATGCAGGTCAACAAAGTGCCCATACTCGGTGACATACCCGTGCTCGGCCATCTCTTCAGGTTCGAAGGTGAATCGACGGTTAATACCGAGCTGGTCGTATTCATCACGCCACGTATTATCAGAGAACCCATTTTGACTGATACAGAGCAGCAGGCCCTCGATATCACTGAGTTTAGCGGGCCGATACCTACGACCACCAAGGCGGAGAAGACCCGGAAATAGTCGACGCCATACTTGATTCGCCGCTCGTGATGTGTTTGACGGTTCTCACGAGCGCCATGTCCCGAGTGGCGAATCAGTCTTTCTTCAAATAAAGCGTCCGGCTGGGAAACGCGAACTCGATCTTTCCGGCCTTTAAGTAGGGGCGGTTAGCGAACCGCCCCTATCCTGGTATCACGCGGTGCATCTTTTTTTTTAATTCTATCCTTCATCTCGAATTTGTGCCTTAAAACAACCATTTTTTGCTCGATTTCAACTTTGTCTGCAACAAAACCTGCCGGCCAATCGTCTTTACTTTCGAGCTACGAGGCTCACGAACGTAAGCGTTTTGTGTATTGCTCAGGTGCTCGCATGTTAAAACGCGTGACGGTAAATTTTATTGTCGATTTTATCGCTTTTTTAGACCTGCTGGCGTTAACATTTACCGGCATTATTATGAAATACGTTCTGCCGCCCGGCTCGGCAGGGCACGGCCAGGGTTTTCGCGGCGGCAGGGGAGCGGCACAGATTCAGTATTTCTGGTCGATGGACCGTCACGAATGGGGGGGCGTCCATTTCTACCTGGCCCTCATTTTCGCCGTTCTTATGCTCATACACATCATCCTGCACTGGACCTGGATCAAGTGTTACCTCAAATCTCTTCTTGGCCCCAGCCGATAACCCGGCTAACCGCCTTCACCCGCAAAAACCGCCAAGCTAAAGCAGAGAATTAATCAATAATCATTTTCTTGGGTCACTGATTAGCCGCAGATTTACCCTGTGATATCAAACTTAGTTAATTAGAGCCGATTAAACATTATTCTCATTACCGCGAAAGCGGGATACATCTTTAGCCAGCCTCTGGCATTCGCGACCATCCCCAAAGCTTACAGCTTTGAGGATGCCACCCATTTTCATTAACTCGATTGGGTGGCAGCCTCATCCCGATTGTTGTTTATCGGGATGGGGATGGCTTTCCCCTGGCTAAACACATACAAAGCGGGAATCCGGAATTTTCGTTGTTTATCCTGACAATCTTGATATCGGTTCTTATTTACTGAAATTATTATGAGATGCCGGCTTTGCCTATCTCATGGGGTGAACGCTGATAAACGCGGATTATTAATTGGAATCTCAAAACTGTAGCTCGGGGCAAAAGGCACTGGTCACGAGACACGAAAATATTTACAACATGAGAAACGCTGTAAGAAATAGAAGAGCCGAATAGACCCTAAAAAAAGCCGGAATTCGGGATTTTTAATTGAAAATCATGACAGAGCAGTGTAGATTTGTGACCGGTAAGCGATGAAACGGGACATCCTGGATCTGTGGTCGTTAGTAATGGCTTCGATCGGATACGGTGCGTGTACTCAATTATTGGTGAGTTTGGGGCGCATATATTGGTTGGAAAAAAGTATGGTGTCCACGGAATTGCCATAGTAAAGGAGCGGACCAATGTGCAAGCGAAAAGGTTTTACGTTAATTGAGCTTCTGACTGTCATTTCAATCATTTCACTTCTGATGGCGATATTGTTACCCGTCCTGCATCGAGCCAGGCGAAACGCGAGAGCGGGCGTCTGCCAATCCAACCTGAGGCAATGGGGCATCGTCTTCAAGATGTACACGGACGAATACGACGGGCTGTTGATTCGCACCACGGCAGAGCCCGCATGGTACTATCCCATTCGCGAATACTACAGCAGCACCGCGGACCTGCTCGTGTGCCCCTCGGCGAAGAAACCTTCGAATCCCGAGGGCAGAACTGCCGAGCCGCCTTATGGCGGGACCTTCTTAGCTTGGGGCAACTTTTTCACTCCGGCGGCCAGGCCCAAATGGGACACGTGCGGCAGCTACGGCCTGAACCATTGGGCTTACATGTTCAACAAGCAACTGGGAGATGAAGGAGGCCCGTGGTCAGGGAGCAACTCCTACTCTTACAGCTTCAAGGGCGATCAGAATGGAACCAGCTACTCCTATTCTTCTTCCTGGTCCTACGCTTCGCAAGTAGGCCAGAGTGACACACAGCAGGACGGTCGCTACTGGAAAAATGCCTATGTCACCAATGCGAACAACGTGCCGCTGGTTTTTGACAGCTGGTGGCTGTACGGATACTGCAATCCCGATGATCCGCCTCCGAAAAGTAACGCGATTCCGAGAGTCGATCTATCCAAGCAGGCGAACCACTTGTGCATGGACCGGCACAGCAAGGCGATCAATAGCGTTTTCATGGACTGGTCCGTCCGAAAAGTGGGGCTCAAGGAGCTGTGGGTGCTCAAGTGGTATCCGCAATAC
>Ga0307380_10011509_pt1 | contig 11079 bp, 10 predicted proteins | sample UN3MG_FD_202239 | JGI IMG/M metagenome (GOLD analysis project Ga0307380, IMG submission 202239) | Soil microbial communities from Risofladan, Vaasa, Finland - UN-3 | ecosystem: Environmental > Terrestrial > Soil > Coastal area > Acid sulfate soil | place: Finland: Risofladan, Vaasa | collected... | reverse complement strand
CCTGCAACTCCTTGCTAAGATCAGCCTGACCAAAGATCTGCTTATGCAGCATCTCTGGATCCACAAGCTCTTTGAGCCTAGCTGCGCCAGGCACACCACCCAGCATGCCAGCACCGGCCGCGCCGCCGACACCAGCACCACCCAGCCCAGCCACCAGATGAGCTACATCGAATGCCCTGCCAGGTAGCGATTCCTCGGGATCAGCGCCCTCTTTCTCGATACTGGCATCCACAGCTGCTGAGATAGAGAGCCCGGGTATTGCCGCACGTACTGCATCTTCGAGCCAGCCAAGCTTGCCGGCTGTTTGTGCTTTCCCAAGTCGATATCGCGCATACTCAGTAGCTTTCCCCGCACGCTGCTTAAGCCGCTTCTCTTCGCTAATAGACTGTTCCAGCATATCACGGATCTTCCGTGCAGTTGGCGTAAGCTGTGGCATATTGAGGTAGTTCGACAGCCGCTGAAAAGGCATTGCCTTCTCCGCCTCTACCACCTCGGCTGCCTGCTTACCGAAGCGTGCTTCCGCGAACGTAGTTATGAGGTCGATCATTTCACTGCTCTCGCGATCAGGCTGGCCAGTTCCGGTGGTACTGCACCGGCTCGGCCATACGGACTAGGCGTGCCGCCCGACACTGGTCTCGCCAGCGTTTCCTGGATCAGTTGACGCAGCCTACCGGCTGAAGGCGTCTGTGCTCCAAAGCGTCCCGTGAGCAGCCCGATGTTCTTGGCCACATCTTCCGAGGACAGCTGCTTTGCGCCAAACCGCTCCTTCATAACATTCATCGCATCAATGGCGCCGGTTGCCTTGCGGTAGCCCTCGGCCTTATCCTCCATGACGCGAGCAATTGCAGCAAGCGCGTTGGTGCCCTCTGGTCCTTGAGCACGCCCACTTCTGATCCGCGCAATGGCCTCAGCTGCGTACGTCCGCATCTCTGTGTCAGGAGCAACCTTCTGTAAGGTGACCAGCGCTGGTAACGCAGCCATAGGGTTTGCCTGTAGATCAGCGATCGCCTTGTCAGCCAGGTTGATCCGGTTCCGCCAACCCTGTCCTGTCGGTACTCTTGCCTTCACAAACTGCTGCACAAGTGCCAGCTGTTGAGTGGGGCCAAACTCGTGCTTACCGGAGAGATACTCTGACAGTCCTGTCATGATCGATTCACCAGCAAGCTGCCCTGGTGACTGTGTCGGATCCAGCATCCCCTCCATGAGCCGCGTCTTGCCCGCCTCAAATGCCTTCGCTGGAGGTGCGCCACGTGTGAACGGATCTGCCTCAGCAAGATACGTTGTACCACCAGCGCCGGCTGCTCCAATTATCGCGCCGGCCAGAGTATCGCGCAGGTAGTGCTTATCAGGATCACGTGATAGCAGCGCGCGCAATGCGCCGAGTCCAGCACCGCCAAGTCCACCCCACTTGCCGGCGCTAAGAGCTCGGCCTAACCGACCGTCACGTGGCGGAAGAGGTTCTGTCGACGCTAGCTCTTCAGGAGCTTCGCTTTCGCGTGCCATCTATACCTCGGGCGCCATCAGCTTGGGTGGCGGCTGATCGACGTTCTTCAGTCCTTGCTCGATCTTAACAAGCTGGTCCACATCGAACGCCTCCATCGCGTCCTGCTGCTGGAGCAGCTTCCGCAAGAGCCCACGCATGACTGCTGGCTGGATTGAGGCACGTGGCGCGAGCGAGACAACCTGGTTGTAGGCCGACGTCACTTCCTCGGGGTCGTACGTGCTGATCACCGGATCTGTCGATAGGAACTCTGAGAGCATCGCCTGTGTCTTGATCTTCGTGATCTCAGCTTCATGTCCAGGATCGAAGAGTTCGCTGACAGCCTCTGACTGGATGGTCTCGTCTGACGGCGCGGATAGTGCTGACGTCAACCCCTTCCCCATCGTGCCGCCTACGATTGGGCCAGTAAACATGCTCAGTGCACTAGTGAGTGGGCCGCGGCCAGTGGCTGTTGATGCAGCACCACCGAGCGCAGCGTCACCCAATTCTACCGCCTTCTTCTCGAAGAGGCTATCGAGTGGCTTCATGCCTTTACCGTTCCTAGAAATCGATGACGGATGCAGCCTTCGCTGCTGGCTTCGCGGCTGCGTCTCTCGCGATCGGCGTCTTGTACGGTGGTCCTTCCTTGCGCTTTGCAGGACTACTGGAACCACGCCGCGAGGCAATCCGCGCCTTCATCTCCGCCGGCATGCCGGGGTGATCACGCTTGATCGCCTTGTAAATGCTCTTCACCTTCTTCGGCCTGTCCTGCTCCAGAAAACCAGGCATATCCTTCTTGGCTTCCTTTGGCATGAAGTAGTCGATCCCCGCAAGCACCTGGCTCTCGGGCATCAGGTCGACGTTACCAATCGCATGCTCGTGGATCGTCGCCGTGATCGCCGCTGCCTCTTTGCGCAGTTGGCAGAGCTCCTTGGCGAATAGAATAGCGTCGGCGACGTGGCAATTCGGCATCTCATCGATATTGAAGCTCATCTCCTGTGTGCCGAGCTCGCTGGCTGCCGCACGCTTCACATGGACACGGCGGTCGTCCAGACCACCGACGCGCTCAATCATGTCCATGAGACTCTTGGCCATTGGGCCGTATGCCGCATACGCCCGCTTCTCAACCAGATCGAATGGCACCTTGTCACCAAAGCGCTTCCAGTATGCAGCAGCCTTCTCCACCTCACCCATTAAGCGGTAGTACATCTCGCGATAGGCTTCAGTAGCCTGCTTATGGAGCAACTGTAGCTTCGAGCGCTCGTCGATAGCTCTCTTGGCGCGCGCGGCTGGGTCACGCTCATAGGCAGCCGGTGGCATTGCTACCATGCGTGGCAGTTCAGGCAAGCTCGCCACCTTCATGAAGTCCGGACGCCGCACGTGCGCAAGGTAGTCAGGATGTATCGCAGCCGCTGCCTTCTCCTGTTCCGTCGTAGGCTGCATCGGGAAGAGCTCCTGCAGGATCGCCGCCGCGTTGGCAATTGGGAATGTCTGTGCCCGATCAGCACCCGCTGCCTTGCTCAGATGGCTTAGAGTCTTCGAGACGTTATACGCCTCAACCATCCGCTGAATCATTGGCGGTTCGAGCTTGGCATCTCCTGCCGCCTTCGTGATGGCGATATCAGGTGTCATCCCACTGCCGACGAGTTCAATGGCACTCTCCAGTGCGATGAGCACCTTCTGCTCGTCCTGCGTCGAAAGCTTCTTCATATCAAACTCCTCACCTAGACTACGATGGCAGTATGCCACCCAGCGACCGCGGCAGGATCAGCTTTGACTTCCTGAACCCAAGTTCGTTGGCGTCAAGCGGCTTCTCGCCCTTGAGCACGACCTGAAGAACGGGATTGTCTCGCTGAGGATCCCAGATTGCCAGCTTGCCGTCTTCATGGAACTGCGGACGTGGCCCCTTGAAGAAGCGAATGTCAGCTGGCGTCAGCTGGCTCCAATACTTCTTCACCCGAGAATGTAGGATCTTGTTTGCATCCTTGAGTTCTATCATTGCAGCCTCACGCTTATGCTTCGACATGAAGCACATGACACGAAGGATATTGAAGATCAACTTCGCCATAGCGTGCGTACGTTCTGCCGGCATACCGTCCACCGATGGAAGAAATCCCTTCTTGAACACCTGCGCTGTGATCGGCATACGCCCCCCAATGCTATCAGTCACCCTGCCGCGGCTTCTGGTCTATGATATGCGTTGTCTCTGGTAGTTGCAACCTCACTTCTTCGGCCGGCAGTATTATATCACTCCGCAAAACAGTGGTGTGAATAGAGCCGATTAGACCAGCCATCGCCAGCAAGCCGCTATCACCAGTCGTGTTCATGCCAAGCTCGTGATCCTGCCGCGTCTTCTCCAGCGATAGCCGGGCGTGCTCCACAGCGTTAAAGCCATTGATTGGCGTTGTAAACACTGCATCGAAGGCGTTCTTGATAATCTGGTCATTAATGGCTTTCTTGAGGAAGTCCAGAGCAGCCGGTGAAGCGTGTCCCATCTCCCACGATGAGGTAACAGCATCCCAGCCGCCAAAGTAAGCCATCGCCTTCCACGCCACATCAGTATCACGTGACCCGACACTACCCGTCATCATCGGCATGAGCACGTTCGAGATTATGCAGCCAGGATGCTTCAGCGCATCACGTGCGTCAAAGAACATCACCTCATACACCCTGAGCACGACTGCATCGGCACGCAGGTAGTCAGCTAACTCCTCAACGGGGCGATCAGCCATGACGCTAGCCTCGAAGATCCAACGGATACCGGCCTGGTTATCATCCCAGATCTTGAACGCCTCGTAAAGATCAGGCATGTCATCAGCCAACCGCTCCTCGGCCTTGAAGTCCATACGCTGCAGCCGCGTCAAAAAGCGCCACGCCTTTTTGACGTTGACGTCATCACGTGTGCGGCTGGGCCGCAGATCATTATCCACAAGCCGGGCGGCACGTCGCCAACGCCAGTCTGGTGTCTGATTCTGCTTCATCGCTTATCCTACAGCCGCGCGCCGAGCGACCAGCTTGCCACGTCGTCGAACACGGCTTGCCGACGTGTAGTCTTGTTGCCAGTACGTTCAGGAAACTCGTTCAACGGCTTGAGTGGCGCTGCTGACTGCCCCATGCTTGCCAACGATGCCTTGAGCATCACACCGAACGACGCCATCTTGTCCTCAGGCACGAGTTCGAGATCTTCCTGCGCCCCCTGGCGCCCACCAAGCATCTTCTTGCCTGCAAGTGCAGCCAGGATAGCAGCAAGCAGCGCAGTGCTACCGCCAGCGATGTTCCGGCCCGTTGGCGACTTGGACCACTCATCCAGCTTGGCACCTGGGCCACCAAGTCCTACTGCACCCGCGGCAGATCCGAGTCCGCCGAGCACCTTACCACCCAACGGACCGAGCAGCGGGATGTCACCCTCTCCTACCGCCCTCTTCGAAAAGTGCACGAGTGTGGCTGGAGAAATTGCGGCCCTAAGTACCGCTGTCTTCTCATCGTACTCGACCGCGTTCTCGCTCTTCACTTCAGGCTTCTTCTCAGGCGCCTTCTTCGGAGGCGTGTCCGAGGATGATTCCCGCAGTACCGTGCCCGGTTTTGCCTTGTCACCCTCGTCTTTCTTCTTGGTGTCCTGCGCTGATGTCGAAGCCTCTTTCTCTGCAGGCTTCTTCTTATCCTTCTTCTCATCCTTCTTCGGCTTGACTGTCTCGTCAGCTTGTGGCTTGGCTGTCTCAGCAGGCTTTGGCTTATCTGCAGGACCACCACTGAGCCCAGAGATTCCCAGACCACCAGCGCCAAGCGCGCCTGCACCGAGCAGACTGGCTTTGCCAGTAGTGCCAGCTGCACCTGCACCAATACCCGCAGCTCCCTCACCTATGCTCTTGAGCAGGTTCTGGATGGAGCCTTTAGCTCCACCAGCGATCCGGCGTGGCATTGACTTACCCATGAGCATTGCAGGATCGAACGTCGGAAGCTTGCCCATCGCGCCGATCCGCCTGGCAATCGGACGCCCGATGCCAGCTGTTGTCTGTCCGATCAGACTCTTCGACCCAATCAGCTGTTTGAGAATTGCAGCCAATGGTCGCCCAGCACGTTTCTCGGTAGGTTCTGGAAAAGTCTCCAACGCGGCGTTGATTTCACTGATGGTCGCTCGATCGATACGCTCGACATCAACATCAACCACTTCAGGTGATGTAGAGACGCCGGCAACCTTCTCAATGACAACCTTCTTTGGCGGCTTGCTCACGCCATAGCGCAGCGTGCGTGGAGATGGCACAGTGGGTACTTGCTTCCCGTCGCCCACATCACATGCCCGCTTCTCCGAACCGAATGCCCGAATGACTGTCAGTACGTTCTCGTTCATCACTACCTCCGTCCGGCACTTTACCCTCGCTCGTCAAGCAGTTTCCGTCGATCGTCGCACAGCTAGGATCGTCATCTTGCAGCCTCCTAGCCTACCCCGGCATACTGTGAGAACTCCCACCCTCTAGACCACCTCGTTCAGCTCTGCCTCCGCCGTTGCGCCTGATACCTCAGGTTCAATCGTCTTCTGCTTGAGGAAGAGTGTCAGATCGCCCATGCCGTCAAAGACGTTGCGGAGGTTGTCTTCCAGCTCCGGCATGTCCTGTGCGCCGTAGCGATCCTTCATCTTTTGGTAATGCCAGTAGTACATGAAGAGAATCCGGCCGATGCGGTCGAGCCCGAGCATCAGGTCACCGAGATAGTTATCGACAGCCGCGTCGGGGTCCATGGTCTTCACGAGCCCACCGATGACCGACGTGTCCATAACCTCTTTCTGGCCCTGCTCGGCTGCCTGGCGTGCGCGGTACGTCGCGTCCATGTCCATCATGTCAGAGCCGCGTTGCTCAACGTCGGAGCCAACCGTTATGAGATCGGTCTGCGGGTACTGGACAGGCACGCCGCCACCAAGTGACGGATCTGACGTAAGTTCCGGGTCTGGAATGGCTGGTGCTGCGTTCGGCTGTCCCTGCGCCCGCTTGATGAGGAACTCAGGTGGGCTCTTGCTGGCCAGCTTGAGCAAGGCAAGTGCATCCTTCTCACGCAGCTGGTGTCGCTCAATCAGCTGCGCAATCGCAGCAACCTTGCTCATCGCGCGGCTCATCCGGTCGTTCGCCTTCAGCCAGTACTCGATGCCATCGGTGATCGGCTGAATCGACGTGACCATGCCACTCTTAAAGAGCTGCATCTCGATGTCAGCTAGCGTCTGCGGGCTGGCAAGCTCGTCTGGACTTGGCAAGCGTGGTGGGATCTTGATGCCGTTGATCGTCTCACCCTTGCGATCACGCTCGTAGTCTTCGAGCTTCCAGCGGCGAATGTCCTGCGGGTTGATCTTGATCGCCTTGAAGCCGTTCGGTACGAAACAGCTCTCGGCAACCTGAGTAATCTGTTTGCCATCCTTGCCAGTAATAACGAAGGAGATGCTACCATCTCCACTGGATTCGCACGGACTGTCGTTCCAGCGATTGTGCGCGTCCGAAACGTTGAACTTGCGCCCGTTGAATGGTGGGTAAAGCAGGTGCGCCTTGATATCCGACTTAGCCCCGACTTGTGGATAGCGGTCGAAGTCGCCATAGAAGGTCGTACGCCCGTCTTCCGATGTGACCTTCCTCGTGATAAAGAATGGGGCCGTACCACTACAGCTCTTGTTGACGAAGACAACCTTGTCCTTCTCACGCATGGTACTGGCCTCTGGCAGCCCGTCGAAGATCTTGTTCCACGCAGCAGCGTCATGGGGTTCACTACCGATGTAGATGTTCTTCGCGGGTATCATGCGCATGCGGTTGCCAATCTCGTGATTGATGACAACAGCGTCACTCGCATCCTCGCCATACTGATCACGGCCACCCACCGGGCTCAAGATGACCAAGTGAGGCTGGAACGTGCCCTTCGCCGTAACAACACGGCAGTAGCCAGAGCTGTTCGGGTTCTGTAACGTCTTCCCAATCTCACGAGCGTAGACCGTACCAATCTCGCTATCACCCCGACGATCCTTGACGAGATAACGATCAGCCTGCAGTTTCTCTTTCTCCGCATCAGTGAGCATCGAAGAGTCGAGATCGAGCACATTGGCCCTGTCGGCAAACATGACCTGAACGCGCGGGGCTGTGCCCTCTATCTTCTTATCACCGTCAGCTGCCTTCTTCACCAGCGCGGTACCCATCGCCAGCTCGGCAGCCTTGATGATATCATCCATCTTGTAGAACTTGAGAATTGCGTCGCTGAAGCTGGCATCCTTACGCATCGTCATGATGAGGGTGACAGCAGCGCGCCTGCCGGCCCGTTTGAGGAAGTTCGGCAGATGCCACTTCGATGAAAGCTCCGCACGCTTCTCACCACCGGGGCTACTCATAATTGTTGACAAGAAGCCGCGGAAGTCAGGTGACACGCGGGCCGTGAGTCGATCGACGAGACCGCGAACGTCAACAGCGCTCGCACTCTTAGAACCTGTGTAAGGTGGCCGTGCGAGCGAATCGAAGTCAGGCTGGCTAACACCCAGCTCGGTCTGCTTGAGTGGTTCCACCTCACCCAGCACATGCGGGCGCCTGTTGAGCAGATAGTTGATCCAGTTCTCCTTGAGTGGCACAAAGGCGTCCTGGCTCTTGATGTACAGGAGCTCATCGCCCTTGAGCTGGCCATTCAAGAAGAAGACTGGCGCATACATCCACTCTGGCCCTACCTGGAAGCCCCAGACACCGACGGCATGCGTGTCGTCGTCACTCTTGTCGAGTAGCTGGAAGCCGACCATGTGATCGAGCAGGCCGGGCGCTCGGTCGCGTAGCCTCGCGTGAGCGAGGTCGGCGAATGTCTTTTCGAATTCTGCATCTGGCATGGTTGGCTCCTACCTTCGTATCAGCCGCTCAACAGACGTCAGCTACTGTGCAGCTACGGCTTGTTGTATTGCTTGCGGACGCCTTCCAGCAGCTGGGCCAAAGACCTCTGGCCTGATCTTGGGTTGTGCGCCCTGCTGTATTACCTGCGGGCGCCGCCCTGCCGCTGGTCCAAAGACCCCTGGCCTGATTGCAGGTTGTGTGCCCCCGCCCTGTGATTTCACGGTGGGCGTGCGCCCCCACAGCGGTGCCAACTTTCCTGCCGCCCAGCTTTCCGGCTTATCTTGTCCAGTCAAATAGGAAATCCCTCGGCCAACCCCATACCCAGTAGCTCCTGCACCCGCAACAAGACCAGCAGTAGCCAGTGGCGCCGCGGCTAAAGCTGTACCAATAGTAGGCGCGCCAAGGGCCGTCGTCACACCTGTTGCAGCAGTTCCTGCGCCTGCTGCCGCATAACGCCCAGCCTGTCCTGCTTGACGTCCAAGCGCCTTCGCCCCTCCTGCCACAGCACGTCCAGCCTGTCCCGCTTGACGTCCGAGCGCCTTCGCCCCTCCTGCCACAGCACGTCCAGCCTGCCCCACCTGGCGCCCGAACGCCCGCGCCCCCTCACCAACCTTGGAACCAACCTGACCCACGTACAGCCGAGTAGCTGGCACTACTCCACCAACAGGTTTAGACTGCTGCACAACTCTTCGGCCTGCTGCAAGAAGCTTCTGCTCGCGCGAACCAGGCCGCAGCTTCCAGCCAATATTCTGGATAGTTGAGCCCCTACTCACCGCCGGCTTGGCAGCATACTTCTGCATGCCCAGGTGATAACCAAGATACCATGCCTCTTTCTTCGTCATGATTGCTCTCTTAAGCGTACTCGCCTAGCTCTGCGCCTGGCGCAGCTGGACTACCGCCAGCCAGCGAACCGCGCATTGCATCTTCGGTCATCTGCTTGTTCAGATTCATACCCTGACGCAGCTGTGATAGCGTCGACAGGAACTTCAGCCGTGCTGGGTCGATTCCATGCCGCGCAAACTGCTGCATCTCCTGCGGATCGAACTCCGACTCGTCCTTGGCAAGTGTCTGGGCGCCCTCGATGTTCTTGGCCGTCCCACCCGCGTCCCTGCCGAGCATGTACCCACCTGCGACTCCCCCAGTTGCACCTATCAGGGCAAGCAGCCGTTTCAGCCCCAACAAGCCCGCCTTAGCCGCTGGCTTGACAGCCTTCGCAGCGGCGGCGATGGGCGCCGCTCGCTTCTCCATACCGAGCGCCTCGCGCGCGGCACTAAGCCTTCCCTGATCGAGCATCGGCCGTTCGTCCTTTCGTTCTAGAAGAATCGCTGTGCACTTAGTTGCATCCACCTCTTTGCCAGCTGGTCCTTCACAGCGGCGCCAGCGGCATAGTCTCGGAACGCCTGCTCACGCTGCTGCTGGCGGACCGGGTCGAAGCCCATCCGTGCATACGTCTTCATCACGGCTGGGCTGAACAGATCTTTCGACTCCGCACCACCATCGGCACCACCAGTGCTGAACTGGCTGTAGTCAGGCTTCCACTTGTTCTTACCCGTCTTTGGGGCTTGCGGACCCAGCCATGGCATGCCGGCCTTTGCCGCCGCGTTGCGTGCTGCTTCAGCCTGCTGGATCTGCTTGACGTACGGATTCTCTTCCTCGTCGTCACCTGAGAAATAGCCGTATAGCCCACCGCCAATACCACCGATCGCCGTGCCGAGCGGGCCAAGAGCGGAACCAAGACCGGCGCCGCCTGCGCCATAAGCAAGTGCACGCTCCCTGCGGCTCATCGCGGCGCTCTTCACAAGCTCGCGAATCTCCGCACTGTTCAGGCCGGCACGGGCTCCGAGCTTCGAGGCAATCTTCTCGAAGATCTCGGCGTACGTGGCGGCTGCCTTCTTGACCAAGAGGTCGTGACCGACCTTCCTGCCAAGTTCCCTCGCAACCTCGCCATTCATCTGAACCTCCTAATACACAGCGCCGGACCCAACCGGCGGCTTACCAAACTCCACTCCTCTGGCCAGAGCCGGGATAAACGACTCGCCGTGCTCTTTGGAGGTCCGCCCACGATGGACGGATTCTAACAGACCCTTCTTGAGCTGGAAACCACCGAGGCGGACCATCCAGTCTGGCGCATACGAAATTGTATCCATTGCGCGTACCATCTCGGGTGCGAACGACGGCGGATCCTTGTTCACAGTTATGGCTGAAACACCATACTTTTGGATATCCGCCATAACTCTGGGCGTGATCCGCGTGCCTATCGAGTACTGGAGCGCTGGTGCCTCCAGATATAGGCCAGACGCCTGCTTCGGCGCAAGCGTCCGGGAGCCCCGTCTCGGTGTGTAGCCACGTGTGATTGTGTTGAACTCAACGATGTCGTTCGGTAGTAAGTCTGGAGGACCATCCTCGTCAATGATGCGTGCATGGTTGATCAACCCACGGGCGAGCAGTTCGATGTTGCGCCGGCTAGCTGCAATACCGCTCGTCTTGAGTGTGTTGCGAAAGTTCTGCATGAAGTGCCAGCGTCCTGCCCCAATGCCTTTATGCTGCACGATCTCAGCCGGATTCGGCAAGCCCTCACTAATCACATCTCCAGCTTCAACAGTGTCACCCTTTTTCACCAGCGCCTTGAAATCAGGTAGGACATAGTGGCGGCGCCCCGCAACTGACACAAATATGCCGCCCTGTGGCGCAGCTTCAATGGAATCTACGCGGCCATCTATAGTTACTACAGTAGCGCCGCCCTTGAATGTCTTCGGCACCTGA
>Ga0307380_10011508_pt1 | contig 11080 bp, 8 predicted proteins | sample UN3MG_FD_202239 | JGI IMG/M metagenome (GOLD analysis project Ga0307380, IMG submission 202239) | Soil microbial communities from Risofladan, Vaasa, Finland - UN-3 | ecosystem: Environmental > Terrestrial > Soil > Coastal area > Acid sulfate soil | place: Finland: Risofladan, Vaasa | collected... | reverse complement strand
GTCAAGCGCATTGCTCCTTCGTTGTTCACGCCCGTGCCGTTAAGCGTGTAGGCGGCGGCGTATTTCGCATCCTGGAAGGATGACCCAAACCGCATGGTGGCACCCGCGTTGATCACCATCCGCGCACTGTTGGGCGTCCGGACGTAGCCGGCAAGCTTCAGGATGCCGTTGTTGATGATCCATGTGCCCGTGAATGCAGGCCCAGTGCCGTAGCTGATGGCCCAGGTTCCAGAGCTGTTCTTGACGATCGAGCCCTTGCCGATGCAGTCGATGAGGAGCCAGCTAGCATAGTCGCCTCCCAGGAGGAACGACGTGCCTTCGTTGATCGTCATGAGGTGGGTTCCGCCCCAGCCGCCATTACCGGGTGCGTCCAAAGAGGCGCAGGTGAGGTCTGCGTTGAGGACGATCCTGTTGAGGTTCGTCCCGCTTGTCTGCTGCCAGCTCAGCGTGCGGACGCTGGCCGGCTGGTCGACCGTGATCACGCGGTTGACGGCCGTGTTGCCGATCATGGCATCGTCATCCGGGCCGGGCACGGCGCCGAACGTCCAATTGTTGGGGTCGGACCAGTTTCCGCCGGCGGTCGGATCGCCATTGCCCCACCAGGAGTTGGGGCCGGTGTCCCACGTGCCGCCTTCTTCGACAGTGACGTCCGGTTCGTCGTTGTCGTTCTTGGGGAAGAGTCCCGGTGCACCTTCGAGAGTGGCTCCGGCCCGCACTATGACGGGGCTGGCGATGGCGGACTGCACTTCGATCGCGAGCACCGCGTCGGCCGCGAGGTCCAGCCCGCAGGACGCTTCCGAAACGTACGTGTTGACGATACCGGTGTTGCGGATGGCGAGATTCCTGCCGACGGTCAACACGGTGCCATTGAGATCCAGGCGGCCTTCGGTGCCGACCCTGAAGGCATCGGGGGCGTCCCACTCGGGATCACCGATGTACATGGCGATGCACACGGGGAAAGCATGGCCGACAGTGGCCGCATCGGCTCGGACGTTCCCTTTCGGCAGGAGCAGTTGGCCGACGAGGTGCGCGCCGGGCGCCGACGCAGCGGCCTCCCCCACGCGCAGACGATCAGCGTGGCGCTTTCAGCGCCGTCGTCCGGCAGCAGGATGCTCTCCACATTTGGCATGTCGAGCCTCGCGTCGAGCCGCAGCGGGCCGCCCTTGAGGCGAAGGTGGCTCGCACCCTCTTTGTCGCCGAGCCGCAGCGTGCCGCCGGTGATCGCGAAAGGTGCCTTCGAGTCTGCCGGCAGATCGACGCAAAGATCGCCCTTCAGCGCCAACGTCTTCCCGCCGAGTTCGACGGTGTGACCGCCGGCCTTGCTGCGCGCGATCAAGCCGCCGATGCTGCGGTCGCGGGCCAGGCGGCTCATGTTCGGCGCGTCGCTTTCAAAAACGATTGAGGCCTTGGTGTCGAACGCCGGCGGCCGGCCGCCCTGCCAGTTGCTGCCGCGCCATTACTCGTTGGCGGTCCGGCCCGATGGCAGAACACCTTTGCCGCTCCAGGCCACGTCGGTGCCAACGGCCGCCGAATTCGGTGACACCCGCAGGGCGAATGACGCCTCGGCCCGGCTGACACCGCCCATCGGCGTGAATTCGATCTGCAGGTTGAGATCCAGGGTGCCGGGGGCGAGCTTGTTGAGCGAGAAGGTTTCACCGGACTGGTTCCGGCGTCCGATGGTGCGCTTGCCGATCCGGGCCAGCGGGGTTCCGGCTTCGGGGGTGGCGTCCACATCGTCCGCGCGGAGGGTGATGCTGTTCAGGCCGGCGGCAGGGTCGGTCTCGACGGCGAGCTCGCCGCGGGGCACGGCGCGGGGGAGCCCGGCGGCGAACTGCGCCGCCACGTCCGCCGCGGAAAGCGCCCGCGCATAGAAGGCGCCCTCGCACAGCCGCCCCTGCCAGGGCGCGGTCTTGTCCGATCGGCCGCCCAGGTAGAGGCGCGGCGCTTGCGTCAGCAGCACGAGGGGCGCTTTGCCGCTGAATTCCTCCTTGCCGTCCGGGTAGCAGGCCACGCGGCCGCCCTGGCGCACCAGGGCCACGTGATACCAGGTTTCGGGCGTGAGCGCGATCTTGCCGGCAAGGTTCGCGTCGCGGCCGTTGGAGAAACTCAGCACGCCGGCGACGCTCAGAACCAACTGATCGCCGGCCAGCGCCGTTGCAATCGCAAGCAGTCTTTGCAGACCATCCGCACGGGCGCGGGACAGGAAGAAGGTATCGCGAGATCGCCGTGCGTTGAGTAGTCTTCCGCCAAGTGCAGGATGCCGGTCTTGACTGAACCTTCCCCAGAAAGCTCCAGCACGCCTCTTTAGGCGCCGCCATCCCGCACCATGATGCTCTTGGCGTCTACATCCAGTCCGGCGTCGAGTTTCACCCTCCCGCGGATGGCTATGCTGGCAGGTTTGTTCTCGGAGCCCAGCCGCAATGTGCCGTTAGCGATCTCAAAGTCGGGGCTGGCGTTGGGCAGCGGGGCGATACTGCCCGTGACCGTAAGAGTCTTGCCGTCGAGATCGAGGGTGTGAGCCGCGCCTACGTTCAGTGCCGTGACCGTTCGGTCCCTTTCGAGCCTGCTGAAACCGACAGCGCCGGACAGGGAACGAGGGAAGCTGATAATGGTATCGGCGCCGGCCGCGGGAGCGCCGTTCCTTCAGTTTTGAACACGCCACCATTCGGCGCATGTCTTGCCCGAAGGCAGCACTGCCCCGCCAGTCCACGTCGCGTCGGCTGTACCCTCGACGGTGCGGTTCATTGAAATGTGAACCGTGCAGGTATCTTCGTCGGTGCAGGCTTCTCCAAGGTAATCGAACTTGATCGCGAGTTTCACCTTTCAGTGTAGAGGCCTTCTTGAGGCCTTTGATGGTCAAGGTCTCGCCTGCCTGATCGCCGCAGCGAAGTGACCTGCCGACGACGTACTTGATTGAACTGTCGAATGCGGCGGCTCCCTGGGGTGTAGCGTCGACGTCGTCGACGTTAATGGTAATGCTGTCGTGCCCGGTTGCAGGATCGATGTCGATTGCCAGATCGCGTGCGGCGGCTTTGGGACGCCAGAAATGGAAGTGCTTCTCAACTTCTGCCGGCTGAAGGGCTCGCGTATGAAACGATGCGTCGTGGAGTTTGCCTTCCCACGTTGCAGTCTTGTCGAAGCGTCCGCCTATGACCAGCCGTGCCGATTTCGGGGTATGAAATGGGGCTTCGCCGGTGAATTCAGGACGGCCGTTTAGATAGGCACAGGCCTTGCCGCCCTGCCTCACGAGGACCACGTGATACCACGTCTTTGGCCTCAGTTGTGTTTTGCCTGAAAACTTCACATCTTGACCATTTGAAAAGGCGAGGACAGACGCCCCCGGCTTTGTCCTCTTTGACGGTGTCGAGATAGAGCTGGTCTCCCGCGACATCCGGGGCCTTCGCGTCGGCTGTCCCGAAAACGTATCCGGTAAGCTCACGTACGTGCTCGGCAATGCCATTCCACAGCCAGAGTTCAACGCTGTAGTCCTTGCTGCTGGGCACGTCGGCGACCATGCGCCCGCCGCCGGCAAACAGGGCGGCGCGCCGAGGCCCGCGTTCCGGGTAATCGGTATCGGCCGACGTGCGGCCAGGCAGGAAAAATGCCACTCCCGGTTCATAGGCGGCTGCATGTTTGTTCGCGGAGATGTCGCGGGCGGCGGGGCCCCACATTTCATCCATGGGCCAGAACGCGTAGGGCTTGCTCCGCAGAGCCTCCTTGACGTATTCGTCATCAACGGGCCATCGCATGGTGCGCTTTCGATTCGACAGTTTCTCCAGCAGTTCGAGTGTCATGATGCAGTTCATGTCTCAGAACCCCTTCTTCAGCCCATCAAACCGCACAGAACACGTCGGCGGTGCAGTTCTCCGTGTCATCCACCCCACAGCCCCCGGGCTCTTCGGATGGCTCAATCGCTGAAGGCTTGCAGATGTGCGCTTTGCGCCGCAAGAAGATCGCTGGCGAGTCTTTCCGCTATCGCCACCGACTCGGCCGCGCCATCAAGCAGCAGGGCTTGGACGAACCTGCGCCGGTTTCGCTCCAGGGCGGCCTCAACGATCTTCTCGACCCATTGCAGGCGCGTGGCGAGCGTGCCGGCGATGCCACTGGAAAGTGGCCGTTGCTGGATCGGTTTCATCCCGCCGGCAGCGGCAACGGCAGGGCACTCAACAATCGCGTCCGCCGGCAGGTTGGGAATCTGCCCCCGGTTCGGCAGATTGGCGGAGTAGACGCGCCCCTTGCCCGCCCGGATGCTTTCGATGATCTCCACCACCTGCTCGTGCTCGCTCCTGCTCCCAGGCACGGCGCCGACACCGATCGTGCAGACCACTGCCGTCGCGTCCTTGAGAAGCGCCCGCCGATCCGTGGACGCCGAGAGCCTCAGACCGCTCCTTCGGCTGGCCAGCATCTTGGCCGACAGTTTTTCGGCGACCGCCAAAGCCTCGGGATCGGTGTCCACCAGCCGCAGTTCGCCTTCCCACTCGTGCTGGAGCAGGTCCGCCACCAGCCCCCTGTTAAACACCGCGCTGCCCGCGCCAACCAGAACCACTCGCTCATCAATGACACTTTCCTTTGCAGGCAGGCAACCGCTTGAAAGCCACGATTACCTCATTCGCGACTGCCTCGTTGCCGCGCGCTGTCAGATGAACGCCGTCAGGCAACACGAACTCAGCCCGGCCTTCCTTCATGTCTTGCTCTCTTTCTTCTTCATCCTTCACCCCGTTGGCTTCATGGCTGCCGGGGTCTCCTTTCCCCGCGTCATGAGGTCACGAAGTCACCAAGTTATCCGTTTCTCCACCGCAACATCATAGTCGTGTCCGGCGGCACGGGCCAACGCACGGTCGCTCCACGCTGGCGGATCTCGCGCGCGTCGACGGGGTGCTGCCGGCTGATCCCACTGAGCGCTGGGGACCCAACACTCAGCACTGAACGCTTGCTACCCCTCGCGCTCACTCCACCACCAGCAGCCCCCAGCCGTTCGGGTGCATGCGGCTCTCGGCCGGAATGTCGTTGCTGACGCCCACCTCGGGTGTGCGGTCGGCCCACATGGCTCGTGCGGCGTTGCGGTTGCCGCCTTCGTTGCCATAGATCACGCCCGCGTCGAGCAGAAACTTCACGTCCTTTGCCGGCTTGAGGGCCGTGCCGGCCCACGGGATCGCCACTTCTGCGACGTAGCCGCCCTTGACCTCCCGGTAGTTCATTGGCGGGTCGTTCCACGCCGCGATCTCGTCGAAGTCCTCGCGGCCGGCGTCTCGAAGAACGCCGCCAGCGGCTTCTCCTTGGCCTCGACCTTCGGGCGGTAGCGGGTGGCGATCAGCTTGCCTTCCGCAGTTCGAGCGAAGAGGACACGCAAGTCGCCTACCTCCATCGGGGGGCGGTTGTTCGGGCCGGCCTGACGGTTGGCGGTATTCGGGCTGAGGCACAATTCCAAGGCGCTGCCGCTCTTGAAGAGGAGCTTGGAGTCCGTGGGCGTGTTGAGGAACGGTATGGCCGTGGTCACCTGGAAGCGGGCGTAGAGGTTCTGGCCGTCGTAGCCGAGCTGCACCTGTGCCGGCTTGTCCTTGTCGTCGCCGATCGGCAGCACCGCCACGCCCTCCCATTCGGCATCCTTGCCGTCTGCGGCGGCGTTGGCAAGCCGCTTGAGGGAGGCAGACTTGCGGCCAGCATTGCGGGCCATCAACGCCGCCTCCGTGAGCTTGTTGTGCTCACTGTTCTTGGCCGATCGGGTTGCCATGTCGGCGCTGACGCTGATTGATGTGCTCTGGCGCTTCAGGCTCTCCAGGCCGGTAAGCTCCCAAATGCGGACATCGCAGTCGCCCCCGGTGAAGCAGCTCTTGCCGGTCTTCGGATGCTTGTAGATGTTGCCGTTGAAGTTCTCGGTCAACATCGGCTCGGGCTGTACGTTCACCATCGGGTCCGGCGACGTCTCCGGCGCCCTGCCGGTGTTTGTGGGCAGCGGCGACGTGGCGAAGATCGGCATCGGCACGATGCGGCACAATATCAACGGCGGCGATCGCGTGCTCGGGGGCGACGTGTGCGTCAACGATGGCGTGCTGGAACTCGCCGCGGACCGCATGACGCCGCGCAGCTACGTCGTCGCCGACGGCGCCACGCTGCTGCTGAAGGGCACTGCGTTCTGGACCTCACGGACGAAGCTGAACGGCACGGGCTTCAACGACCAGGGCGCCTTGCGCTCCAGCATGACAGGCTCCTTCACCGCCCCTATCGAATTCCAGACCGACTCGGACATCAACGTGGATACGAACCAGACGCTCACGCTGCGCGGCGCGCTCAGCGGCGACGGCGGCTTCACGAAGATCGGGCTCGGCACGCTCATCATCAACGGCGCGGCCGACCACCTGGGCGAGACCGTCGTCTTCGACGGGCGGATGGAAGTGACCGCTACGTTCGCCAGCAGCCACGTCACCGTCGCAGCCGGCGCCACGCTTGCCGGAGCACCGGCGTTCTTCCCGATGGGCGTTACGGTGGAAGAGGGCGGCACGTGGGAGCGCGGCCCCAATTTCTGGTGGGGCGGCGGCGACTCCAATAACGACGGCAACTGGTCCGACGGCACCATGTGGGTGCACGGTGAGCCGCCCGCCGTCGATGAGACCGCCACCTTCCCCGCCGTCACCGGCAACGGCAACGAGCCGTCCAACGTCCGCACCGTCACGATCGACGTGCCGGTCAGCACCGCGGACGTGAAGATGCCGCAGACCGGCGGCTACGTCAACAGAATACTGCTCGCAGCCGACATGACCATCGGCACGGTTTCGGAGTTCCCTGACTGGATCGGCACGTCGCGGATCGAGGTGCCCGAGGGCCTGATCATGACGCTCGGCAACGGCGATGTCACCGGGCTCCTGCCGTCCATCTACGGCGCCGGCACGGTGAAGAAGGTCGGCACAGGCACGCTCACCTGCGCCATCGTTGGGGGCGCGATCGCTTTCAACGGCACCTTCGTCGTCGAGAACGGCGTGTTCTGCTTCGGCCAGCGCGGGCCGGCCCCGGGCGTGGGAATGCTGGTCGTCGACGATGGCGGCACGGTGCAGATCCACCAGACAGAGGCCTGGTGGAGCGTGACCTCGCCGATGACGCTGAACGGCGCCGGTTTTGACGGGCGAGGCGCGGTGCAGACCACCCAAGGCAACGTGGTGCTCAACGCCGGGCTCACGCTCGAAACCGATGCCGCGATGAACATCGGCGCCGGCACCAGCTTCACCGTCAACGGCGTAGTAAGCGGCAGCGGCGGTCTGGTCAAGGATGGCCCCGGCAGGCTCGTCCTCACGCAAGGCTCCGTCGGCGGCGACGTGACCGTGAAGACCGGCACACTCGCCCTCGAAACCGGCAGCATCATCGGCGACGCGAAGGCCGTGTATCTCGAGGCCGGCGCGAGCATCGACGTTGCCGCCGGGCAGAACGAGGCCGTGATGGCCCTCCACTTCAACGGCGAGCTGCAGGCGCGCGGTACCTGGGGCACCACCGGCAGCGGCGCCACGCACGTCAACGACGTGTTCTTCGCCGGGCGCGGCGGCATCCTCACCGTCGGCCCCACGGCCGCAACGATCACGCAGTTCGCCTTGGCCGAGACGTCCACCGGCAGCTCGCTGTTCACCAACGAGCGCACCATCACCGTGACGCTCACCGCGGAACCCGCCGAAGGCACAACGCTCGACGGCTGGCTGATCACGGAATCGGACGTCGAGCCGGTTGACGGCTGGCTCGCGGAAGCCCCGACCACCTATGATATCACTGGGAGCGAAGGCGCAATTGCCCTGTTTGCCTGGGTGCTCGACTCCAACGGCGCGATCGCCAAGGCATCCGCAACGATCCAGCTCAGCACCGCCGCACCGGTGGTCTCCGGACACGCCGTGGAACAACGTCTCGACCGGCCTCGTCAGCGACGAGGTTTTCGAGCTGAAGATGGAGCCGCAGAACTGGGGCACCATTGAGTTCCAGTAGAAACGTCCGTGTCAACGGTTTCAGGCCGTTCCATGGGAAACGGTTGAAACCGTTGTTCCGGATAACCGTTTCAACGGTTTCGGGTCATCCCGGGGGAAACGGTTGAAACCGTTGTTCCGGACAAGCCGCTGTACCTGTTTCGCGTCATTGGCGGTTGCCCAGGTGGCACGTCTCAGGCGCCTTGTATGGCAGCGTCTCAGGGCTCAAGGTGCCAGGCACCTTGAGCGAGGCACCTTGAGCGCCTTGAGCGCGTCCCCAACCCTCTGCCAGCACTGTACACCATCGTCGCGGCAATGTCAAGCAAAAACTCGCATTCCCCGGCGAGCCTGCGCAACAGGAGCACCGCACCCGCGGGCCCGCACCATCGGCCCCGACCTTCCGAAACAGTTGGCAGTTATTATGAGTCAAGGGTTGTGAGCTGAGAGCGGGCATCCTCACCAGCGACGACGGCCACCAGGTGAAAGCTCGGGCCTACTGGTCGAATACCGGCGCTACCGGCGCCGCCGACGAAGCCGTCGAGGCGCGGCTCGAGCCGCAATACTGGGGCGTCGTCGAATTCGGCACAACGCAGTTCTGATGCGTACCGGGCGGCGACTGCGTCCATTCCTTGCACAGCGCCGTCCGCCCGCGAAATGCCCGGTCGCAAGCATCCGCCATGTCTCTATCTCTCGTTCCCATCCGGTACCGGCAAGTGCCTGATTTCAAGCGTGAAGGCCGACGGCTTCCGCGGTATCATAGGAGGGACAGCGGCGTGATGCGCAAGCACTTCTGAGGCGTTTCCGGTGCCCAAGGCAGCGATCGAGATGCCCGCCAGCTTCAGCAGCCGGAGGGCTTCCCTTGAAAGCACGAACCCCGCAAGTCGTTGGCGTGCAACAACTTGCGGGGCTGTAATTCGGCAATGGTGGAGGATAGGGGAAAGTCAACGGTCGCTTTTTCGTAAGTTCTTGCGGCCTCTCACTTTCCATCGTAACTTGTTTCGGTTCAATTGGTTTCTGATTCCTCTCCACCCCCTGTTGTTTCCGGTTGTTTCCCAATGTTTCGGAAGCATTCACACTTTTGTCACATTCCGGAGGAGCTTCCGCCCATCATACGAGGTTGTACAGTCGAGGATAGCGGACAGCTCTCCCGGTACACTGGCGGAGAGGGTGGGACTCGATCTGCCCGCCATTTGCAAGTTGTTGACAGCACTGTGTCTGCGGCTGAAGTCCTGCAACGACAAGGACGTGCGCCGTCTTGTTGATGTGCTATTCCTGCACGATTTTATACCATCTCGATATGCGTTCTGAGGACAGATTGAGGACAGGAATTTGATCCGGGCGTTTTTCGCCGAGTCGAGCACACGCTCGAAAAATCGCACCATTTGCGTATCAAAGACTTGCGAGCCATTCGCGGCTCGGCATCATGAAGGCCTTTTGGCGGCTTCTCCGGACAATCTTGGCCAGAGCTTGGTCAGAGTGGCCGAGGTACGGGAGCGCCGTCTTTCGTTTTTTCTTCCGCTTCTTGCGCGCTTCGGCGCGGCGCCCATCCTCCGCACGGAGGCCTACCGCGCTCTCACGCGACGCAACGCCTCAACGCCGACCAACCACAGGAACGGGAGGTCGTCTATCAGGTATCTCTTCCACAACCTGCGTGGCTCCTGGGCAAGCCGCCACAGCCACTCAAGCCCGCTCCGCTGCATCCAGCGCGGCGCCCGCGCGGTAACGCCGGCAATGAAATCGAGCGACGCCCCCACGCCGAGGCACACCGGCACGCCAAGAAGGTCGCGATGGCGGGCGATCCACAACTCCTGCTTGGGGCAACCCAGCGCCACGAACAGGATATGCGGCTTCGCATCGCGGATCGCGCACGTGACCGCATCGTCGTCGGGGCTTTCCCCATCGGCATTCACCACCGGGCAAAGCGTGCCCACGATGTGAATGCCCGGATGGCTACTCTCCAACGTGCGCCGTGCCTGCTCTCCGATGCCGGGGGCTCCGCCCAAAAAGAAGAGACGCAGGCCTTCGTCGCACGCGCGCTTGCACAGCCGCTCGGCAAGATCACTGCCGCTCACTTTCGCCTTCAAGGGGCAGCGCAGGAGTTTCGCAGCCCACACAATCGGCATCCCATCCGCCAGGCACAGGGCCGCATTGCCATAGATCGTCTGCAGGGCTTCGCTCTTGCGTACCCGCATGAAGTGGTCGACGTTTGGCGTCACCACGTATGCCGGCCCGGCCTCTCGGCACATGCCGACGATGCGGTCCTCCGCTTCCTCGAATGACACGTTGTCGATATCCAGCCAGAGTATCCGTACGCGACCGCTCGCCGACATGTCATTCCTTCTTCAGCTTCTTGATCTCTTCTTCGATCCGCTGATTCCGGTACGTCAACTCGTCGATCTTGCGCAGCAATACGCGCTTCGCTCTTTCGGAGCTCTGCTTGCGAGCTTCCGAGAGGAGAACACGCTGGTGCAGGTGTTGGTCTCGCATCATTGCGCGTAACAAGCCGAAGTCGATCTCGGCGCGTGCATCACGATAGCCCATGCCGCTACCAGTCAACTATGAGCGAGGGGGCCACGGCGGCCAAGCACACGCCCTCTTGCTCCGCTCACGCAGACCGCGACGACTGTGCGCCGCGGGGTCTTGCGTCTCAATCTGCATTCTAACACGATGCGCCGCGCGTGTCAAGCGAAACCATGCGGTTTCTTGGCCAGACCGTCGTCCATCTCGACAACCTGCCCGGCTGCATCGGTTCCGCCGCGTTGTCCAGCTGCTCACGGCCACGACCTACGCCGGGCGACTGCTCGGCGGCAACAAGATCGTGAACCTGCCGAACACACTGACGATCGTCGCCTCCGGCAACAACACACGGGCTTCGGGCGAGACCATCAACCGGCCCGTGCCAATCGTGCTACAGGCAACGATGCCAACCCCGGAGGCTCGGCGCGATTTCCATCATCCCGACCTCAGGTCATACGTCCGTGAGCATGGGCGTTCGGTCTTGTCGGCACTGCTCGGCTTGGTCGAGAACTGGCTGGCCGCCGGCAAGCCGCTGCACGGGGCTCCGTCTGGGGCTTCGAAAGTTGGTCCAAGGTGATCCGCGCGGTGTGCTGGCAGCTAATGGCCCCGTCGAGTGGCGCAAGAAC
>Ga0307380_10011506_pt1 | contig 11080 bp, 10 predicted proteins | sample UN3MG_FD_202239 | JGI IMG/M metagenome (GOLD analysis project Ga0307380, IMG submission 202239) | Soil microbial communities from Risofladan, Vaasa, Finland - UN-3 | ecosystem: Environmental > Terrestrial > Soil > Coastal area > Acid sulfate soil | place: Finland: Risofladan, Vaasa | collected... | reverse complement strand
CTCGAGGACTACGGCACGCTGGACTTCAACGCCAAGCGGCCGATCCAGGGGCTAGGGCTCAACCGCGGCAAGATGACGCACCAGGAGCGTGTCGGGTTCGCGCTGCACTGGGGGAACGTCGAGGGGCGCGAGCGCCTGGGCAACATGGGGTTCACCGAGTCGGACGCCAGGGCGGTGCTGGCGACGCTGACGGCGTCCGAGGTGGCGTTCATCAACGGCCTCTACGAGTTCTACGAGGGGTACTGGCCTGAGCTCCTGGCGCTCGAGCAGCGAACACTCGGTGTCAGGCCGAAGAAGGTCGAGGCGGTCCCGTACAGCACGCCGGCGGGCGATGTCACGGGCGGCTACCACCCGCTCATGTACTCCGACCGACGTGCGCACGAGTTGTCGGCGCTCGACCAGGCGAACCAGATGCGGCGCGGCGTCATCGGCGGCGGCGCGCAGACGAAGCGCGGCCACGCGATGGCGCGGCTGGAGCATGTAAGCCGGCCTCTGCGCCTCGACTTCGGTGTCATCTTCGAGCACGTCCAGGCGATAGTGCACGACCTCACGCACCGCGAGACGATCCTCGACCTGAACCGGATGGTGCAGAACAAGGACTGGCAGGCTGCGGTGGTCTCGCGCTACGGGGACCCGGCGCTGAAGGTGTTCCAGGACGCGATCATGCACGCTGCCGGCGGGGCGCAGGGCTCGAAGAGCTTCGGCAACCGCGTCGCGAACACCATGCGCGCCAACGTCTCTTCCTCGATTCTCATGTTCTCGGCCCTCACGGGCGCCGTCAACGTCACCGGCCTGTTCCAGTCGTTCAGGCGCGCTGGCTTCGGGAACGTGAGCAAGGCTATCGGCCTGTGGACGAAGTCCCAGAAGGGCCAGGTGGACACGCTGGCGTGGATACGCGGCAAGTCCAAGTTCATGTCGCAGCGTTCGGAGAACTTCCACCAGCAGATCGCCGACATGCGCAACCGGATGGCCAAGCGGTTCGGCGCAGACAAGCTGGCTGCATGGCAGGAGTGGGGCTGGGCGGTTATCCAGATCACGCAGAACATCGTCGACGTGCCGACGTGGATCGCCGGATACCGCACCGCGCTCGAGGCAGGCGTCTCTGACGCCGAGGCTGTCGACCGCGCCGACCAGATCGTGCGCGACACGCAGGGCAGCTCGCAGATCCAGGACTTGTCGGAGTCACAGCGCGGCAACGCCTACGAGAAGTTGTTTACGGTGTTCTACTTCTACATGAACACGACGCTGAACCAGACGAACGAGTCGTTCGCTCGGTTCCGATCGAGCGACAAGTCCTTCGGGGCAGTGGCGAAGCTCGGGCTCGACCTCATGACGCTGTACGTCTTCCCGGCGATGGCTATCGTGCTGGCGCGGGCCGGGCTACGCGGAACAGACGACGATGACCTCGATGAGCAAGACCTCCTCCTGGCGTTCGCCGAGGAGTTGGCTGGCAACGCTCTCGGGACTCTGGTGTTCGCCCGCGAGTTCCAGGGCATGATCCAGGGGTTTGACTACAAGGGGCCGGCAGGCATGCGCCTGATCCCCGAGAGCTACGGGCTCTACCAGCAGATCGTCCAGGGAGAACTCGATGCCGGCTTCCGCAAGAAGCTCATCAACGTCCTGGGCCTGTTCACCGGCCTTCCCAGCGCACAACTGAACCGCACCTGGGACGGCATCGGCGCCCTCGCCGAGGGTGAGGTGTCTGGAATCCGCGCCGTCACTGCGCCAATCTTCGGGCGACCGTACAAGGATCTCTGACCATGGCCAGCCTCTCTCTCTTCGCACGCATCGCCAAGCTGTCCGGTGGGCACGCGCTCACGGCGCAGGGACTCCGCACTGGGGTCGCCGCGTTCTGGAGGGCCTTCGAGTCGGTCGCCCAGGCGCGGCTCGAGATCTCAGCGTTCACCCTCAAGGGCGGGGCCATCGGCGACTTCAGCGCCTACGGCTCGGCGCGCTACCTGCTCGATGGCGAGGCGGCGCGCATCACAGCGCCAGGCCGCGAGACCTGGCAGGACGGCAAGATCGCCCAGTTGCTGCTCGACTACAGCATCACCGACGCTGCGTACCAGGGGACGACGTGGGCGCTCGAGCTGGGCATCCACGCCGGTGGCGAGCTCGAGGACTTCAGCGAGAACGAGCTGCCGACGACGACGATCACGGTGCCGATCTCGACGATGGCCACGCCGGACAAGTACCAGACGGTCACGGTCGACCTCGGCGACTCGGTGACCTTCGAGCGCGGCGACCGAGTCACGGTGCGTGCGGCTCGCGTGGCCGGCGGATCGCTGCCGGCTGGGGCGCCGCTGGCCATTCTCGGGCTCACGCTCGTGCACCAGGCGGAGGGGCAGCCGGACTCGATCTCGGAAGACGTGCCGCCGGACGCTCCTGATCCCGATGTCGACCCGGACAACCCGCCCGCCGTGCCGGCGCTCAACGCGCTCACCGTGGGCCCCGAGAGGCTGACCGCGACGCTCACAGCCATCATCCCTGGCGCCAACTACTACGAGTACGACATCTCGCTGGACTCGGGGTTCGCGACGATCCTCGAGACCCGCTCGAGCAACCAGACGTCCGTGGTTTTCACGAGCCTCGACTACACCAACGGCGTGCACTACGTCCGGGCTCGTGCCGGCAACTCCACGACGGGCCTGATCTCGACGAGCTCCAACACGGTCAGCGACACGCCGGCCCAGCTCGCCGCGCCCGCCGCGCCGGCGTTCTCGAACGTCACCGAGAGTTCCATCCAGGTCACGTTCCCGACGGTCAGCGGGGCGCTGCTCTACAGGATCCGCGTCGGCTCCAGCATGGGCGGCTCCGAGATCTCCGACCTGAGCCCCGAGACGTACATCAACCTGACATCCCCGGTGATCTCGGTCCCTGGGCTGTCGGATTCCACGACGTACTACTTCGGGTGCATCGCGTCCGGCGTGCAGGACAGCCCCGAGAGCACCGAGGCGAGCCAGGCGACGACGGCCGCCGCGGGCAGCGCAATCACCCCGGTGCTCGTTGCATCGACCGAGCTCGGCGTCGCGCCCCTCGGCGTGCGCTTCGATCTGACAGCGTCGACGTCCACCGATGTCACGGCCGGCGACGAGTTCCACGAGATCGACATCGAGCACGACTACGGCGACACGGTGTCGGCGAACTCGTACACATACGGCAACCCGCTGGTGGCCGGGCGCAACAAGACCTACGGGCCCCAGGGCGCGCACGTCTACACGGTCCCTGGCATGTACGTCTACACGGCCACGCTGCGCACACGGACGGGCGACATCACGACCGTGCAGAAGACGATCACCGTCCAGGACCCGGCCGTCGTCTTCGATGGCAGCAACACGATCTGCTTCTCGCCATCGAGCAACTACGAGGGCGCCCCGCCCGGCGCGTCTCTCGCCCCGTGGACCGGATGGTCCGGCGTGGCGACTGCCCTGGCCCAGATCGGCAAGCGCGTCCTGCTCCACCGTGGCGAGTCCTTCACCTCGACGCAGGCTGTCTTCCCTGGCGGCGGCTGCACCATCGGTGCGTACGGCACCGGCAACGCGCCGGTCATCAACGCGCTGCACGGGAACAGCGGCAGCGAGCTCTTCGGCCTCGGCGTCGACAACTTCCGCATCCGCGACGTCACGATCCAGGGAGGATCGAGCGCCGGGAACGCCTGGGCGCTCGTTGGCACGGGCGACGCACTCCGGTTCTATGGGGGCGCCGGGATCGTCGTTCACAACTGCACCATCCAGCAGATGTCGAACATCGGCATCAACGCCTTCTCGGGCAACCAGAACAACGCCACGCGGCTGCGCAACGTCTTCGTGCACAGCAGCACGATCGAGAACTGCCGGACGAGTTGCGTCAGCGGCGCGTTCCAGGAGAGCAGCTTCCAGGGCAACTGGATCAACGGGTCGTTCACCGGCACCGTGTTCCGCATGGGCGTCAGCCACAAGATCATCGTGGAGCACAACGGGTTTTCTGGCAGCGCGTCGAACACGACTCCGATCGTGGCGTTCCGCGGGGCGAAGTACGACGGCACGACGCCTGGAGCTGCGTGGGCCGACTGGGTCAGCGAGTTCAACCAGTACATCCAGTTCAGCGACAACAAGATCATCGTGGCTGGCCTTGGCGGCGTGGCGTCGAATCAGTCCCAGGTGCCGGTCATGATCAAGGGCTCGTCGGCTGGCGTGGACGAGCGGTTCCGCGACTTCTTCATCGCCCGCAACTGGTGGACGGGTGGGTCGTCCTCGGCAACGGAGCCCGAGAACGCGCTCCACGTCCAGGGGCACCGCGGCACGATCCTGGCAAACATCTTCGACCTGAACCTGTGGGAGTCGGGCGAGGCGGTGCGCGTGGTCTACCAGGGCTCGCAGGCCGTGGTCCCGAGCTACATCCACATCCTCTACAACACGGTCTACGCGGCCTCGCAGTCAAGCGGCGACATGGACGGGTTCGAGGTCGTCGATGGCGACTTCACCTACTTCCGCGGGAACATCGTGTTCGGGCCGAGCGGCACCGACTTCATCGTTGACGGCGGCACGAACACGGTCACGAGCAACAACGGCGACACGGGAGCCGTGGGCGACCCGACAACCGACCCGACGTTCGCGAGCGGCACTCCAGGGACCAACCCGGCTGACTTCGCTGTGGCCTCAGGCAGCTACGCACAGGACAACGGGGAATCCCTGTCGGTGGTTACGCGGCGGAACTTCCGCGACTACCTGGCCGCTCTGCGCGATGACACGTCCCCAGAACAGGGTGCGTTCGAGATCGGTGGCGTCGAGGTTCAGCCAGGCGAGGGGGACGTGCTCTTCAACGGCAGCGCGACGATGCCGAGCGGGGTGGCCCCGTTCGGGATCGTGTTCGATGCCGGCGGCGTCACGAGCCCGTACAGCACCGACCACTTCCGCGAGCTCGACCTCGAGTGGGACTTCGATGACACGGGGGCTGGCGAGTGGGGCAAGGGCAACCAAACATCGCCATTCGTGCGGAGCCGCAACAGCGCCTTAGGGCCGTGGACTGCACACGTCTACGAGACACCTGGCACCTACCAGCCGAAGCTGACCGTGCGCGCCGTCAAGGCCTCGGACAACTCGGTCGTGCTGTTCCAGCACAGCTTCGACGACGTCGTCGTCACTGACCCAAACGTCGTCTACGCCGGCACCAACACCATCTGCGTCAGCACCTCGGGGGACTTCTCCGGCAAGCCGACCGGGGCAGCAGAGCAGACAATCGCGGCGAACAACTGGACCGCCGTCGAGGCACTGTTCGAGACGCAGAACCGCCGAGTGCTTTTCCGCGGCGGTGAGTCTTGGACGCACGACGCCGCGTCAGGGACGCTGACCAGGCCTGCGTCAGGGTCGCTGTTCGGGCGATTCGGCTCGTCGCCCACCAATCCCGTATTCAACTGCACCCAGACACTCGGCGCAGGATTCACGCCATACAATGACACCAGGTTCGTCGACCTTACATTCCGTGGACAGAGTGGCACGCCGTCGTGGTCCACAGGCGGGACGGTCAACGGCATTGATCTAGTGAGTCGCGACTACATCCTGATGCTGCGGTGCACGGTCGAGAAGTTCGCCGGGTACGGCATCATCGCCTACGCCGGATCACAGACGAGCTCCAAGCTCTCGCATGTGTTCATCCACGACTGCGTCGTGCAGGACAACCGGCAGTACAACCTGTTCGGGTCGTTCAAGGAGTCGTCGATCCAGGGGTGCGACTTCAACACGGTAGACACCGAGCACGTCTTCCGCGTCAACGGGTTCCAGGAGGGCGTCGTCTCGCACAACAAGTACTCCAAGGGCGCGGCCGGCAAGGACATCGTCACGATGCGCGCCCTTCGGTGGGATGGGACGGAGGCTGGCTTCTGGGGCACCTCGCAGTTCAGCGAGAACTTCGTCTTCTCTGACAACGAGATCGTGGCCACGCCCGAAGGGGCCACCGAGCCGCAGATCACGGCGCTGTTCACTGGCTCGAACAACCTGAGCGACTTCCGCATGCGGCAGTACATCTTCGAGCGGAACTTCATTCACGGGAGCACGGGCAACGCATCGGCGCAGGCCCTCTTCTTCGAGGGCCCGAAGACGGTCGTCCGCAACAACGCTCTGGACGTTACGAACTACAGCAACCCGATTGGTTTCATCTGCAGGGCCAGGGGCGCAGGGAGCCCGCAGCCGTCCGACGCCTGGATCAAGCACAACACGCTCTACGCATCCGCCTACGCGGCGGGATCTTCGATGAACGTGGTGCAGAACAACGGGACCAGCACCATCATCCAGGGCAACCTCGCCTACCTGAACACGGTCAGCGGGGCGCTGCTGGACGAGCAAGGGTCATCGACGGCGACCGACAACACCGGCGACGTGGGCGCCCTCGGGACCAGCCCGGGCTTCACCGCCCAGGGGACCACCGACCCGCTGGGGTACAAGACCTCGGGGGCCGGCTACGGCGACGACTACGCCCGCGAGTTGAGGGACAGCTGGAACTGGCGCGACTTCACCGGTGCCCTGCGGTCCACGACGGCCCCCGACCTCGGAGCCTTCGAGGCCTGAATCGTAGACGATATCCTTCCTGCAACCCGCCGAGTTGGAGAGGCCCCGACGTGAAGACCCATCGCCCGCAGTTGTCTCTTGTCGCCCTCCTGGCCCTCCTGCTCGGCGGGTGTTCCTTCCTGCTGCCCGACTACGACGCCCAGGTTGAGCAGCAGGAGCACGCCCTGCAGCTGCTCGACGCCGAGCGCGCCGCGCTGGCCGACCAGGCTGCCGAGCTCGAGGCGGCGGGCGCTGCAGCCGAGGAGGTGGCCGCGGTCCTCGAGCGGCGTGCCGAGCTCAAGGGGCAGGCCGTCGCCCTCGAACAGAGCCTGGAGTCGTTCAAGGCGACCTCGATCGGAGGCGCCGGGAGCAAGGTGCTCGAGCTGCTCTACTGGCTGCTGGGCGGGACGGCGCTGGGCGGGACCGCGCTCGGCGCCAAGGTGCTGGCGATGGCCAACCAGGCGAAGGCCGGCCCGAGTCGGGCGCAGGGGGAGGTTGACGAGCTGTGGGAGAAGCTGGCGGAGGAGAGGGCCCGGGTCGAGTACCTGATCGGGCGCATCGACGCTGGGCTGAACAAGCCGCTCGGCGCGCCGGCCGAGGGCATCGCCGTGCCGGTCGCTGACGGCACCTTCTCCGCGAGCAGTTGAACGATGCCCGAATCCACCCACTACGTCGGCAAGCCGGTGATGTTCGACATCACGTTGACCACCACGCCCCAGCAGATCGTGCCGCCTGGTGCACGGCTTGGCATCTGCGTGATCAGCAACCACGCTCTCGTCGTCGACTGCGAGGTCGCGACGAGTGACGGCGGCGACACGCTGACGATCGAGGGTGGCGGCAACGCCACCCGCGGCCCGGATCCCTATGTGATCTACGGCGGCGGCGAACTGTGGGCCAACGCCGCACCGACGACAACCGCCCGCATCACCGGCTACTACGTCTGAGGGGGTGCCATGCCTGAGGTCATGCCGCAGTTCAAGGGCACGCCCACGATGTTCGACGTCACGGTCGACACCGACGGCGAGTACATCGTGCCGCCCACGGCGTCGGGCAGGATTGGTATCTGCTCGATCAGCAACCTGAGCACGTCGATCGGCGTGAACGTCTCGACGCTCGACGGGGGTCCGATCATGCTGCTCAACGACAACGGCGGGTCGACGCGCCGTTCCGAGCAGCACATCATCCGTGGCGGCGGGCCCGTGTTCGCTGCGTCGGTGTCTGGCACGGCGAGGGTCGTCGGGTACTACCTGTGACGCTGGCCGAGGCCCTCGACGCCGCGAGGCGTGGGGCGGCCTCGGTTCCGGGGAGCCACGCCGACCGGGAGGACGCCGCAGCCGAGGCGCTGGCCTCCCTGTGGCTGCGGTTCGGCGACGAGGTCCCGACCGGCCTGGCCTACGTCACGGCCCGGTTCAGGCAGAGGACCCTGCGGCGGGCAGCAGGGCGGGGCCCCATCCTCAGCCCCATGCAGGACTGGGAGTGCGGGCCAGGGCGCGATGCGGGACCGGTGGCCATGGCAGAGGCCCACGAACTGGCCGAGCGCGCAGAGCTGGCCCTGGAGCGGCTCTCCCCGCGGCAGCTCGGGGTGCTGCTCGAGGACCTGGCCGCCGCCGGGGAGTCGACGTGGCAGCGGGCCGAGGCGGCCGGCTGCTGGCCGAACACCTACACGGCGCGGCTGCGGCGGATCCGGGGCGAGGCGAGGCGGCACTACGCCGAGATCTTCGGGGCGCCGCCTGGATGAAACGCTCGCCCACGTCGTTGCCAAACGTGGGCGAGCGCCGAGCCACACGAATGGCCCACAAGCCTACCAGACCAGAGCCTCAACGCGAGGCACTGAGCGCCCGGCGCGCCACGTCCTGGCGACGTAGGCCCCCTTGGCCCGGTGGGCCCGCCCGAGGCGCTCCAACCCCTGCAGGCGGTCGTAGATCGACGGGACGGAGACGCAGGCCCTCCGGGCCATCTCGCGCAGGGAGATCCCCGGGTTCTCCCTGAGCATGGCCAGCACCTCGTGCTGGCGCGCCGTGAGGCCGTCGTCCCCGCGCTCGTGCCGCAGTGGCCCGGTGCTGGGCTTGTAGGTCACGCGAAGTACTCGTCGGCCGAGGACCGCCGCACCTCGAAGAAGTCGGCCAGGCCCGGCTCGTCACGCATGATGGCCCGCGCGTAGAAGGCTCGGTGGTTGTTGTTCAGCTTGAACACCTCGCCGCTGGTTTTCAGGGCGCGCTCCCACCGGAGCACCTCGAAGATCCCGTTGATCGACCACTGCGGGACGCCGCGTTCTTCCGCACGCCTACAGAGCGCGACGAGCTCCCTGTAGACGTGCGGATTCTGGTCGTGGAAAGCGCACCAGTCATCGAGGGAGGGGTCCCCGGGGTCGACGGCTTGCAGGCCAGGGAATAGCGGGTGCGCGTCAGGTCGGATCTGGAGCTGGGTGCACCGGCACTCGCCGGGGTCCTGCGAGCAACGCGGGCACCGGGCGCTCATGGCTGCAGGCCCACCATCTTGATCCAGAGCATGCCGCACTCGTTGACGACCTCCTGGACCTGCTCTGGCTCCAGGGGTACATGGGTGGGGTACTTGTTCAGGTGGTGACGCAACTCATGCGTGGTGGTCACCCGCCAGCCGTTCGGGCCGCCGGATCGGTACTCGTCGAGGATCAGCGAGTTGACTCCCTTCCAGTAGGTGATCGCCCTGTCGAAGCGAGTGTCCCCATCCTCCCACCAGCCGGAAGGGAACCACTTCCGCGTGCCGTGCCAGTCGCGCTCCGTCCACGCGCCGCCCGTGAGCAGCGACTCGATGCACTCCACCGGGCTGCGAGCCTGCCACCAGAAGAACGGGTTCGGGTCGACCTCTCGGATCAGTGGGATGACCCACGAGTGCTTGAGGTCGACGATGGCCGGCGTGGGCAACGCCGCCCGCTCCGCGAGGCGCTCGAGCGTCCGAGCCCGGGCGTCTGCGTCGCCGTGGTGCGCGCGGATGGCGTCCTCTCCCAGCCACGGCTGCGGCTCGTGGAGCCCTCCGAGGTCTTCCGCCAGTGAGCGCGTGCCGCAGCGGCCTGTGCCGACGCCCCAGATCATGCGAACGCCGCCACCAGGAAGGCGATGGCGATGAACAGCAGCGCGAAGGCGTCGCTGTCGAGGAACCTGCGGACGCGGGCGTTCATGCGAGCACCTCCTGCGGAATGGTGGTCTCGGGCGAGCACCCGAGCAGGATCATCTTCTCTGCGGCGCGGTCGAGCCGGTCGCAGAACTGTCGGACAGCGTCGTCGAGCGGCCCGATGACGGACTGGTCGCGGTTCTGGCGCTTCAGGCTCGACGGGAGCGCCGGGTTGAAGCTGATCTCGTCCGCCCAGTCGCGCTCGCAGAGCCAGATGTTGCCCTGCACCTGCAGCCGGTACGCGGGATCGATCCCGCCGCTGCCGAGCATGTTCGCGATGTGGTTCGTCGCCTTCGGCGCCTTGATCTCGATCAGGCCGCGCGTGCCGACCAGGCCGTCCGGGCTGCACCCGACCCGACCGTCGTTGGAGAGCACGAACCCCACGACCTCGACCTCGCAGTCCTGGTCGAACTCGTACCACCGGATGGCGAGGGGCTCGAGCTCGGTGCCGCGGGTCATCCAGCCCGTCACCGGCTCGCTGTCCGGGGGCGGCGGGAGGAACCGCTCGGCGAGCAACTCGCACATGTAGCCGTCCGCCTGGGAGCTCAACTTGAGCGTCTTCGGCGTGACGATGCGCGAGAACTGGCTCGCCGTGGGGATCCCGCGCCGGGCGGCGAACCACTCGGGCGACCCCTGCTTCATCGTGAGCACCTTCACGGGGCCACCTTCGCCTTCCGGCGCGCCGTGGCCAGGACGCCGCTGTACGACCCCGCGTCGATGGCCTCCAGGCTCTCCGCCCCGATCGCCCGCAGGAACTTGGCGATGTCGATGTCCCGGCTGTTGATCTCCTGCGTCAGTTCAGCCAACTGCCTGTCGCTGATCGGGTTCGAGGACGCCGCGCCGGCCGCGTGCCCATCGTCGTCAGGGTCCGCCGACGTGAGCCCGAGGGCCGCCGTCAGCGTGTAGCGGCGCCCGTAGGACATCGCCGAGCCGACCTTCTGCTGGTCGTTCATGCTCGACGGGTTCGCCACTGGCAGCGTCATCGACGCCGTCACCTCGTGCCCCGACAGGTGCCGCACGGTGCAGACGACGGTGAGCGATCCGCCCTCGATGGTGCTGTCCCAGGTGTACGACAGCCCCCACTCGAGCAGGGCGGGACGGACAGCCGCGCAGATGTCGTCGAGGCTGCAGTAGGTGTAGCGGGTGGTGACACCGTTGCGCCCGGTGAACTCGGCCACCCTCTTCTTCTCGATCTGCGGTGCGTGCCCCTGGAAGCCGCCGAGGGCCATGGCGAACTCCCGGACCGCCTCGCGGTCCTGGGCTCGCTCGGCCATCGCCTGGAGCTTCTCGAGGGACGCCACGTCGACGCCCTTCTCGATGGCCATGGACAGCAGGTTCATGGCGGTGGGCGCGGCGAGCGCGAGGTTGGGGACGTTCGCGACGACGTGTGCTGGTTCGGTGGTCACTTG
>Ga0307380_10011505_pt1 | contig 11080 bp, 8 predicted proteins | sample UN3MG_FD_202239 | JGI IMG/M metagenome (GOLD analysis project Ga0307380, IMG submission 202239) | Soil microbial communities from Risofladan, Vaasa, Finland - UN-3 | ecosystem: Environmental > Terrestrial > Soil > Coastal area > Acid sulfate soil | place: Finland: Risofladan, Vaasa | collected... | reverse complement strand
TCATCTCCCGGCAGGAGGACAAGGAACCGGCCTTGCCGGACGCGATCGCCTCCATCACACGGAGGAGGTCGGAGGCGTCGGTCTGGTTGTTCCAGTCTCTCTCAAAGGCCTTGCCGTCTTCAACACCCCTTAGAACCCGCATCCGCCGGATGCCCAAGAGATCCAGAGTGGACATCACGTTTTCCGGCCGGACGAGCTCGATCAAAATGTTGGTCGCCAGATTGCTACTGCTGGTGATCATCCTCTCGGCGAGTTCCCGGATCGTTAGGGACGTTCCGATGAGTCCATAGATATCGGTATCGGAGTCATCTTCCTTGTTCAAAGAAAAGGGGCTGCCGTCGACGATGCTGTGAAACTCGTTCTTGATGACGATCCAATCATCCAGCCGAAATTTCCCATCTTCGGCCTGCTTGAATACTTCGATGAGCACCGGCACCTTCATCGTGCTGGCTGCATGGACCATATCCTTTTCCTTAATCAAAAGGGTCTCTCTCGTTTGGAGGTCTTTGAAGGCCAGGCTGACCTCGGCTCCGGAGCCCGCGATCTCGGCCTCGAGAGCCTTTCTCAAGGTGTTCAAATCCACACACCAAGAACAGAGGCCCAAGACAACAAAGTTGAACAAGGACAGGGCTATCGCAAACGAACATTTTTTTGGCTTCATGTCTTTTCTCTTCCTTGCCAATTAAAGCATAACTCCAGACTGAATCCAAGGCGAGGGCCTGTTGCCGACAAATCCATTTTCGGACCTAATTATTGGGGGAACTCCCGGTTGAACAATGGGGGGGAACGTCCTCTAAGTCTTTTCCAGGACGCCGAGTGCCTCGAGATGGGGAGTGTGGGGGAAGAAATCAAAGCACCCGAGCTTCCGAAGGCGATAGCCGTTGGCTTCGAGCAAGCCGATGTCGCGGGCGAAAGCGGCGGGATTGCAGGAAACATAGAGGATATGGGAGATCTTCAGGCTGATGATGTGCTTCAGGGCCCTGGCGCTGATTCCGGCGCGCGGCGGGTCGAGAAGGAGGACGTCGAAGTCGGGGAACTTCTCCTCCTTGAGAACCCGCTCGACCCGGCCCTCGATGAAACGGCAGGTATGGACGCCGTTGACGGCAGCGTTCTCCGCGGCGGCGGCGATATTGGCCCTCTCGGAGTCGATACCCACGACCTCTTCCGCCGCCCGGGAGACGGAGACCTCGATCGAACCCGAACCGCAGTATAAGCCGAGCGCTCTTTGCGCTCCCAGCGCCCGCACTTCTGCGTGGATCCGGCCGTAGAGTTTCTCCGCGCCTTGCGGGTTGGGCTGAAAGAACGTTTCCGGATAGATCCTGAACCTGAATTCCCCCAAGCGTTCCTCGATGAAGGCGGACCCGGCGATGTGGGTTTTCTTTTCGAAGTCCACCAGGTCGGGGATTCGGTCGTTCTCCACCCACCAGAAGCTCTTGACCTGAGGGGCGGTTTTCATGAGTTCTTGGGCCACCTCCCTCGGATCGAACTCTTTTCCACTTCTGGTTACGAGCACGGCCAGGATCTCACCCGTGTTCTTGCCTTCTCTGAGGACGAGATTTCGGAAATATCCTGATTTGGATATGGGGTCGTAGGCCTTACCTCCGCTGCTCCGGGCGCAATCGATGAGGACAGGGAATATCTCTTCGACGGCCCGGCTGAAGATAGGGCAAGTGCGGAGGGCCACGGTTCGCTTTTTATATTTTTCGATGGGCGAGGCCCGCTCGCGGAGCCCGAGGAAGATGCCGTCCTGATCTCCTCCGAAAGCGAACTCCATTTTGTTCCTGTAAAAATACGGAGAAGGCGAGGGAGTGATCGGCTCGCGCCCGACGCCGTCCAAGGACAACCGGCCGATCCTCTCCAGCGTTCTGAGAAGATAATCTTCTTTAAGCTCCAGTTGTTTGGCATAGTCAAGGTTCTGGAAGGCGCAGCCGCCGCATGTCCCGAAGTGGGGACACACCGGTTCGACCCGGAAAGGGGAGGCGGATTCAAATTTAACGATCCTTCCGAAACGGTGTCGTCTCTTCGCTTTGAAAGCAATGACCCTGACCCTGTCGCCGACGACCGACCCGGGCACAAAGGTCACCATCCCGTTGATTTTTCCGACCCCCCAGTCGCGGGGCAGGGCGATATCGTAAATGGAGACGGGTTCCCCTGGATCGGCAAAGTCGGCCAAGAGCTTCTTGACCCGTGCGACCGGAAATCCAATAACATTTTCGTAGTCCCCTTCGAGCTTCTCGACGAAGGCGTCCCCGACCTCCTGGACGGCATAGCTTCCGGCCTTGTCCAGAAATTCGCTGGACGCGAGATAGCCGTCGATCTCTTGATCGCTCAACGTCCTGAAGGTGACGTGGCTGATCTCGTAGCCGGTCAGGAGCCTGTCCTCTTCCTTCCGGAAAAGCGCCACCGCCGTGATGACGCGGTGACGCCGGCCGGAGAGCCGGCGGAGGATTTCGCGTGCCTCAGTCCGGTCTCCGGGTTTGCCGAAGACTTCGTCCCCGAGGTTGACGACCGTATCGGCCGCGATGACCAGGGAAGAGGGGTGTTTCTCGCCGACGTCTCTTGCCTTGGCCTCGGCTGCCCTCAGAGCGAACCGGAGCGGATCGGTTTCCCGGGACTTCTCCTCGTCGACGCCGCTCGGGACGACCCGGAACGCGGCCTTGATTTTCTTCAGAAGTTCCTGTCTTCTCGGCGATCGGGAGGCGAGGATGACCTCTGTCTCTCCAAGCTGGTCAGCCGTCAAGTGCAAAACCTCCTCTTGCCGCTTATCGAATGGACGTCTCTCCGGATGGCCCGGCAGCTGTCCTTTCAGGGCTGCGATTTCTCTGCCCAAATCCTGAGGAGATAATCTTTCTGTGCTTCGAACCCGAGGGCCTGTTCCTCGACCACTTCCTCCGCCGCCTCCGAGGTCATGTCCCAGGTCTTGCGGATGAACGACGCCACCCGGGCGTAATAGAGCGGAGTGACCACCTCGATGATCTTGAACCGGTTGCGTTTCCAGGCATGGAACGTGCCCGCCAGCTCATAGAGGATCTGGACCCAGACCGGAGTCGGCAGATGGAAATCCCGATCTCCCAGCTCGCTGGCCTTCTGGATTTCGGCGAAGCACTCGGCGCAGAAGATCTCCTTCCAGAGCGATGAGAAGTGCTGGAACCCGGTCTTGAACTTCTCAATCATCCCCTCCAGATCGACGCTGACCGGCTCGGGTTCGATCGAATTCTTGTGCCCGAAGGTCTCGACCGGCTCGCTTCCCTGGATGGGTTTCCAATAGCTTTCGAATCTTTCCATGAGGGCGAAAAGGATGTAGACGACCTGGCGGAACATGGGCCCCAGGTGCTGTCCCGGGTCCTTGGCGTCGTGGATCTTGACGCCGAGGTTGGACTGGCAGAGCTTGAAGTTCTGGGTGATGGCGGTCGTGGTCATCCAGATGTCGATCCCGTAGCGGGCCACGTCGGTGTCCCAAACGTCCTGTTCCGCGTAGAACTTGGCCACCTCTCTGGAAAAGGCGAAATCCCCGCCGATGGGCTGCCGGATCCGCTTGCCGTAGAGGGCGCGGGTCAGGCTGTAGACAATATTGTTCGTGATCGTCGCGTCGTACTTGTGTCTCAAATAAACGGGCGCGACAAATTGGAAGCCGTGGTTGATGACGGGGTCCAAGAGGTATTGGATCCAGTCGGAGGTGATGCTCCTCAGGTCGGCGTCCACCACGGCGCAGGCGCGGACCTGGAGCGTCCGGGCCGCTTCGAAGACGGAGCGCAGGGCCGTTCCTTTGCCGGCGGGTCCCCGGTAGATCGAGACGACCTTTTCCTGCCAGGGCTTGACCTGGAATTCCTGGGCGGCTTCCCGGGTGTCGTCGGTCGAGCCGCCGTCGGCGATAAAAATAACATTCCGGGAATCCCGGTAGTATTTGTCCAAACCATGGGTGACCATCTGGATGACCTGGGGGATCGTCTTCTCGTTGTTATAGCAGGGGATGCCCACCAGGATGTCGGCGTTCCGGATCTCTTCGATTCTCTTGGCTGTGTAGCGGCGCAGCGCTGTGATATAGGCCATCGCGCACTCCTGTACTCTTCATCGGTCTCTTCCATTCTAATAGATCTCTGCCTCCCGACTCAAGTTTTTTGGGTTGACTTGATGATGAATGCTTTGTTAGGGTAGAAAGCAGATACAAGCAAGTGCGGTCTTTCCGAAGATTCGGAGAGGCAGGCCAGTCCTCATCATTAGACCTGGAACAGATATGAGAATCCGGATTCTCGTCTTCAGCGACCTTGACGGGACCCTCCTCGACCACCACTCCTATTCGTTTGAGTCGGCCCGGCCGGCTCTCCACCTCCTAAGGGAGAAAAGGATTCCTCTGATCATCTGCTCGAGCAAAACGCGGGCCGAGATAGAGTCGATCCGTGCCGCGCTGGCCAATACGGACCCGTTCATCAGCGAAAACGGTGGGGCCGTCTTCATCCCGGAGGGATATTTCGCCCAAGAACTTCCCTCCGCGAGAAGGGAATCGGGATACCATGTCCTTGAGTTCGGAACTCCTTATCCGCGGCTCAGAGAGGTGATCTCAGAGCTCCAGGAACGCCTGCCCGGCCAGATCAGGGGATTTGGAGACCTGGCCGTTGAAAAAGTCATGGAACTGACCGGACTCTCCGCCCCGGAGGCCGCACTCGCCAAGAAAAGGGAATATGACGAACCCTTTCTGTTAACCGGCACCGCTTCTCTCGAGGCCATCCAGGAGACGGCGGGCGCGGCGGGTTTGAAAATCAGTCAAGGCGGGCGCTTTTTCCACCTCACCGGGGACAATGATAAGGGGAAGGCCGTCCGGCTTCTCCGGACGATCTATGCCCAGGCGGAAGGCCGGCCTCTGAAGACGATCGGCCTCGGCGACAGCCCCAACGACCTTCCTCTCCTGGAGAACGTCGATTTTCCCGTCCTCGTCCAGAAACCGGGAGGCCGCTATGATCCTTCCATTCGGATGAGCCATCTCATCCGGGCCCCGGGTGAAGGGCCGGACGGCTGGCGCGCGGCGGTCCTCGACCTTGTGGGTAGACTCGCTGCCTGATCACTCTCTTCAAGGAGGTTGCCATGGCGGATTTTCATCAAACCGGAGTCATCACGACATTCCACCGGCTCGGGAAGACCGATGTCGGGCGGATGGAACAGGACCTCGTCGAGTTCAACGCCCACCGCCCCATCGCCCTCGTCCTGCCCATCACCCCCACCGAGCTGAGTTCCCCCGCCATCCAGGGCATCATGAAAAACCTCCAGGAGATCCCCTATTTGAACGAGATCGTCGTCACCCTCGGCCGGACGACGGAGCGGGACGATTTCCTCAAGGCCAAAGTGTTCTTTTCGGGGCTTCCTCAAAGGCATCGCATCATCTGGGCATCCGGGCCATCCTGCTCGGAGCTCTACGACCTTCTGGCGAAGACCGACCTGTCGACGGGGGGGGACGGCAAAGGCCGGTCGGCCTGGATCGCTTACGGCTACATCCTGTCCCGCGAAGACAGCAAGGTCATCGCCCTCCACGACTGCGACATCGTCAACCATTCGCGGGAGCTCGTCGCCAGGCTATGCTATCCTGTCGCTTCGCCGAGCATCGACTACGCATTCTGCAAAGGGTATTACGCCCGGGTCACCGACCGCATGCACGGCCGGGTGACCCGGTTGTTCGTCACCCCCCTCATCCGCAGCTTGGAAAAGCTGTTCGGTTGCTTGCCCTTACTGGTTTATCTGGACAGTTTCCGCTACCCGCTGGCCGGAGAATTCTCCATGCTGACCGACTTTGCCGGGATCAACCGCATCCCCAACGACTGGGGACTCGAAGTGGAGACCTTGGCGGAAGTCTACCGCAACTACTCGCTGCGGCGCGTCTGCCAGGCCGAGCTGTGTGAGACCTACGAGCACAAACATCAGCCGCTCTCGGCCGAAGACCCGAAAACGGGGCTGATGAAAATGTCTATCGATATCGCCCGGTCGATTTTCCGGAACCTAGCCATCGAGGGGATCATCCTCAGCCAGAGCGCCCTCAGCACCCTGCTCATCAACTATCAGCGGACGGCCAAGGATGCCATCAAAAGCTACCGGGATGACGCCGTCATCAACGGCTTGATCTTCGATTCCCACCAGGAGTCGAGCATCGTCGAAGCGTTCGGCCGCGCCCTTCAGATGGCCGGGAAGGCGTTCCTCGATGATCCTCTCTATTCGCCCCTTATCCCGAACTGGAATCGGGTGATCTCGGCCGTCCCCGATTTCCTGGACCGGCTCCGCGACCTCATCGAGAAGGAGAACACCGGATAAGCCGGCCGGCTAAAAGTAGACTCGAAACGAAGCGAAGATCATATCCGGATAGGCGCCGAACTCGGAGTGAAAGAGGCGGGGAGGAGAATCGATGGGGCCGAGGACGGTCTCCGGCCTTTTGCCGAAACCGATGTAACCCCCGCCCGCCAGATAGATATTTTCAGCGATGTTGTATTCAAGTTGAGGGGCGAGGACTACCGACATATCGTTGAGGTTGAGGATGACCAGGCCGGTGAAGGGAACGAGAGGGGAGATCTGAACCGTCGTCCCGAAGTCCAGGTAGTGGCGTCCCAGGAGATAAACCGCCCCATCCCGGTAAGGAATCGTGTTGAGAAGGCTGATGTAGTCCTCCGGACGTCCCGCTCCGGCGGAGCTGAAATGGTATTCGATAAACCCATAGGTCCTGCTGCTCGGGCTGTAGTCGAGACCGAAGGAAACGCGGCCGTAGCTTTTTTCCTTCTGCGGGCTGTTTTCCCTGAAGGCGTCGGGAATGACCCAGGCGGCTTCCACCCAGAGGCCGGCTCCTCCCAGGGCCCGGGCCAGGTCCAAGCCGATGAGGAGGTGATTCCGGAACGCCAGCAGCAGGCCGGAGATATCCGTTTTGAGTTGATACGTTTTCCCCCGGACGAAGAAGGCGTTGTTCCCGGAAGCGAAATCCCGGCCGGCGACGACTCCCGTGTCGAGCTCGTCCAGCGGGCCGAGGGGGATACGGACGCGGACCGCATCGACCCCTAACCGTTCCTCCTTGTCCAGTTCGTTGAAAGAGAAAGGGGCGATGATATCGGTCGGGTTGACGACGCGGGCGCTCCCCCAGGCCACGGCCTGCCGGCCTAAGATGATGTCCGCCCCGCCCGTTCGGACCGTCACCGAAAAACGGTCCAGGTTGTGATAGAGGGCGAAGCTGGCCGGCGTCTGTCCGGGACCGGGAGAGAGGATGTCCCGGAAGTCCAGCAGGCGGTATTCCGGAAGCGTCAAACCGGGGAAAAAGAGGTCTTGTCCGAAGAGGCGGGAATCCTGGATACGGGGTGAAACGTCATAAGCGAAGTCTACGGATATCCGGTTGGAGGGGCGGTAGGCCATCTCCAGGCGCAGCCTGTTGTTCACGGCGCCCAGGTCGGATTCATCGACTCTCGTCTCCGCCAGGATGGAGGCCGGCGGCATGATCAGGATGGAAAAATTCTTGACGTATCCCCGGAAAGACAGGCGATCACCGGCCCCGGCCGGCCAGGCCTGGAGGATCAGAACGGCCAGAATGGCCAGAACACTCGCCCTTGTTCTCAATTCACGGTCCTCCGCTCGTCTTTGACGACACGGCCGTCCTTGAGGGTAATGACCCGGTCCGCCCGTTCCCGGACCATCGGGTCGTGGGTGGAGAAGAGAAAGGCCATGCCCGTCTTTCGGTTCAGCCCGCGCATCATGTCGAGGAGCGCGGCGCCGGTTTGGGAGTCGAGATTGGCGGTCGGTTCGTCCGCCAGAATCAGCTCGGGGCGCGAGACCATGGCCCGGGCGATGGCCACGCGCTGCTGCTGACCTCCGGAGATTTTCGGCGGGAAACGCTTTTCGAACCCTTCCATATCGATCTCGGCAAGAATCTTCCGGACGCGCTCGCGGCGGTCCTCCTTGGCCACGCCTTGAAGAAGCATGATATATTCGATGTTCTCCTCGACCGTCAGCACCGGGATCAGGTTATAAGCTTGGAAAATGAAGCCGATATGGTCGCGCCGGAAATCCGCCAGCTCCCGGCCGCTCATCTTGGAGACCAACTGGTTTTTCAACCAGACCTTTCCGGAGGTCGGCTGCTCCAGGCCGGAGATGAGATTGAGGAAGGTAGTCTTGCCCGATCCCGAAGGGCCGACGACAGCCGTGAATTCTCCTGTCTCGACGGTCAGGTCGATGCCCCGAACGGCGGCGACGACGATGTCGTTATCACGGAATTCCTTCTTGACGTCTTCGGCGACAATAAGCCGTTCCTTGCCGTTTCGCATCTCAATCTCCTTCAGAGGCTTTTTCGGAGAGCATCGGATATCGACATCCGGGCGGCGACCCCCGCCGGATAGAGGCCCACCAGCAGGGTGAACAAGAATACGGCCGCCGGATAGATGAGGAACTGCTGAAGATGAAGTTCAGGATAGAGCATTTCGTAAAATGTCGTTCCGGCGAACTCGATGCCGCGATAGTCGATGCCGGTCTTCATGACGATGAGCGTCAATATCAGGCCGAGCAGAGTTCCCATGGCGATGCTCAAGACGGCCAGGGCGCCGGCCTCGAACACCACCAGCCGCCGGACGCCGCCCGGCCGGGTACCGACCGCCCGGATGACCCCGAATTCGAACATCCGCTCGTAAAGGGACATGAACAGCGTGTTGATGATCCCGAAGGCGACGATGCCGAAAAGGAGGACGGCCATGAAAATGAGCGAGATCCAGACCATGTTGAGGACGGCCTTGAGTTGGGGGAGAAGGACCATCCAGCTGACCGCTTCATTGCCGTTGACCGAGTACTTCTCCCAGAACGAGGTGTTGTCCTCGGCGGCAAACTCAAGGGAACGGAACTTGATGGCGATCTCGTGAACGCCCGTTCCGATGCCCAGCATCTCCTGGGCTTTTTCCAGGCGGACAAAGGCGAAACCGCCGTCCATTTCCTTGATGTTGAAGTGATAGATCCCCGAAACCCTGAACATATCCTGGGCCAGAGATCCGCTCCCGGCCTGGGAGACGGTGACCACCACCCGGTCTCCCAAGGAGACCTCGAGAAGGTCGGCCAGTTCGCTGCCGATGACGATATCCCGGGCCTCCGGCCCGGAGAAAAAATTTCCCTTCTGGATGTTGTCGTCGATATGAGAAAGGGGTCTTTCGCTCTCCGGGTCGAGGCCGACGAACAGGACCGAACTGACGTTGGCCGGAGAAGTGATCATGCCGAAGCTCATGGCCCGGCGGGTGAAGGCTTCGACCGTTTCCTCCTTCTCCAACCCGGCGATGACCTCGGCGGGGCCGTTGATCGTTTTTCCCACGTCCTGGGTGAGCCGAAAACCCTGCCGGTGAATCTGGCCTTCACCGGAATAAGCCGCCGTGGCCGAGTGGATCATATTGGCCTTCATTCCCAAAATGAGGGCGTCGGTGAAGATCAGCGTGGCCAGGCCGACGCCGATGGCGATGCCGGCGATGAAGGTCCTGCGCTTGTTGCGAAATATGTTCCGCCAGGCCAGCTTCAAGGTGAATCCCATGGCGGTCTCCTAGTGCATCCTCATGGTTTTGGCCGCCTCCGTTCGGGCGGCCTTTACGGCCGGGAATAGACTGACCAGGACGGCGCTGATGAGGACGGTGAAGGCGGGAATGACGAAGCTCCGCAGGTTGATCTCGGACTTCATGGTGTCGAAGACCATGCCTCCATAGGTGAGGCCCGAACTGAATTTGACTCCGTGTTTGGACAGGATGGCGTTGGCGCCTAATCCCAGTCCAGCGCCGACGGTCATCGCGATCAATGACAAAACCATGATTTCGAGAAGGACCAGACGGACGATCTGTCGGGGCTTTGTCCCGACAGCCTTGAGCAGACCGTATTCGCGCCTCCTTTCGAGCACCGACATCAGGACCGTGTTGAGGACGCCGACGGCGACGATGACGACGATGATGACCAGCATGACCCACATACCCGCTTTGTCCGCCCGCATGGCTTCGTAGAATGACCGGGCGAATACCTGCCAGGGATCGACCGACAGGGCGGGGTCAGCGATGAGCCCGGAGAGCGTCGCGGCGATCATGTTCACCCGGCTGAGCCGGTCGACGACGACGGCGATCTCATGCAGGCGGTCACCCAGGACAAGGTAATCTTGGGCCGTACCCAGGGGCAGGAAAAAAGACATCCGGTCGCTCAGGTCGTCGCCCGTCGCGACGATTCCGACAAGGAGGTAGAGGTCCTGGGCGATGGAGCCGTCCGCTGCCTGGGAAACCAGGACGACCCGGTCCCCGGTTTTCGTCTGCAGGATCTCAGCCAAACCCTTGCCCAGGACGACTTCCCCGGCCCGGAGAGCGGAAAAACTCCGCCCCTGGACGATTTTTCTGTCGAAGTGGGTCGTGGCATTTTCTCTTTGGGGATCCAGCCCGATGATCTGGACTCCGGCACTTTTCTCGCCGAAAGCCGCCAGTCCGGCTCCGTAAACCCGCGGCGCCCAGGATTCGACGGCATCAGCCTGTTCAAGGATGGTCCCGATTCTCTGCCCCGCATCGATGGTCTTATAGAGGGACGGCCGGTCCAGGTAGGTTTTTTCATGGATTTGGATGTGCCCGAGCCGGTTGCGGGTAAACTGGTCGATGATGTTGTTGTAGCTTCCGTCCGCCCAGCCGATAAAGATGACGGCCAGGGTGAAACCGCCGACGATGCTCAAACCGGTAAACATGGTCCGGCGTTTCTGCCGGAGGATATTCCGGAAGGCCATCTTGAGCGTCAGCATGCCTAGATCCCTCCGCGGAGGTTCCGCAGGGTGAAAATATCCGGGTCGAGCCCGACGTCGAATCGCGCTTCGAGATAACGCAGTACGGTTTTCTGACCCTTTTTTGTCCGGGGAATCAATTCCATGACCGCAGGAATGCGGCGGCTCCCGAAGGATTTGACCTCCTTGAACAACATCTCCCTGACAAGGGTTCCCTTTTCATCGAAATATTTCTCCCAGACGGGCATGGCATCTATCCGCCGGGCGGCGATGAGGACATGGCCCCAGACGATGGGAAGTCCTTCCCTGGGAACGCACTTGATATAGACAAGGCCTTCTTCCGGCGCATCGGGAGTG
>Ga0307380_10011502_pt1 | contig 11083 bp, 15 predicted proteins | sample UN3MG_FD_202239 | JGI IMG/M metagenome (GOLD analysis project Ga0307380, IMG submission 202239) | Soil microbial communities from Risofladan, Vaasa, Finland - UN-3 | ecosystem: Environmental > Terrestrial > Soil > Coastal area > Acid sulfate soil | place: Finland: Risofladan, Vaasa | collected... | reverse complement strand
CGAATGGATCGAGGCTGCCAAAGCCACCATCGGCAACAATGTCCGCCGAGCGGATGTCGAATGTACTAACTGGGAAGGGTGAAGCGCTCACACCCACACCGAAGATGGTTCCGTGCGTGGTACCGCCAACTACAACCACGCCACCACGAACTGGCCGGATGCCAAAGCGGTCCGCACCCACCTGCACGGCGATGTCAGGGATTCCCGCTGAGGCCAGGATGTCGACGTTGATGTCGGCAATGGCAGCCGCCAGAGTTGCCGGAGAGGTGAACGTGACGGTGCGCACCACTCCAGCAATGAGCAGCAGCAACGTTCCAGTACCGAGGGCAGCCCACCCTCCGAATGGCAGGCTCACGATGCCCAACGTGGCATCCCGAATGTCGTGCTTGATGCCTCGAGCTGGGTTCTGGAACGCACGGCTCTGCACATCCACCGGCTTGGCGTAGGGGATGGTGGAGCCGATGGGTTGGTTGCTCGAGTCGAGCAGTTCGATCTCGGTCAGCCTCACCAGGGGACGAAGGATGCCGCCGCCAGCATTGGGTCGGAAGATGATGTAGTCGAGGTTGCTCTGTGATTGCGTGAGCTCGGTGTCGAGCTGCAGCTTGTCGAAGCTGGGAGCTATGGGGTCGGCAACGAGAACGAAGTCGCCTGCATCCGGCCCGGAAAGAATGCGGATGATGTCGTCTTCGGCAACACCAAAGTCGTCGAAGTTCGTGCCGCCCACGGTGTCAACAATGGCCGACCCCTGAACAGTCCGTAGGTCTGAGTCATCGAGGCGCGTCTCCTTGGGCTCTACGAGGTCGATGTTGATCTGATCGAACAGGCGCCAACGGAAGGGGCCGGTGCTGGGGCTGCCAGGCACAGGGTCTGTGGTCAGCGTCACCGGCAAGCCAGAGGTCTGGGTGACACCGAGAATGCGGTAGTTGCCGGCGTCGGGGCCCTCGAGGATCTGAAGGGCGTAGGTGAACAGCTCTGCGTCGGCGAAGGTGTTGAACGTCTCGTCATCAGAGACGTAGTCGGTGTCGAGCACGAAGTCGCCGAGCTCGATAGCGGCGCCGGCGGTGATGTTGAGGTCACTGCCCGCGAACAGGGGCTCATCGTCGGTGACGTTGTCGATGGCAAGCGTGGCCTCGTCGAAGTCGGTGCCCCGCAGATGGACATCGTAGGCCCCACCGATGTGCACCTCGTCGTTGGGCACGTCGACAGTTCCGTTGGCACTGTCCGGGAAGAGGATGCCGCCCGGGATACCGCTGAGGGTGAGCTCGCGCTTGCGCAGTGCCCAGCGAATAGCAGTGGTGCCCAAGATCAACAGCTGGTCCACGAGGTTGACCTCGTTGGCTCCTACGACAGAGGAGATGCTCAAGTCCACAGCAGGCTCAACGGCACTGGTAGCTCCGAAGAGGGTGAGCACGAAGTCGGTGGCATCGCCCAGAACATCGCTGAGGAAGTTGGCCTCCGAGGTGAAGAAGCGGCGGGTGTTGGCCTTGTTCTCGCCGTCGGCGAGGGCAATGCCGGCGATGCCGGAGGCGATGACACCACCCAGACCGCCGCCCCGGATGACGTCGCGCTGCATCTCCGGGTCGTTGAAGCCCACGACGTTGAGCCGGTTCACGTCGGGGAAGTTGTCGAGGATCTTGGCGGCGATGCCGCGCAGAGTCACCAGCGAGCGCTCAGACAATGACTGGCGTACACGGTCCACGAACTGGACGGCAGTCTCCTCGTTCTCACCGAAGCCGAAGCGGCGGACATTGGCCACCCGTACAGCCGCTGGAACGTTGGCGATGCTGACGAGCTCGTTGGGGCCAATGTTGAATTGACTTCCAGGACCCTCGGCGATGCAATTGACGTCGAAGTAGTAGAGATTCTCCGACGTTACATTGAGGAGCATCTCCTCAGTGCGGATGGATTGGATCTCCGACGGGAAGAAGTGCAGCCCGCCCTTGGAGGTGAAGAAGTTGGCTGGGCTGATGGAGACGTTCTGGGGCGCATTGAAGAGCACACGACCAGCTCCCCGAGAGATGTTGCCCTTGCGTCGCTCGTTGAAGAGGTTGGCGCCGAGCGCGTCGGCCTCGTCGAGAGTGAGGGTGGAGGGGTCTCGGAACGACAGCGAGCGCTGAATCCGGCGGTTCTCACGGACGAAGGGGTCCCACAGGATGGAGGCCGGCTTGTTGAGCAGGTCCGTGATGGCGTCGCCCTCTTTGGTGGCGAGCTCGGGGAAGGCCTGCGCCATCCGGTCGTTGATGAAGGTGGTGATGTCGACAGTGAAGGGGTCCTGCCCCAAACGGCGAACCAGCGGCTGGATGACCTGCACATCAAGCGGAGAGCCAACGTTCACGTCGGCGCTTGGGTCAAACAGCGCATACCTCTCTCGAAGGAAGGCTTCGGTATCGCGAATCGCCATCTACAACTCCAGGTTCGCCGTAGCAGATCTGCCGGCCTGAGATAGTAGCTCGACGCTGGTGAGAACTGCACTTAACTCCCTGTTGAAGTTGGCGTGCGTGACGTTTGCGCTCATCAGCCGCTCGTTCCTGGGCAGTAGTGGGTCACGGCCTTGGGTAGAGGTGATCTGCCTGGCAGTGCGGTCCACCGAGATGATGAAGTCGCTGATGATGTTGCCGCCCTCGTCGGCACCGAAGGTCTTACCGATGTTGTTGAGGCCTCCACCTCCCGAGCGTTTGGCAAAGATGTCGGAGCCTTGCGTCGTGAAGAGCACCTTCAGGAACACCTGCATCAGACGCAGGAGACCAGTCACCCGGCCTGGCTGGTCCGAGATGCGGAACTTGATGAGGCTGCGTGGCGTGACAGTGAGCGTGCGGCTGATGACTGCCACACCCACGATGTTGGGTGCACGCTGCAGCGTGTCCGGCAGCTGAGCAATGAGACGCCTGTTGTTGAGGATGAGGACATCGGGAGAAGGGATCTCGTTGATGAGAACCTCGTCTACAGACCGAAAGTCCTCCCCGATGATGTCGAGAGCTTTAGGCAAACCAAGCGGCCCAGAAGGCGTGAACCTGATCTTGTTCAGCTTGATGAGTTCTTGCGGGAACACCACCTGGAAGTCGGTCGCCACGGCTCCAATCCTATCACGCAGGAACTACCCGAGTTCTCGGTGTGGGGCTAAAGAAAACCCCGTTCGCGTGGGCATGCGAACGGGGCGTGTACACCAACAAGAGGCGGAACCTGTGTTCCGCCAATCAATATGAGAAGAGGTGATCTCGCGTCAAGAGGTTTCAGCTGTCTCTTCCAGCTCCCTCACATGAGCGCGCAGCCGCTCCATCTCGGCCTCCAGCTCGGCGATGCGCTCCTTCGCTGCCTCAAAGCCCTCAACTGTGAGCTCAAGGGCTGGTGTGGTGACCTCGGCCATCCTCTCGGCGGCGAGCCTCTTCTCGTACTGTCCCTGCAACTGCCTCAGGCGACCCGCAGGGTTAGTCTTGGAGCCTGGCGACTCCTCTGGCTTCGAGTGCTTGTTCAAGTCGTTGCACCATGATGGGGTCGGGCAAGCCATCCGGGTCCGGGACCTCATGGGTCTGTTCGAACAGGAGGACTTGCTCAGTGGTTTTAGGTCCGTAGTCGTCGTCGGCGCCTTTCGGTCCGAGGTCATGCCCGAGGGCAATGAGGGCCATCTGAATCTCTTTGGTCGATGGTAGCCAACTGAAACCGACCTTCACCCTCCACTTCATGAGCTCATCAGCGAGGTCCGGGAGGTCCACTTCGTAGTGCTTCTCCAGGTGCTTGCGGATGGCATTGTACCGATGAGCGTAGAGCGCGATCTTCGGCCCGAAGGTGAGCTCCTTCAGCACGTCGATGAGCCATGGCAAGGAAAACCGGGGATGCTTGCTTTCCTTGTCGCCGATGAGCAGGTGCTTGTTGGCTCTGGTGGGGTTGTTGATGGCGAAGGTGAGGTAAGCGGCCACGAAGCACCGACTCGCAGGAGTGCCGAGCTCGCTGCCCTTTTCAATGAACTTGGCGGACTCCTTGAAGGCGTAGCGCCGCAAGCGGGGCACGATGAAGTTGGCCTGGGCACTGCGCGCCTCTTCGCTCTCCCACACGCTGGCAACAGCTGCAGCCCAGATCTTGCCATGCTGCCCGTTCTCATCGTCCGGCTTCCAGGTACCCTTCTGCCCGTTGGACTCCAGATGCATGAGCTGGCGCTGCTCATCCTCGCGGTCTACCTCTCCACGACCGTCCTTGAAGAAGAAGCGCCATCTCCCTCGAGAGTTGGTCCTGAACTCTGCATTCGACGCTGCCAGCGCTGGAGCGAGGCAGTGATCCACGTGCTTAGGTGTACGCACAGCAGCGTGCCCCAACATGTCACTCACCGAGTACTGAGCCCGCTCCACATTCTGGATGGGCCCAGAGCTCATCACCTGACCGTCATACATGTTGATGGCATCGGTGCGCCCCTCAGTGGCGGCAACGATGGCCAGTATCCGCTCGTTGTCGGTCGGCCTCTCCGGAGGGACGTAGGGGAACTTGCCCCGATAGAACGGTCCTTCCCAGTTCCCGTATGCTCCCCAGTTGATGTCTGTAGTCGTCGCCATGGATCTATTCTGTCACGCGCAGCATCGCGCACTTCAGCAGAATTAGGACGGCCTCATGGCCATAGTGCTCGTTGAACAGTGACGCACCGGACATGTGCCCGAAGTCCTCCTCTGCCGTCTGGTCCAGCAGCACCATGAAGTAAGGAGGCAGGATACCGAAGTCGTTGCAGGCCAGGGCGACTGCGCCCTCGAGACACCAGCGAACAGCGTTTGGATCTTCGGGCCGTACTGTCCGGCCATTGTCATCTCGTGCTCGAGCTCCTCGGGTCCAGTGAACTGGGTCTTCCAAGAGGCGATGAGCTTGCCGAAGAATGTCCTTCGGTGACTGCCCGCCCATCAGTGTGTTGCAGCGGGCAAGGAACGTATCGATGGAGTTCATCGCAGCTCTTATGCCCGATCAAGGTGGAGTGTTCACATCCTCGTTCGCGTTCGCCTCAAGGAACTTCTCGGGCGGAACCTTCTTGAGTTCTTCGATGGCCTTGGTCAACTCATTCTCGATACGGTCGACACGGGAGAGCTGATTGGGACGCAGCTTCGTGCCCTCTCCTTCGATGCGCTCAATCTGCAGGTCCACTGCCTCTTCGAAGGTGAACGCCTGGAACGTCTGTCGGTGCTGCGCGCCCACCAGAGCAGCCAACCCGTTGTTGAGAGCGCGCCGCTGACGGATGTGAAAACGCTGTAGTCGCTGCTCTTCGTTGGTGTTGTCGTTGGTCGTCACGTAATGAGTCTACCGCAAAACCCCTACAGTTCCGGGGATAAGGACTATGGAGAAACCTGTAGCTCAATTGGTAGAGCACCCGCCCATCGTGGCAGAAAGCATTGTCGGTTCGAGTCCGACCAGGTTGGTGGGGGCGAAAGCCCCCACCCCTAATTACCCCTCGTTTGCCATGAGGCCCTGGAACTGATTGATGAGCTCCTGCTTCTGGCCGGACATCATCGTCAGGTACTCGTCGGAACCACCACCCGGCTTTTTTAGCCTCAAAGACTCGAGCAGCCCGGCGCGCGGTCGCGTTGCCAGGTAGTTCTGAATCCGCACGTTGCGCTCATTCTTCGGCAGGTGGTCATGGCTCATGTAACGAATGCCGCGTCCCTCGACCTGCTTTATCTTCTCGGCGTTCCAGTGAGGCTCCATCACCTGCATGAGGCGAGTGCCCTTGAGGTCGAGACCCTCACCGCCGGCGGAGCTGAGGAGAAGCACGCGCTTCTTGCCGGTATTGTAGTCGTCGACGAGCTGGTCGCGCTCCTGCTTCTTCAGCTGGCCAGTGAACTCACCGAAGGGGATCTTCGCCTTGCGCAACCGCTCCTTGTAGGGCTCTAGGCCCGTCTCGAGGTAGTTCGAGTAGACCACGCCCTTGGAGCGCTTGTTGGAGGCGAGCTCGGACTGCATATTCTGGAAGGCTGCTTCGATCTTCGGCTCCTCGGGCCTCTGATCCGGGGCGTGTGCGCGCGTCGACAGCGATACCTGGCGCACCGCCGTCATGAAAGCGTTGAGGTCCTTGCTCTCTGACTTGGAGGGCGGCAGCCCCGCCTTCATCTTGTGCTTCACCCACGGCGGCGCTTCACCGAGTACGGCGTCGTACAGCTTGAGCTGGGGCTTGGTCATGGGCACCTTGACCACCTCACGGCTGACCTCGGGAAAACCTTCCGTGTTGTTGGGGTGGTAATCGACCCACTGCCGGAAGACCTGCTGCAGCTCGCCGCGCGCCTTGGGATTGAGCTCCTTGACGATGCCGGGCTTGACACCACGCAGCCTGTTGATGATCCCCGGCTTGACCATACGCTCCCGCACGTACTTCTGGTTGAACGCGCTCTCAGAGGCGTTGAGGATGTGTTCGTTAGCTGCCAGGTTGATGAGCGAGGCGACGTCGCTGGGCCGGTTGTAGAACGGGCTGGCCGTCAACAGCATGCGCTTCTGCATGGGCTGCAGGCCCGCCTGGAGGGCCTTGTAGGTCTTGGTGTCGATCTCCCGAGCTCGGTGCGCCTCATCAATAATGGCCATCGGCGCCACCGGCACAGTGCCGCGCAGAGCCACGCGCTGCATGCTGGTGAGGGCCGCCTCGGGGCTGGTGCCAACGATGTGTTTGTTCCGCTCCTTCTGGTAGTTCGCACGCAGGGATGCGGGCACAATGACTGTGGAGGGCAGGCCGAGCGCCTCCTGCGTGGCGATGGAGGTGAGGGTCTTGCCGGAGCCCAGGCCGTGAGCCACCAGCAGGCCGGGACGCCCCTCCTCGAGCATCCTGTCGACCACGCGCTGCTGGTGCGCCTTCAGCTCCGTCTTGATGCGTGCGAGCTTGGTGAACTCGTCCCGGCAGGCTAACCAGCTAGGTCCCACTCGGACATTCTACCGGCTTCGTGAAGCCAATCCCTATCGTCCCGAAGCGTTGGCCTGTCGTCAGGGGCGAGTGCGACGTCATCGTCGAGGCAGTCGAGGTCGAACTGACGGAACTCCACCGGCATCCGCTCAGCGCCGGCGGATGTCACCGACACCCTCAGACGGAGACCGTCCTCGAGCTCACCAATTGGATAGATTCTGTGCACTTCGACGCTCACAAGGTCGGCGAGCTTAGCACACCAGATCCATCAAGTTCGGACAGCTGCTCGAGCGCATTGAGCGTGCTGAGAGCGAGCTCGAGGGGGCGCTTCGCGTTCTTCAATGTGCGGCCGATATCGACGCCGTTGCCCATCATCCGACGCACCAACACCACGGCCTCGCCGAGACTCGTCCCGCCGGTGTACTTGGTGATTGCCAAGCCCGACTCTTTCTCGAAGTCGTCCACCGCCTTCTTCAGCTTCTCGTAGTCCTTGAGGGCGTAGTGCGAGCTCCGCTTCCCCTCTTCGAGTCCAGCTTCATGGCCTGCCTGTCGGCCAATCTGGTAGAACTCATCACTCGCCTCGGCGCGCAGCAGCGACTCCGACGCGCGCCGTAGAAGTGAGGCTATGAAAGGACGGTCGAGTGGTTGCGCCTCGAGCTTGGGCGCGTCCTGAGAGATGACGAGGCGCCCATGTGCCGCTGTCATGAGCCCCCACGTCGGCGGCAACTCCTCGAGCTTGACGATATTGGATCCTCCGGCGACGACCCACCAGTGGTCACAGAACTTCTGGATGGGTGCGCTCTTGTTGGGCTTGCGCAGCTCATTGAGCCAGTCACCCCGACGCACCTTGATCTCGAAGCCGTGCACACGCATGCCGCGCGACGGCCACAGGTTCATGGCCACCGCATCGGCATAGCGTTCATTGACAGCGCCCCCGGTGGCGCTACGCACCTCATCGAGCAACGCCCACTCGGGAGCGGCGAACCTCTTACGCAGCCGCTCCCGTACCTCATGTGCTGTCATCTTCATGAGTGGGTGCAGTCCTCATGAGACGTTGCTGCGATCTCTCCGTCTGCGCTGTCAAAACCGACAGGCATGACGAAGGACACTCGGAGGATGCGGTAACCCTCTTTCCTGAGCGCGGCCGCGCGCTGGGGGCTCGGCTCCCTCGGGGACGCAAACCGGCGATCTTCGCCCGGCTTGGCCATGTACCAAACGTACTGCAGCTGGGGATCCATCATGTCTTGTCCCAGATCTCTTTGAGCTTCTCCACTTGCGACACGCTGAGCTTCTTGCCGTTGTCCAACTGCTCAGTGACGCTGTTGACGAAGCCCTCTTCCCAGTCGTTGAGCTTGAGCCCGCCGTTGCGGGGCGCAATGCTCGTCGCCGTCTCGATGGCTTCGAGCATCTCTTGGGGTGGTGTTGCCATCAGATTCTCTTCCTTCGCAGATTGCGGATGATCCGCTTGCGCTTCTTCATGTACTGGACGATGCGTTTGGGGATGGCGACGTTGCGCCAACGGTACCCACGCTTCGTCTTCATGCGCTTCTGGCCGCACCAGACGCCTTGCTTCGGCTTATTGTAGCCGCCATAGCTCGGAAGCCAATGTCGCCACTGCGACCGGCTCTTCTTGGTTCGCTTGTTCGTCTTCTCGTTGCAGAAGTTGCGGTTGGTGGTGATCGACGACGCCGTCGCTCGTAGATTGAATGGCCCATTGAAGTAGGGCGCCTTCTTGGCATCACACTTCGCCTTGTTGTAGCTCGCGCCCTGCTGGCAGACCTTGAGCTGATACTGCAAACAGTGCTGCCCCAGCCCGATGCAGCCGATGTGGTTGACCTTGGAAGGGTTCCACCCCGACTCACCATCGATGAGGACGATGAGCGTGACGGGATCGATGTGGTGCTTCTTGCACTCCTGCTGAAGTAGGGGCGCGTAACTCTTGGCCTTCTGCCCTGTCACTCCGACCTGACCCAGGGCAGCGATGATGAACGGGATGCTACGAAACATCTTCGAAGCTCAGCGGATCATCTTCCTTCGGCACCGAGCTCAATGTGCTCACCGCTGTGTGGTCCGACTGTGAGGCAGCCGGCAAGAGGTGACGCACCTTGTTGGTGTCATCGAAGGTGGAAGTCAGATGAGCCACCACCTCGTTGTGGTGCTGCCGCACCTTGAGGTGTATGCCACCACCATCCATATGAGCCACCTTCTTGGCCTGCTCGGCGTTGAAGGTAGCGCGCTCGGCACGGAGCAGTCCATGGAACTGCTCGAGCTGGGCTACAGCCACATCCTTGTGGATCTTGCAGTACTCGAAGCCCCGCCCCTCAGAGTCGATGATGATGTACCGAGGAGGTAGGGCAAACAGCCGGCTGAGGAACGAGATGCCATCCAACCAGCTGAGTCCAGTGAGGGGCGCGTTCTCTGTAGCTCGCGTTCCGCAGATGACACATGCCGCGTGCCCCTCTTTGGTGAGATGGCCGAGCTTGATGCCCTCGTCGATCAGTCTCTGGCGCTCGACCTCCTCGTCATCACGCGCCGCGCGGCCGCGCGCAAAGCGCACGATGGTGACGAGGAAGATGAGCACACCGATGAGTCCAAGAATCCCCAGCAGGGGAGTCATGCGGTCATCAGCTGTTCTTTGGTTTTGGCTCGACGCCAGGGCCAGAAGCAGAAGTGGGTGCATCCTTGGGAGCCGCCGTGTTGATGACGACGGCAGCAGTCATCTGGTTGCCGTCAGTGGTTTTGATGTTGCGGAACATGACCTTCGAGTCAATCGCGTTGTCCTTCATGAACTTGTCCGGGTCACGGACCTTGTTGCGCTGCAGCACAACGCCGAGCAGTGCTCGGTGAATCTCGTCGCTGGTAACGATGTCCAGCAGGGGGAAGTCTGGCGAGTTGCTCATGAGCTTCTTTTATTGAACTGTTGATGAGCCAGTGAAGCGACCGGGCCTTGAGCCTGGTCGTGTTGGTAGTGCCCAGTTTTCTGGTAACTGAGCAGAGGGCCATCGAGGTGATGAAACCTCATCTGACAGAAGCGCATCCCCGGGTAGACCCGAACGGGATGAACCGCTGTCACCTCTAGCGTGTACTGGCCATCGAAGCCAGGGTCGCCGAAGCCTGCAGTGAGATGAATAGTAATTCCAAGCCGGCCAATGGAGCTTTTCCCATCGAGGACTGGGACAAAGCGCTCGGTGCGCACGCGCTCGAGCGTGTGCATGAGGTAGAGGATGCCGGGCTTGAGCACCCAGCCGATCTCCTTGTCCATCGTGAACGTGCGCGTGCATGCGGGCTTCTTGATGTCCTGCACAAAGCTCATGTAGCCGCCGCCCACCAAGCCGTGACCATCGTAGGCCTTGCACTGCAAGTGCGGGCGCCGGTGATCTCCCTGCGCTCGTGCGATGTGGTCTGCGGCAGAGCAGTCCACCCAGTCCTCGTAGACCGAAACCTCATCGCCGAGGCGAAGGTCGAGACTGGCTGGGTTGATGTTGTCGGAGTTGTAGGGCTCAACATCGATGTCGCCCTCGGCGATGCAGTCGGCGATGGCCGGGCCGCTTACGATACTCATCCTGGTGGTTTCCCCTGCGCCGCTGCGTTCTGAGCTTGCTGTTGAGCCATCTTCTGTAGGTGGATGACTTTGAGCATGGCGGGCACCTCATATGGCTGCGTATCGAGGATCATCGCGCCACCCGCAACAAGGTATTGCTCGAGCTCGTCGATGTCATCGCCGTACCACTCGAAGCACATGAGCAACATGCCCATGCACTGCACGACGCCGCGCTCAACAAGGATCACATTGAGGCCGGTGGGTGGGTAAAAGAATGCCTGCTCGGGCATGCACGTCATGAGCAAGTGCTTGCTCGTCTTCTTCTCGTCTGGATCGATGACGTACCCGAAGCCTGGGGGTCCCCCACCGCTGCTCATCCCCAACATGTCGACGAGGGATGGAATGGACGTAGCGGAAACGAACGATGAGCCATACGGCAAGTCGACCCGCAGAAGGAACGGAGCATCACTCTTGAGCTGCTCGATGTTCTCGGGGGTGACCTTAGGCATGTAAACACGTGCCATCAGCCGCTTGCTTGGTAGAACGGTCATGAATCTCCTTGAAGAAGAAAAGGCGCCTTTCGACGCCCTCTCCCCAACATCTGTTTCTGCCTACGGAAGGTCCCGACCAAGATCGGAAACAACCTCGCCTATCCTCACACGAAGGAGCTTGCCGTCGCCAGCCTCCTT
>Ga0307380_10011501_pt1 | contig 11083 bp, 7 predicted proteins | sample UN3MG_FD_202239 | JGI IMG/M metagenome (GOLD analysis project Ga0307380, IMG submission 202239) | Soil microbial communities from Risofladan, Vaasa, Finland - UN-3 | ecosystem: Environmental > Terrestrial > Soil > Coastal area > Acid sulfate soil | place: Finland: Risofladan, Vaasa | collected... | reverse complement strand
ACCATTTCATGGATGACGGGATCTGGGCTCACACGCTGCCGAACAACGTCTGGATGGATCCTCTGGAGGATGAGTCGGGCAACTCGCTCGACCTGGCGTTCGTGATCACGCCCGAGCCGGCCACGCTGTCCCTGTTGGCGCTCGGCGGGATCGCTCTGATTCGTCGGCGGAGGTAGGAACCTCCTTCGCACGCGCAGCCAAAACATACGATGCACATGCCGGCGGGGCTTTGAGCGGCCCCGCCGGTTCTTCTTTGGGCGAACCCAGGAGCCCCGCAGCGAACCCATCCGCGGAACTCCACCCCCAAGGCCGATCCGCTCTTTCGTGCAGGCCCGCACAAATGCTACGATGACAGGATGCCCTCGGTCGTCCTCCAGAACGTGACCAAGCAGTACGGCCCCAAGGTCGTCCTGGAAAACGTGTCGCTGGAGGTCCGGACCGGCGAGACGGTCGGCCTGATCGGGGCGAACGGCGTCGGCAAGACCACGTTGTTCCGTCTGATGACCGGGGAGGAGGCGGCGGACATCGGCACGGTCACCCGGACCGGCGGCCTCGAGGTCGGGATGCTCCCCCAGGAGCCGCAGCTCGATTCCGATCGCACCCTGCACGACGAGGTGGGCCGTGCGTTTGACGAGCTGCTGCGGCTCGAACATCGCATTCACGATGTGGCCCAGCTCGTGGCCGACCGGCACGACGATCCGCAGGTGGACAGGCTGATGAGGCGGTACGACCGGCTGGCCGCCCGGTTCGAGGCCGCCGGCGGCTACCGGTTCCAGACCCGGCTCAACGAGATCCTCGGGGGGTTGGGCTTCACCCAGAACGATCACGCGCTGCCCGTCTCGGCCCTGTCCGGAGGGCAGAAGTGCCGAGCGGCGTTAGCCAAGCTGCTGTTGCAGGATCGGCAACTTCTGCTACTCGACGAGCCGACCAACCACTTGGATCTCGACGCGACCCGTTGGCTGGAGCGGTTCCTGGCCGGTCATCACGGCGGGGCGGTGGTCATCTCGCACGACCGCTACCTGCTCGACCGTCTGGCCGAGAAGATCATCGAGGTGGAGAACCGCGGCGTCACCGTCTATCCGGGGAACTACTCGAATCACGTCCAGGCCAAGGAGGTGCGTCAGCTCACCCGGCAGCGGCAGCAGGAGAAGGATCGCGAGTTCATTGCCAAGGAGCGAGCCTTCATCGCCAGACACCGCAGCAGCCAGCGCAGCAAGGAGGCCCGCGGGCGCGAGACGCGGCTGGAACGACGGATCGAGGCGGGGGAGTTCGTCCTCGACGCCCCGACCCGAAGGCGCGATTCATCGATCGGGTTCGCCGAGGTGGCCGACCGAGGCGGGCGTCTGGTCCTGGCGTGTGACCGAGCGGCCAAACGTTACGGCTCGAAAGTGCTGTTCGAGGACCTCGGTCTGGAAGTCTTCGGCGGCGATCGCCTGGGCATCACCGGCCCCAACGGGACCGGAAAGACCACGCTGTTGCGGCTGATCGTCGGCCAGGGTGAGCCGGACAGCGGAACGGTACGCCTGCTGGGCAGATGCCGTCTCGGGTATTACGAACAGGAACACGCGGCTCTGGCCGGAGGCGCCAGCGTGATCGAGGAGGTCCGGTCCGCCCGGCCCGACTTGAGCGAGCAGGAACTGCGCACGTTCCTGGGCCGGTTCCGGTTCACCGGGAACGACGTGTTCAAGCCGATCGAGCGGCTCTCCGGCGGCGAGCAGAGCCGGGTGCGCCTGTCGAAGCTGGTGTTGTCGGCACCTGAGTTGCTGCTGCTGGACGAGCCGACCAACCACCTCGACATCCTGGGCCGCGAAGCGCTCGAGCGGGCCCTGGCCGACTATCAAGGCACGATCATCGTGGTGAGTCACGACCGCTACTTCCTGGATCGAGTCATCACACGACTGCTGGTGCTGGAATCCGGACGACACGCGTTCCATGCCGGGAACTACTCGGATTACACCCGGGCGCAGGAAGAGGCCCGCCAGGCGGAGAAGGCGGGACGTGTCCGGACGGGCGGTCCGGGGCGGACCCGGCGCGGCCGCCTGCGTCGCAAGCCCGCGGCGCGGGAGCCTTCGCCTTACGATCATCTGTCGGTGGCCGACCTGGAGAGGCGCGTCATCGCCAAGGAAGAGGAGATCGCGGCCCTCCACGCCCGCTTCGCGGACCCGGCCGTTTACCGCGACCCGGGCGCTGCCGGCGACCTGCAGGCCCAGCTCCGGGCGGCGTCAGAGGAGCTGGCCATCTTGAACGCAGCATGGGAGGAACGGGCGGACGAATCAGACCGCTAGCCCGAAGGCGGAAGGGGTCGCGCGGCGGTCGCGACGGGCAAGCACGTTATTCGGACGTAATCCCCGAAGGGTGTGTCGAAGGGGCGGTCAGGCACGCGACCGAGCGGCGGAGATTCGCGGGTCGATCGGCAGACCGGTGGCCTCGTCGAACCTGTTGTTCTCTTCGACCAGCCGTTGCTTCATGAGGCGACCGATCTTGAAACGGACGGTGCGTTTGGAGGGCACTTCCACGCGTTCCAGGGTTTTGGGGTTTTGAGCGGTTCTGGCGGCCCGTAGCTTGGACTCGAAGACACCGAAGTCTCGGAATTCCAGACGGTTACCGCAGCCCAGTTCTTCGATAATCTCGTCGAGGAACAACTGGACGATTCTTTTAACCACCACTCGTTTGGTGTCCGTGCCCTCGGCGATACGGTCGATTAGTTCTTTCTTGGTGATCGTTGCCATGGCCGTCCCTCAAACCGTTGCGGATGACCCAACTCAGCCTTGACCGTTACCGGTCTGACCGTAACCCGAATACGGACTTCCCAACGTGACCCGTGCCGAATCCGGCGACCGCGCTCGGTAATAGGGCTATGATGTGCGGCACCGAGAATCGACGCAAGTCATCCTACAGCAACAGGTTCCCGTCATCAAGTGCGATTTTGGAAGGGGTCCGGCAGGGCTGAGAGGGGGTCACGCGGGGAGGTCGGGCGGTCGCCGACAACCGGCTAGCGATGCCCCCGACCGGCTCGTCGAGTTTCAAAGCGGCGATGAACCTGATCCCGGCTGCTGCGCCAGAAGCCGTCCCCCTGGCGGTCGATGAACCATTCGCGGTACTCGACAACCTCCTCGACAGGCTGAAAGGAGGTCGCACAGGGCCAGCAATCACGAATTGCAAAGGCGGAGGCGGCCGGATAGCCGGGCCGGAGGTCGAAAATCAACGCCGGCGGCCACGCGGACGGAGCATAGACACACGGTGGAGGCTGGGCGTGTGAGCAGCCCAAGGTGAACAAGAACATCAGTGCCACTGTTATGGCGGCCGCCCGTTGCACGCTTTCTCCTCCCGTCGTGCGGGCCGCGTCCCCGCTTGTGCGGGGAGCAAGCCGCGTACCCGCCCCAGGCCGGGCTAGGTTGGGAGGCTGGTGGGATCTGTCCCCGGCAACGACGTAGTGCTCAGACGCTTCCGACCTCCCGGCGGACACGCGTATCGCGGTAATGCCGGTTTTGCGGGTTGATGCGCGTGCCCCGAGCGGTGATCCTGGTCAACAGTCAAGGGTCCGTGCGTTGTCTGCGGACCACATGGCCGCTACGATCCGCCCGGCGGCTTAGCCAACCCAGTCGCCGCTGCAAACCGCGGGAGTAAGCAAATGAATGTGAAGCTCACGGACCGGGCCAAGTGGCGTGGTGAGGTGACGGTCGTGCCGGCGTTCGCCGGCCCTTTCAAGGGGCGAGTGGCCGGTGGAATACCGCTCAAGGGCCTCAAGATCGGCGAGACCGAGGGTGAGACCACCACAGTCCGCTCGGGGACCCGGGAAGCCGTGCTGGTGTCGCTGGGCAAGCGGAAAGACTGCACGCAGGACACTTTCCGCCGGGCCGGGGGGATTATCGCCACGTGGCTGGCCCAGCGCAAGATCAGGCGGGCCGGCGTGGACTTAGCCTCGGCGGAGACCTCCCGGGACGACGGGGCGGTGACCGCGCTGGGTGAAGGCCTGGTGCTGGGCGCCTTTCGATTCGCCGAGCACAAGCCGTCGGCGAAGGCGGCACCGAGAGCGCGAGTGGATCTGCTGGTTGACCAGCCGGTCCCGACCTCGCTCGACCGGTTGGAACGGGCGGTGGCGGCTTGCGAGGCCACTAATCTCGCCCGCGAGGTGGCTCACCAGCCGCCCAACGTGCTCAACCCGATCTCTCTGGCGGAGCGGGCGAAGGAACTAGCGGCGGCCAACGGGCTGAAGTGCACCGTCCTGGACGAGAAGCAGATGCGGCAACTGGGCATGGGCGCCGTGCTGGCCGTCGGAGGCGGGAGCGACACTCCGCCGCGGCTGATCGTGCTGGAATACGAGGGCGCGAAAGGCGGAAAGCCGCTCGCCCTGGTCGGTAAGGCCATCACCTTCGACACCGGCGGCTACTCGATCAAGACCAGGGAGAGCATTGTCGGCATGAAGTACGACAAGTGCGGCGGGGCGGCCGTGCTTGGCGTGATGCAGGCCGTGGCGACTTTGAAGCCAAATATGCCTGTCGTGGGGGTGATCGCCGCGGCCGAGAACATGGTTTCCGGGGCGGCCTATCGACCGGACGATATCATCACCACGCTGTCGGGCAAGACGGTCGAGATCGTAAGCGCCGACGCGGAAGGGCGGATGGTGCTGTGCGATGCTCTGACCTACACGCAGCAACAGTACAAGCCGCGGGCGATCATCGACCTGGCCACGCTGACCGGTGGTGTTCTCATTGCCCTGGGCAGGCACAGGGCGGGGCTGTTCTGTAACGACGACAAACTCCGCGATGCGCTGGTCGCCTCGGGCGAGCGGACGCACGAGCGGCTGTGGGCGCTGCCCCTCGATAACGACTACCTGGAAGCGCTCAAAGGCGATGACGCCGATTTGAAGAACTCGGCCGGGCGGGAGGGACATGCCATCCTGGGGGCGATGTTCCTCAAGCAGTTCGTCGACGGCAGGACGCCGTGGGGCCACCTGGACATCGCGGGGGTGGCCGACGTGGACAAGGATCAGCCGTATTGCCCCAAAGGCGCTACGGGGTTCGGCGTGCGGCTGCTGGCCGACTTCATCGACCACACTTGCGAGTAGAGCGCGGCAGACCCTTGATTGCCTGTAGCCGCGCCCCATAATGCAGCGGCATTGTTCTGTCCACACCGCAACGGGAGGTTCGGCCATGACCCGATCGTGTACAAGACGGCCGCTGTCGGCCTTGCTGGTTGGCCTGGTCGGTATCGGCGTGGGGGCGTGCGAGAGCGCGGCACCCACGGTTGGCAGCCACACGGCGCTACGGCAGCGCTCGACGTCCGTCGAGACTGCTTTTGCCGCTGCGGAGCAGGCCTTACGAGAGCGGTTTACCCTGGAGGTGCGCGATCCGAAGCGAGGTATCCTGCGGACGGCGGCCGTCGAGACGCGCGACCGCGTGAAGGGCGGTCGCGTGGGCGACGCCTTGGGCACACGGCGGCACGTTCGCAAGGTGGCCGAGGTGCGGATCGAGCCGGAGGGCGGGGACGTGAACATCTGGTGTCGGGTCACGGTCGAGCAGGACGACACCGACGCCCATGAGATGTTCGTCCAGGACCAAGGCTTCAGTGACAATCCCAGTGAGACGCCCGCGGACCGAGAAGGGGGGGCCACGGCCCGCCAACGGACCGTCTGGCGAGCGAAGGGACGTGATCGAGAACTCGAGAGAGAGATCCGGCTGGCTATTCAAGAGCTGTTGGGAAGGCCCACCGCCACCACCGCGAGCGAATCGGACGAGTAACGCGGCAACCAAGCGGGCGCTGGCGCAGCGGTGGGTTTCGAGGCCCCGTCTGGACGCCGGGCGGGGTCGGGGTATACGTTGCGCGCACAAGAGGCCCGGCGGGGTGGACCGGGCCTTGGGGGAAACCGACCTATGGGGGATAGGTCGGTAGTAGGCATGTTGAACGCGGGTACTTTGGCAGATTGGGTCAGAGACTTCAAGACAAAACTAACACTTTTTGCAGGCCAGCCTCACGTTTTTTTCGGACCGAGCGGCTTTTTGTGGAGTCGGGCCGTCCGGATTCGAGCCCCCGAGGAAAGGGTCGCCGCTCGTGCCCTTCCGCCCGGCGATGACGGGGCGGAGGCCGAGGCCCGCCCTGCAACGCGGCAGCGTCCGGGGCCCTTTGCGCCTCACACGGGGGGGGCTAGAATCGATCCGGTCAGCCGGCCCACCTCCGTGCCGCAGGCCCGGCAGGGGAGAGCGCCGGTAGAGTCGGGGCCGGACGGGAAAACCCATCATGATCCACTGTAAGGACTGTGAGTACTTCAGTCGCGGCCCGGACGGCAAGGTCCATCTTCTGTGCGACCCGTTTTCCACCATCAAGGAGCCCGAGTGTCTGGCCAAACACCAACTGGGCGAACTGCGGACGCTGTCCGCCGCGTATCAGGCCACGGTCGAGATGTACCGGCGGCTGGCGCCTTTGCAGGAGAAGATGTTCCGCCACATGGAGCAGGAGTTGGACGAGGCGGACGAGGCCGACGCCTGGAAAGAGGGCTACGAAGACGCGGAAGACGACGAGGAGGAGGATGAGGACCAGAAACCGCCCGGCGACCTGTTCACTCGCTAGTTTGGGGCTCGATCGCGGATGGTGAGACCGGCGAGGTCCGGCTCTCCGGCGGGTGAAGGTGCCGGGCGAAAAAGGCAATGGCCGCCCTGCGGGTCTCGATCAGATCTCCCTTCGACCAGAGATGACCGGCGCTGCCGACCTTCCATAATGTTGCTGAGACGCCGACGCTCTGGAGCTTGTCCACGAAGCGTTGCGACTGCTCGATGGGTACGAGCAGGTCATTGGTTCCGTGAAAGAGCATGACCGGCGGATCGCCCGCATCCACGAAGGTGATGGGCGAGGCCGCCTCGTACCGCTCCGCGTTCTCGGCGTAGGGACCCCCGATCAGGTCAACCACCGTCCCCGAGGTCAATCCGCGCCAGCGGTCGGCGGTGAGGTCGGTGGGTCCGGCGTAGCTGACGGCGGCCTTGATGCCCGTGTCGCCGGCCGGATCGGACGGTGGGCGATCCGGTGCCCCGCCGTTCTGGGTGGTGGCCAGCAACAGAGCGAGGTGCCCGCCGGACGAAATCCCGAACACGCCGACGCGCTGCGGATCGATGTGGTACTCATTCGCGTGGGCACGAAGCCAGGTTATCGCCCTTCGCACGTCCTCGAGCTGGGCCGGGAACCGGTGTTTGGGTGCCAGCCGATAGCTCACGCCCGCGGTCACGTAGCCCTCGCGTGCCAGGAAGAACATCATCGGGCTGCACATGCGGCGGTGGCCTCCGCGCCAACTGCCCCCGTGGATGCAGACGATCAGCGGCAGGGGGCCGGCCACGTCTTTCGGCAGGGCCACGTCGAGCATGAGTTCGGTGTCGGCAACGACGCCATAGACCAGATCGGGCACGTACCGGACGTCAGGTGGCGGAGGCAGAATGGGGCTGTCCGGCTGTTGAGCGCCCGCGGGATGCAGCCCCAGCAGGATGCATAAACCCAGGGTCAGACTTGTGAAACGGTCCATTCGCAGCGGCATGGCCTCTCCTCGCGGGTATGTCCTAACCGATCCGGCCCGACACGAAAAGGGCCGCAATGACGCGACTGCGGCGCGGGCGGCACCGCCTACCTGCCTGGGGGAACGCGGTACAGCTCTGCGTAGGGTATGCCCGTGGCGTTGCTGCTGAATTCGTGGGTCCGGCGCAGGCCGGCGGAAGTCAGGTGCTCGAACAGGTCTCGGGTGACCACACTCGGGAATCCGTATCGGGAAGACCGCAGGCGCTCGATCTCCGACCAGTTGACCAGAACGTGGGTGTACCCCCGTCGGGCCATCCAGGAGACCACGTCAGTCGGGCCGGCACCCGACTCCAGAACGGTCACGAAGGGGCTGCGATTGAACACGACGCAGTAGTCCACCTGCCGACGGAAGTAGAACGCCTTGGCATCGCCGACCATGAGGATTCGGGAGTCGGCCGGCAGTTCCTGATTGATGACGGCCAAGTGCTCGTGCCCCAGACCCAGTCCGGCGGTGAAGAACCCGGTGGCGCCTTCGAGGTTGACGCGCTGGGGGCCGGGGTGCGTGTGGGCCCGGTACAAGCGGGTCAGGAACAGGCCGTTCCACGCGGCGCCGACCAGGAGCGCTGCCGTGACGAGCCGGCGGCACCTGCTACTCTCCAGCGGCACCCAACCGGCCAGGGCGACCAATGGGATCAGAAGCGGAACGGCGAAACGGGCAAACAAATGCGTCACGAACAGCCACGCCAGCAGTTGCATCAACAGCATCATGCCCAGCGCAGCGGCCGCGTGCTGACCACGAGCGGACATCAGGCCCCAGGCAGCTAGAATGAACAGCACTGGGCCGAACCGCTGGTCGGGATCGGCCAGGATCTGGTGCCAGGTCGCTTTGAGGCGTGGGGCGATGCCGGCCTCGTCGGGGCCGGGAGCATGAGTCGCGGCGAAGTGCGTGCTCTCGGGTTGTCCCCAGCCATCGGGGTAGCCATCGAACACGCGTCCGGATAGCGGAAAGACCGGATCGTGGGTCATCACCGCGTTCTTGACCAGCCAGGGCGCAAACGCCGCGACCTGGGCGACCAGTAGAACCCCGACCGAGGCGAGGCGGCGCCTGAGGCCAACCGGGCCGGCCACCAACAGTCCAACCGCCAGGGGCAGACCCACGAGCACGACAGCGGTGTACTTGCATCCCATGGAAAACCCAGCCAGCAGCCCGGCCGCGGCGGCCCAGCGGAGACGTTGCGGTGCCTGCTGGACGGCCCGGAGCATCGCGGCGACGGCCAGCATCCCGAAAAACAACATCCCGTTCTCGACATAAGCCACGCCGGAGAGGTAGGTCAGCCAGCCCGTGCCCGCGGCGGCGACCCCGGTGACTACCCCGGCCGTGGATGACCGTTCCCGCCCGATGAGCCAAGCGGCGGCGACGATCAGGACGGCCAGGCCGGCGTTGAGCATTTTGCACGCGCCGGCCGCGTCGACGGCGTCGCCGGTCAGCACCATACACAACAGATAGAGCATCTCGACATTGGCCGGGAAACTGGCATAGACGTTGTGCGGCGCATAGACGATCCGCCCGGCGGCCAGGTACTCCTTGGGCATTTGCAGGTGGTATTCGAGGACGTCGTACCCGTTGCCCTCCTCGGCCCAGAGGTAGCCCGGCGGAACGCTGGCGGCCAGGATGGTCAGGGCCAGAAACGGGCAGACCAGCAGCCACAGCCAGCGCATGCGTCCGGAGGCGCGTGCCGGCGCCTGGTCTGCCGCTGTCTTCAGCAAGCCACGGACTCGGAGAATGCCGGCTCCTGCCCCGATGGCCAGGAGCGCGATCCAAACGACGCGGCTCAGGATCCCCGCCGCCCCCAGCACGAGGAGCACGATGGATAGCAGCCCTAGCCCCAGACCGGCACCCAGCAACACCTGCCATCGAGCCGGCAGTGGCCCCAACCGCAACAACGGGACCGCGGCCACGCCGGCGAGCGTAACGCACAACAGGACCACCACCGCCAGCAGGCCGTCGGTCAGCAACAGCACAAGCACTAACGGATTCTGTAGGGCGATGAGCAGGCCCACCACGGCCGCACCCACGACCAACAGCGATCGGGTCCGCGGTCCGTCGCGGTGGGTCGCTGACTGGTCTTGCTTCGAGGGCATGGCTGCGTGTCAACGCGCTTCGGCGAAAAGAACTTGACGAGCCCGGGCTAATCCCAGGAGAGCATGCTGGCAATGGTCGATTCGCAGCCGGTTGTCGGTGGGACTGGTGCGGATTCCGCCGACGGTGTCCTGCGGGCTGCGGACGTAGTAGGCTTCCTCCGGGCGAACCTGAAGCTGCATGACAAAACGGGCCGCCAGCCGGACGGCACGTTCGTAACGGGCGGTGCGAGCGTCATCGCCGACCCGACGGGCCAGGCGAAGTGCCTCGGCGAAGCCTTCCAGGTACGACGCGGTGGCCACGCCGACCCGCCCCTGGACGTTGGCCTGGACGCCGCCGTGCAGTTCGGGCCAGGGGCAGTTCGTCTCGTCGTACTGCTTGTCCACCAACCAGTCGGTCATCTCGAAGACAAAATCGACGTAGTCGCGGCGCTTGGTGGGAGCGGCCATGCGGGCGAAGGCCTGCGTGTGCCAGGCGGCAAACGGCGGCGTGGGATCGTCCGCGAAGAGCCGGTGGTAGTAGTCGTAGGCCCGATCGAATGCCTCGACCACGGGCTCGCCCGGCTGATGCTCGTAGTCACGGGCCAGGACGAGCAGGGCTTCACCCGGAAAGTAGTACTGACTGCTGAACTTGCTGGCCGGCGGAAAGGCGGTGACGAACATGCCCGACGGGGTCTGAAGCCACCGGACACCGTTGACGAGCTTGCCGCGCAGCTCCGCATACTGTGGACCATCGGGATGGCTGTACATGGCCAATGCCGTCAGGGCGGTGATGCCGAGCTTGTGTCTGCCATCCGGGGCGGCGATGTAGGCCGCGTCCTCGACCGATTCAAGATCGACCGCCCGGCTGGCCAGCCGGTCGATCGCCTTCGAGGCGGCTGCGGCGGAGGCGGTTCGCTCGTATTCCCGAGCGTGCCAGGCCAGCGCCCAGGCGGCACCGGCCTGCCGCACCGGATTGTCGTCGTCGGTGTACCGCTCGACCGACGGCTCGTACTGATAAGAGAACAACCCGCTGGGAAGCTGCCGATAGATCATGTACTGGGCCAGGCGTTCGATGGTGTCGGCCAGGGCCGCATCGGTGACCTGGCCGGGCTCGACCAACACCAGGCCCCGGCGCAGCTCGATGACGTCGCCGCCGGGTGAGCGCTCCAGGAAGTGGGTGCTGCGGAACCTGGCCACGGTGGCGTCGACCAGTTGCTCCGGCGTCTGGGCGAACTGTTGGGCCAGGGCACGGATGGCTTCATGAACGGTGATGTTCTGAGTGACGATCTGGCTGGGCGTGAACTGCCGGTGGGCCTGACCGTACCGCAGGAGGACACCGTGAACGCCCGGCTCGATGTAGGGATTGAAGGCCCGCTCCTCGGTCCATCGTCCGGGGAACTCGAACGGGACCGGATCGCCGACGGCCTCGACGTCGATGCGGACGCGGTCGAGCCAGGACAGGGTG
>Ga0307380_10011499_pt1 | contig 11085 bp, 9 predicted proteins | sample UN3MG_FD_202239 | JGI IMG/M metagenome (GOLD analysis project Ga0307380, IMG submission 202239) | Soil microbial communities from Risofladan, Vaasa, Finland - UN-3 | ecosystem: Environmental > Terrestrial > Soil > Coastal area > Acid sulfate soil | place: Finland: Risofladan, Vaasa | collected... | reverse complement strand
ATCGTCGCAAGGCGGTGGGCGACGATCAGGGTCGTGGCGGCGAGCTCGGTCCCGAGTCCCTGGAGGATGCGCGCCTCCACGGTCGGGTCGATGGCCGAGGTCGCGTCGTCGAGGACGAGCACCTGAGGCTCGCGGACCAGCGCGCGCGCAAGCGCGATCCGCTGTCGCTGGCCGCCCGACAGCGTCACGCCGCGCTCACCGACGACCTGATCGAGACCCTGGTCGAGTCCGTCGACCACCGAGGTCGCCTGGGCGATGTCGAGCGCGGCAGCGAGGCGCTCGGGTGGCACCAGGCGTCCCATGGTCACGTTCTCGCGAATCGTGTCGGCGAACAGGAAGCTCTCCTGGAACACGATGGCCACCCGGTCGCGAAGATCGTCGGGGTCGATCTCATCGAGGGGGTGATCGTTGAGCGCGATGGATCCGCCGGTCGGAGCGACCAGGCGGGCCACCAAGTTGCAGATGGTGGTCTTGCCGACCCCGGTCGATCCGACGAGGGCGACGACCTCGCCGGAATCGACGTGGAAGTCGACGCCGCGAAGGACCTCGTCGTCGCCGAAACCGAATCGGAGGCCCTCCACCGTGAGCGACACGGCCACGCCCGCCGGAAGGGAAGTGGCGGGCGTCGGCGCCTGGTCGGACTCGGTGAGCGCGGCGTCCGACGTCGGATCGGCGAGCACCTCCTGCAACCGGTCGTAGGCCACCACCGAGCGGGGGAGTTCCTCGAGCAGGAACCCGACCACCCGCATGGGGAACGCCAGGATGCCGAACAACGCCATCGCCTGGACCACGTCGCCGGTGCTGATGGCGCCATCGGACACGCGCCATGCGCCGATCGCCAACACCGCCAGCGTCCCGAGGGTCGGGAGCGCGTCGATCGCGGGCTCGAAGCTGGCTCGGAGGCGCCCGACGATGAGGCGCTCGGTCCGGAGCGCGTCTGCTTCGTGCTCGACGCGGCGCTGCTCGGACTCCTGCAGCCCCAGGGTCTTGACGACCAGGGCTCCCTCGAACGATTCGTGCGCGACCGACGATACGGAACCGACTGCTGCCTGGGCAGCCGCCGCGGGAGCCTCGACCCGGCGCGTGTACGCCCGATTCATCAGCGTCAGCGCAGGGAAGAGTGCGACCGCCAGTGCGGTGAGGTAGAGGTCGACGAGGGCGAGGTTGACCGTCGCGAAGAAGATGATCACGATCACGCCCAGGGAGAAGGGCAGCGGCTGCATGGCGAACGCGGCCCGTTCTGCGTCGGCGTCGGCATGGGCCAGGAGCCGTCCGGCGGGCCGGTCGAGGAAGAACCTCAGCGGTTCGCGGACGTATCGATCGGCGAGCGCATCGAACCACGTGACCTGCATCTGCCTGGTGGTCATGGCGCCCCAGTAGCGCCGCAGCACGACTCCGAGGGATCGGAGAGCTGCGGCGGCGAGGATCGCCGTCGCAGCGAGAGCCAGTGACCGACCCGGGACACCGCCTTCGAACGCCGGGATGATCACGTCGTCGGTGACGCGTCCCAATACGATCGTGCCGCCCACTGCGGCGACCGAGAACAACGTGGCCCCGGCGACCGCGATGGCGAACGGGCGCGGGTGGGTGCGGATCGTCAGCCAGAGCAGCGCGAACCCGCGTCGGAGGATGCTCCGGTCGGTCAAGTGCCGGCGAGTTTGGCGATGATCGGCGCGACCGCATCGATGGCGTCGGCCTGCACGACCAGGTAGCTGACGTCCCAGCGGTCCCGACCGGCGAGCAGGTCTTCACAGATCTCGTCGACCGAGCCGAACCACGCGTGCGGGTATTCGAGCGCCTGGTCGGGCTCGACCCCGAACAGCGGCGCCATGTTGGCTGCGGTCTCTTCGCGCTGGTCGTTGACGATCACGGCGAACACGAGCATGTTGAGCTCGAGATCGTCGTAGCGGTCGTCGGCTGCGTCCTTCACCCACTGCACCTTCTGGTCGGTCTGTGCTGCCGATCCGTCGCGGGCCGCTGCGCCGTCGACGTTGCCGGACTTCACGGCCGGGTTGATGCCGACGATGTCGGCCTCGTGTCCTGCGATGGAGAGCACCCGCTTGGCGCCGCCACCGATCAGCAGAGGCGGGTGGGGCTTCTGTACGGGCTTGGGGAGCCCGTCCATCCCCGAGATCCGGTAGTGCTCGCCTTCGAAGTCGAACGCGCCGTCGGCGAACAGACCCTTGTAGATCTCGATCCCTTCTGCCATGCGGTCGATCCGCACGCCGGCGCGGTCGTGCGGGATGCCCGACTGTTCATAGTCGGTGTTCATCCAGCCCGCGCCGATGCCGAACTCGACACGGCCCCCCGACAGGACATCAACGGTGGCGATCTCCTTGGCGAGCACCACGGGGTGCTTGTAGTCGTTGTCGAAGACCAGCGCGCCGATGCGCAGGTCGGTCGTGGCGTCGGCTGCCGCCATCATGGCCGGTAGGGGTGCGAGCTGATCGCCGAAGTGGTCGGGCAGGAAGAGGCTCGAGAAGCCCAGATCCTCGACCTTGCGTGCGAGCGCGGCCCACTCAGTGCCGTTCTGTGCGGTCGCGCACTGGACCCCGAATCGGAACTTTCGGTCGTGGGCCACGATGTCTCCTCGCATTGTCGGGAAGAAGGGAACCTAGCTGGAGCGGCGGGAACGTTCGGGACCGGGCGACTGGGGAAGGCCGGGAGTGCCCGGTACGCTGCACGTTCCGTGTATCGGTTCGTGAGCGTCTCATTTCGGATGGTCCTCATCCTCGCGACGGCAGTCGCGTTGACGGCGGGAACCGTTGTGGCGCTGGCACCCCGCGCAGCCGAGGTGTTCACCGCAAGCAGCTCCGAGGCCACCGACATCGCGCTCGACTCGCTGTGCCAGCGCAGTTACATCCGCTCGTCGAACGGCACCCTTCTCGCCACGCTCCACGGTGAGGAGAACCGCGAGCCCGTCACGCTCGACGAGATCCCGCAGGCCGTCATCGACGCGATCCTCGCGGTCGAGGACCAGGACTTCTACAGCCACAACGGCATCAACCTCCGCGCGACGCTGCGGGCGCTGCTCGAGAACGTCGACACCGGTGAGGTGTCGCAGGGTGGCTCGACCATCACCCAGCAGCTCGTCAAGCTCAGCCTCGTCGGCGACAAGCAGGATCTCGACCGCAAGACCCGTGAAGCGTTCCTCGCGACCCGGCTCGAAGAGCAGATGAGCAAGGACGAGATCCTCGAGCGCTATCTCAACACGGTCTATTTCGGCAACGGCACCTACGGGGTGCAGGCGGCAGCCGAGTACTACTTCGGTATCGACGTGACCGAGATGGACGCCGGCCAGGGCGCCCTGCTCGCAGCCATCATCCGGAACCCCCGTGACTACAACCCCTTCGAGAACCCCGAGGTCGCGACCGAACGGCGCGACATCGCGCTGAACCAGATGTACGAGCTCGGCAACATCGTCGATGGCGAGCTGCTGTTCTTCCAGACCCGCCCCATCCCCGAGCAGCCCACCGTGGTGGCCAAGCCGCCAGACGACTACTTCCTCGAAGAGGTCAAGCAGCAGCTTCTCGGCGACGCACGTCTCGGTGAGACGTACTCCGATCGATTCGACGCCGTGTTCTGCGGCGGCATCGACGTGGTCTCGACGATCGACCTCGAAGCTCAGTTCCTCGCGATCGCCGCCCGCAACGAGGTGATCGCACCATTCGAGGATCCTTCGGTCCCCGGAACCTTCCCGCTCCCCGCTGCGCCCGACGGCTCGCCGCAGTTCGGGACCGTGGCCATCACCTCGGTCGAACCATCGACCGGCGCCGTGCGGGCGATGGTCGGCGGACCGGGGTTCGACGCCTACAAGTACAACCTGGCCACCCAGGGTTCCCGCCAGCCAGGCAGTTCGTTCAAGACCTTCGTGTTGATGTCACTGCTCGACCAGGGGTACTCACCCAACGACACGGTGAGCGGCTCCGGTCCGTGCACCTTCAACATCCCGGGCGTCAAGGAGCCCTACAAGGTCGAGAACTTCGGGAACGGGCGCGGGGGGGTGGGCACGATCACGAGCCAGACGCTCAAGTCGTCGAACTGTGCGTACGTCCGCCTCGGACAGGTGGCAGGGCTCGACAACGTGATGGATCTCGCGGCTGAGCTCGGTATCACGACGCCGCTCGATCCGAGCATCTTCTCGGCGCCGCTCGGATCGCTCGAGGTCAAGCCAGTCGACATGGCAGCGGCCTACTCGGTCATCTTCAACGACGGCGTCCGCAATCCGGCGTACTACATCGAATCGGTCACGGCCGCAGACGGCTCGCTGATCTTCCAGCACCAAGCAGACCCTCGCGAGGTCGTGTCGGTCGAGGCAGCGCTCCAGGCACAGAACATCCTCAAGCAGAATGTGCAGAGCGGCACGGGCACCCGAGCTCGCATCCCCGGATGGGATGTCGGAGGCAAGACCGGTACCGCCCAGGACTCCGCCGACGCCTGGTTCGTCGGCGGAACCAAGGAGCTGGCGACCGCGGTGTGGATGGGCTCGCCGCAGGGTCGAGTCGCGCTTCGGGGGGTCGGCGGGATCACCGTGACCGGTGGCTCGTGGCCGGCGAGCATCTGGGGCGAGTACATGGGCAACTACCACGCGGTCCGCCAGCCGATCCCGTTCGGAGTCCCGCCACGGGCCGAAAGGGGTGAGTTCCTGAAGCTCGATCCCAAGATCGACAAGGCCGGATCTCGACCACCGGTCCGTTCCGGATCGAGTCGGGGTTCGACTCCCGCATCGGGACCGACACCGACCACTGCAGACGCGCCGGCCACCTCGGTTCAAGTCGTGATCGAAGTCAACCCACCCGATTCGGGAGATTGATGAATCCCTGGGAGCAGTTTCTCGATGTCCAACGTCACGACACCGAGCTCGACCAGCTCGAGCATCGTCGCGCCTCGACCCCCGAACGCGCTGAACTCGCAGCACTTCCCGACGAGTACGCCCGCGTCGACAGAGAGACCACCGAGTTCGACACGGTGCGCGCCGGGCTCGGTCGCGATCAACGACGACTCGAAGATGAGATCGCTTCGCTCAAGGACCGTCGTGATCAGGCGACCGCAAAGCTGTACGACGGGTCGGTCACCGCGCCCAAGGAGCTGAGCGCGCTCCAGGAAGACATCGCCTCGATCGACCGCCGGATCTCGACTCTCGAGGACCAGGTGCTCGAGATCATGGAGCAGGCAGAGCCGGTCGACGCCGACCTGGCACGCCTGGCGGCCGAGTGGGAAGCGCTGGACGCGCAGGCGGCCGCGCTCGAGTCGCGCATCGCCGAGGTCGAGTCGGACATCGACGCCGATGTCGCCTCGATCACCCAGGAGCGAGCGGCCGCCGTCCAGGGCATCCCCGACGATCTGTTGGCGAGGTACGACAAGGCCCGATCACAACTCGGCGGTGTGGCGGTCGCTCGGCTGGTGCGGGGCGTCTGCGACGGTTGCCACCTGACGCTCCCCGCCGTCGAGGTCGACCGCATCAAGCACCTTCCGCTCGACGAACCGGTGAACTGCGAGGAGTGCGGACGCTTTCTCGTCCGCTGAGGCGTGTTCTTCTGGTTTGTCGGTTGCAGCCTCGTCGGCGTGGCGTTGGTGTTCTCCTCGCCTGCGCTCGACCACCGTGTGGTGATGGTGGGTGCCCTGCTGCCGTTGACCGAGATCGTGTTCGGCGAGCCTCGGGTCCTGCACTCGCTGGCCGCCCCGGTGGCTGCACTCGTGGTCGTGATGTTGGCCACGCGCGGCCAGCGACTGCGTCGCCGCTGGCTGCTCGGCATCCCGATCGGACTGTTCATGCACCTGCTCCTCGACGGGATCTGGACCGACACCCAGGCCTTCTGGTGGCCGGTCGGCGGGACGGCCTTCTCCGACGCACGTATTCCTGAGCTGGCCAGAGGCAGGTTCAATGTCGTGCTCGAGCTGGTCGGTATCGGAGCGCTGGTCTGGGCGAGTCGGGCGTACGGACTCGACACGACGCAGGCGCGGCGGACCTTCGCTCGCACCGGTCGGCTGCCTCGCCAGTCTGCGGAGGGCCTGTGATGCTGATCCTCGTGCGTCACGGGCAGTCGGCGAGCAACCGTGCAGGGCGGCTTTCCGGGCGGGGTGATGTCGATCTTGACGCCCGGGGCGAGGACCAGGCCCGGGCCAGTGGCGACGTCCTCTCGACCCTCGATGTCCGCCGGGTGATCGCGAGCCCACTCCGTCGTGCGCAGCGTACGGCCGCGTTGCTGGCGATCGAGGGCGTCACGGTCGAGACTGACGAGCGCTGGGTCGAGTTGGATTATGGCGAGTGGGAAGGCCGTCCGGTCGCCGACGTGACCGCGGCCGAATGGACCCGATGGCGAAACGACCTCGGGTTCGAGCCGCCTGGTGGCGAGTCGATCGCGGCGCTCGGTCGGCGCGTCCGCGAGGCCTGCGACGCTCTTCGACGTGACGCGCGGGACGGTGACGTCGTGGTGGTCAGCCATGTATCGCCCATCAAGGCTGCGATGGCGTGGGCACTCGGCGTCGGTGACGAGACGAGCTGGAGGTCGCACCTCTCGCCGGGATCGATCACCCGGATCGCGGCCCGGGCCGACCGCATGTCGCTGCTGTCCTGGAACGAGGTCGGGCACCTGGACCGCTGACGGTCCTGCCTCGAGGGCGTCAGCCGGCGACGAGGCCGTCGTCGACCGACACGATCGATCCGTTCATCCGGCTCGCGTCGTCGGATGCGATGAACGCGATCACGCCGGCGATGTCTTCGGGGCGGGCGCGGCCGCGCTTGGACATGACGCCTGCGAGGAGGTCGAAGTCGATGTCAGCCGGCATCGGGATCTGCTCGGTCATCGGCGTCTTCACCCCGCCGGGAGCAACCGCATTGACCCGCAGCGGTGTCTTCTCGTACTCGATCGCCAGCGCTCGGGTGAGCTGGACGATCGCCCCCTTCGACGCGCAATAGGCAACGGTGTAGGCCGCACCCATCAGACCGGCGTTCGAGGCGACGTTGACGATGTTGCCCACCCGGTCGATGAGATGTGGGATGGCGGCCTGGCAGAGGAACATCGGCCCCTTGGCGTTGACCGCCATCATGAGCTCGATCTCGTGCTCGGTTGCATCGGTGAAGTGCTGGATCCTGGTGACACCGGCGATGTTGGCGAGCACGTCGATCCCGCCGTGGTCGGTGATCACACCGTCGATCAGATCGAAGCACGCGCTGCGGTCGGTGATGTCGGCGCCGCGACCCTCGAAGCTGCCACCTGCGGCGTCGACGAGTGCTGCGGTCTCGGCCAGCCCGTCGGTGTTCACGTCGACTCCGATGACCGTGGCTCCCTCGGCGGCGAAACGCTGCGAGGTCGCCCGCCCGATCCCTGATGCCGCACCGGTGAGCACGGCGACCTTTCCCTCGAATCGCGACATCGTCGTTCAGCCCACCGAGATCAGGTCGACGACGAACACCAGCGTCTCGTTGGGCCCGATGACCCCGCCCGCACCACGAGCGCCGTAGCCGAGGGCAGGCGGGATGGTCAGCTGCCTGCGTCCGCCGACCCTCATCCCGGCCACGCCTTGATCCCATCCGGCGATGACCTGGCCGCCGCCGAGCTTGAACGAGAACGTGTCGTTGCGGTCCCAGCTCGCGTCGAACTGCTCCTTTGTCGACCACGCCTTGCCGACGTAGTGCACGGTCACCTTCTGGCCGGCCGTGGCCTCGGCTCCGTCGCCGACCTCGAGGTCCTCGATGCCGAGAGCCTTGCCGGTGGGCGGGCCGTCGGGGATGGTCACGTCGGGCTTGGTTCGATCCATGGCGTGCGAAGCTAACCGGCGGAGCGGTCGGGAGTCACGATGGCTGCTCGCCGGTGGTGGTCCTGCTTGATCCGGTACATGTCCGCGTCGGCCGATTGCCACGCGCCGATGAGACCGACCGCGGGGTTGCGGTGGGCCAGCCCGGCCGAGGCAGGGATGAGTTCGGCCGCCAGCGCTCCGACGACGCGATGCCGCAGACGTTCGCCCCCGTTGCGGTCGGTCTCTGCCATCAGCACTCCGAACTCGTCACCGCCGAGTCTTGCCACAGTGTCGACGTCGCGTGCGAGGTTGCGCAGGATCTGGACCGCCCGGATGATCAGCGCGTCGCCTGCAGCATGGCCGTACGCGTCGTTGCACTCCTTCAGCCCGTCGAGGTCGACGATGAGGACACATGCCTCGTGTCCGTACCGGCGACAGCGCCGTTCTTCCTGGTCGATGGCGATCTCCCACGCCCGCCGGTTCCCCGCCCGGGTCATCGGGTCGGTCAGGGCTTGCTCGGCCGCATGGATTCGGAGTCGTTGCTCCTCGACCATCTCGAGTTCGGCGCTCAGCACCCGGCTGATGAGCCCGGCCATGAGCTCGATCGAGAGCCGGTCGGTCCGATGGTCGCCGAACGGCTCGTCGAGGAGTCCGGCCAGGAATCCGAACTGGCCGTCGTCGGATTGGATCGGTGTGGTGACGGCGGTGGGCACGGTCGTGTCGTGCGTGCTCGCGCCGAGGGTGACGCGGACATGCAGGTCGGTGAAGTGGTGATACCCCACGTCGAGCGGGAGATCGACGAGCTGCATGCCAGGTTGGATCTCGGCGCCAGGCGATGAGAACAGCACGACGTTCGATCCGTCAGGACGGTGCCGAGCCACGATCCACGACCCGTTTGGCTCGGCCTCACTGAGCCGCTCGAGCACTTCGACGCATGCGAGTTCGAACTCTCGCAGGTCTTCGGTTGAATCCATTGTCTGCACTCCGTCGCCGACGAAGGCATGCCAGGTTCGTCCTCGGATCCGAGGGTAACCCACTTCGGGCGTGACGTCACCCCGACCTCATGAGGCGCCGAAGAACAGCTCCCAGATGATCTCGCTGGCGGAGATGTCGTCGGTGACCGCTCCGAGGGACGGGACGTCGAACGCCCCCGGCCAGGTGTGACCACCACCGTCGACCACGTACTGCTCGGTGACCGCGTCACAGTTCTCCCACCGGTAGTGGTCGACTTCGTCGCTGATCGATTCGATGACCGGACCGGGATCGCATCCGTTGTGATCGGCCCAAGCGACGCCGCTGTCGAGGACGGACGACCCAGGCTCGCCGCCGTCGAACGGCACGACCGGGTCGGCGGTGCCGTGGAACTCGATGATCGGTCGCGGAGGGGCGGCGTCGCACAGGTCGTCGTAGAACCAGAGGGACACGGGGCCGAATGCGTCGAAGGCGTTGTCGGGCTGGCAGGCGAGCGAGGTGGTCATGAAACCGCCGCTCGACATGCCGGTCGCAAAGAACGATCCGGTGCAGAAGTCGCTGCGGATCTCGGTGACGAGCTCGGCCACGAAGTCGAAGTCGCCGCCGCTTCCGGCGGTGCCGGGGGACCATTGGGGACTGTTGTTGCGGACGAGGGCGTTCGGCGTCACGAGGATCACGCCGTCGCGCTCGGCCAGGTCGACGAAGTCGCCGTAGACGTACTGCTCGAGGGCGTTCGAACCGCGTCCGTGGAAGTTGAAGACCACGTCGGCGGGCGTCGTCTCGTCGTAGCTTGAAGGCAGGTCGAGCAAGTAGGTGCGCTCGTCGCCGTTCGAAGTGGTGATCGACCGCGCCTCGGTCGGTTCACCCGCGACGCCACCCGAGCCGCATTGCGGCACGGCTTCGGTGGTCGACGGCGACGAGGTCGGGACAGTCGCCGTCGACGAGCCGGCCTGCGGGTCCGACGGCGACGAACTTCCGCAGGCGGCGGTGAAGATCAAGACGGCGGTCAGCAGGACGGGGAGTCGCATCGCGTCAGCCTCGCGCGCCGCTCGGTCTGGGTGCGATCCGCTGCCTGTGGTCGAGACGCGGTCGGCTGCTAAGCAACCCCAATGCTCCGCCGACCCGTTCTTGCGCTCGCCGTGTTCGCCCTTCTCGCCGTATCCTGCGGCTCGGATGGGTCGTCGCAGGCCACCGACGGCGGACCGGTCGACGGTGACCCAGCGCCCGCAGCCGAGGCAGAGCCAACCGACTTCTCGGGGCGTGGGCCGTACGCAGTCGGTCAGGTCGACCTGCAACTCGACGCGGATCACGTCGTCGCCGTGTTCTACCCCGTCGATGCCGTTCCGGCCGATGCCGAGCCGTACTCGTATTCGGGCGAGGACGTGCTCGATCCGACGATCAGCGCCTTGCTCCCCGGCTCGTTGTCCGGCGAGGTCGCGCCGGCCGACACCTGGGTCGGTCTTCCCGCCAGTGCCGACGGACCGTTTCCCGTCGTACTGCACAGTCATGGGTTCTCCGGGAACGCCCGGTTCGGGAACCAGCACAACGCCGCCGTTGCGTCGTGGGGATACGTCGTGGCGGCGGTCGACCATCCGGAGCGTGGACTCCGGGCGATCCTCGACAGTTTCGTCGGCGGCTCGGCCGACGAGGCGGAACGTCCCGACGAGTTTCTCGACAGTGACCAACTGGTTGCCGCGCTGGAACTGCTCGCGACGACCAACGACGCGAGTGATTCGCCGCTGTCCGGCGCGATCGACTCCGAGCGCGTCGCTGCCGAGGGACACAGCGCCGGCGGGAGCGCATCAGGGACTGCTGCCTACGACGATCGCGTCGACGTGTGGATCGGCCAGGCGCCGGGGACACCTTTGGAGCCCGGCACCGATCTCGCGGCGTTCAGGACCGAGGTCGACGACGATGGAGAGACCCGCACCGAACTCGACACCGACGCCCTGCTCGAGGCCATGACGCCGCCCGATGTCCCGTCGTTGATCATCGCCGCCGAAGGCGACACCATCATCGAGTTGAGCAGGGTCGAGAAGACCTTCGAGTGGCTGACGAGTCCGAAGCGGCTGGCGGTCATCGCCGACAGTGGCCACGCCGTGTTCGTCGACCCGTGCGTTCCGATACGCGAGGAGGGTGGGCTCAGCGGATTCGTGGAGGGGCTGGGTCTCGACCCAACCGAGGTCCCACTCGTCGAGTTGGGCGAGAACGGCTGTCTGCCGACCGACACCGATCCACTGCTCGTCTGGGGCCTGATCGACCATCTCACCGTTGCGCAGCTCAACGAGGTGTTCGGCACCGACGCTGCGGTTGCCACGGCATCGCTCGACCCCGACTACCTCGACGCGACGTTCCCGAGCCTGTTGCGCGAAC
>Ga0307380_10011496_pt1 | contig 11087 bp, 9 predicted proteins | sample UN3MG_FD_202239 | JGI IMG/M metagenome (GOLD analysis project Ga0307380, IMG submission 202239) | Soil microbial communities from Risofladan, Vaasa, Finland - UN-3 | ecosystem: Environmental > Terrestrial > Soil > Coastal area > Acid sulfate soil | place: Finland: Risofladan, Vaasa | collected... | reverse complement strand
AATCTTCGCGCCCCGTGAAGATTCTCAGTAGTGCAGCGAGGTTTATTAGTTTCGGCTGAAGAGCTGCGCTGTGGGTTTGACTTCTCACAAAAAGAGGGGAGTCAAACCAGGGAAAGAAAGCGCAGCGTACAGGGTTCTTGCGGCCGCGAGGACGGCAGGGGGCGTGACACCCGCCGCGTTTTGTGCGGCCCCCGGTGTGTGGGGGATGGCTGGGTGGCGCGAACCATGAAAAGGACGAGTAGTAAGAAGCCTGAGAAGCGGAGCGCAGGGAGAAGATTTGGCAAATCTCGGGAACACGGGGACAGGGAGACTAAAAGTCGCCAGGGTAGGGCGTGGGAATTCCCCTGAGAGCTTGAGCCTGGATCATGCGGCGTAGGTAGCCCGTGCGGGACGGCTAAAAGCTGCTGATAGGGGATGTCGGATGGGACGGGCAAGGCCCGGTTTCGGCGGGCCGAAACGCGTAAGTGCTTGAACATTGGTGAATGGTAAAGGTCGCGTCACTCCGGCCGGAGGCCTCCAGCGCCTTCCTGTGGATTCGTTTTCAAGCTTTGGTTGTCCAAATATGGGTTAGAAAAGATTTGAAGCGATTGGGGCGCTCAGAAGCGATCCGTCTTCACGCGGCCGCCACCGGAGAGTCATGAGGTTCTACAGTAAAACAGGCAGGAGTTCTAATGATAAAATAGAAAACGGAAGGTGTTGCCATAACACCAAAGGTGCGGCTTACGCTGATCGCAGCTACGTTTCGCTAGGCCTTAAATATATTCCTCTTTACCAGAGACGGCTCACTCAAACCCGGCCAACGCGGTTGTGCTATTTTGGCCCAGAGATCTTACAGTTTGGTAGCGCCACTTTTGGCTCATTTACTCATTCAGCGCTTGCCTGGATTCCATCAGGGATTCAAGTTTCGTCAGTCTTTCATTGAGGCCAGATTCAGACCCCTCGGTGCGTTTGGGATTCACAGTGATAGTTGCTTCCACAAGCCATTTACCGACCATAGCTTTGTCTGTGACAATTGCGTTTTTCTCTGGACATTTTGAGAACAATAAAACCCTGCTGTCCTTGCCGAGCTTGCTCCGGATGTCCTCGACAACATCGGGATCATTCGGTGCTGACAGTCTCAAAACTGCCTTCACTTTTCTGGGGTGAACAGTGAGTTCTATCGGCACAGTAATATAATAAGTAGTTTTCCCATTATCATTTCCTCCAGGAGCAACGTCGCGCTTAAACTCTGCAACGGCGTCCTCCTTGCATGTTGCCTCGACAGCAAAAAGTTCCTTGTCCTTAAACACTATGTTCTCTACCGTCATAATATCCCTCCATGTTTGATCTCTTCAACCTATCAACAAGATCACTTGGCTTGCCAAGTATTTTCTCATGCTGTGCCCAGAGTTCTCTCGGTTTCGCAATAGCACTTTCGGCCCTTGGGTGAATCTCGGCCTTCTCTAGAAATTTATCGATCGCCTTTTGGGCCAACTTCTGCAACGCATCCTCCGCAGCATCAGGCTCGAGGCCCTCGAAGACAACCTGCCGTACTAATCGACCCGAGACAAGCGCCGCCAGGGCCGTCCGGTAGTTGACTGGCAGTCTCTCGGCAAGCGTGCGGCGCCGATCAACACGATGCCAAGCGTCCTCATGGTGACGGTGCGCAACGAGAATCCGGTTCACGAGCTTCCTGGACACCTGTCCACACGGTATCTCGAAAAGATAGGACTCTGAGATGCCACGCCAAATGACACCAATGTAGGACAATACTTGTGCTGCCGAAGCTTGTATTTCGACGTGTCGTTCCGATCCCTCGTCCGTCATACGGCGAAGCATCTGCTCCCACCTGGCCAGCGCTTGGTAGTACCATCGCCTCGCTTCTGCTAGCTTCCCCTTGTTGGGGGGTTTCGGTGTCCGAGTCCGAGAGAAAACGTGCTCCAGCATGCGAGTACCTACATGCGTTGCAACGAAGCATAGGCGCAAGTCCAGAAAGCCCTTCATGTGTTTCTGGTCGGCCACCTTTTTTGCATCCGAGTAGATCCGGATGTGAACTCGATCGGCGTCATCCTCCGTCCGTGCCCTGCAGAACTCGTCCAGCAATCCACGCACCCAGCCCTCCTGGAGTGGTTCATGAGTCTTTATTTGGCGGAACAGGCCCATGAGGTCATGCGCGAGCCTGATAGAAAACTCGGTCAGGTGGGGAGTGTAAAACAATCGCTCAAGCATGACGAAGATTTGATCGACAAGGAAGAGCAGCCTGGTCATGTACCACTGCCTGGAATGATCCCCTTCCTGGCCAAGTTCTGTGGATGCGATGAGTTGCTCGGCAATGCACGCTCCCTCGGCCATGTTTCGGATGGCAGGCTCTGCATGATTGGCCACTTCTTCCATCGATACCGTTGGGTCTTCCATAAAATCCTGGATCTTGCTCCGCATGTACAAGGCGTATCCAAGGTGCATCTTGGCCACCAATCGTGGCTCGCCTTCATCACCGCGGGCTTCATCAAAGGCCTTCAACGAATCGAAAGCTTGATCCTGCCGGCCGGTGTCGGCAAGCCATTGCTGGGTGGAGCGCTCGCGAAGCATGCCGCGTACGAGCCCCCCGGATGCGGCCCGCAACACCCCCGAGGAGAGGTGCCTCGTCTTCCGAGCAGAGACCAAATCGAAGAGCATCCGGGGCACGTCCCGCGGGAGATCTTGCAGAGTCCTGCACAGCGCTATTACCGTTTGATCACCGCCGTTACGTTCGGCCAGTTGCATAACAAGCCCCGCCGCCGAGAGGGCATCCTGGACGACATCGTGCACGAACCGGCCCCTTCCTCTGTCATCCACATGGAACAGTCTGCCTCCCCTGAAGGATACCCCGTCTTCGATCGAGAGGCCCTCGGCGCCAGATGCTGCCCGAGATCGGGAGTGACCGAATGCCAGCGCGAATCGAGTCGCCCTCGAGAACTGCTCTGTTGTTGCCTGGATCTGCTTCAGAATGGTAGCCGGTCGCACGCGCCCCTTTGAGTCCGTCTCCCCCCCGAACAGAGATTGGAGGGACGCGGGCTTGAGCTCGGCCTTACGGAAGGCCTTGCATAGCGGACCTTGAAGGTACCGATCGAATTCGTCCGTTCTGCTTGCCAGGACGACGTTCAGCCATCCCCAGTGCGGCAGTTGTGCGAGCTGGTCCAGCCAGTACTCCCCGGTGGGCTCTTCCACCAAACGGTCCAGGTGATCGACGAGTAGGAAGATTTCGCGTCCCTGTCCCTTCTGGTGCAACCGCTCCAACTCCTGCTCAAGATCTATCGGGCGTTCCGGCAACTGCTCGATGTAGATCACCTCGGCACCGCGACGTTGCTCCTGGAGGAAAAGCGCCAGCTGCTGCAACAGGGTGGACTTTCCCCGGGCTCCAGGGCCGAGCACCACCAGGCGGATCCCCGCGTTGCCCGGTCCTCCGGAGGGCTGGAACGATGCTCGCCCGTCCTCGAAGGTGATGGTGACGCCGGTCGGGGCGAACTCGCTATCAGGATCAGCCGCTAGGTCTACACTCATCGTGAAGGGCTTTTCATGAAGCCGGGCATTGTCTCGATTTACATCCTTACTAATGGACTCCAGTCCACCGTCAATCGATCGACTCCAACCCACCTCCCAGGCGTTCGAGCACTCGCAGTGATCCACCCATTCCTTGACCTGGAGATGAAGTGAAAAATCCGGCCCTGATGAGTCAGCCGGGAACATCTTCCTCAGCCAGCGACGCTTCCTTGCAATCTCCCGCTCGGCCTGGCGGAGGAATCGATCCCGGAGCGGTCTATCCTCGGGCCGCAGTATTCTGCGCAACTTGGCGGTGATGGTCAGGCCGCGGGTATTGTCCACCTTCATATCTATCAGTTCGGTTCTCTCGAACGCCGGCGGTTCCACTCCCCACCGCCGGGCGAAGACAATGTCTGGCCTCTCGCGCCCCCACTCCTGCAACTCGTCGCAAAGGATCAGCATGACCGAGATGGGCTCCTGCTCGAGGTCCGGTATTAACCACGATAAAGGAAGCTTTTCCTGGCCTCTATCTGCCTGGATAACCGCGAACTTGGCAAAACTGTGCTGGGCAGTGGCCATGGCGGCCGCCTTCAGTATATTCTCCAGCTCGCCTTTTCGCCTTTTGGCCTCCTCCCAGATTGCGACACCACCGACAATCCCATGATCGGCTCGCTTGCACTGGGACTTGACGATCTCCCGGATCTCCCTCGGCGGTTTTCCGCCGCCAAGTCCTTTACAGGCATTCCGCCAGGTCCAGACATCCTCGGAGGCTTTGTAGAGCCTCTTCCACTCGACGTCCCCGGGATTGGATGTACGGTACATCTCACCGAATAGATCGGAGACGAAGATCTCGTCCTCGGCCGACTTTCGAGCGGATTGCACTGAATAACCGCAATCGTGCAGGAGACCTGCGTAGAGCCAGCAACGGTTGAGTCGCTTGAACCGATCTTCTCGAGTGAGCGCCCAGCCGTAGGGTTGCCAGTCGTCGCCCAGCCATCGGAACATCCGGCAGCCATTGAGGATGATCCAGCCGGCGAGGAACACCTGGGTCACGTGCATCAGGTGATCCCTTACCTTCCTGTCGTCGGCCTGGACCCTCGCCTCGGTCAGCAGGGACTGTAGCCCGAATCGCTTGAGGATCTCGTTCTCATCATCGGGTACCAACTCCTGGGCACTCTCGATGAACTCGAGGTAAAAGGCGGCTTGGTCAGGCGCGTACCGATTCGCTCTCTTGAGGCACTTCCTCAACAAGTCACCGTTCCACGGCGCCTCTCCGTTGGGTGGGCTTCCACATATTTCATCGATCATTCTGATGAGGGGAAAAGACTCTGTAGCAAGTCCGTTCATTGGTCGTCTCTCGTCTTGATCATCTTTTGACTACCCATGTAGGCGAAAGCATTTTACACAGGGTCCCTGTATTCCTGTCGACCAATTAAGGTAAAGGCCAGTCTCAATCTCTTGATCTGGCGGAACGATATCACGATTCCTGCTCCGGTTCACCCTCATACTCCGTCAACGGGGTTTGGGCAGTAAGAACCAAAACACACGCTAAGGATCAGTGCTAGTGATCAGACGAGCAGTCACTTCTTTTTCTGCTCCTCCGCAATGTCACCGATAGCGCTGAATACTTTCTTCCAGTAGCTCTCGTTCCGGTGTCCGCTCAGCAGGATTTTCTCAAGCGTCTTGCGGTCCCGATCGCCGGCTTCAGCGCGGTTTGCGGCGGTTTGTGCGGCGATTTGTGCCGTCCTGTTTTTTGGGGCCGTCCTGGTTTGTAGGGCTGCACTCGAGCCAACAGCTCGACGTGTCTGAAAGCCGCTTATCAAGACCTGTCCCAGCTCGCGCTCAAAAAAGAAGAAGTGACAATAAACCACAAAAAGACGCTATCTCACATTACCATTTACATAGTTTTCTGATGGGCATCACAGCAGCTTTCAGACCGACAATATCGAATTCGATTTCCCTGTCTCCCTTGCTGTAGGTGCGATATCTCACGAACAGCTTCTTCTTGCCAAACATTTCTTTGAGAACTTTTTTAGTTTTCGAGAAGAAAAGGGCATCGTTACCCTGCGAGACTCTCATCCACACTTTCCTTGGCTTATTTTCGTCTAACCTCATGACGACGTTTTGCGAGTCTCCCAGATAGTCGTCTGTGGACAAGAATGCTTCCGTCTGGCCCTTCCTACATCGGACGATGATTGAAGGCGAGCGGACTTTGTTTGGGTCGCTTTTCAGGTACAAATAGGCTTTCTTCGTGCCGTCAACTTTAGAGATTTCCTCTTTCAATTCCCAATAACCTGACTCAGAGATCTTTGCTGGACCTGGATCTGAACAGTCGTAAAGGGTCTTGTTCAGATCGATCCGCATCTTTCTGACATTCCCTCGAAGTGGAAGCTTCTTCAATAGAACCTCGCACAGTTCCTTCTTAGCCTGCTCAATGGTTTTTCCCGTCAAGTCAAGACCATGCTCCTTTCCCTCCTTGATGTACTTATCAAGCTTCATCTTCTCCATGTCTCTTTCGTTTTTCACAATTTCAGACTTCAGCTTCTCCATGTTAGCGAACACTTTCCACCCATCTTCCTCCTTGACCAACTCGTAAGTTTTGATCTCTTTTTTCATAGGAGCTTCGGGTGACATTATTTCGTTCGCCAACATTTTGTTTAAATCCTCCCCTGTTACGACCTCATGTTTCTTGTATGTCTCTCTGAAAATCTTGTTGAAATCGGGTCCGTTGAATTCAACAAACGCGACTGCTCTCGCATCTTTTACTTCCAGCTCTTTGATGGTGTACTTCACACGCTTCGACATAGCCACTGATGCAGGACTTATTTTTTTGGGTTTGTACTCATCGAGAGTCACAGCTTTCTTGTCCTGTTCAGAAAGAAGTGAGTAAGCTTTTTCCGCCTCAGAATTGAGTTCAGCATATAGATATGATTTTAGAACATCGTCCGGTCCCGAACTACATCCTGCCAAGTACATTGTACCAAGAAGAAACATCGAAACAGCTCCCCAATTGTTCACCATTGATATCCCTCCTCTGCTGGAAAGAAGATCGAAAAGACCGCATTTTTTTACGCAAGTGTATAGCTGTGTCGATCTGCCACATCGTCCCGAAAAACACCGGCTACACAAGTAACACTCCGCGAGCCAGGCAGGCCCAAATTGCTCCCGTTAGGGAACCAGGATTTTATCATCTCTCCTTCTTTCTTTCTTCCGCAATGTCTCCGATCGTGCTGAATACTTTCTTCCAATAATCCTCGTTCCGGTGGCCGCTAAGCAGGATTTTCTCAAGCGTCTTGCGGTCCCGATCGCCGGCCTCAGCGCAGTTTGCGGCGGTTTGTGCCGTCCTGGTTTGTAGGGCTGCACTCGAGCCAACAGCTCGACGTGTCTGAAAGCCGCTTATCAAGACCTGTCCTAGATCGCGCTCAAAACCCGCCTGTCTCATCTGTAGCGCGTTTTCCTGTTGGTGGCGAACCCAATGCGAGTTTAGGACAAAACCGACCGCAAAGCCCAGGGCCAGGCAGAAAGAATCCTGGTAAGCGTAGCGCAGGGAGAAAAAACGGCAAATCTGGAGAACACGGGGACAGGTAGCCTCACCAGGGAACGTTTCCAGGGGGGCGTTTGGGAATCCCTTCAGAGCTTGCGCCTGGACCATGTTGCGTCGGCGACACGCGCGGGACGGCCAACTGCGGCTGATAGGGGGTGGGGGAAGGATAAGGCCCGCCTTGCGGGCCTGGTTGGCCTGGGTGATGACGGTATCGGCGATGAGATCAAATACTTTGATCGTCGAGCTTCGAACCAAGGATGAGATCAACCGCCTTCTGCGCCTGGGCAGCCGCAATGACTACCATGCGGGGATCGTCCTTCAAGGCCCGTATCCAGCTCTTGATGTAGGCGGCCGTGTTCTCGGTGAGACCTTCCGTATCGATTCCGGATTCCGAGGATAGAAAGGCCGCACCCATCTCGGCCACGAGCTCCTCGCGGCTGTAAGACTCGCTGCCGAACTTCGCCCAGCGGTCGGCGCTGGACCTGCCCAGCCGCTTGGGATGACCCGTCGAATGGATCTTATGCCGATATCGGCATAAGACGCATCATGCCGACTCTCGGATTATGCCGCGTCGAGATTTAATGCGCAGTCAGACTCTAGATCCTGGGCGCGGCCCCACGGCATAATCACAGGGCTTCGAGAAAGGCCAGCAGTTCATCTCCTGGCTGATAGCGGCCCGCTAGAACCGACACAGGCTTTGTTCTCGTCATCGCCTGTTCCTTGATCTGCATGTCGGCGTGTATGTACATCTGAGTCGTTTCGACAGATGCGTGGCCGAGCCAGAGCGCAATTACCGTGCGGTCGACTCCGTTTTGGAGAAGTTGCATCGCAGCGCTGTGACGCAAGACATGCGGCGTAACACGCTTGTTCTTCAGCGAATGACATTTCCTCGTTGCTATGGTGATATGTTTTCTTACTATGCGCTCAACGGCGTCGCGGCTAAGCTGATATCCACGATTGCTGACAAAAAGCGGATCGGCATCAGTACCACCCCGCTCTACAAGCCAGGCGCGAAGAGCCAACACACAGTCCTTTCTGATCGGCGTTGATCGCTCCCTTCGCCCTTTGCCTATGCACCGAACATAAGCGCATGGTGCGAGAATGACATCGGCCCTTTTCAAATTGACTAGCTCCGACACCCGAAGGCCGGTCTGCAAAGCAAACAGTAAAATGGTTTGGTCGCGTCGCCCAAACCAGGTCGACGTATCAGGCGCAGTGATGAGTGCTTCGATCTCAAGACGAGTCAGGTAGTCGATTGTCCTCAGCTCATATCGCTTCGACGGTATAGCGAGGATTCGCTGGCAGTGATGCAGGAGTTGCGGTTCATTGGCGGCGACGTACCTAAAGAAGGACCGAATCGCCGAGAGACGCGTGTTGCGGCTTCGTGTGGCGTTCTTGCGAGTGCCTTCGACGAAATCCAAAAACTTGCCGACAAGATCGACGTCGATGTCGGCAACCTCGAGGTCTGTTGGTGCACGCCCGAAACGATCAGATGCATACTTGAGTAGCAAGCGGAATGTATCGCGGTAGCTCGCGACGGTATTCGGACTGGCTTGAAGCTGCTCAGCGAGGCGCTCGGTGAAGAACCGCTGCACATAGACAGGGATAGGATACGTTTTCATTGTAAATCTCCCGCAACCAAGGAGTTCGTGGCCCGCTCTGATGCGAGTTGCATGAGTTCGGGTACAGCTTCGATGTACCAGTACGTGTTTTCTGGCCTGGCGTGACCGAGATACGTGCTGAGCTTGATCATTTCGCGATCTGTATCGAGGCCGTTTCGATACCAGTCAATAATTGTCCTCACCGCAAAGGTATGCCTCAGATCGTGGATCCTTGGGCCACGGCCATGTTTGTAGAAGACTTGGGGTTCCCGGAGGCCAAGGCGCTGACATACCAGTGCGAAGTTGTATCGCACCGCGCAGTCGGTGGGGCGCCTACCGGTGTCGAGGAGGAAAAACGCCTCCGTATGCCCGCCCAGAAGACGTTTACGCTCTCTACGGTAAGCATGAAGTTGGTCTGCGACACTCTTGGCGAAAGGAACGTAACGGGACCTTCCGTTCTTTCCGCGTCTGACTGTTAGCACATCCTCATCGAGATCGACGTCCATGTCGTCGAGGCCAATGGATTCACTGACACGGAGCCCAGTCGCAGCGATAAGCCCGAACATAGTCGAACATGTCCATCCGCGAAGCCCGTAGTCCGAGGAAAGCCGGCCAGCGGTTGTAACGATCTCGGCAACTTGGTCATTTGTGTAGATGAAAGGCCGCGCACGCGCCAACTTTCCACGAACGAGGCCCTTGGGCAGCACCTCGGTGCGAGGATCAACGCTCTGGAGCCAAGTCGCGAAGACGCGCACCATGCTGAGCCGATTCGACCAGGTATTGTTGTTAGCCGAACCGAAGTGGTCTTTCCATCGCAGGAACAGATCAACCGTAATATGATCGGCTCCTTCGGTGTCAGCGAAGTTGGTAAACCGGCGCAGTACCCTCTCAGCGAAGGACAGGTCGTAGCCGAGGTTGCGCCGAACCGTGAGATAGCGTTCTAGTTGGGAAGTAAGCGTTTTCATTGCCCGTCTCCCTGAACCGGCCAGGCGCGTGCGATCGATCGCAGGGCATCGATATCGTACTTCGCGTATATCGTCGTGCTTATTATGGAACGATGCCGCAACACATCTCTGATCTCGTCGAGCGACGCCCCCTTGCGCAGCAAGTCGGTCGCCAAGCTGTGGCGGAGAACATGGGAGCCGACATACCTCTGGGGGGATTTCAGCCCGGTTTTCTTGAACGCCTTGCGAAGCACGGCGTTTACGATTTGGGCGTCTTTGAATGGACGGTGAGGCGCTCGAGTGCAGACGAATAAAGTCCGCGAGGCGCTGCGCCGGCCATAGCGAAGGTAATCAACGATTGCTTCACCTACATCGGTTGGTATCGGCATGCGATCATGCCGCTTTCCTTTCCCGCGGATGAGTATTTCACCGGATCGCCAGTCGATATCTTCGATTTGGATCGAGATGACCTCGGGTCCTCGAAGACCGAGCCGTGCGGTGAGCAGCAACATCGCATAGTTGCGCCGGCCAATGGCATCGTCTGTGCGGACCGAATCAATCAGTCGCTGCACCTCTTCTGGCTTCAAATAGCGCGGCAATTTGATCGGCTGGATTTTTGCAACACGAGGAATACTTTTCGCGAGATTGAGCCTGGTTTTCCCGCTCCAGAAGAGGAACTTGAAAAAGTTGCGAAGATGTGTCGGATGGACCTTGACTCGATCGGTCGGGGACTTAGCCGTGCGCAAACAAAGGAATGTGACGATGTCATCGGATGTGATCGTGCTCAGATCGCCGAGTTCTACCCCAAAGCGGAATGTAGTGAACTGGCAAAGGACGCCTACACATGTACGGATCGTTGCCTCACTCAGTCCACGCAGATCACGCAGATATGCTTCATATTCCTCGCACAGCAGGTCTATAGCCGTTGGTTGTCTAGTGGGCTGCTCTGGCTGCACGACGACACCGGTTTCTACAAGATGATCAATGAACCGCTCTAAGCGGAATCTCGCGTAAGTCCGATCGATCTTGGTTGTACTGCTCACGACCACCTTACGAAGGGCCACGACAGCGTCGCTATCCAGATCATCGATCGCGAGACTTCGAGTACTGGCTTTTGTGCAAAAACAGTTTACTGTACGCTCGTACAGTCGAGTGGTTGACTGCGAATAGCCACACTCATGAAGATGCTCTATGAAGGCTTCACGATAGGGCTTGAGCCAATCACTCTGGCTGGAGTGTCGGTGCTCTTGGTTGTTTCTTGATGTCATCTGATTCTCCTTTCGTTCTGGGATCAAGGTTGCAGCCTGTGGCGTCACACAGGCCGACTGCTGCCGAAATGCCTGAGGATGGTCTACCGTTGGCTTCGGCGAAACATGGTCCATCGGCATCGCAGGCATGCTTCGTCGATACTGGTGATTATGCCGTGGGGCCGCACCTTGGATCTAGAGTCTGACTGCGCATTAAATCTCGACGCGGCATAATCCGAGAGTCGGCATGATG
>Ga0307380_10011495_pt1 | contig 11087 bp, 6 predicted proteins | sample UN3MG_FD_202239 | JGI IMG/M metagenome (GOLD analysis project Ga0307380, IMG submission 202239) | Soil microbial communities from Risofladan, Vaasa, Finland - UN-3 | ecosystem: Environmental > Terrestrial > Soil > Coastal area > Acid sulfate soil | place: Finland: Risofladan, Vaasa | collected... | reverse complement strand
CAATGCATTACGCCGTATGGTGTCTTTTTTGAACACATGTCCATTGAAAGCAACGGTTTTCATGGTCGGCAGCGGGCCAATCGCCTGCTCATCAGGTTGATCATCGCTATCAGAATCATGCATTCGCTGCTTTGCGGCAATTCTTCGTAGTTCTTGCTCATGCGGTGGTATCGACCCAGCCAGGCAGACGCGAGTCTTGAGGCTTCTAACACACGCTCTGATATATTATACACCGAAAATCAGTGGTTGTCAAATCTCGCGCGTGGGGAATCTGCAGCGAGACTTCATGGCCGCGTTGTTGTCATCGCCGCTCCGCTGGCGCCGATGCATTCCTCAAACCCCGGTCATGCCAGGCACGTCAGCCCGGGCTAGCTGCCTCCCCGGCAGCTTTCCCACCGGCGTATATCAGGCGGACGGCAGGAGAGGGGCACCGTGGGCGGCAGGGTTGGCGTCGCCGCGCTTGAAAAAACATCCTGCTTCGGCTACAATCACGGCAGTCGGTTCGGGCTTGCACAGCCGCACCGAAAGGAGAACACATGAGGGGCATCGCGATCGCGGCCTTGATCCTGCTGTTGGCGGGATGCGGAAGCTCGGAACCGCCGAAGCCTCCGAAACCGGAGACGCTCAGCCCGATCGGCGCAGCACGCGTCGCCAAGTGCACGAACAACATCAGGATGATCTGCACCGGATTCCTGATGCAGGCCGGAGAGGCTGGGCTTGGCAAGTACTTGCCGAGCCTGCAGGCGCTCGTGGACCAGAAGATCATTGGCAGCGGCGACGTCCTCATCTGCCCGGAAGACAAAGCCGGCGAGGCCGGGCATTCGAGCTACCAGAGCATTCTCGACATCACGGAGCAGAGGATTCCGGCGAGCATCGTGGGAACCAGCCACATCCTGATCTGGGATTCCGAGCCGCGGCACGCCGGCCGCCGATGCGTCGGCTGCTGCAACGGTGAGGTGCGGCTCGTCCCTGAAGACGAATTCCAGGCAACGCTGCGGGAGCTCCGCGATTACATTCAAGGCATCAAATGACTTCAGATCGCCACGGAGAATATACTGAATGAACGCGCGCGAACGTTTCATCGCTTGCAGCATCGGCGGCCCGGTCGACAGGTTCTTCCGCTACGAGCACGGGGGATGGCCCACCACGATCGAGCGCTGGCGGACAGAAGGCATGCCCGACAATGACGACTGGCAGATGGACCCGATCGTCATGCTGCCGATCAACGCCGGCTTCACCGGCACCGCCTACTGTCCGTTCTTCGAACGCACGGTGGTCGAGGAGACCGATACGCAGATCGTGGTGCAGGACGGCGACGGCGTGCTCAAGCGCGTGCTGAAGGAGCACGGCGACACGTCGATGCCGCAGTTCCTGCGGTTCCCCGTCGAGAACCGCGGCGACTGGGAGAAGATCCGCCCGCGGCTGAATCCCGATTCGCCCGAGCGCTATGGCAACTGGCAGGAGCTCGTCCGCAAGCACGGCAATCCCGCCCGCGACTACCCCGTCCGCGTGCTCATCTGCGGGGCCTACGGGCAGCTCCGCAACCTGTTTGGCGAGGAAGGCCTCGCCTACGCCATCTACGATCACCCCGACCTCATACACGACATCATGGAAAACTGGGTGGAGCTTTACACCGGCATCTTCCGCAAGGTCACGGTCGACATTCCGCTGGACAACGTGATGATCTGGGAAGACATGGCGTGCCGCAACGGCTCGCTGCTGAGCCCCCGGCACTTCCGCGAGTTCATCCTGCCACGGTACCAGCGGCTCACAGGCTTTCTGCGGCAGCGAATGCCAACCATCTGGGTGGATTCGGACGGCGACATCCGCGAGCTGATCCCGCTGTTCGTCGAGGGCGGAGTCACATCGGTCATGCCGTTCGAAGTGCAGGCGGGGATGGACATCGTGGCGGTGCGGAAGCAGCACGGCTCCGCGTTCGGCATCGTGGGCGGGATCGACAAGCGGCCCCTGGCCGAAAGCCGCGACGCCATCGACGCCGAGATCGACCGCATCCTGCCGTTCTTCGTCGAATCGGGCGGCTACCTGCCCTGCCTCGACCACACGGCCCCGCCGAATATCTCCTACGCCAACTGGAAATACTACCTGAAGCGGCTGCGGGAACGCGAGGCCGAGCTGCGGAGATGAATCGGAGCGCCCGATCCCACGCGGTTCCGCAGGGGCAGGCCCCTGTGCCTGCCCAGGGCGGCCACGGGGGGCCGCCCCTGCATCATGTCTGCACCATGTAGGGATGAACCGCATTCGGCGCGAACCACCAGCAGGCGTGCGTGCGCTGCGGCCGCGAACCCGATTGTTTCAGCGGAAGAAGCGGCAATCGCCGCACGCAGGGCGGGCCGTGTGCCCGCCCGCGCACAACGGCCGGAAGGAGGAACGCATGCCACAGCAAACGGATACGCTTCGCAGAATCGATCTGAACACCGCCAGCCGCGACGAGCTGACCCGAATCCCGGGAATCGACGAGATGGTCGCGGGTGGAATCGTCTACCTGCGCGATGAGTACGGCGACTTTCAGTCCCCCGAGGACGTGAAGGCCGTTCCCGGAGTCGACGACGATCTGCTCGAGCTGATCAAGCAGCACACCTTCGTTTGAGCAGCGCATCTGGTTTCGTGCACAGCCCGATCCGCTGCCCCGTTTTTGCCTGGCGTTTCCCCATGCCGCCACGATGCGAACGCGGGCGAGATCACTTCCTCGTCATCTGCTGGCGGGCCAGGATGAGGTCATCGGCGTCCACCATGCCGTCGCCGTTGATGTCGGCTCGCTGCGTGAGGGCGCCTGATGTCGGATCGCGGCCGAGGCTGTTGCGGATGAGGATGAGGTCAATGATGTTGATCTTGCCATCGTAGTTGGCGTCGCCGGGGAGGAATTCGTAAGCGCCGATGTCGATGATCGCGGTGCCGTCGAAATTCCCGTCGAGCAGGCGGTCCATGCCGCCGAGGTCCAGCTCGGTCCGCAGCGGAACGTCATTCCTGCCGGCGTCGATGCACGGCGAGCCGGGCAGGAGGTGGTAGTCGGCGGCGGCGGGATCGACGAACTGCGGATCGCCCACAATCCCATCGCCCCACACGATCGGCCTGCCCGTGACGGTGACCGCATTCCCCGCGGTGTCCACGGCGCAGTGCTCCACGGTCAGGTCGCCGGTTGTGATCGTCGAGCGGATCTGTGTACCCTGGCTGGCCGTATTGCCCCAGATGATGCAGTTGACCGCCAGGACCAGCGAATTCCTGCAGTACAAACCGCCGCCTGCGGAAGCCGCCGAGTTGCCGACGATCGTGTTGCTGACGAAGTCGGCTTCCGTTGTATCGCAGGAGATTCCGCCGCCGTTGCTCGTGGCGGTATTGCGGGCGACGAGGTTGTTGACCAGCGAGTCGCCGAACGCGCCGCAGTCGATCCCGCCGCCGGTCGCCGCCGTGTTTTCCACGACGACGTTGCGGCTGAGGGACGACATCGAGTTCACGAGTGCGAAGCCGCCGCCGTAGGTGCCTGCCGAGTTGCCGCGGATGAAGTTGTTGACGATCATCGAGGCGGAGTTGTCGTAGATCGCTGCTCCTTCGTAACTGGACGAGTTCTGCGTGAGGACGTTGTTGGTGATGATCGCCTGCGATTCGCGGGCGCACCAGATGGCACCGCCGGCCTCCGTGCTGGCGTTCTGGGAGATCGTGTTGTTGGCGATGATCGGCGAGCCGTCGAGAATGCCGATCCCGCCGCCGTAGCCGGCCGAGTTCCCGCTCAGCACGTTGCTGATGATGATGGGCGAGGAGGCTTCGCAGAGGATGCCGCCCCCGCCCCGGTTGCTGGCAACCCAGGCATTGATGATGGTGAAGCCGTGGAGAACAGTCTCGTCGTTCTCGCCGCTGGCGAAGACGAAGCCCCGATGCTGTTCGCCGGCGCTTCCGCGGCAGTCGACGGTGCAGTGCTGCGGGCCGTTTTGGGAGCGGACGATGATCGCCTTGCCGCTGAAATCGATGTCGCAATTACCCGGCCCGCTGTAGGTGCCGTCGAGCACGGTGATCACCTGGCTGCCGGTCGCGGCGCTGATCGCTTCCTGGATGGAATCGAAGGGATGGGCGGCGGTGCCGTCTTCGAGGGGATCGCTGGCGGCCGGATCGCCGGGAGCGGGATCGAGCGGAGCGTCGTCGTCCACGAACAGCAGCGCGGAGCCTTGGTATTCGAAGGCCCCGATGTCGATGGCCGAGCCTGCCAGCCGCGGGGCGCCGGCGATGTCGAGTTCCTCCGGCGGATCGCCCGGAATGCCGGCATCGATGCACGGTGAGCCGGCCGCCAGCCGGTAGTTGCCGGGGATGAAGCGGCCGTCGAGCGGGGTGCTCGGCGTGCCGTTGTCGGTCCACAGGCAGGGATAGACGAATCGCGGGTCGGCTTCCACATTCCCCTCGCCCCACGTGAACGAGCAGCCGGGGACGGCGATGATCCGCGATCTTCCGCCCGCGATGCAGCAGCGGGTGAACGACGGATTCGGCCCGGCCAACTCGGGCGACGAGTGCTCGAGCCATACTTCCGTGGCGGAGGCGGCTGCGTTGCCCCACATGATGGTGCCAGTGAACCGGGCGCGCGTGCCGGAATCGGCGTAGACCGCGGCGGCCAACTCGTTGGCGCGGTTGCCGGTGATCGTGCAATAGTCGACCGATGCGGCATCCTCGCGGCAATACAGCCCGCCGCCAACGTCGGCGGTGTTGCCGGTGATCACGCAGTCGAGGATCACGGCCTCCGATCCGCCGGAGAAGACGCCGGCGCCGCGTGCGGCGGAATTGCGGACGATCAGGTTGCGGGTGATGGCGGCCGGGGCAGTGCAGTAGATTCCGCCGCCGTCGGTGGCACTATTGGTGAAGATGATGTTGTTGGTCAACGCCGGGCCGGCCAGTGCGTCGGCTCCGCTGGCGAAGACTCCCCCGCCGAACCACGCGCGATTGGAGGCGATGATGTTGGTGTCGAGCGTCGGCGCGGCGTCCTGGTCGCACCAGACGCCGCCCCCGGCCAGCTCGGCCGAATTGTCCACGATCATGTTGCCGGAGATCAGCGGCGATGAGGCGCCGATGCAGCAGATGCCGGCTCCCTGCACGGCGGTGCAATCGATGATCGTGCAGCCGCCGATGATGGGCGAGGAGTTGTCGCACACGATCCCGCCGGCGGCGCCGCCCGTGATGTAGAAGCCGGAGATGGCCGCCATGGAAACGTCCGTCAGCCTGATGCACGGCGACTGCGAGCCGGATGGGGGCGTCAGCGTCGACACGTCGACCCCCGCGCCGACGATCATGATCCCGGTGTGGCTGAGGCCGATGCCGATGGCTTCCGGGTAGACGCCCGGCCCGACGTTGACAATGCATCCCAGGCCGATGCTCGGGTAACGGTCCAGCAACGTCTGGATGGAACGCACCGCCTTCACGAAGCCGGTGCCCGAGTTGTCGTCGCTGCCCATCTGGGCCACGTAGAACTCGGTGACGGCCGCGTATTCCACGGTGAGCACGGTGTCCCCCGTTATGGTGAGCGAGCAGGCGGCGGTGTAGGCATGGTATCCGCTTGGGCCGAGCCACGTGCTCAGGAAGAGGCCGTCGTGCTCCCACGGGGCGACCAGCGCAATCGTCGAGCCGTAGGGCACGGTGACGACGTAGGGGGTAGTTCCGGGGTAGTCGCCCCCGATGGCTGCTGCGGACGGATCCGATCGCACCTCGACCATGCACGTGCCGGACCCGAGCGAGGCTTCGCCCGTGTTTCCGAAGGCGCCCATGTTGATCCGGCTGCCGTTGGGTTTCGGCTCGGTTGAGAAGATGCTGGCCGGATCGCCCACGTCGATGCAGGGGCTGCTGGCCGCATCGGTAACCCAGGCGCCGGTGGCCGCATTCCACCGGCCGGCCTTCGATTGCAGATGATAATCGCCATTCTGTGCGTCGGCGAATAGCGGATTGGCGTCCATGTTCCCGCTGCCCCAGGTGAAGGAATCGGGCGGATCGGATACGATGGCGGATCGGCCGCCTTCGATATCGCTATAGGAGATCGTGGGGCCGGATGCGCCGGTGGAGGCGATGGCAATCTGCGGGCCGTTGCCGGCGGTATTGCCCCAGATGATGCAATTGCGGATTACGGGCGACGATTGCCCGGCCGAGCTTGTCCCGCCGCCCGAATCCGCAACGTTTGCCGTGATCGTGCAGTTCTCGATTACCGGGCTGCTGTCCCGGCAGAAGATCCCGCCTCCGCTCGTCGCCTGGTTGGCCGCGATGATCAGGTTCCTGAGGGTAGGGGATGATTGGTTGCAGCAAATCCCGCCGCCTTCGGTGCCGCCGCCGTTCCGGATGACGAGATTCCTGATCGTGCCGGTGAAGCCGGTGAGGCTGATGCAGGGGCCTTGGGCGCCGCCGTCGATCACGGCCTGCCATGGCCTCGAGCCGCCCATGATGGTGAGCCCGGCACGGTCCGCCCCGAGCACCACATTCTCGTGATACGTCCCCGCCGCCAGGATCAGCGTGCAACCCGCCCCGATCGTTGGGTAGCGGTCCAGAAGGTCCTGGATCGACGCCATCGGCTTGCTCAACGACGTGCCGGAGTTGTCGTTCGAGCCTGTCGGGCTTACGTAGAAATACTTGACCCCGGATGTGTAGACGACGGTGGCCGCGATGTCGCGCGTGATGGTGAACGAGCACGTCGGAATCTGCGAGAGCACCTTGCCCGTGTCGTCTTTCCACTGGGAGAAGAACCAGGAGCCGCTTTGCCATGGCGCGGTGAGCGCCACGGTCGAGCCTCTGGCGACATCGGCGGCATATTGTGTGGTGCCGGGCGCGCTGCCTGTGATTGCCGCGGCGGCAGGGCCGGTTGCCTTCACGGTGAGCGTCCAAGTGGGCGGAGGCGGCACCTCGCCTTCTATCGTCATCACGCCCGAGACCAACGAATGCGGAATCTCCCCGCTGTTTCCGGCAACGACCGTCGATCCGGGGCGCCCGCTGACCGCGTAGGCGCCGGCGGCATTCGAAGGGTAATCGTACGTGATCGACATCAGCCATGTCTTCCCGGTGATATCGATGTCTCTGAACGCCATGAAGCCGACGTATGTGCGGCCGGAGAAGAAGGGGAATGCGCCCGGGAAGAGGTCCTGATTCCACGTGACCGCCAAGCCGTCGAAATCCGCATTGCCATCCTGCATGCTGATGGGGAACAGAGCGGAGGTGCCGTAAAGGTCGACGAATTCCAGTTCAGCCTGGAATCCGCCGAAGCCCACAAAGCCGTCGCCGTAGATGTCAATCCGCGCGGTGCCCCCGCCCGCGGGCAGGACCGGCTCGCCGCGATCCGTCGGCCCTTCGACGATCAGCCTGCCGAGCTGGTTGATGCTCGAATCCGGCAGATACTCCGCTATGACGGTAGCATCGCCCGAGATGATGAACGAGTAGTTGCGGTTGACGCTCAGCGTGACGCCCTGGCCATCTTTCCAGCGCTTGAACGCCATATCTTCCACTGTTGCGGGCGCGATGAGGTTCACGGTCGAGCCGCTCACGACCTGCTCCGTGTAGTCCGTGGTGCCGGGCGCGGAGCCGGTGATGGAGACGGCGGAGGCTCCATCGGAGCGCACGGTGAGGGTGCGGGGGCCTGCAGAAGAAGAAACGTACTCGGCAACCAGGGCTGTGTCTGATCGCATCACAAAGCTCACCCCAACGGAGGAGACATGTGGCGAAGCAAATTGGATGGGGTTTCCCTGGCTGTCACGCCAACAGTTGAGCTCGTGATCGCCGGCTTTCCTATCGGCAGAGATCCAGACCCATGTGCCATCGGCGACGGTGGCTGTGTAGTCGGTTGTTCCGGGATGCGATCCCGCGATTTCGACCCCGGATACTCCGGTCGATTTGACCGAAAGCGCCCAGGAACAAGCCGGCGGCGGCCCATCCGAGCCCACGATGAATGAGCCTGCCTGCAGAGCGCATGGTATGGCTTCATTGTTTGAATCGCCGACGGTACTCTGCGTCTGATGCCCGATCACCGAGTAGCGCCCGGAGGCGTTGGAGGAATAGTCAAGTGTCGCCGACAGGAGCAACGTCTTTGCTGCGATGTCCACCGAATAGCCAGCCGGGCCAAGCACGAGGAATCCGAGATACTGCCTTGTTCTGTCGTAAACGGGGAAGATATGCGGAAAGGTTCCAGCATTGTGCTGAATTGCTTGTCCGCCGAACACGCTCGAACCGTCCATGGCGATCTGAAACGCGCCTGATGGGCGGCCCAACTCATCAGTGAATTGAATGGGCATGTCGAACCCGGCAAAGTCGAGGAGGCCTTCCGCGTACACATCCACCCTGAACTGCCCACCCCCGGCGGGCAACGGGCCTTCGCCGCGTTCGGCCGGGCCTTCGATGAGCAGCGTTGCCGCGAATGCGCTCGACATGAACAGACACGCCACGACGAGAAACAGTGCAACCTTCTTCATCACGATACTCCTCCGTGATCTGGGGGGAAAAGGAGCCCGGCCGGGTCCTCTATGAGAATTTCACTTTGTGAAGGAATGCCTTCGTTGTCTGATGCTGTGGCGGAACCGTGCGGCATGAACAGGCAGGCTGCGGCGAGGAAGGCTGAGAGCATCTTCATCGCGTGGACTCCTCCGTGGTCTTACGGCGTCGGTTGGGAAATAACTCCTCTATTCCTATATATCGTTTCTGGCGGAAATTTCAAGGCATGAAGTTTGCGGCGACTTCTCCGTCCTTGTTCCTTGTTCGCTGTTCCTTGTTCGTTCTTCTCGTCCAGAACAGGGGACAGGAGACAGGAGACAGGAGTCAGGAGACAGGAGTCAGGAGTCAGGAGTCAGGAGTCAGGAGACAGGAGTCAGGAGTCAGGAGACAGGAGACAGGAGTCAGGAGACAGGAGACAGGAGTCAGGAGAAAGGCAACCGAAGTTCCTTCGGTTATCCGGCGATCCTTCGGCCGCCGATTCCTGGCTCCTTCGAGGAAGAGGGAACAGGGAACAGGGACCAAGGAGGGAGGCGAAACGAAAACCGGCCGATGCGAGGAAATCTCACATCGGCCGGTTTGATGGGAAAGAGCCTCACCCCCTGCCCCCTCTCCAAGCGTGGAGAGGGGAGGAGCTGATCACGTGTACAGACTTCGCCGATCCTGCAGCCTGTCGCCTGCCGCCTGCCTCCCTGTCACCCTTCTTCTACTGCCTGTGAATCTTCTGCTCGGCGAATCGCGGCAGCGTGAAGGCGGCCTTGTGGAGCTCGGGCGTGTAGTACTTCAGCGTCTGCTGGATGTCGTCCGGGATCTGCCGCTTGGGCCTGGAATACGCCGGGCCTTGCGAGCAGACCATCTGGCCGATCATCCCCGACGGGTACGTGGGCAGCAGGACGTTCATGTACTCGACGTGCTTGAAGAGCTTGCAGCACGCGGCGGTGACGTTCTCGATGATGTGCAGGTGGAGGAAGATCGACTCGCACTGTGTGAGGATGGCGCCCTTGGGCTTCAGTGCGGTCTTGCAGGTCTCGAAGAATTCCTGCTTGAAGAGCACTTCGGCCGGGCCGATGGGGTCGGACGAGTCTACCATGATGATGTCGTAGGCGCCCTTCATCCGCTTCATGAAATCGGCGCCGTCCTCCACGTAGACTTTCACGCGGGGGTCGTCGTAGCCGACCGCGGTGAACGGGAGGTACTGCCTGGAAAGCTCGATCACGTCGCCGTCGATCTCGCAGATATCGATGCGCTCGAGGCCGGGGTACTTGTTGGCTTCGCGCAGTACGCCGCCGTCGCCCCCGCCGACCACAAGCACCGATTTGGGATCGGGATGGACGTTCATCGCGGGATGCACAAACATCTCGTGATAGGGAAACTCGTCGGCTTCTGTGAGCTGGATCACGTCGTCCAGCACGAGCATCCTGCCGACGGAGACGGTGTCGTAGATCTCGATCTTCTGGAACTTCGACCGCGTCTCGACCAGCTTCTGCTTGATCTTGATGCCGAGGGACCTGCCGCCCTCAAACGGCGTTTTCTCGCGGAACCAGGTGTTGTCGTCACACATTAGCGCTAACTCCGAAATCTATCGTTTTCGCGCAGGGTACCGCAATCCAGTGGACCAAGTGGACCAAGTGGACGGCGGTCGCGGCGACCGCAGTGGACGAAGTGGACCGACGGAAGCCACAAGCCCCCAAGCCTAAAGCCTATTGCCCAAAGCCCAATCCGGCTACGCCGAAAAGGCGACAGGCTACAGGCTGCAGGTACGCCGAAAAACGTCCAGCAGCCGACCCTGCAGCCTGTACCCTGTGTACCTGTCCCCCTGTGTACCTGTCCCCCTGTGTACCTGTCCCCTGTGTACCTGTACCCTGTGTACCTGTCCCCCTGTGTACCTGTCCCCCTGTGTACCTGTCCCCCTGCCTTACTTCCTCATCGTCACGTTCATCGTGTAGTTGCTGCCCTTGAAGAAGGTGATGCAGAAGTTTGCAGCCACCGTGGGCTCGTAGTACTTGCAACTGAAGATGTCGATGTAGGCGTTGTTGGTCTGGTTGGCGAAGTGGCCGGAGATCAGGGACGTCTCGATGAGCTGGGTCATGCTGAATCCGGCGACTCGTTCGTCTTCGCCGAAGTCGACGACAACGGCGTCGCCGTAGCGCTTCATGTCGATGAGATCGCACAGCTCGACGGTGAAGCGCTTGATGCCTTCGCCGTCGCGGATGAGGTCGGGGGCGCAGTTGTGGACGTCGATCGACGTGAGGAGGCCCCAGGCGCTCTCCTTCTGGAATTTGGTCTTCCAGGATTGGGTGGCGCGAGACGAGAAGAACTCCATGGGCTGGGCGTGGGTGAGCTGGTCGTCGACGACGATGCCGCGGTCGAGCTCGCCGGCCACGACCATCTTCTTGCAGCGCAGACGGCGGCGGAAGACGTCCTTGGCGGTCTCGAAGTTGATCCTCGAGCCGCAGGTGAACATGTCGATCGCGGCGTAGCGATATTCGGGCCAGGTGTGGACGGTGAAGTGGCTTTCGGCGATGATGACGACGCCGCTGACGCCTTGGGGATCGAACTTCTTGAAGGTCGCCCCCATGATAGTGGCACCGGCTTTCTCGGCCGATTCGAGGAAGATGGCCTCGAGCAACTCGGCG
>Ga0307380_10011494_pt1 | contig 11087 bp, 2 predicted proteins | sample UN3MG_FD_202239 | JGI IMG/M metagenome (GOLD analysis project Ga0307380, IMG submission 202239) | Soil microbial communities from Risofladan, Vaasa, Finland - UN-3 | ecosystem: Environmental > Terrestrial > Soil > Coastal area > Acid sulfate soil | place: Finland: Risofladan, Vaasa | collected... | reverse complement strand
TACCAGCTTCTGATTCACATTCTACATCATTAGTTCAAGTTAAAGGGTTTCTCCCTGATGATGATAGCTTAGGAAGTGTAATAATGACACATGAAGGCATTGCTCAAATTGCTGGTGCAGATTATGATGGAGATCAACGTCAAGTATGGATGAAATCTGAAGTTGATGAAGATTGGACCAAATTAAGTGACGAAGAAAAAGACATAAAAGTTACAATAGCTGCTGAAGAAATTAATACTCTTTCAAGAAGAATATGGAATACGCAGAAAGAACTTAATTCGGTTTCTGCTGATCATTTTAAGTTAGCTGAAAAACTAGCAAAAATAAAAGGTCTTTCTCCTGAAATAATGACATCAATTACTAGGCATTTTCCTGGTTTAGTTAAAGATATTTTTATTGGATATAAAGAAGAAGGAATAACTGCAAAATTAATTAATAAAAAAGTAACTAATTTTTCAAAGGGAATTATAGAAGATGCTTATGTTAAAATAGCACCAATTACCAAAGAAGAAAAAAATAGTCTATCAAAGGCAATGTCAGATGTAAGTGAAATGCTTCATGAGATATTTGATCCTGAATCAAAAGAGGGAATCAGTCAACTTAAAAAGTATAATAAAATGGCTGATTCTATGAAGGATGATATTGAAAAAAGAATTGAATATGAGGGAGATTTTCAAAATTATGTAATGGAAAAATCCAATGATATTTTTGATATAATTGTAGAAATATATCAAAATCCCGCTAATGCAAATAAGTTACTTGCTGCTATTGATACAAAGGTTTCAGATTCAGCACTTCGTAATGTTCATGGAAAAGATTATAAAAGTAAAAAAGGAAGTCAATTTGCTTTAATGGATCCAAGAGCAAGAGAACGTGTAGAACAAGAAACTATTGATGGAGAATTTTTAATTAGTGTAAATGCTAGAAGTAATGGAGGATATGCTGTTGAACGTTCTCATAAAAGTAAAATTAGAGCATTTGGAGATAATGTGAAGTTCCCTTCTTTAAAAAGAAATAATAAACTAAGTAAGGATGGATCACCAGTAGTAATAGCATCAGAAGAAGGAGCTAATTTAGTAAAACATTTTACCCATAATGATGTAATAAAAGTAGATGATAATGGAAAACCTAATGCTAAAGGACTAACTAGGCAAGAACGAGTTGATAGAATAATTTTTAATGCAATTAATCATGCTTTAGATTCAGTAAAAGATGGAAAACTTAGTGATTTAGGTTATAACAGATGGAGTGGATCTTTATTAAATACTTTGTATCATGCAGGATTTTCTGAAGAGCAAGGGGCCTTTTTAATGTTACATCCTATAGCGAAAATGTTAGCTGAAGCTAAAAAAGAAATGGAATCTCCATTATTTGAAACTACCGGCCATGATGAATTCGATGTAGTATTACAAAAAATAAAAGGAGATTTAGAAGGATCAAAATATGCATTATCTTCTCCAAGTACATATCATGATAATATATCTAAAAATTCAACAAACAAAGAAGTATGGATGATCAAGCCAGATCAACTTAATAAAAGTTATCCTGCTATTAATAAAGATGGTGAATATATTTTTATTGGTGCTGAGAAAAAACTTAATGCTATAAAGTTATTAGATATGTTTAAATATATCGGTGCTGTAAGCAGAGAAAAACATGCAATTGCCATGTTATCTAATTTAAAAGATAAACCACCAAAAACATTAGCTGATTTTCAAAAAGCAAAAGGGTATTTAAAAACATTAGGGATATCTCATAACAATGCTTCTGCAGAAGATACAAAAAATACTTTAATTGAATTTAGTGAAAAGGCTCTTGAAGGAAATGTAGAGGTAGATTACGTTATATCATTTAACAAATGGTGGCATAGTGATGAAATGAAAAGAGCAAGAATAAACATGAATTTAGTTGATGATTTTTATCAAGCTTATACGGTAGAAGGATCTGATATTGCTATTAGTGTACTTTCTGATGTAGTAGATCAAGTTAATCTTGCTAAAGATCCTAAAGGGAATTATTCTAGTGGTGTATTTTTTGGTAACAGTAGAAGGTCCGTACAAAAAGCATTTGGGATTATTAAAGATGCATTATATGGCACAGCTATGAATGTAAATCCGAATCACCAAGAATTAATTAAAGGATTAGAGTTATTAGACGAAAATGGTGCATTTGAAAGTTTAAAGGGAAATCCAAATAAAGGAGAAGAACCTTTATTAATATTTGATTTTAAAGATTTTGATTCTAATGAATTTACTCCTAGAGCTAAAAATATTCCTATACAATTAAATAAAGGACAATCTTTAGTAGGGATGGATCCTTCAGATTTAGGAATACTTCAAGAGAAATTTAATCAAATTCCTGATGAGATAACTATTAACAATAAATCTTATAGCCCAAGAATAGAATTAGTTAAATATCATATTTCTGTATTTGGCTTTGATCCACTTACAGGGGTACAAGGAGGCTTTTCAGAATTATTTGATAATAAGACTAGAAGTATAGTAGATAAAAGATTAATTAATCTTATGACATATTTGGATATTCATCTATCAAGCGAAAGAATATCTAATGATCCTACTAGTGATCAATATAGAGCACAAGAAATTAAAAATTTATTATATAAAAGGTTGTTTGAGAAAATGCCTGATATCGTTCCTCAGTCAGAACAAGACAAAAATAATTTAACTAGAATTGATTTAAATGGGATTGAAAGTGTTATTGTAACAGATAGTTGGAGTAAAGAAGGATCTCGTTATAACATGGAGCAGATCCCTCTTGTTTTGTTTAAAGATAAAAAGGGATTAAAAATAGCTAAGGTTACAAATAGCGGTCAAGTAGATTGGGATAATGCTGAATTAAAATCTAAATATGTTGGACCGACTAATGGAAGCTTATTAAATATATTTGAAGAAGATTCTACTGCAAAAAAATTAGATAATATTCAATATGATAAGAAAGAATATTTTGTAAGACAAAAAAGAAAAGGGACTGCTGCTAATTCAGGAGAAAAACGATCATTATTAAATTTTCAAAAAGAAGCTGAAGGTGAATTAGCCTCAAGTAATCCTGAATTGGATGCATATATTACTGATGAATTAGCTAAAAATTTTCCAGATGTTAAGGTATTTACTAATACTGAAGAATATCAAAAATTTTTAAAAGCTATGGATAGATTTATCCCTAACATAGATGAATTCAGTCCAGAATTTTTAGGTGCTGCATTATATGATACAGTTTATATTAATCCAGATAAAGCAGTACAGCGTACTAGCTTACACGAACATGCTCATATCTATTGGGCGATACTTCCTGATGGTTATATTAAAAATAATCTCAAAAAAATGTTTGGAGGAGAGGAAAATGCTGTAGATGCTATTGCAAAAGCTGGAGTGAATATTCTTAAAATGCGTAAAGAAGGAAAATCTCCAACTAAATTTATATTACTTCTTAAAAAGTTTTGGGCTGCAATAAAAACTATGCTTCGTATTGATGCTAAAAGCGAATTTGCTGAAATAGCAGCTCATGGCATGTTAGATGGTCAAAAGAAAAGAGCTATAATATTAGGTGATGAAATAAAATTATCAGGAGATGTAGCTGAAAATGTTAGAATAACTGAAAAATGGATGTTTGAAAACATCCTTCCATCATTAATAGATGTTCCGAATGAACCTAATAGATTTAAGATAAAAACTAAAAATGGGGATCAAATAGCAATTCTTGAAGGGATAACCAATATTTTAAAAAAATGGCGAAGTGGAAATGAAGAAGATATTTTAGATATCGCGAAAGATGAAGATAGGATTTTTGTTAAACAGACTGAAATAGGTACTGCAATTCACCATATTCTAACATATATCGCTAAAGGTGAAATGGAAATTGTAAATGGAGAAACTAAGCGTAGTGAATATTTAGATGCAGAAAAGAAACCAGTACAATCTATAGAAGATTTATATGAATCTGTAGCTGTATTGATAGAAGAAAAAGATGGAGTAGATATTAGAAAAGTTATGTCAGTTGAAACATTTGTTAAACTGCATAAAATAATTGATGCTTCTGTAACTGAATTATTTGAAGGAAAGCCAAAAGAAAATTTTAAGATATTCTCAGAAGTAAAAATTGCAAGTATAAAAAGTGGATTAGCTGCTAAGATTGATTTGGTGATTATGGATAAAGAAACAGGTCATATTACTTTTGCAGATCTTAAAACAACAAGTTCTACTACCAACTCTTTTATCAATAATAAAGATAAAAGCGGATATTCAAAATATGATTATGCTGCTGGACAACTTCGTTTACAAGAGAAAATGGTTCGTGAAACTGATCCTGATCAAAAAACACAATTAAATTCATCAACAGATAATGGAAAACCATCTATGGATGTTAATAGACTGGTAGTACTTCCATTACCAATGACGGTAGATTTAAACAGTAAAGGAGAAGTTAAAAAAATAACTATTACCGATGATAATCTAAAAATTAAAGCTCTTGATGTATCTACTGGCAAAAACGGTGTTAAGAATAAAGGCAATCAAATTGCTCAAAATGCTTGGGATGTAGGAGTATCTAAAGCACAACAAAGAACATTTACTAATCCTGAAACAAATAGATTTCTAACTCTTCAAGAATTTCTTAAAGAAATGGGGCAGGATCAAAATTTTATTGCTCAAAGTAAAAATTTAGCTAATATCGAAGAAGAGATGTTAACAGCAAATGATGTTAAAAAATTAAATTTAAAAATAAAAGCTGAAAAGATAAGAACACTTTTAAATAATTGGAGGACAGAACATAATCGGTATCTCGTAGATTATAAAGAATTAATGAAACGTTATTTTAATGAAAAATCATTAAAGAACTTACAAGATAATTTACTTAATGTAGAAGCTCATGGTGGAGGAGAAGGTGGTAAAGCAAATGTAGATTATGAATTTCAACAAATATTAAATTTTATTGCCACTAAGCAAGCTATGGCAGCAAGTCAAGGAATTAATTTAATATGGCAGATATATTCTGCTGAACAAGCTGAAATTGTTAAAAGAAGCGGTAATAAACTTTGGGGGAAAGATATTAATCAAGCAGATGTATGGTTTAGAGTACCCTCTAATGCACCAGCAGAATTCCATTTAATGAGAGAGGCCATGAGAGCTAAATTAGCTGCAAATGGTATGATCAATCACGAATATGCAAATTATGAGAAAAAGAGACAAAAATTAATTGCTGCATTAATTAAAGAAAATAAAAACATTGATGCAGGGCCAAAAGCACGATTTCTTCAATCATTGACACCATTTAATAAAGATCGTGGAATTGATTTTAGTGTATTGTTTACAAATATGCTTGAACCAACTGAAACAGATGGGATAGAACATGAGAGATTAAAAGATTATGCTGACATGAGCAATAATCTTACTCCTAATGAAAGAGCTTGGATTGAATTTGCTTGGGATAAACTTGAAGAAGCTGCTGTATGGGATAACCCTATAATTGCTGAACGAGCTAAAGTAGACGAAAATGTAGTTGATACTGAAGCACAAAATCGCAAAAAAAACTTTCATACTAGAAAAGAAACAGGAGATTACACTAAACAGGCCATGACCTTAAAAGAGGCATTAAAATTAGCTACAGAAAGCAAATTTGTTAATGTAGCAAAGGCATTATTAATTTCTCATAGAGCTAATCTTGCACAATTTTATTATAAAGATCCTAATAATCCTAATGGCATATGGCTATATAGTGATTACGAAGATGCAGTAGAATTATATGATGCATATTTACAAAATGGAGGATATCAAGAGAAGCAAGTTGATCAGGCAATAAAAGATTTTAAAAGAATTTCTGACAAAGCAAATAGATTAGCTGAAGCAGGACAAATTGAAGAAAAAAGCATGCCGGTTAATTATAAAGGAGTTGAAAAACCAAATAAAACATCTGGAAATTATGGAAAAGCAGATCCTGGTTATACGATAGTTGGAGGACAACTTGTTAAAAGCAAACAACAGATAGCTCCAAGATTTAGGCTTACTGAACAAACAGGATTAGAAACTAGATTTGATAAACCAAGAAAGCCGGGAATGCTTTATAGTAAAGATTTAGATGCTGCCTTTTCAACTGAGATTAAAGAAAGAATACATATTAAGCATATGTCCCCAATTCTTCCTAAATGGATATCTGCATTTATTGTATATGGCATTCTTGAAAAGAGAGGAGAAACTATAGGAAATGCTAATGAATGGCTAATGCATCATTTCGAAAAAGATATATTAGTAAAACAAACTGAAAAACGTGTTGATCCAACAGTACGTAAAATAGCTAATTGGTTACGTTATCTTACTTTTATAAAGGTAATGGCATTAAATGTTCCTTTATCAGTTGTTAATTTCCTTCAGGGAGCTTCTGCGGTAATGATATATCAAGGGTTTAATAATATAGGCAAAAGATTTATGACAAATCCAGAAGTAAATAATGGATATATGGTTGGATTAAAAAGGTTTATGAAAGATCCTAAAAAATTTGTAGGTGTAATTAAAGGATTAAGAATTTCTAATTATAGTCCTGAAAACTTAGATGTAGCAGTACCTATAAAAAGTAACCTTGAAAATCTTCAAAATATGGCACTTATAATGATTGAATATGGAGAACTTTTTAATCAAGGAATTTCTTTTGTAGCATATTTAACTGATGAACAGTATGCAAATCTTAATGAATTAGGAGAAGTAAAGGGATTAGATAGTGAAGGGAATGTAACGCCGGGAAGTCCTCTTGCAAGAAAACAAGCATTAGAAGAAGATGGCCAAATGGGGAGTGATGAATATGAGCAGAACTTCCTGACACCGGATGATGTAGCTAAATATAAAAGTTGGAAAGATGCTGTATTAGGCTATTACGATAAAAATAATAAAGGGGCATATTCTAGATATTTGTTTGCTCAAATGGGAATGATGTTTAAAGGATGGTTGCCTGCAGTATGGAAACTTCATGTAGGTGAACATCAAAGGGATGTATATGATAAAGATATGAAGGGAATCCTTCGTAGTACACATGAAGAAATGTTACGTTTAATCAACTTTATGTGGCGTTTTAGCGATAAAAAGGTATTTCATCAATTGCCTAAAAGAGAGCAAATTGATATTGAGAATCACTGGAAGTTATTCAAAGAAATGGTACTTATAGGCTTAATATGGGCTGTAGCTAACTTTGATGATGATGATGATGATGATATGTTAACAAGGACATCTTATTACTTATTACAACAAGTGGCATTCTTCTATGATTTAGATAGTTGGGAGCAAACTATTGGAGGGACAGTAGCCCCACCAGTATCTTATGCTTTCCAAACAGCTAATGCGTTAAAAGATTTACTAACTTTGGAGCAGTACAAGCGAAGTGGCAGAGGTTATAAGCGAGGCCAATATAAATTCCTGCGGACGATTCCAAAGCAGATCCCTATTGTAAATAGAATTATCGATACAGGTGGAATTAAAGCAATAATGGAAAATAATAATCTTAAATAATATGGCCTTTAACGCACGACATAAATTAGTTCATGGATCTTTACGATCCGAACTCAAAATATACGATATAACTGGTAATAAAACTATTGATAATCCTGATGGATGGGGAAATGGAACTACAAACCCTTTACCTACTGAGGTAACTGCAGCACAAATATCTTTTTATTTTTCTGATGGATCAGTAAGTTTAAATAATAATATTTATAATCCTTCTACGCCTTTTCCTAATGCTTTAGATGTACCAGCATTTTTAATGAGTACAGCGATGATATTACCGCAGACTAATTATCCTGATGGATTAGTTAGATCACAATATCGTGTTGATGGAGAGTGGATTGATCCCACTACAGGAGATCTAATTCCTGATGCTTTTTTTAGTTTGGATGAGGCTACACATTTTTTTTATAAAAATGTAGAATGTTGCGTAGAGCAAGCATTTGCTAATGTAGATGTAACTGCAGACCCATGTAAAGATCGAAATTGGAAGATTTTCTTATTTGCACAAGCTAAATTAGATGGATTAATTGATCTTATAAGTTGTAAAAAATGGAATAAAGCAACAGTAGTTCTTACGGAGTTACAAGAATTTTGTTCTTCGAATGATTTAAAATGCGGATGTTAAATGGCTACATATTGTAATTATATAGCGACTTTTAAATATTCTTTAAGTCCTGTAGATCTGTCACATACTGTTATCAGTGTGAAGATTGATGGGGTAAATTACCCTGCAATTCTTGGTGTAGATATTATAGAACCCGGAACAGGAACTGTCCTTGGAGCTAAGAAATACTATGTGTCAGCTGGATTTATAATTTACAATACAATTACATACAATGTAGGAGATATTTTCCAGACAGATAATGGTTTAACCGCAATCAGTGGTACTGGTACTTATAATGAAGTTACAGGATATAAAATTTTTCCACAGAATGACTCTTTTGAAGCATGGCTAAATGGATTAGGTTTTGGAGTATTTTACTTTGACTATCAACCTAACTGTATAATTATAAGCAATTACCAGAGTATTGCTGCTATCACTCAATTTGATACTCTAGCACAGTCTATTAAGACTTTTGTTACAGTTGGCAAGCAGTCTAATACAGACGATTATAGAATGCTTACCCTAGATACTGATGCTTTTCAATTTGGAGCAAGTCCAAGTCCATTTGTAAATATCATATGGATTGCAGAGGAAGATACTGATACATTAGATGGATTTATAATTGAAAATGGTGCAGTAAATCAACATGATTTGTTCAAAATTGGATTTATAGACCTGTCACTTATGGCAGCTCCTCTTACAACTCCTAGATTAGCATTTTGGGACCCTACAGGAAGAGGTTTATTTGTTGCAGATCAAACTAATGGAGAATTTGCATTCATAGTTACAGCTGCATTCGATACATTAATTACGATAGCTAACACAGATAGCACTACATCAGGGAATCCTCCTGACGTGGCTGAGACTTTAACAGGAGATACTTCAGGAGCACAACTAGTAGTCACTGGATCTACTTTACTTACTACTACTGGATATTGGAATGCTATTCCACCTTCTCAAACAAAATTTATTGATGGAGAAACTGTTACTGGTTCTGCTTCGGGGCCTTCGTTTATACAAATGACAGCACCGCAACCTTTGGTAGATCTTACTACTCAAGCAAGTGCAGCAAATACACCATTGACTGCTGCTATAGTAACAGCTATTACGAATGATGGCCCTGATACTTATCATAAAGTAATTCAAATTGACAGGGGACCAACGATACCTACTCAAGCATTTAGTTTTTGGCTTTCTCCCAATAAAATTACTATTATCAATTCTGTTAATCCTGGCGTTTTTACTAATAATTGGTGGTTGTCAGCAGGAATTACTGGTGGTCAACGTAAACAAATAAGTGCATTAAGTGGAGGAGCTAAATTTCTTTGGGATATCGTACAATTAGATAGTTCAGGAGATAAATTTGCTGTAACAACAGGTGAGAGTTTACTTATAATATCAAATTATAATTATTTACCATATCCTATAGGCTGGGATTTAATATCAGAAACTACTCCCGGAGGAGTTATTGATTTAAGAAGTATTGCTGTAGTTCAGATATTTATTATTGTAGGCGACTATGCTAATGATCGCATTATGAAATTTGATCTGAATGGCGTATTAATTGATCCTAATTGGATATTGATAGAAAAGCCAACAAAGATAATAGTAAGAACAATAGATAATTTTTTTATAGTTACTTATGAAGGTACTGCAGGATCTAAGACTAATGTATATTCTTATGATGGAATATTATATAAACGATTTAGTTCATTTGAAGCATTAGATACTTTTGGATATTTCCTTAATGTTGGTCTTGCAACAATAGGTACTGCAGCAGCAAGTACAAATAATGCGATTGCTTCTATCATGCCTTCTAATATAGAAGACGTTCCTGTAGTACAACAAAATTGTTATACTAGCAATCCTATAGATGAACAGTATTGTGATTATTTTGCTACTATGGATGCTGCAACAGGATCTGATCTACTTTTCGGGGTAATTATAGAAGGAATTCTTTATACTCCACCTCAGCAATATCAATTAAATGAAGAATTAAATATAGAAACTTGGTTAAACACTATTGATGCAATTGATAATAATGCTAATATCCAATATACAACTTCAGGAAATCCTACGCTTGTACAGCTCGATACTAATACTAATTGGGGATACTTCATTTATCTTGATTTATTAAATAATCAAAATCAAGTATATATTCCTTTTGTAGTACAAAATTGCTATATACGAGTATTAGGATGTACAGATCCATTTGCTTCTAATTATAATGCATTAGCAAACTATGAAGATGGATCTTGTAAATATTCTACTCCGGGAAATACAGGTTGTACAGATTCTGCAGCAATAAACTATGATCCAACAGCATCAATTAATGATGGTACTTGTTTATATGAACCATTAACTGATGCATTTAAAATTGCTTGTTGTTATGGAGATATGGTTTATAACATATCAAAGAAAAGCTTATCTGGCGGAAAACTAGATTGTTGTGAAGTAGAAAAACTTAATTGGTTACAATTCGCGTCTAAATTTATGGCTCGATATATTAATCCTGGAACTATCTATCGACAGGAATACGTTTATAATACCATTACTGCAAAATGGGAGATTCAAGACGTAACAATGGTAGAGGCGGATCTATGTAGTACATGGTTGGTAAAAGAGAAGATTAGAACTGATGCTCTTGAAATTTGCCATAAGTGCTGTGAAGATGATCCATTAAATGATATTTTAACTTAAATTATATAATCATGACTATTAATGACTTTTTAATAAACTTAACAGTGTTTGCGACTTTAACTGTAGGCGTTTATGCTTTAATCAAAGATCTCTTACTACAGAAGCTTAATATTTCTTTAGAGGGATCTATATTTGGTTTAATCTCTTTTGCTCAACTAGGATCTTGGATAACTGCTATAGTTATAGCAATGGTATTTAATTGGATGGGTTGGCTTGGTGCAGGAGGATGGGCATTAGCTAAAGTATTATTATACGGAATCTTTGCTGGAGGGGTATCT
>Ga0307380_10011491_pt1 | contig 11089 bp, 10 predicted proteins | sample UN3MG_FD_202239 | JGI IMG/M metagenome (GOLD analysis project Ga0307380, IMG submission 202239) | Soil microbial communities from Risofladan, Vaasa, Finland - UN-3 | ecosystem: Environmental > Terrestrial > Soil > Coastal area > Acid sulfate soil | place: Finland: Risofladan, Vaasa | collected... | reverse complement strand
CTCCAGGCTGAAGCGGAACTCCAAGGCTTGCAGAACGTCCCCCCCCGCCATCAGGACCGCAAGCCCCACGACCACGACAAGGACCAGGCTGATCGCCAGCACATACCACCGCTGGCGCGAGGTGAAGAGGATCGCCACGACCATCCCGGCCAGCCCGAGCAGACCCGAACGCGTCTTGGCGACCAGCACAGACAGGGCTCCCATGACCACCATCGTCCAGGCCAGCAGGCGGATTCCCCGCCCGGAGCCGCGTCCCTGAAGCAGCAGCCCCGCCGCAATGGGCACGACTATGCAGACGAAGCCGGCGACCTCCGCCGGTCCGTTGAACGGCCCGAAGGCCCGCTTCCCCGCGGTCCCCTCCAAGTACGCCAGCCCGCGCTGACGGACCTCCCAAGCGCTCGTCAATGCGGGGAAGTACAGGCTGAGCACGACGATCATACCGGCCAGGGAGGCCGCCAGGCCAAACGCGATGATGTGCTTGCGAACGTCCTCGTCCGTCCGGATGGCCGAAACCATCGTCCATGCAAAGGCCAGGAGCACTATGTTCTTCAGCAGGTCCTTGAGAACTCTCGAGATCAGATATGGGTGCGCGAACAGGCTGCCCAGGTCCGTCACCAACTGCATCAGCAAGACGAGCACAGCGATGACGACCACGAAACGGGAGCTTGGCGAGACCGCCCCAAGGCCCTGAACCATCGCGAACCTGGCGGCGACGAACAGGATGAATATGTCATCCAAGCCGGCGTTCAGGGGCAGGAAGCCGAACAGGTAGTTCTGAGGATACAGGAACAGGACCGGCCAGACCAGCAGCACGCTCAGCCGTGGGAACAGGAACGCCACGACAAAGGCAAGCGTCATCACCGCGATGATGATCGGAACCATCGTACCGGACTCCCTGATCCGCTTTGGCCCTGAGCCGGGTCAGCGCCGCGCCGCGTCCTGTCCCGCCTGACGGCCATCCCCCACCTGCCCGCGCCGACGACGCACGACACCCTTCAGTTCTCTGGTTATCTCGGCAACCTGGCGGCCGACGTTGAACAGCGACTGGGCCCTTCTGCGCCCCGCCTCGCCCATCTTCGCACGCAACGGCCCCGATTCTACCATCCTGAGCATCGCCCCGGCAAGCTCAAGGGGCACCGGCTCGCACAGCAGGCCCGTCACGCCTTCCTCGATGACCTCGGGGATGCCCCCTCGGGTCGAGCCGATGCACGCCCGGCCCAGGGACATCGCCTCGGCTAGGACCATCCCGAAGCTCTCGTGATGGTACCGGGAAGGCAGGATGCACATGTCCTCGCCTCGGCGGTTCCGGCCCGATAGGCCCAGTCCGACGCCTGGACCTGCCAGGGGTCCGAGAACGAGGGGGCGAAATAGCAGATGACCACAATCACATAGGCCAGGCAGGCGGCCAAGGCAAAGGCCGTTATGTGTCGGCGGATGTCCCGTTCGTCGCGGATGCCCAGCGCCAGGGCCAAGGTCAGGACTGCCAGCACGCCGCCTTTGAGGATCGTCTTGATGGTGATCGGGAGCAGCCACGAGATGTACATCGCACCGGTCATCGACGACAGGCTTTCCATCACCATGGCGGCCAGGGCGAGGGCAAAGGCCGCTGCGGCCCACCGGGCCCGGACGCCGGGCACCTGATAGAAGAGCATTCGCGCTGCCAGGATGATCACGGCTAGATCGTCAAGACCGGCATTATAGGGCAGCAGCCCGAGGAACAGGGCCTGGGGGTAGCAGAACAGGATGAACCACATCGCGGCCAGCGCGGTCCTAGGCGCGAGGAAAACCACTACCACCCAGAAGGAAAGGAGAACCAGCGATATCGTTAGCAGCGTCACTGTTTGACTTCGTGTCCACTACGCCCTGTCCGCCAAGGGGCATCCAGGCCCCGGACAAGGCACACCGACGTCCCGCGGCGTTCCTCGGCAGGCCGCCAGGACGGGAGCTGCCTGTTCCGGCTCCCAGTTCACCGCAGGCACGCCCAAGCCGACAAACATGATACGCCCCGCCAAGGCCAAGGTTCCCGGTGGCCTCCGCATGCGGCCGGTGCCGGCCGAGAGGCATGCCTGCATCCCTGCCGCCGGACCAGAAAAGCGACGGACCGAACCACGTTTCGTATGTCGGCAACCCGCAGGCAAAGGTTAAGCGTTTCCTTCGCCCTGCGCCGACCGCTGGAACCCGCCGAGGGCGGAAGCTTTACGGATTCTAGCCTCTGTCGCCTGCTTGAGGCCAACGATCCTGCCGTCCCGGCACAAAGGAGCCCCCGATGCCATCGAGGATAATACAACAGCGCTAGTTGACCGTTTTCGTGGCATGAGCGTGAGCGTTCTCCAAAGCGAGTCTACTCCCCGGTCCACGGCCGTCGGATGCCCTTCTCCGGCAGAGACACACAGACGAAGCCCTTGTGGTAGTTCAGGCCGAGCACCCATTTGCCCAGGTGCTTGAGCCGGGCCGAGGCGGAGGCCATCGCCTTCTTCGGCGCCGGGCGTTCCTCCCGAAGCGGCATGTAGGGGCGTAGGCCCGCCTTCCGCAGGAACCGCTGGATACGGCCGGCCGTGAAGGCCCACGGCTCGGTCTCGTATCGCTTCGTCAGCGCGTTGACGCCGCGGTGCCAACACGAGCCGCGGAGGCTGTACAGGTAGATCCACACGTAGAACGCGCCGGTGGGCTTGAGCACGCGGAACGTCTCGCGCAGTACCCGTGGCGCGTCGGAGACGTGGTCCAGCGCGTTGCGAGTGATCACGACGTCGAAGTGATCGTCGGGATACGGCAGCCGCTCGCCGACCCCTTCGGCGTATTGCACGGCGGGATCCTGGAACTCCGAGAACTCCTCCTTGTACCGGGCGGCGAGCGGATCGATGGCGAACTTCTGCCCGCCTTTCCAGAAGTCGATCACGCTGCACGGGCCCGCGCCGATCTCCAGCACTCGCGCATCGGGGGCCACCGGCTGGCGCGTGGCCCGCGCCACCAGGCCCTGGATGAACAACGCCTCGGTCGTTAGCCAGGCGGCCCGTTCGTCCCGGGTCTGGAGCATCCGCTCGTACTGGCCTTGCCAGAAGGCCAGTTCCTTGGCGTACTTGTTCTCACTCGGCGCCTCGGTCATGGCGTCTCCTGCAAGTGCGGCGCCGGCACGGCGCCCGTACAACCGGAGACCTTATGCGGCAGTTATGTCTCCCGCCGGGCCGCGCCGATAACGAACCGGACCACTTCTCGTATTTCGTCGCTTTGGCGGCCGAGGTTAAACACCTCTTCCACCCTTCGCCTGCCGGCGGCGCCCATTGAGGCCCGCAGGACTTCTGATTCTACCATCTTCCGCATGGCCGAGGCTAGCGATTCCGTATCGGGTTCGCAAAGCAGTCCGGTTACGCCCACCTCGATCACCTCCGGTATTCCGCCGCGTCTGGAGCCAATGCACGGCTTGCCGAGGGCCATCGCCTCGGCTAGGACCATCCCGAAGCTCTCGTGATGGTACCGGGAAGGCAGGATGCACACGTCGGCCGCCTCCATCAAGCGAGGAACGTCCTCCCGCCAGCCCAGGAAATGGACCCGCTCCGCCAGGCCCTGCTCGTCCACAAGTCTTTTCAGATCATCGAGATACTGCCGGTCGCCGCCCTGGCCCACGTCGCCGCAGAACCAGAGCTGCGCCCCGGCCCCGGCCGGCAGCTTGCTCAAGGCCCGGATGGCGATGTCCTGCCCCTTGTGCGGGGCGATGGCGGCCACGTGGACGAACACGACCTCGCCGGCCCGGCGTTGCGGCATGTCGGGGCCCGGCTGGGCCGCCTGCTGCTGCAACCCTTCGACATCCACGGCGTTGTAGACGACCGCGATCTGGTCAGGGCCCAGCCCGGCCTCGGCCAGGAACCTCGCCGTGATCTTCGAGACGGCCAGGACGCGGTCGAACCGGCGTCTGAGCAGTCTTGCGAACGTTCGCCCGACCTCCGCCGCTGACCCAAACCCATGGCAGTGGTACACCAGGCCTGCCGACCGCGGGACCACCCGCCCGAACCACAGGGCGGACGGCTTCTGGTTGAAGTACACGATATCAGGCCGCGCTTCCCGCACCCACCTGCGAAGGCGGATCATCCTGGCGGCAAGCCAGGGCACGCGTTTGAGGACCCGCCACGCCCTGCCGGCTGTGCCTTTCCCGCCGATGTACTTCCGCTCCGGGGCCGGGCCCAGGGAGATCACCGGCAGGCCCGCCCTGCCCATCAGCTCGCGGTATTCCGCGTTCGCGTAGAGGTCGATCACCGTCACGTCCATCGACCGGGCCAGCCCGGGCAGGGCCGCAGCCATGACCTTCTGCACCCCGCCGACGGAGGTGACCAAGTCGAAGACGGCAACGTGGATCCTGCCCGCCATCTCACTCTCCCCGCCTCTCTATCGCCTGCTTGAGGACGCGCCCCCAACCCCAGGGCCGGAGAGCAAGCAAGCCCCGGGCGTCATCGAGGCTCGGCCGGGCCAGGTCCATGCGAAGCAGCTCCATCGCCCCGTTCATGGCTTGTCCTCTGTCGGCACGGGCCGGGGTCGGCGCAGGGCCTGTCGAATGTAGGCCCAATCCCCCCGCTGTGGCAGCAGGCATGCGCGTAGTTTCAGGCCAAAGAGCCGGCAGCAGACGACGAGGCCCGCCGTGGCAGTGAAGGCGTTGCCGCACAGCGCCCCCAACGCCGCGCCGCGAATGCCCAGGTGCGGAACGGCCAGAAAGGTGACGGAGGCCACCACTATGACGGTGCCAACCAGGATGAACGCCGTTACCATGGCCTTGCCGGCAGCGGCCAGAAGGTTGCTCGTTACACCGAATACGCAATGCAAGACAAGGGCTGGACCGAGTATAGGCAGGGCGATCGCTGCAGGCACGAATTCCTCGCCATAGAGCAAGCGGAGGATATGCCTTCCCAGGAATACGATCGACAGGCATCCCACCAGGCCGTAGCCCAGGTTCAGCCGTGTGGCCATCTCCGCCTGGCGAGCGCGAGCTTCCCCGGTCACGGAGGACCATTTGGCATAGAGCAGCGGACCGAAAGCCACAGGGACAAGGATCACGAGATTCGCCACGGCGACGGCTCGCGTATACAGTCCGATATTGACGAAGTGCTTATCCCGGAAGTAGCCCAGGAGTATGACCGTTATGCCCAAGGAGAACAAGGCCAGGATGTTCGCCGCTGCGAGCTTGGCTCCATAGGAGATGGTCCGCACGAGAAGCCGCCTGTCCAAAGGGATGGACATCCTCAAGTTGGGGCGCACATACCACAGGGTGAGCACGCTCGAAACCCAGTTCGACGCCGCCAGCACCACCAGGGCTGTCTGAGCGGTGAACGATGATGTGGCAGCCAATCCCAGCGCCCCGGGCACGAGTACTGCGTGGACAATCAGATCCACCGCGACCATCCGTCTCACAGCCATCTCTGCAACCAGGATGGGTCGCAGGATCGTCTTGAGAGCCATTGCCACCAGGCTAGAGGAGAAGATCACCACCGTGATCACGGAAACGTGCCCGAAGTACTTCGGAAACAGCAGCACGGCGAAGGCAAACGCGGCGGCAAGAGCCGGCCCCAGGAAGAGCGAAGTCTTGAACCCGTTGGTGGTAACGACTTCCACCGGCACTTTCTCCCTGTTGATGAAGTACACGTTGGCGCTGCCCAGTCCCATGAGGCTGAAGGCTGCGGCCATGCCGGCGGTCGTCTGAAACAATGCGTACTGGCCCATGCCGCCGGCACCAAGCGCGCGTGAGAATATGATGCTTCCCAGCATGGCAAGGGCGATCCCGGCAACCTGTCCACCGAACAGGAAGATGCTTTTCCGAACCATGCTCATGTGGTGCCCATCCCTTGAGTATCCGCGCCGCTTAGGGCACGTGGCTCCGGCCACATCCCGGCCAGGAGAACATGCTGTCCGACTCGGCATCGATCGCCTGCCGAACACCCGCACCACCCGTCATGGTGGTGTGCCCTTCGCCCGCATTCCCGGGGACGCTGGCGACAGCAATGATCCCATCGCCCCAGAAACTGCTAGTCCGGAACAGGAGCGATGCAATCAACCGAGAGGGAAACCTGCGAAGGGAGACGTAGGCCCTTCGAAGAGCACCTGATGCCGGGGATCGGCCATCACGATGCACCCGACGGCCATCCGGCCCGGCGGGAGATTCAGAATGTGGAACTCGCAGACGTTGGGGGGCGACATCGCCGTACTGGTAGGAGTAGCAGTACATGCGATCGACCTGGAGACCGTTCTGCGTGAGGAGGTTTGTCAGTGTTCGATAGGAGAAGTAATACAGGTGCTCTGGATGAACGTATTCTTTGCCGCGCAGAAGCCATGCAAGGGTCGACATGCGGAAGGCGCAAGGCACACTGACGACCAGCCTGGTCCCACCCGGATCCATCAACCGCTTGACCGACACGAGGAACTGGCCGGGGTTCTGTAGGTGCTCTATGACCTCGCAGGCCACGATCACACCGAAGTGCCGTGCGTGCAGTTCTTGAAGGTCACCGAGGCGGCACGCGTCTCCCACGAACAGGTTTGCGAAGCCCACGGACCGGAGGAAGGAGATTCCTTCTGGATCGATGTCCACGCCCCACAGGTCCATTGCCACGCTCGCCAATTGCTGGTGCAGGAGTTCACCACGGCGAAACCTCTCGTGCAGATGCCCAGCATCCACGCAGCCCACGTGAAGGACGCGATGGCTCCGGCAAAGGTCCACCACAACGTCGCGGCGCCCTTCGAGGACGGGGACGATGGGAAGGTCCGTCAAGTGGGGATTCATGCTCCGATACTCCGTAGATAGACTCGGTGAATGGCGGCGCCAACCGAGGCGTGGGAATAACGATGGGCATCCTTGGCTATGCGGGTCCGGTCATAGCGGCGAAGGGATCCCACCAGTTCGGCCAGCCCACGTTGTAGCCCCTGTGTATCCCCGGGAGCGACCAACAGGCCATTTTCTGAGGAAACCAATTCAGGGATCCCCCCCACGCGTGTGGAAAGCACTGGAAGACCGCTCGCCAAGGCCTCGATCGCCACGCACGGCAGATTCTCCCATAGACTGGGGAGCACAAACAAATCGGAGTTCCTCATCTGCTCAGCCACAAAAGACTTCGGCTGATACCCGTGGAAGACGACTCTGTCTCGCAGGCCTAGCCTGGCGGCCAGCGACTCGTACTCGCCCTGGGCATCCCCTCCCCCAATGATATCCAGCCGCCAAGGAGGGAAGTCCCCGGTCAGCCCTCCCAGCGCCTGCAGGAGGTGGGGGACACCCTTGATGTGGTCGGGGCTAAGCAGGCCCACAAAGAGAAGGCGTATCGGCTCGGGGCTCCGGGTGAGGCTGGAGGGAGGGTGAAACAGGCTGAGGTCGACTGCGTTGGGGATAACCTCGAAGGGTGTCCGAATGCCAAGGTCCCGAATCGCGCGTCCCAGGATCTTGGAGACTGGGAGCACATACCTGGCGTTTCGGAATGCCACGTTCGCTCGGGCGAGTGTCACGCCCCGAACCAGACCACGAGGGAATCCGCTCCAGTGCTCTGTGACTACGTAGGGCAGCCCATACAGCCATTTCAGCAGTGCCGCGATGAAGCCAGCTCCGAAAACATGGGCATGGATGATGTCGGGATGAAACCCGTCTCTTCGCACCCTTCGGAAGGCATCCAACGACGCGCCGATCTCGATAAGAGAACCAGTCTTCGGGACTATGGGCCTGCCGATGTTGACGCGGTAAGTGCGTATTCCCGCCGACAGAGCATCGTCCTCCTCGCGCGACACACGCCAGAGCCCGTGGGGATTGTGATCCGAGCCGCCGGACGCCACCACGACCACGTTGTCGTAGAGGCTGACGGCCTTGGCATGTTCGCGAACGAACACGCCGCCAACGGGATGTGCGAGCGTCGGATACCATCCGGCGAGGAACAAGACGTTCAATCGCTTTTCACTGTCGTTCGGTCGGGAAAGCATCGACTACGCCCTTCCTGTGGCGCCTGTGGACGCGGTGCCAAGACTCTTTCCACCTCGCCCACTTCCATTTCCATGCGCTCGGCCCAGGTCTTGAGTTCCCGGCCGCGCCGGAGGGCGCCCTCGGCCAGGCGGGCCCGCTCGGCCGGGTCGGCCAGGACGCCCACCAGCGCGTCGGCGATGGCCGGCTCGTCGTCGTGGCGGGCCACCACGCGCCCGTTGACGCCGTCGGTCAGCAGGTGCGTCGTGCCCCCCGCGGCCGTGGTGACAATGCACTTGCCGCAAACGCACGACTCGATCAGCGAATTCGACAGATTCGACAGGTCGTAGAACGACACGTACACGTCGCAGGCGTTGAGATAGTCCATGACCTGGCTGTGCGGCATGGGCCCCAGGAACATCACGTACCGGCCCAGTTGCAGCTCGTCGGCCAGACGGCGGCAGGGGCCGCGCTCCGGGCCGTCGCCGGCCAGCACCAGCCGGAAGCGGTCGAACCGCTTCCGCGCCAGGTCCATCACTCGCAGCATGCGGTCGATGCGTTTCCAATGGAACAGCCGGCCGGCGTAGAACACGAACACCTCCTTATCGGCCAGGCCCAACTGCCCGCGGATGCCGGCGACGTCCACGTCGGGGCGGCAGACGTCCTCCTTGACCACCCCGTTCATGTAGAAGCGGACCTTCTGCCCGGGCACGCCGAGGACGTCGAGCACCTGGTCGCCTTGTGTGCCGTCGTTGGCCATGATGATGAGATCCGCGTCGACCTTCAGGGCGCCGGCCCAGGTCGGGAAGCGGTCGAGCAGCTCGGGCCGGTCGAGATACCGGCACAACTCGGTGCCCTGGAAGCGGGTGACCAGCGGCACGCCCAGCCGCTTGGCGGCAAACTCGCCGGTGTGGGCCCCGAGGATCTCGTACCCGTAGACGAGGTCCACTCCCCCCAGCCGCCGGGCCAGCCTGACGACGCGGCGGCCCATCACCCGGCGGAAGATCGGGGCGAACCGCGTGACTCCCCGGGGCTCCCGGTCCGGCGGGGCCCCGTCGGCCGGTGCGGGGCCCGGGCCGGCGGGCCGGGGGCGCAGCAGCCTGCGAACGCCCCCTCGAACGCACCGGTACCACTCGTAAGTCCGGATCGGCATGCGGTGGATCACGACGTTCTCGTGGATCGGGGGCATCTCGGCCAGGCACGTCGAAGTGGTGACCATGTGCACCTGGTAGCCGGCCCTGGCATAGCCCAGCAGCGTGTTGTAGAGAGACTGGTTGCCCATCCCCGGTTTCTTCATGTCCGAGGTCAGCATCCAGACATCCAGGTTGGTCACCACGATCATCCTGCGCGGCAAGGGCATCTCCCGTCGGCGACAGGCTCTGCGTAGCTCGTGTGCGGTTGTACGTGCCAGTTCGGCAAGCGGTTCTCCAGGCTTGACCGACCCGCGGGCTTGACCCTACGGCCGCCCCGGCCGGGCCGGAATCGGGCCGGAACGGAAAGGCCCCAGCCTACTTGCGGGCAACGCAAGTGGCGAGGATCGGGGGGATCTCTCCCAGTTGCGTCAAGACCTTCTCGATACCGATCAGCATGTCCAGCACTGCACGGTCCTCGGGCGACCCGTCGCGGTAGTTGCGGAAGAAGCCGTAATCGAGGGCGAAATGCATGATCGACATGCCGCCGTACCGAACGGTAACGTCCCCGAAAACGGACTTGATGACGGGGATGATCTCGCTGGACCGGACGGTTTCCGACGCGTCGGCTCTCCTCAGGGCGGCGGGGGAGACATCGAAAACCTTCCCAAAACGGAACCGCCTCGGTTCGGTCCGCCCGTAGAGTCCGCTCAACCGCATGGCGGCCCCATACAACCAGCGGACCGGCCCCGGCCACCTCGGATTCACAGGATGTTCCACGAAGTCGATGGTGCTCGGCCTGAAGGTCAACAGGCGCCAGGCCTCGTAGACAGCTCTCCTCCAGCGGGGAAAGCGGATCCCCGGCGGGCAGAACGTCTGTTCCGTGGTTCGCCGCAGGCGACCCGGAATGAGGTGCATGGCGGCGTTGATGACTTCGCGATGGCGAAAGGACAAGTTGTTGTAGCTCGGCCCGATGTAGTCGTGATCGATGAGCACCCCGCCGGGCTTGAGCGCCTTGTGGACTTCCGCGAGCAGGTGCTCCAGTCGGCTGATGTGATGCAGCGCACCCAGCGCGAAGACCACGTCATACTTCTCGGGCTCCAGCTCAACGTGATCGAGGTCCATCACGGCGTAGTCGATGTGATCGTAACCCGCCTGCCGGGCATTCACGCGGGCCTTCTCTATGGCCCCCGCGCTAATGTCCATTCCGGTGCAGTGTTTGAAGGCACCCAAAACGGCCAGGTTGCGCTCCCGAACGCCGGAGGTGCAGCACAGCGTCAGGCACTCGTCCACCGGAATGCGGTCGGCAAGGAAAGTCTGGACAAGCCACCGCTCGAGCCACTCGGGGCAGTCCGCCTCGGCATTCGGGTCACCGGAAAGGCACTGGAGCAGGTAATCCTGGGTGGGCCGGAAGCTGCCGATGCTGCGGTTCGCAACAGCCTGGGCATTGGCCCATTTCTGCGCAATCCTGTGCTTTTCCTTGTCGGTTATCATCGCCATGCTCGATCGCTATCTCCCGTCAGGGCCAGAGCCTGCGCAATCCGTCTGCGGTTGTACGTACCTTATCGGCAAGCGGTTCTCCGGGCTTGACCGACCCGCGGGGCCGCTCAGACGGTCCCGGCGAGCACGGAAACAATCTTCTCGGCGCTGTGCCCTTCGCCGTAGAGGTCGGCGGGCCGGTCGGAGGGCAACGCGGCGCCGGCGGCCTCGAAGCCCGCCACGGCCGCGAGGATCGCCTCCGGGTCGGCCCCGACGAGGCGGTTGCAGCCGGCCTCGACCAGCTCGACCCACTCGGTCTCGTCGCGCAGGGTCACGCAGGGCTTGTCGAACCAGTAGGCCTCCTTCTGTACGCCGCCGGAGTCGGTCAGGACCATCCGGGCGTTGCGCTCGAGCAGGATCATGTCCAGGTAGGGCACGGGGTCGATCACGCGGACCGTCCCGCCGATCCGCTCCAGCCCGGCCCCGAGCGTCTTGCGCGTCCGCGGGTGCAGCGGCAGGACGATCGGGCGGTCGATCCGCTCGAACGCCGCAAGGATGCCCGCCAGCC
>Ga0307380_10011489_pt1 | contig 11089 bp, 26 predicted proteins | sample UN3MG_FD_202239 | JGI IMG/M metagenome (GOLD analysis project Ga0307380, IMG submission 202239) | Soil microbial communities from Risofladan, Vaasa, Finland - UN-3 | ecosystem: Environmental > Terrestrial > Soil > Coastal area > Acid sulfate soil | place: Finland: Risofladan, Vaasa | collected... | reverse complement strand
CCGACAGCATCATGTCCATGAGCACTGAGTTCCGCACCACCACCACCGATGAGATGGCCTTCGTCCGCTTCTGCCGGAGCAACGAGTCGGGCACCGCCCGCACCTCGTTCGAGTTCGGCACGGTCACCAACTTCGAGCGGGTCTGTGCCGGCTGCGACGCCGGCGAGACCTTCTTCGGGGATCAGGGGCCGTTGGACTCGGACCCCGAGTTCACCCGCGCCGGGTTCGAAGCTGCCTTGGTCGACGACCGGGTCACCTTCGGCACCTTCCCCTTCACGGTCGAGGTCGGCTCGGGCGACGCCTTCCGGATGACCGAGGAATTGTGACGGGCCAGCCTGTCTAGGTTGACTTGACGCGAGCCGCGTCCACACGTGATAGTGTCTATATCAGCAAGACAAACAAGGAGCACGACGATGAACACCTACCGCACCGAGATTGCACTCCCCACCGGAACCCGCATCCGAGTCGGCGACCTGGAGAACGAGTTCTACGACGGCGGCAGCACCCTGCTGTTCATCGAGGACGAGCGTGGCCGGGCTCGGGCATGGTCCACCTGGGGCACCTCCCCGCTGGCCATCGGCGACGGCAAGACCTTCCGCCACGACCAGACCGGCCGGGACCTCGGGTTCTTCCGGGTCGTGGCCATCGTCCACACCGACGGCTCGGTCGAGGGCACGCTGCCCTCCGCCAACTCGGTCCCCTTCTGGGTGGCCAAGTGAGCAACGGCGACAACCCGGCGATCGCCGGCGACGAGCCCCGCCCATGCCCCGATTCTGGGTGCATCAACGGGCTGGTCGAGGAACCTGACGACGGCTACCACGAGGGCTACCGCTGGGAGCCGTGCGACACCTGCCACGGCATGGGCACCATCCCCGGTGACGTGAGCGACGGCCGCTAGGCCATCTCCTCGCCGGCCGCGCCGACCACCATGGCGGCAAGGCCGGCGACGAGCGCGCCCCGCTCCTCGTCGTCTTGGACGTCGTAGGCGCGCCCCCACGTCGAGCAGTGCCGGCTGCTCACCCAGGCGTCGATGCGCTCGGCCCACTCCGCCTCGGTCAGCGCCGGCGTGACGGGCGCGCCAGCGGGATCGTGCGCGCTCACGCGCCCTTGCGCTCCAGCGACTCGACAGCAGCGACGGCGATGGCCGCCACCTCGACGAGCACGCGGCGCGGGTCGATGCCCATCGCATCGTTCCACGGGCAGGCGAGCTCGTGGACCCGGCTGCCCAGGAGCCACGCCCACTCGGCGAGGCCGTGGCGGTCGTCGTGCTCGGCGCCGAACCCGTGCGACGCCTCCTGCCGGTCGCGCTCGGCGGCGATCTCGTGGAGGACGGCGACGGTCTCTGCTCGGGCGCTCATGCCGGCACAGCCTCACGCCGGCGGCGGAGCTTCTCGGCGCGCCACTCGTCGGGGTCGACCAGCGGCTCGAGGATCTCGACGGCGTTCGCCACGGGAGCCGGCGTCTCGGAGCCGGGTACGCCGAGCTCGTCGAGTGCCGACCGTGCTCGGGCCTGCGCCCAGCCGATCAGGTCCACGGCCTCGTCGTGCCACCGCTTCCATGCGGCGCGCTCGACGTCGACCTGCGCCAGGCGCTCGCGCACGGTCAGCGGGTCGAAGCCCATGCGCCACAGAAGGCGCGACCACCACGGCCGATGGTCGGGGTAGGCGTAGAAGCCGTCGGGGTCTTGTCGTCGAATCATCCGATCATCCTGTCCTGGGGGTCTGACATCGTGCGGAACCCGTCGCACCGGGCGCTTGCCTCGGCGGTCAAGACCCAGACCACCGCCGAGTTGCCGAGGTCCGTCGATCGACGCCGGCCGGAGTCCTTCACCCACCCGCCCTGGACAAGCTCGCCTCGGCGCGAGCCGGGCGACGGGCGCTTGAGCCCGAGCAGAACCTCCATCTCCTGGTCCGTGCGGCCACGCTCGCCGGCGGCGTGCAGGCACTCGAGGACACGGAGCCGCTGCGATCCCGAGCGCGGCATGTTCCGGTAGGCCGCGGCCCGCTCGGTCTCGGGGCCGTGCTCGTGCGACGCGCCCTCGCGATCGGCGCCGGCGTCGGAGAGCTCGGGCAGGGCCTCGAGCACCCGACCGACGAGGCGGTCCAGCTCGATCCACCCGGGCTTGTCGGCGCGCCCGGCGCGCTCGGCCCAGGCGTGGAGCCCAGCGGCGTGCTCGGCGAGGGCACGCGCTCGAGGTGCGAGGTCGCGCTGGGCGTTCACGTCGGGAACCTCGTCGAGTGCGGGAGGATCTGCTCGCGCCAGAACTGGGCCGGGTCGATGTCGGCATGGCTGGCCATGCGCTTGATTGTGCCGGCGAACAGCGTGCCGAGGGCGAGCGTCACCCGGAGCTGGTCTGCGTCGGGCTCGTCGATGCCGGCTGAGGCCATCATGTACGCAGCCTCGGTGTCGCTGGCGAGCAGCGCCGTGACCAGGGCCTTCGCACTGGCCAGGCCGTCGAGCGCTTCACCCATGGCCGACGGCGAGAAGGCCGGCGTCGGTGGTGGCACGTTGGCCGGCGTGTCCTCGTCGTCAGGCACCGGAGATCCACCGCCCGGCGCGGCCGGCGAGGACCGCGATCTCGGCGAGCGAGAACATCGACGGGTGGGCCTCGACGTCGGCGAGCGCCTTCGTCAGGTCGAGCCCGTCGCGCGCACGGAGCCGGATAGACACCCAGAGCTCGGGATCGCCCCAGCCCTCGCACCAGATCTGCTCGTGAGGATGGACGCAGTCGGGGCAGGTGCCGCAGCGGGTTGGTCGAGCCATGAGGTCATTCTCCCTTGGGGGTCGGACGCCCGGGCGCGACCCTCACGCCGGCCGGCAGCGGCGAGCCGTCGTCCTTGGGACAGCCCGGCCAGTGCCAGGTCCGGTGGCCGCAGGCCGAGCAGTGCTCACGCGTCGTCATAGACCTGCGCCACGCTGGCCCGGCCGAGGTGATCGCGCACCGCGCACGGCCGCTCGCCATCGCAGGCAGGTCGCTCGCCGCACGCAGGGAGTGGGCAGCCGGCCGGCGGAGCGGGGAGCTGCGCCGGCGTCGGCCGCTTCACGCGTTGATCCTCGAGCTGATGTAGCCCTGCGCGCCGGCCACGGCGAAGATCGCCACGACGTCCTGGGCGGTCAGGTTCCAGGCCTCCCAGGCCCGGGCCCAGTCGGCCGGCTCGAGGACGGGGGCCGTGCCGGTCCAGACCAGGTACACAGCGGCGGAGACCCAGAACCCGAGGCACCACATGCAGGTGACCAAGTCGCCGATCTTCCCGCGCAGCCACGAGCGGTCGGTCCCGTCGGGCCCGTCGTCCGCCGCGCCGAAGTAGGCGAAGCGGTCGACGCGCACCGACATGGCCGAGCCCGAGTCCGGCCCGAACCCGATGAGGGAGTCCCTCACCAGGAAGCGGGTGATCCGGTAGGCGGCGAGCGCGAGGACGACGAGCTCGAGGGCGTCGAGATCGAGGCCGCTCACGCTGCGGTCGCCTTGGCCTTCGCCAGACGGCGCGCCTCCTGGGCGACGGTGGCCGGCGCCTTCTCGAGCACCTGCGGGCGCGCGGCGGCCCACAGGAGGATGGTCTCCCGACGCCAGGCCTTGCCGCCGTTGATCGGATCGAAGTCCGGCTTGGGCAGCACGCCGCGGTACTGCCAGGCGTGCGGCGTCTGCTTCACGACGCCGAGCAGGTCAGCAAGCTCGGTCAGCCCGACGATGGGGCCCTTGGGCACTCCGGCCATGGTTCGGCCCTCTCTCTTGTGTAGTTGGGTTCTATCTGTAGCGGAACCTAACACACTAGTCGGACGCTCAGTGATGGCGGCGGTCGGGGCCGTGGTAGGTCGGGCTCGAGACGACGGTCGCTGGGCTCTCGAGCGCGTCGGAGATGCGCCGCAGGGCGTTCGCAGTGAGCCGGCATCGAGCGGCAGCAGCAGCGGGGTCGCTCTCGACGGCAGCAGCGGCGGCATCGAGGTCGTCGGCGTGCGCTCGGAGGAGGTCGTGCCAGTCCACTGCGGGGGTCTCCGATCGTCTCGTGGTGGGCGGCATCCCCCGCTCTGCCCACGGTACACGCGCCCCCTGTCACGTCGGCCTTGTACAAGGAGGCATGAGCACCTCCCACGAGATCACGTCCGAGACCTTCGAGAAGGCCGCGGCCGGCGGGTTCATCCTGTTGACCGAGCACTACGGCATGGCGGCCGGCGAGGCGGCCGAGGCGGCGGGCGCGCTCGCCGCGCTGACGCTCGCCCAGGTCGACCGGGACTCGGCGGTCGCCGCCGTGGCCGGGTCCCTCGGGATCGGGCAGGCCACGCGCTAGGGTCGCCGGCCGTGGCCCACCCGACCGACTTCCGAGAGCACGAAGCGGAGACCCCGCTCCTCGCCGGCTGACGCGCCGCGGGGAGCGACATGCCCCCGTGGAGTAGCGGTAGCTCGCCACCCTCTCAAGGTGGAAGCACGGGTTCGAATCCCGTCGGGGGTACTACCGGAACTCGGGGCAGGCGCAGCCAGCCGTCCCGCAGCACGGGCACAGGTGGATCGGCGTGCGCAGTGGCCGGCCACACGAGCACGGGTCGCCGTCGTGGCGATGGCTGACCAGCGCTCGAGGTGGCTCGACGATGGCCGGCTCGGCGAGCGTCACCAGGCTCCGATGTTCGAGCAGCCAGGCCACGCGCCACGGCCCTGCGAGGCGAGCACCTTCTCGGCGATGGCGATCTGCTGCGCCCTCGTGGCGCCCCAGGCATAGGGCGCGTACTGCTCGCCGCCGTAGGCGCGCCAGGTCGAGGGGTGGAACTGGAGGCCGCCGTCGTACCCGCTTGGCCCGTTGTAGGACCAGTTCCCACCGGACTCGCACTGGGCGAGGCCGTCCCAGTTCGCCCCGCTGGTGGGAGCTGGAGCAGGCGCCGGCGGTGGAGCAGGCGCGGCCGGCGAGGTGACGGCCGGCGGAGGTGCTGGACTCGGCGCCGGCGCGGCCCGACGGACCGGCTGGAAGGAGAGCTCGCACGGCCGGCCATCGCCGTCGGTGTCGATGGCGCTGGTGTCGTGGGCCGCCCCGTGCTCGGCCATCCACGCATCGGCCTCGGCCTGTGAGGCCCAGGTCGTGCAGGGGGGCGCTGGATTGGCCCGTGTCGCCGCCACCTCGAGCGCCGCGGCGAACAGGGCCGCTGCCTCCAGGTCGATCGTGGTGGACGTCTGGGGGGCTGGTTCGGCAGGCGGAGCCGTGGTGGGCGTCGCCTTCGTGGTGGTGGTGGTTGTTCCGGGCGTATCGGCAGCAGCACTCACCGAGCAGGCCGAAGCGGCCAGCATGAGGGCGAGCGCCGCGGTCAGGATCCTCAAGGGGTCTCCTCCGTCGGTGCGCTTGGCCGTGCCTCGCAGTCGCGGGACGGCAGAACGAACGCTACCCGCGAGGTCGGACGCCGGCATGGGACCCTCACGCCGGGCTCAGAACATGGGGTCCCCGTCCCACTCGGGCCGGGCGCTGCCGGCGTCGGGATCGCGCAGGCTGCCGTCGGCCCAGACGCCCGCCCACGGGAGGGGCTTCGAGCGCTCGAGGCGAGCCGGCCAGGAGTTGGGCAGGCGGTCGCCACGGAACCGGCCGAGCTTCACGGCGGTCTCGTCGTCCTCGTCGACCGCCATCGCCAGACCGATCTCGGGCCAGCGCAGCCAGAGCGAGGAGCCGTAGGGCATCATCTCCCGCTTGCTTCCGCCGGCGCCCTTCGGCGCGTGGTGCTCCATCAGCAGCGCGAACCCGTACCGGACCCGGAGGTCGTCGAGGACGTGCATCACCTCGCCGCCAGCGAGCTCGTCGTTCTCACGGCCGCCGACCCGGTAGGACTTGTAGAGCGGGCCGAGGCAGACGAGGTCCGGCCTCGTGTGGGCGAGGACCGTCTCGAACTCCGCCCGGCCGACCCGGCTGCGGAGGTCGATGCCCTGCTCCCGATGCCACAGCCAGGCGCGCTCGCCGTCGTAGTCGTCGCGTGCGGACTTCTTAGCCTCGGCCAGGATCGGCACGCACACGTCGTCGATCGAGTCCTCGGGGTTCTCGAGGTCGACGATCAGGACACGGGCCGGCGGGATGCGCGCACCCGACAGCGGGTGCTCGCCCTGGGCGGCCATGATCCCGATCTGCCGGAACAGCGTGGTCTTGCCGACGCCCTCGGCCGCGACCACGAGCACGCGCCACCGAGCACGCAGCAGGCCGGGCACGACCCACTGGGCCCGGTCCTTGTTGGGCCGGTCGAGGAACTCGTCGAGCTGCCAGACGTCGGGGGGCAGGGCGATGCCGGCCATGTCGATCCCGGCGATGAGCTCGCCGGCGGACTCGAGCGCGGCGGCCGGCTCGATGCCCGAGTCGATCTCGGCGAGGTGGCGGATCTCGAACGCCGCGGCCATGAGCTTCCGCCGGACCGAGTGGCCTTCGACGATCCGGGCGTACTTCTGCACCGAGGCCCTGCTCCACGACGGCGCGCCCGACATCAGCGTGACCAGCCTGCTGGTGCCACCAACGCGCTCGAGGGCGCCGGCCTCCTTCAGCGCGGCGGAGAGCGTGACCGCGTCGACCGGTGTGCCGGCGTCGCGCATCTGGACGAGCGTGTGGAACAGCTCGGCGTTGGCCGGCCGGTAGAAGTCCTGCGAGCCGACGAGCTCGCGCGCATCGTCGATGCTGGAGTCCTTCAGGATCGCCGCGCCGAGCACGGCGTCCTCAGCGTCGAGATCGTGGGGCGGGGTGTTGCGGTCGGTCACAGGGTCCTCGTCATCCAGGAGTCGGGGTTGTCGGGCTTGCCGCGGCCGGCGCGCTCGAGGTTGGCGAACTTCTCGAGCTGGGCGCCGTCGCGCAGGGCCACGGTCAGGTCGTCGTACTTCTGCCGCCGGTCGTTCTCGCCCATGTGGAACTCCGAGCGGGCGATGCCGCGCACCGCGTCCACGAGATCGTCGACGGTGTAGCCCTCCTTCAGCCGCGCCCGGATCTTGCGACGGCGCAGGTCGTTGAGCTTCGCCGAGCCGTGCTTGGTTGCCTCGCGCCAGGCGTCGAAGACACGGCGCTCGTCAGCCGCGCCACCCCCTTCAGGGGGTAGGGGGTTTTCTACTGACGGTTCAATGACGGTTTGGGTGACACCCGTGTCACCCCGTGGCGCCGTGGTTGTCACCCCGTCCGAGACCAACGGGGTGTCAGCCGTGTCACCCCGTGGCATCAGCACCCGGTACATGACCGGCCGGCGATCTGGGCGCAGCCTCTCGTCCGGTGCTCGGCCGTCTGGCTCGATGGCGCCGAGCTCCTCGAGTGACCGCAGCGCGCGCTGGGCGGAGCGCTCGGAGACGCCGGCCTCACGGGCGATCGTGGCCACCGCCGGCCAGGCATGGCTGCCGTCGGGGTGCGCGTGGTTGGCGAGGCTCAGGAGGACGAGGCGATCGGTCCCGCGCGCAGGTGACTGCTCGAGGACCCACGAGAGGGCTTGGACGCTCACGCCGGCGAACGTAACCCCAGGGGCGGACGCCCTGCCGACTGTCTAACGAAACTTGACGCGGCCCTCGGACTTGTGTCTATAATGATTACACAAGCAACGAGCGAGGAGCACGACGATGAACAGAGGCACGAGCATCCGAGTCACCCAGGACATCACCCAGGCGAACGGCCTGGTCGTCCCCACGGGGAGCACCGGCACGGTCGTCCACACCCGGGGCGGCGCTGCCCTGGTCTCCTTCACCCACCTGCACGCTTCGGTCATGGTCCGCCAGACCGTGCTCGCCACGAACACCGAGGTGGCGTGATGAAGAAGGACATGCAGCGACTGGTCAAAGCGGCCGAGAACGCGGGGTGGATGGTCTCCAGGACCAAGAAGAATCACCTCAAGTTCAAGGCCCCGACCGGAGCGACCGTCATCGCCGCTTCCACCCCGAGCGACCACCGCTCGGTGATGAACACCCGGGCCGAGCTTCGTCGGCACGGCCTCGACGTCTGAAGGGATGAACACCATGACCACCACCGTCTGGATCGCCGAGATGGACGCCGGCTCCTACACGATGCGCGTCGTCGACGTCACCAGGGCGAAGGCGATGGCCGCACTCAAGAAGGCCGCTCGCAAGAGCCCGGCCACGAAGTGGGTCCTTGCCGAGTACGGCGACGACGAGATCCGCACCTTCGAGATGGAGCTCGGCAAGGCGGACCTCCTGTGACCGCCGCCCCGGGTGTCCGCTTCCGCCACTGGCGCGAGCCCGCCGGCGAGTGCGTGGTGGTCGCCGTGCGCGGCTACCGCGTCACCTTCACCGACAGCCGCGGCGTGCGCGGCACCACCGACCTCGGTCTGTGGACCACGATGGCGCGCCCGGTCTAGGCGAGTGGCGAGCGCTTGGCCGGCCGGCGGAGCCGGGCAACGAGGCGCTCCCACTCTGAGGGCCGCACGACGTGGGCCTCGATCCCGCACGCCCGGAACCCGTCGATCCACTCACCCTGCTCGGCGGTCAGCCGGCCCTTCTCCCGCTTCACCTCGAGCACGATGATCTCGGGCGGGCGCATCATCACGAGGTCGGGGAAGCCTGGGTTCGACCGGCGCGAGTCGTGGGTGTGGTAGATCAGCCGCCAGCCGGCGAGCGCGGCGAGCTCGACGATCTGCGCCTGGAAGTCCTTCTCGAGGATGGCGCGCAAGCGCGTCTCCTCGACGCTCAGCCGCTTGCCCACCCTGGTTCCTCCTGTGCGCTACCGGGACCGAGCGCCTCGAGCCAGGCGAGGGCGGTGTCCGGTGAGAGCCTGACGTTGACGTAGGGACCGATCGTGGTGTTCTGGCCGATGACCTCGCCCACGATGCCGGGCGCGACCTCAGCCTCGAGCGCGACCACGACGAGCGGCCGGCCGAGCGCGCCGGCGCGCGCCAGCTCCTCGCGCAGGTCGGTCGCCGGCCTCAGCTCATCGCTCACGGCGCTCCTCCCCTCGGGCCTCGAGCGCGCGCGCCGGCTTGGGCAGGGCCAGCGGCTCGGGCGCCGGCGCGCCGATGCCGAGCCCACGGTTGATCGCGTCCATGGCGCCGAGGGTGAAGCTCGTCGAGCGCATCCTCGGGCCGGCGTTGTGCCAGAACGCGAGGGCAGCCTTCGCCTCATCGCACTCGGCCTGGGTCATCGTCACGGTCACGTCCTCGCCCGGGAGCCTGCAGCGATGCGCGGGGATGGCGGAGCCGCGCGCGGCCAGGGCGCCCGGGCTGCTCGGTCGCTCGAGGTCGGCGTCGACCCGCCGACCCGGCAGTCGGCCGCTCACGGGTCGGCCCGCTTGCCGAGGCTCTCCCAGTCGGCGTCGCCCTCCCGGCAGACGAGGCCGAGCTCGTAGGCCTCCTTCGGGTGGTCCTCCACCCAGCCGTTGCACGAGTTGCACGCCGGCCGGAGGTTGGCCGGGTTCACGAGCGACCCGCCGGCCGAGCGCTTCCGCAGCTCGTGGAGCCCGCCGATCCGCTTCGTGCAGATGGCCGGCCCGTCCATCAGCGCGCTCGCCCGATCGATCAGCCAGCCGAGGTCGCAGGTCACGCCGGCCTTCACCAGCGCGGCGACCTGTGGCGCGCGCACCTCGCGCATGAAGTCGGCCCGCTTGTCCGAGCGCGGCTTGAGGCGCCCCTTGCGCGACAGGCCGCCGCCCTTGCCGCGCGCCATCGGGGTCCGCTTCAGTTGCGACGTCCCGCGCTTGAGCTCGGTCTTGCGCTGAAGGGTCATGGCCCCACGGTAGCGAGCACCCCGGACGGGCCAGCGTCAGTCCTCGTCGAAGTAGTCCGACGGGATGACGGTGAACTCGCCGTTGAACCGGAGCCGAACCTCGCACTCCTCGAGGAAGGCGAGGCGGGCGGCGGCGTAGACCGCGTCGCCGCGGCCCCAGCCCGGAAGGGTGGCGACCACGATCTCGTGGGCGGTGATCTCGAGGATCTCGATGGGGGAGGTGGTCATGTCGTCGTGCTCCTGAGTAGTGGTGGTGGTCAGTTCGACTGGCCGGCGGTCTGGCTGCCGGTGCCTTCGCAGTGGGGGCACGAGCCCGAGCCGGGTGCGCCGTGGTTGTACCCGGTGCCCGAGCAGTCCGGGCAGTCGCCGGGCTCGTCGCCGTGGTAGGTGTCTGTGGTCTCGGTGGTGCTCATCGTCGTGTCCGTTCGGGTAGTTGTTCGGGTGGGTTGCTCGGGCTCAGCGCCGGGCGTCGAAGGTGTCGTCGCAGCCGCCGCAGTTCGGGCGGTGGCAGTCGCAGCCGACCGAGAAGGACCGGCGGGGGCGAGGGGTGCAGCCGGCGCAGCGGGTGGTCCAGCGGCCGTTGACCTTGCCGCCCAAGGAACCGGCACCGGCCGGGACGTGGGTTCCGCAGGCGCACTTGCCGGCGAACTTGTTGGGGCGGGGGGTGTTGTTCATGTATGTATTATAGACACACTTGCGGAACCGGCGTCAAGTATCCCTAGACAGTGGACCCCGAGGGCAAGGGCCGCATGGCGCGGAGACGCCCCGAGCCGGCCAGCCTCGGAAGGCCGAGCGTCTCGGGGCGCTGCTCCTGGATGGGGCCGGGGCGCTGCTTTCACGACTGCCTTATCCCGGGTTTGCCGTGGGCGTCACTCCACGTTTCGACGACCCCGCCCTCTAGAACGGCTCCTCGTCGTTGGGCGCCGAGCGGCCACCGCCACCGCCGCCCCGCTGGCTACCGCCACCGCCGCCGGACTTCTCGACCCGGCTGACCGTGCACGTCGCCCACCGCAGGGAGGGCGCGACCTCGTCGGCGATGATGACCACCTTCGAGCGGTTGCCGCCGCCCTGCTTGTCCTCCCACGTCTGCTGCTCGAGGCGACCCTCGACCAGGACGCGAGTGCCCTTGCTCACGGACTCGGCGACGTTCTCGGCCATGTCGCCCCAGACCGTGACGTCGAAGAAGGAGGTGTCCTCGTCCCAGTCGTTGGTCTGCTTGTTGAACCGGCGGTGGTTGTAGGCCAGGCCGAACGACCCGACCGCCTTCCCGCTCGCCGTGAACCTGAGCTCCAGGTCCCGAGTGATGTTGCCCACGACCGTGATCGTGTTCCCTGCTGCCATCGGCTACTGCTCCTCGTTGGTGGCGGACGATGCCGCCGGGTGGTCGGGGTCGGCGACCCGCTCGAGGCGGATCTCGATCCCGGGGTTGGA
>Ga0307380_10011488_pt1 | contig 11091 bp, 9 predicted proteins | sample UN3MG_FD_202239 | JGI IMG/M metagenome (GOLD analysis project Ga0307380, IMG submission 202239) | Soil microbial communities from Risofladan, Vaasa, Finland - UN-3 | ecosystem: Environmental > Terrestrial > Soil > Coastal area > Acid sulfate soil | place: Finland: Risofladan, Vaasa | collected... | reverse complement strand
AGAAGCAAAACCATTTCTTTTTAAACAAAAAGAAACAAAAGTTAATCCTGGCATTTAAGTCCTTTACTCCGCTTCGCCAAGCTCGCCTGGCGCGATAATGCTGCGCAAAGGCCTGCCTGGGCGTTGTACATCCAGTATGGCGATGATGGAAATTACCTGTCTTCTACACGCTCCAGAAACAGGGTTCCCGGACTTCAGGGCTTCTTATGGCCTGGTTTCACCTGGAATGATCTACCATCTCGGGTCGTTGCACTTAAACCTCTTTTCGGCAGTTGGAGAAGCTTTTCTCTCGGAGTATTTCAATCGTCGTTATTTAAAATCAGCCGCCGGCGCTTTAAATGAAAAAATTGATACATAACAAAGATTTTTTTCTTATTCGATTTCTACGAATAATCCAAGACATTGGAATAAGAATCTTTGAAAGCCGGGCAGGGTATTAAACCTGTTTCCTGGCAAATACGTTGATCCGGCGGAAGGTCTCGAAACACCTGCCGCCTTCCAGGGATGTCTCCTCGATCATTCTGTTGACCACAGAATCGCGAAAGCTCTGCTTTTGGTCGCTTTTGTCGAGGTGTTCAAGAAAAGGCACGATACACGGCTGTTCGATCCATTTGACCAGCTCCGCTGAATCGGCAAAGTATCTGTCGGCATTCTGGAGCCAGACTTTGTATTCGGTGAAAGGGGATTTTTTCAGCAGCACTTCGTACTCTTCAGCAGCGGGCATGTACCAGGGCCAGTCAAAGCCCCTGAAATGAAGCTGGTACCGGGGATAATTCATTACCTCCCTGAGGACTTTGATCAGGCTCGAACTGTTGCCGTGGCCCGCAAAACTGAGGCGCATGAACCCATTTTCCTTCAGGCACCTGTGCACATTATCGAGCAGTCTTTCGTGATCCTTTATCCAATGCAGGACTGCATTAGAGAATACCACATCGAACTCGGGAGCTAGATCGAGGTTGTTGATATCCATCACCTTAAAAGAAAGATTATCGAGCTTGCGTTTTTGGGCAGCCTGGATCATTCCCCGGGAGCCGTCAATGCCTGTTACCTGCCCGGTGGGAACAAGCTCCGCGATCTTCTCGGTCAGGAATCCTTCACCGCAGCCCAGATCCAGCACCTTTTCATCTCCTCTCAGGCCCAACTCGGCAATCAGAAGCGTCCCCCATTCCTTCTGGTGAAACGAGGCCTGGGAGTATTTCTTTCCGTCAAATTCAAATACCATGGCCACTGTCCCCTTTGCTTGAATGGTCTAATAAGCGTACATGCGATTTCTTTGCGCAATTGGTCAATTGAAACATAATATAAAAGAAGGAAAAAATAAAAAACAGGTTAAGAAACCAGTGGAAAGAAAGAAATGCCGGCAATCAAATGGTAAAAAATATTGAAAGCCGGGATCGAATTAGAGAGTTGAGCAAAGAGCGAAATAGGTATTTAAAAAACATTGAAAATCATTTAATATGTTATCAACCCAGTTGCTGCCAACATCTTAGAGGTCTGAAAACGTACAGGAGGAAACCCGATGAAAGCAATGGTGTTAAATAAAATCTGCAGTCTCGAAGAAAACAGGACTCCGCTGGAGCTGACAGATCTCCCGGTTCCTGTTCCGGGAGAGAAAGAGGTTTTGGTGAAAGTGTCAGCCTGCGGGGTTTGCCACACTGAATTGGATGAGATTGAGGGCAGAATGCCTCCGCCGAGTCTCCCCATTGTGCTGGGCCATCAGGTTGTGGGAAGAGTCGTAAAGACCGACAGCAAGACAAGCACGCATAAGATTGGGGACAGAGTGGGAATTGGCTGGATTTATTCGGCTTGCGGCAAATGCAGGTTTTGCCGGGAGGGTAGCGAAAACCTGTGTCATGCTTTCAAGGCCACAGGCAGGGACACTAATGGCGGATATGCACAATATATGACAGTGCCGGAAGACTTTGTCTGCCCGATCCCGGCTCTCTTTTCGGATTTGGAAGCAGCACCACTTTTATGCGCCGGCGCAATCGGCTACCGGTCCCTGAGGCTGACAAGGCTCGAGGATGGACAGAATTTGGGACTCACCGGATTCGGGGCCTCGGCTCATCTTGTGCTGAAAATGGCCAAACACCAGTACCCGAGCGCCAGGGTTTTCGTTTTTGCCAGAAGTGAGGAAGAAAGAGCTTTCGCAAAGGAGCTTGGGGCTGTCTGGGCCGGCGACACTGAAGAAGAGGCCCCGGAGAAACTGCATTGTATCATTGACACCACCCCGGTATGGAAACCGGTTGTCGAGGCCCTGCGGAACCTGGCACCGGATGGGAGACTGGTGATCAATGCTATCCGCAAAGAAGATGCGGACAAGGCATATCTCACAAGACTGGATTATCCCACGCATTTATGGCTGGAAAAGGAGATCAAGAGCGTAGCCAATGTAAGCCGGCGGGATATCAGCGAATTCCTGCGGCTGGCCTCGGAAATTCCTGTCAGGCCTGAAGTTCAGGCATTTACGCTGGAAGAGGCGAACAAAGCATTGGTTGAGCTCAAGACAAGAAAGATCAGGGGGGCAAAGGTTCTGCGAATTGATTGAACAAAATTAGAGCGGCCTGCAGTATGGCCTCTAAAAGTGTTTTGCACTAAAGGCTCGTCCGGAATGCGTCTTGAGATATCTTTCAAACTCTGCCGCTTTTACGCGGGTGCGGAACGCGATGGCTGTTTCTATTCGCCAGGGGCGGAACTTGGATGTGTGTGGTACTTGAGCGGTGTTATGAGCCTTGATACGTATTTCGAGATTGTCTGTAAGTCCTGTGTAATGGCGGGCTTCTTCAGATTCACTAACCAGAATGTACACATAATGGAAATTGTTCATTGGTCATAATCTTCAATGGCTTGCCCGGGCGTAGTTCGAAACGCACATATTTGCTCTCTTAAGAAAAGTCTGGCTTCGCCTGAAGGCTATGCAGTGACAGTAATCGTTCTTTACTTGGTTTCGAACGAAGAATGGTGGAGGCGGCGGGAATCGAACCCGCGTCCGAAGATAGACCAGATACAACCGCTACATGCTTAGCCGTTGATCAAAGCTTCTCACCCGGCGGCTACTTCACCGGCAAAGTGCGCCGCCAGGCCAGCCGGTGTTGTCTCACTCATCGAGGCTCCGGCGGCCTCGCGAGCCAGCCTGCTTTTTCGTCGCCCGGCGCTTGCTCCGCAGGCAGGGATCATGCGCAGGACGTGACCGCCTTAATTAGGCAGCCAGAGCCAATTCATCGTTGGCACTTATCAGTTTCCCTTTTTTTAACGAGGCAAGGGTCCCCGGCATGCTGTTATATCCCGTCATTATCCCCGTCGAAACCTTATCGCCCCCATTATTTGATTAAAATACCTGCCTGATTAAATTTACTTTATTTGTTGACATTGTCAAGACGGCGGGTTAAAATGAGTTTGTTTCAGTAATTCCGCCTGATCATTAATTTATTCTCCCATATCTGCCGCACTGAATGTCACTATGACTGTGATCGACTTTATAATCATTATCGCCCTTCTTTTTTTCTTCCTCCTGGGACTGTTCAAAGGGTTCCTGCTCGAGTTTTTCGGCCTGCTGGCCCTTACAGCAGGCCTGTTCTCTGCCGTTAAATTCGGTCCCATGGCTTCAGGTTATTTTGAAAACATTTTCCCCGAGGGTCCTACACGGAATGCGGCTGGTTTTGCCTCTGTTTATCTAGCAGCCTGGCTGGTTGTTAAAATTATGGGATGGATACTCAATAAAAACCTGGGCGAAGCCGAGACAAAGCCCCTAAGCCGCCTTGCAGGTGGAGTCTTGGGATTCAGTAAATGCTTCTTGATCATGGCCATGGCCATTTTTATAGCGGAAAACGCTTTCCCGGGCAACAAATTCACCGCTCCGAATAAATTGACTCCTGCTTTTATCAAAACCGCCCTCCTGATCCAGGAACATACACCGCTCAAACTCCCGAAAAGGCTCGACCTGCAAAAAAAATTACTGGATAAAGAGAAAACTCAAGAAAATATTTTGGATAAGCTCGATAAAAAAGAGTTAGAAAAAAAATTAAAACAAGATTTAGATTTACTGAAAGAATAAAAAACTGAATATCCCCACCTCCTTGCAAAACTCTCGTAAAGCCAGCAGAATATTTGGCTTCTCCGGCGCTTTTCCAATTTTCCAGATAATTATACCCCTTGAACCCTTCCGGGGCTTCATAAAAGCGGAAATTGAACGGGTCCCGGGACAGAGAAGCTGCTGGAGAGGATTATAGAAAGCAAAGATCGGACGTAAAGCCCTTTTGCTAAACACCGGAGAACTTTAGCTCACCAGCCTGAAAAGTGAGATCCGGCTCTCTGAAAAAGAGCTCGGTCCGGCTGCTGATTGAGAAAGTTTTTTCATTCTTAAAAAGGTAAAAAAAGACCCGCTCCAGCTACTAACCAGAGTGGGTCTTTTGTGATTACATATTTGTTTCGAGCACTTTTTTAACGTACCCGTTGGCCGGGTTTTCACCCATCTGCAACAACTGGTTGACTTTGCCCCGCCCCCTGTTGTAAGCCAATAGAGCCAATCTGGTATCACCGCGAAAGAAATGTAAATGGTCTTTCAAGTGCTTGATGCCGATCCGGATGTTGTAGGCCGGATCGAAAAGCTTTTTACGTGTTGCACCGGGATCAATTTGGAGCGCGGTAGCGTACTTTATCTGCATCAGGCCGATCTCGCCTACATCCCCGATGCAATTGGTCTTGAACCTGCTCTCGGCCCAGATGAGCCTGAAAATAAGCTCAGGATCCAGGTTTTCATCCCTGCTGATAGCGAAAACGAGTTTCGCCATGGAGACATCGATACCAAAACGCTCGGCGTATTTCTGCATCTCCCTTTTCACCTGCATTTTGGCTTCTTGTTCCAGTGCCGCGGTGCGCATTCCTATGGCTTGGACAATAGTTGGAACCTCAGAGTTTGAGATCTGCTCCCCGGCACGAATTTTCGACTCAAGGGAGATAGAAACCGGCATCTGGTACACAAAACGTACCACTGTGACCATTAAAGCCACTAACAGCAGGCTGAACAGGAGGTTTGACGAGCGCCTCCATGCCTGCTTCAGGAAGCTGTTGTAACCAAATCTCCCTTCCCTCAGACAGCGCTTGGTTTTCCAGTCTATCACCAACCACAAGCGTTTATTCTGCATCTTTATTTGCCTCTTCTTCTCAGGGCTCTAAAGGCCCATAGTTTGCGAATTAATTCCCGGAAAAAAAGATTATCATGAAAAAAGATATAAACAATAAATATCTTAAAAAAAAAGGATATAAAAAAAAGCAACCTTTATCTCTCATTATAGAAAAACGACCTGCTTAATAAGTTTTTTTTTTAATAAACGAGGTCGTCTATTACTTAGTGGAATTAAAAGATTGCTTTACCACTATGCAAAAATTGATTATATTCTTAGTAAAGAAAGAAATACTTTCGAAAAAAACCTCCGTTTTTTTAAAATAATTGCTTCTGAATCAAAAAAAAATAATAAAAACTTTAATTAAAATATAATTTTTCAAATTATTTGTCAAGTTTTTTTTAAAATTCTGTTTTTTTAGTTCTTCAAAGCAACGCCTGCAAAAAATAATAAGCAGGATTTGTGCCAATATTAAGAAACATTCATTTTTTGGAAGCCTGGCAATGAATGATTGGACTGCAAACCTCAGTTATTACTTTCATGCCACCCTGAATGTTATGTTAAATATCTTGATTTTTCTAATGTTATACCTGATTGCAGCCAAAGTGCTGAAAAACATTACCACTCTACTCAACATTATTTCGATTTGATTCCGCTTTTCCGACTGCTTTTTTTAATCTCTGCTTACACTTCCCCATTTTAACATTTAGCACGGAAAAATATTTTCTATTTAGTGATCAGAATTGTTACATCTTTCGCTGCTGATTGGCCGCTGACAGTATCTTGAACAGTTACCAACAGGTTGTAGTTTCCCGGCAGATATTCACTTGGATCAATGGAAAGATAGATTGGATCTATATTTCCCGGCCGGTCAAAATCGCGCTCGAAAGTGGTGATGACCTTTCCCACCTCGTTCCGCACGCCGATAAATCTTCCTAAAGTCGAGATTATTTTCTGGGCCACACTGAGGCTCTCCCCTGAGGAAGAGAGGAGATATTCCATCCGTATATGTTTGGCTCCCATCTGATCCGGAACAAGGTTGTAAAGCTCGTAATACACATAGATCGGCTGATCCTTTTTAAAGGAGGCCGAGGGCATGGGTGTTATTCTATACCCGCGGATATTGAACTTGCCCGGAGTGTCATCCTCGACTACGTTCGTCCCCAAAATGAGATCGCTGAGATACAGACTGTCCGGATCGCGGTAGGAGTGAACGAAAAAATTACTCTTGTAGATCTGCATTAAATTGCCCTTGGCCTGTTTCATCCTTACAGCCATGTGATAGTTGCCTGGAGAGACATTCAGCCCTATAAGATCGGGTATCAGTCTTTCCTTGTCAGCGATAAAATTCGGCACGCGATAGGTTTTGCTCTGGTCGATTCGGGTTTTCTCCTGCCACCAGCTATCATAGAGCACGACTTCGAGTTCAACCGGGATTTCGACAGTACCGAAAGGATCAGGCACCTTTACCTGATCCGTGGGCAGGGCGAAAAAAACGCCCAAAGCGCTCAAGGAGTCGCTGCTTTTGAGGGATACCGGAAAGTAGTAAAAGTTCATCGGTTCCTCTTCAAACTCGTACTTATAAGTCTCCGAAATTTCTCCCTCAGTGAATCCGCGCTCGGTCAGCAGTTCCTCATCAGCAAAAATATCCATCAAACTCCCATGGCGGGCGTTCTCGATGCTTCCACCCTGCCAGTTTTGAAGCTCATTAGCCAACTGGTCATACTTGGGATCGATTTCCGCCCGCGAGCGCATGAGTTCCACAGCGTTGCGGCCGCCCATAGCCATTTCTGACTCCAGGTCCGTGACCAGGGCCTCCTCGAGACGGTAGACCATCCGATAATAATTGTTCCTTTCGACAAAATGGTAAATCAGGGGGTTGGATCTGTTCTTGCTGTAAAGCCAGGACTCGTTCTCCCGTACCGCCCAGTTGCCTGATAAGCTGATTTTCTGATCCGGCTCCCCATGCTTGATATATACCCTGCCCCGCTCGTCATATCCAGGTTTGAGGGGACTATAGTATTTTTCGTGCGCTGTCTCGATTCTGCTGTAGTGCTCGATAAGCCTTTCGTTTTTGACAGTGGTGGGCGTGGGATCCTTCCGGCCCCAGAAAGAGATTAAAAAGATGCCCTTCTTGCCCGAGGGAGTCAGATTGAGTTCCCTGCGCTCGTCGCTGACCGTTATGTCACGCAGGTCATTGAAAGCCTCCAGGGCAAGCTCGTCATCTGCATCGCGGGCGGCGCTGAAATAAGCCAGGCAGCCCAGGCTGCCTTCTTCCAGACGGAACAGTTCTTTGGCCATCAGGAACCGGTGCCGGGGCGGTAGCTGCTCCAGACCATTCTCTTCAATCTTGTGAAACATGTCGCGCGCGAGATCCTTGTCCCCGGTATGAGTGTAAATCCTCGCCAGTTGAAAATGCAGTTCGGGCTTCTCGCCCAAAGTATCTATCATTTCGTTGAGAAAGAGCACGCCCCGTTCATAGAATTTATCGTTAATGTACGCATCGCAGAGAGTGTTTAGAATGCGCTGATCTTCGGGATTCGCTCGTACCAAATCTTCCATGGTATCCCAAAAGAAAGTTTCCTCGTAGCCTTTCAATTTGAAACGGTCCACAGCCAGGGCCAGATAATATTTATTGTTGATATTGTCCGGATCAACCGATTTGAGGTGCTTGAGGAAGTTAAGCATCTCTTTCTCTTTGTCGCGAATCAGGTAAACCTCAAGCAGCCCCTCAAGTGCTTCCACCCTTTTTTTATCGAGTCTCAGCGCCTCTTTAAACGCTTTCTCAGCATCCTTTTCCTTGCCCCGGCGAAGTTCGGTTTGTCCCAGATAAACCATAACCTCGGCGGTCGGAGACTCTTTTTTTAACAGCTTTTCCAAAGCTTCCTTGGCCCGGTCCCAACCCTTGTTTCCAATAGCCTCCCGGGTGATTTTTATAAGCTCTATGCCCGGAAGGGTATCCGGAAACTCTTCAGCTCCCAAGAGAACCCGGCCTCCCGAAAGGATGGCGCCTAAGAGCAGGGCTACGATAAAGCCTACATGGAAATCACGAATCATTTTATCCATCAGTTCAGCCTTTGGGAGTCTGTTCCCGTAAAATCTCACTATAATATTACACATAATTGTCTGAAATGTTTTACAAAATATAACTCTCAGGCCTTTGTCTGGCAACACCCAAGGTCTTCTGCCAAGCTTACAGAAAGCTCTTAAGCTTGATCTTTAGACTCAAGCTCCATAAAAGTTACGTCTGATCTGCCCTCTTAAAGTTCTAAAAAAGGCAAAGATCGAGAAAAATCTATACCTCAGGTTATTTTTTATTTATATATTTGTTTTTTAAAGCGTCTTATTACAATGCAGATTTAAACCGGATTCGAGCAAAATGGACAGAGCGAAAAACATTTGTAAATCAGCAGCGGAAGTAATCGGTCAGACACCTTTGATCGAGCTTTCCCGGTTGACCAGGGGCTTTGAAGGACGAATCCTGGCTAAATTGGAATACCTTAATCCCGGTTTCTCTAAAAAAGACCGCATTGCACTGCAAATGATTGAAGAGGCTGAAAAATCAGGAGCTTTAAGACCGGGACAAACAGTGGTCGAGCTCACCAGCGGCAATACGGGAACAGGGCTGGCGATAGTCTGTGCAGTGAAAGGATATCGTTTTGTGGCCGTGATGAGCAAGGGGAATACTGTGGAGAGAGCACGCATGATGGCAGCTCTGGGCGCCGAGGTTGTGCTTGTCGATCAGGCGCCTGGCGCACCCGCTGGGCAGGTTTCCGGGGAATCCCTGGCCCTGGTTGAGAAAGCGGCCCGACAGATAGTAAAAGAGAGAGAGGCTTTCCGGGCGGATCAATTCGAGCTTGAAGGTAATTTCAGGGCACATTATCTGCACACAGGGCCGGAAATAATCCAGCAGACCGGGGGCAAAGTCGATGCTTTTTGCGACTATGTCGGTACGGGCGGGAGTTTCGCCGGCATATCCAAAGCATTGAGAGAGAATAACCCGCAGACCCTTTGCTACATCATAGAACCGGCAGGCGCAGCGGTTCTGGCAGGCGAGAAGATCACGAATCCGGATCACAAGATTCAAGGCGGCGGTTATTCAATGCCGGATTTGAAATTTCTTAAAGAGATCAAGGTCGATGGATATTTGCAAATTTCGAATGAAGAAGCTATAGAAACCGCCCGCAGACTGGCCAGGGAAGAAGGCCTTTTTGCCGGTTTTTCCTCAGGAGCGAACGTTGCCGGAGCGCTCGAGCTTCTCGACGGCCCCTGCAGGGGAAAAACTATCGTGGTGCTGCTTTGCGATTCAGGGTTAAAATATTTAAGCACTGATCTATGGGCCCCGCTGGAAACAGAATGATCCGCTTTTACCCTTTCCTGATCTTTTAAAACCAGCCCAATATCAGTTATCTTCCCGAACACACAACAGATATAACCCGAAGATCGAATCCATATAAATCCGTCTGCACTGTCCAGTTCCTCAGAAATAAAGCTTTTTATTTGTACCCGAAAGCCTGGGGCACCACGAGAGAAATCTTTGGCAGGTAAGTGACCAGGAAAAGGACCACTATCATGGCCATGAAAAAGGGCAATAGCGGTCTGGTGACCTTGGAGATAGTGGTTTTGGCAATCGAGCAGCCCACAAAAAGGCAGGTACCCACCGGCGGGGTGCAGATACCGATACAGAGATTTAAGATCATCATGATCCCGAAATGGATCGGATGCATGCCCAGCTTCAGCACCACCGGGAGAAAGATCGGCGTAAAAATAAGGACCGCCGGGGTCATATCCATAAAAGTGCCTACAATGAGCAGGATCAAGTTTATGATCATAAAGATGATATATTTGTTATCCGTGAGCGAAACCAGAAACGCGCTGATTGATTGCGGGATATTCTCATACGCCAGGACCCAGCTCATGGCCACCGAGGTTCCGATAAGAAGCATCACTACGGCTGTGGTTATGCCGCACTCGAGCATTATTCCAGGGAGGTCTTTCAGCTTGACCTCCTTGTACAGGACCACAGTGAGCAGGAAAGCGTAAAACACGGCCACTGCGGATGCCTCAGTGGCTGTGAAAATCCCCCCTACTATGCCGCCGAGCACAATGAACACCAAGAGGAGGCTCAAAAAAGCGCGCTTGAACTTGATAAAAAAATCTTTCAGACTGCTTTTTTCTCCCTCGCCGTAGCCTTTTTTCCGGGCAACAATCCAGCAGACAAACATCAGGCCCAGCCCCATCAGGATGCCCGGGAGAAATCCGGCCAGAAAGAGGGCCGCCACGCTGAGTCCGCCGGCGGCCAGTGAATAAACGATCATGATATTGCTCGGCGGGATCAGGAGGCCGGTGGTCGAGGCCGTGATAGTGACCGCTGCATTGAAATCCCGGTGGTAGCCCTTGCTGTTCATTACCGGAATCATGAATCCGCCGATAGAGGAAACCGCTGCTACCGCAGATCCGCTGATCGAGCCGAAAAGCATGCAGGTCACCACATTGACATAAGCCAGCCCGCCCTGGAACCGGCCTACAATAGTGGCAGCGAAATCGATAAGCCTCCTGGCCAGGCCTCCCCTGCCCATCAGCATACCGCTCAAGATAAAGAAAGGGATCGCCAGCAGGGCGAAACTGTCAATGCCTGTGGCCACCTGATGGGCTATGGTGACAAAGGACGGACGGCCGCCGATAGCAGCGAGAGCAGCCAGGGTGCTGAGCCCGATCGAGAAAGCGATCGGCACATTCAGCAACAGGAGAATCACGAATGTCGAGATCATTGCAATAAGCGGCAGATATTCCATAGCCCCTGAGCCTTTGCACTACTTTTGTTCGTAAATAACAGTTATTCTATCATTAATATTTATATATAGTTAAGAATTATTAATCAAGCATTACTTTAAGTTCTTTCCTTCTTTCCTCCACTGGCTCTTCCTTTCCGAAAAGAGCTTTGAGCTCCACTACCAAAAATTCCACA
>Ga0307380_10011486_pt1 | contig 11092 bp, 9 predicted proteins | sample UN3MG_FD_202239 | JGI IMG/M metagenome (GOLD analysis project Ga0307380, IMG submission 202239) | Soil microbial communities from Risofladan, Vaasa, Finland - UN-3 | ecosystem: Environmental > Terrestrial > Soil > Coastal area > Acid sulfate soil | place: Finland: Risofladan, Vaasa | collected... | reverse complement strand
AAAATCCGCCCGCGTTTTGGCGTACCCCCCCCCCCCCCCCCCCGCCCAGCGCAAGGCGCTGGTTGCGGGCGCACCCGTGCCGGTGTCTGCCATCGTATCCGGTGGCGGCGCGGGTAAAATAGCGGATCTGGTCGCCGGTCTCGGCGACTGTTTGTTTCAGCACCGAATATGATCCGGGGGGATGCGGGATGAATGCGTCTTTAAAAAACAATCCATTATCTGCAATGGGCATGCAACAGGAAATCGTTGCGCAGGCTGTTCCGGATGATGAGCGCGTCTGGGTGCCACAGGCCGATGGCGTCTGGTTCCGGCCACTGATGCTCAATACAGTTTCCGGCGGCTGGTTTAATCTGCTGCGTGTGCGAAAGAGCGGCGTACTGTCGCGTCACCGGCATCCGATGGCGGTCTACGGCTATGTACTGAAAGGCAACTGGCGTTATCTTGAGCACGACTGGATCGCCGAGGAGGGCGGATTTGTTTACGAACCGCCAGGAGAAGTCCACACCTTGATTGTCGATGAAGGTGTGTAGGAAATGATTACCATGTTCAATGTCAACGGCGCGATGATTTATGTCGACGAGAAAGGTGAAACCGTCGGCTATGAAGACGTATTTACCAAATTGGAGATGTGCCGCAAGCATTACGAAGAGGTCGGACTGGGCGCGGGTTACGTAGACCAGTTCGTCCGCTAACGGCGACATTAAAAAAATAGACGAGGAGAAAATAATGGTTAAAGCAGTGCGCTTTCACAAAACGGGCGGACCCGAAGTACTTGCCTATGAAGATGTCGATGTTGCTGCGCCGGGAGAAGGGCAGGCGTGGGTACGGCATAAGGTCATCGGCCTGAATTTCATCGACACCTATCATCGCTCGGGTCTGTATCCATTACCGCTGCCTAGCGGTGTCGGTCTGGAAGCGGCTGGCGTGGTCGAGGCTGTGGGACCGGGCGTGGAACATGTGAAGGCGGGTGATCGCGTTGCATACGCTGGTGGCCCGCCGGGGGCGTATTCCCAGGAGCGGGTGATCCCGGCCGAAAAGCTGGTAAAAATACCGGCGGGAGTGAGTGACGAACAGGCGGCCGCGATGATGTTGAAGGGCCTCACCGTTCAATACCTGATACGGCGGGTCTACCGGGTTCAGAAGGGCGAGACGGTGCTGTTTCATGCTGCCGCCGGTGGTGTAGGGCTGATCGCCTGCCAGTGGCTTAAGGCGCTGGGCGCAACGGTGATCGGCACGGTCGGTTCGGATGAGAAGGCACGTATTGCCAAGGCGCACGGATGCGACCACACGATTGTCTACACGCGAGAGAAATTCCCGGAGCGCGTCATGGAAATCACCGGCGGGCGGGGTGTGCCGGTGGTGTTCGATTCTGTCGGCAAGGATACTTTCTACGGTTCGCTTGACTGCTTGCAACCGCGCGGTCTGCTTGCGGTTTTCGGCAACGGCTCAGGTCCGGTCAAAGATGTCGACATCAATGTGCTCGCGAAGGGGTCCTTCTATGTGTCACGCCCGACGCTCATGACATACACGGCTCAGCGCGCCGATCTGGAAGCGGCTTCGAAAGAATTGTTTGGCATGGTGAAGTCGGGCCAGGTCAGTATCGAGATCAATCAACGTTATGCTCTTGCCGATGCCGCGCAGGCGCATCGCGACCTTGAGGCGCGCAAGACGACCGGTTCGACAGTGTTTAAGCCGTAAGCCACGGTGGATGCGCAAGTGGCACTCAACGCATAACGAGCCGGCAGCAGGCCGGTTTTTCAGCAAGGGGGAGAAATGATTGAAGACCTGAAGGGAAAAGTCGCTCTGATTACAGGGTCCAGCACCGGAATCGGTGCGGCCGTCGCGAAAGCGTTCGGCGCCAACGGTGCACGGGTCGCAGTGCACTACAACAGCAGCAAGTCCGAAGCGGAGGCAGTGGCCAGCGAGGTTCGCAACAGTGGCGGTGAAGCGATTACGCTGCAAGGGGACGTGACCAACAGCGACGTGTGTGCCAAACTCGTCGACGACACCGTCGCAAAGTTTGGCCGCATCGATATTCTCGTCAACAACGCGGGTGGGCTTATCAAGCGCATTCCAATTGCGGAAATGACCGATGACATGTTCAGCCGCGTCGTGCAACTGAACCAGCGTTCTGCACTGATGTGCACCAAGGCGGCAGTCGGTCACATGCGCAAGTCCGGCGGCGGTGCCATTATCAACGTCACTTCCATTGCCGCGCGTCACGGCGGCGCCACCGGTGCGGTGCTATATGCCGGGACCAAGGGGTTTATCAGTACGATTACACGAGGGTTTGCGAAGGAATTTGTGAAAGACAAAATCCGCGTCAACGCTGTATCGCCGGGTGTGATTGCGACACCATTTCATGACCGGTTCTCCACCCCGGAAATGCTGGAAGGATTCAAGGCGACGATCCCGATGAACCGGCTTGGCGAGGCGGATGAATGCGCCGGGGCGTTTCTGTTTCTTGCTTCGGGTCAAATGTCCGGTTACATCACGGGGCAGATCATTGAGGTCAACGGCGGGCAATACATGCCTTGAAGTCTTCGGCAAGACCGGAATGCGTCAATGATGGACGCATAGCGAAGCAGTCACGCCGCCAAGACGCGGATCCCGGTAGCGTAGCAATGCCTTCGATTTTCGGAACAAGGGTCCGGCCGGGAATCCGGAACTGTTAGCAGGTTTCCGGTTTTTATGTTGTCGGCACACCCATGACCCTGTGGTGAACAGCTTTTCCAAGGAGAACACCATGTTTGATCTGAGCGGAAAAATTGCACTCGTTACCGGTGCGTCACGTGGACTTGGATGGGCAATGGCGCAATCGCTCGCCGAAAGTGGTGCCCATGTTCTGCTCAATGCGCGTAATGCCGCAGCGATCAAGGAGCGGGTGGCCGAGCTGGCATCCAGAAAACTGAGCGGCGAAGCCGCCCCGTTCGACGTCACTGATCATGGCGCTGCCGCTGCCTGCGTGGAAGCGGCGGCCAGCAAGCACGGCCGTTTCGATATTCTGGTTGCCAATGCCGGGATACAACATCGCGAGCAGATCACCGAGTTCAAAACCGAAGATTTCGAACGCGTCATTGCGACCAATCTGACCGGTGTGTGGGCGCTGGCCAGGGAGGCGTCGAAAGTAATGATTCCGGCAAAGCGTGGTCGCATTATCATGACCGGGTCGATCAGTGCCCTTCTGGGGCGACCCACCATTTCGGCCTATATCGCGTCCAAAGGCGCGGTGCATTCACTCACTCACCAGCTCGCGGTCGAGCTGGCGCAACACAACATTACCGTTAATGCGATCGCTCCCGGTTACTTTGCGACCGAGATGAACACAGCGCTGATTAACGACAAGGAATTCAACGGCTGGGTTTGCGGCCGCACGCCGGCAGGACGCTGGGGTCAACTAGATGAAATCGGGCCGGCGGCAGTGTTTCTTGCCTCGGACGAGGCGTCCTATGTCAACGGACACGTGCTGGTTGTGGACGGGGCATTCAGCGTCGCCATGTAGTATCAAGTGGTCTGCGGGCCAGATGTAATTCAGATAGCTTGGGAGGAGAACAACATGGCAGAGAAGTTTCGCGTTGGCGTCAGTCAGGAAGTCGTGACCGCGGATGGCGGTACGATTTTCGGTGATGACGCCATGAAGATACTCGATGATCCCGCCATTGAATGGGAGATCCTGGCCGACCGGGTGCCGGAACTCACACCGGAGCACGCGGCGAAGTTTGATGCGTTTTGCCTGATGACGGCAAAAGTCACTCGGGAAACATTGTCGGGGCTGGACCGCCGTTTGAAACTGATTGCTCGCTTCGGCGTCGGGTATGACTCTGTTGACGTGGCAGCGTGCAATGAACACGGCGTGATGCTGGCCATTACCCCGGATGGCGTGCGCCGGCCGGTTGCGGCGTCGGTGATGGGTTACGTGTTGGCACTGGCGCATCGCATGATCCTCAAGGACAGACTGGTTCGCGAAGGACGCTGGGCCGAGAAAGGAAATTTCCTGGGCATGGGGTTGATGGGGCGCACGCTCGGGGTGATTGGTGTTGGTAATATTGGCGCCGAGATCTTCCGGCTGGTACAACCCTTCAACATGCGCTTGCTGGGCTGCGATCCGAACGTGCCGCAGTCAGCAGTTGATGCCTTGAACGTCACCATGACCGATATGGATACGCTTTTGCGCGAGGCCGACTTCGTGTCCGTGAACACGCTGCTCGATGACAACACCCGCGGGCTGATCGGCGCGCGAGAGTTCGGCCTGATGAAGCCGAGTGCATACTTTATCAACACTTCGCGCGGGCCCGTGGTTCAGGAAGCGGCGCTGATTGACACCATGCAGAACGAGCGCATCGCCGGTGCTGCAATCGACGTATTCGAGACGGAACCGCTATCGGCCGACAATCCATTATTGAAAATGTACAACGTTATTCTGGCGCCGCATGCGATCTGCCATACCGATGAGTGCATGCGCATTCTTGGCGAACGAGCCTTCCAGGCCGCAGTGGATCTGTGCCATGGCCGGCAACCCGGCCATCTCGTTAATCCCGAGGTGCTCGGGCACAAGGACTGGGACGGGAAATGGAAATAGCGAAAAAACCGGAGCAGCAGGTTAGCGCGGTCAGTGATTAAGACATCAAGGCTCGCGCTTCGCACAACACAACGCGTTTCAGGGCAATGACAGGAGAGACCTATCATGAGAAATAATCCGGTAAAGGAAAAATTATTGGCAGGTCAACCCGCGTTCGGCGCATTCGGATGGGAGTTCCTGGTCCCGGGTTTGCCGCAGATTGTCAAGGCGGCGGGGGCGGAGTTTCTGCTGATCGATATGGAGCACGCGGGTACCAGTTACGAAACACTGAAACAGCAAGTGGCGTTGTCGCGTGGCATCGATCTGGTGCCGATGGTGCGGGTCCCGGCTAATCAGTACCACTACATTTCGCGTGCTTTGGACCTGGGCGCTATGGGCATTATGGCGCCGATGGTGGGCAGCGCGGAAGAAGCCAGGCATGTCGTGTCGTGTACGCGTTATCCACCCGAAGGCCGGCGCGGTGCCGCGTTCGGGTTTGCATCCGATGATTACCTGGGTGGATCGGTTACGGAAAAGATCAAGGTCGCCAACGAGCGGACATTGGTCATGTGCCTGATCGAAACCGAGGATGGCGTTCGTAACGTCGACGAAATCGCTGCCGTGCCGGGCGTTGATGTGCTCTGGTTAGGGCATTTCGACATGACCAATTTCCTGGGTATTCCGGCCCAGTTTGACCATCCCAAGTACATCGATGCAGTCGATCGCATGGTCGCTGCTGCGCGCAAGCACAATAAGGTTCTGGGCTTCATGAGTGCGGACGACCAGTGGAGCCGCGCCTACTGGGACAAGGGTTTTCGTTTGTTTGGCTACGGCGTCGACTCGATGCTGCTGCAAGGCGCTCTGAGCGCCGGCCTGGCGACGCTGCGTCAGCTGGAGAAGGGCTGAACCGCAAGTAGTGACGGCGGTTCGCGCAAATGCACTGCCGCGCTGAGCGCGCCCATATGCAAAAAACACGGTAGCGTTTTTCCCAAGCATGAGCATGTGGGTGGGTGTGCCGACAAACTGACCCTGGTGCCTGCAGTTACGCAAAAATCGGCGACCGGATTCTTAAAGAAACTGACACTCGTTCTGCCAGGAAATGGTGAATCGGAGCGCAGTCGCGTTGCGATTTGCGACCAGCCTCAAACGGCTGACGACGCGCGGACATGATTTGTGAATAAGGGTTTGATCATCAGCCGCAGGGTGAAGCGGGGTTATCTGGCGACGGAGAACTGCTGATGACGACAAGGCAAAACAGAAATTCGCACGATGGCGTGAGCCTTTCGATCGCTTGGTGACGATTGTTGCAGGGCGTTATCCCGGCCCGGTGTCTCTGGCGTTTCTTGAAGGGATGCAACTGGACTTTCAGGCTGCGTGTTGCAGTTTCGTCGAACGCGGTGCTGAAAGAATTATCCGCGTACCAGTGTTTCCGGGTACCGGCGGCCATATTCTCAAGGACCTTTTTGGGCTTGTCGAATCAGCCCGCAAGGTCACTCACTGGCGTGCCGGTCACCGTTGTCGAGGCTAACGGAGATGACCCGAAAGTACTGATGGCGCTGGCGGAATTCTGCCTTGGCAGGGTTGACTGAAACCGGGTCGGCGCCGCATCTGCTGTTCTGAGCGTAAAAACATTCGTTAAAACAAGAAATTGCCATCCGGGAGGCATTGAGGATAATCGCGCTCCAGCTTGATGCCGTGGTATCAAAATAGTGTTTACTTCTTAAACGCGAATCATTATCATTCGTAGTGCAATGCTAAGGCCACTTCAAGGCCATGGACATTGCTCCGGGCGTTGATATGGCGAGGCGGGTGTCTTTCGCATGAATCGGAACGACAGGTAATCAATAGCGTTTTGGGGGGGGATAACAATGAAAAAAACACTGGTCGCAGCGTCGTTGACGCTGGTGTGCACTGTCGCATTCGCGGACGAAGCGATGGAGCAGCGTATCGACGCGTTGCAGCGGGAACTTGATGCACTCAAGCGCCAGGTAGAAACGAACACGGCACAAGACAAGCAGCAAGTAGAAACAGACGCAACACAGGAGCAGCAGCAGGCCGATGCCTCTGCAGACGTGGACTCCGGTCTGGACGAGGACGCAGGAACGGACATGCTGTTCTTTAGCGCAGCCGCGGATCCAGACGAAGGCCGTACGGCAGTCGGTGGTTACGGCGAGATTAATTACAACAACTACAAGGACGATTCCCGGCGGGATGAGTTTGACCTGCAGCGTTTCATACTCTTTCTGGGGCATCGTTTTAGCGACCGCACCCGACTGTATTCGGAAATCGAATTCGAACACTCTGTTACCAAAGGTGGTGACAGCAGCAGCGGTGAAGTGGCGATGGAGCAGGCTTACATCGAGCAACGGCTCACAGACGACGCAAGTGCCAATCTTCGTGCCGGTTTGATGTTGCTGCCAATTGGTTTCCTGAACGAGTATCACGAGCCACCGGTGTTTTATGGCGTCGAGCGCAACGAGGTGGAAACACGGATCATTCCCACCACTTGGCGTGAGATCGGGTTCGCATTTCAGGGCTTTGTTGCGAATGGTCTTGAATACAACACCGGAATTACGACGACGCCGGATGCGAGCTTGTACAAGGATGCGTCGAGCGGTTTCAAGGACATGCGCACCAAGGGAAACCGGGTCACGGCCAATGAGTTCGGCTATTTCGCCGGCTTGAATTACCGAGGCGTCCCGGGGCTTCAACTCGGCGGCAGCGTCTGGACCGGAAACACCGCGCAAGACGGCCAGGGCAAAGGAACGAACGCAACCGCTTTGGCGGGAGCGAATGCGAACCTTCTGATATGGGACCTGCACGCTAGGTATGCCGTCGCCGGATGGGACTTACGCGCTCTGTATTCGCAAGGGAGCTTCTCCGATACGCAGGCAATAAATGCTTCGGCCGGTTTGGCGCCGGGATCGAACAAGGCGGCGCCGGAATCCTTCTTCGGCTGGTACGTTGAAGCGGCTTACCGCTTCACATTCAAAGGCGGTCTGGCCCTGGCGCCGTTTGCCCGTTACGAGGATTACAACACCCAGGAAAGTGTCGCCCCCGGTTTTACCGCTGATCCGCTGAATGACGAACAGGTCATCACGGCAGGCGCGAGTTTTTTTGTCCATCCGCAGGTCGTTTTCAAGGCTGATGTACAGGACTACGAAACCGACGACACCAAGGACCGATTCAACGTCGGTATTGGCTGGATGTTCTGACAATTCCCCCTTCCGGGCTTGTACCGGAATTTTCGCGGCGCCGTAGGCGCCGTTTTTTTTGACCGCGCTGTTTCGACGGTTCCCGCTACTTGTTAAGCCAGTGCGGCTGTGATCCAGTGAAGCAGTGGAAACCACAGGACGAGACACGACCAGTCATGGTGGGGCCAACCATTATTAGTGCGCGGTGCCGATGACAAGAGGCGAAAGAAATCATGGATCGGATCCTTGAGCGCAAGTCTTCATGCCAATGCCTTTTGTGTTGGCCGGCAGTTTTTGTTGTTCGACTCGTTCAAGCTCGCCCCGCGCTGGAGTGGGTGACTGAAGAGAATGGCGAGGGGACCCGCTATACGAGAGAGCCGGAATCAGGTTCCCTCCAGGTCACCCGCAATTCAGGATGCGCGACTTCGCGTGCCGGATTTTGTGCATCGCACGGCGCGTATACCGGGTCCGTGATGCCCGGCTGCGAAGAAAGCGACTCAGTCTTCGATTGAAAGAATTGCCACGGCGTACGGCTTCAGAGTCATGGTTGCCCGCATCGGTTTCCAATTCTTCTGGAACGAAACCGGTTTGGTCGTCGCGGTTCTGAAACCCGCATCATCGAGTACCGTCCCGGCAATCGCTCCCTTTCCAGCGTTGATCTTTATGTTCTGATTCTGCGCTGTGAGATTGGCGACCCACAGAGTGGTTCCTTTTCTGCCGCGATGCGCGAGACAGCACACTTTCTGCTCGTCGCTCGATACCGCATCGACTAGTTTCTGGCCGGCGCTGTTCATCAGTCCCGTGACGACGTGATACGCCGGGAATACGGCGGGACCGGATACCGTGTCGAAGTACGGCTGAGTCTCTTCTGTCTTTCGATAAATCACGCCCAGTGGCCCGGTAGGGGCGCCGACCGTCACGGTTTGAATGCCGCTGCGTGCGAACGTTGCGATGTAACCCAGTAACCAGGCCGCGCCAAACAGGCCGCGCACACGTGGATCGGCATTGACCAGACAGATGCGCTCGTTGTCGGGGTTTGGCGAGAAAGCCGCGCCGTGTGGATTGTCGCGACAACCGATCGCGCTTGGACCGACACGGTGCGGTGTCTTGCCAAGAAATGTTCGCGCCGTCCTGACCTGATAAGGCAGTGCTTCCAGGGTTTCCATCACCGACCTGTCATCCGCCGCGTGCACGATCGGGCAGGTGGTGTTCATTACGAAATCGAGCAGTTCCGCCGGCGGGCGCTTGCGATTGAGCTCGGTAAAGAACGAGAACATACCGCCACCCACCTTTATATTCGGAAAGGCGTCGCGCGTAGCCTTGTAGAGTTTCTCGAGCGGCGCGGCCGGTGGCCGGTCGCCGCCCGGCAGCACTGATTTCAGGTCACCTTCCGGGCATACCGCGACGGCCGAGAGGGTTAGTCCCGCCTGAGCGGTCATTGCGGCAATCGTAGACAATTCCTGCTTGTAGGTCTCGACGCCGGTCACAATGATCTCGAGCACGACCTCGGCACTTGTGGCTTCAGCGAGCACGCGATAGCCATACAATTCTTTCAATCCATGCCCTTCGCGCGGATCGAAATGGCATTGCAGGACCCGTGGTCCGGCGCGCTTGACCAGATCGAGATGCCGGATCGCATGGTCGATTTCCGAGGCAGGTACGCCGAAGCCGACTGGAAGCAGCTTGTCTCTTAATATTTTTCCGAGCGTGACATTGATTGTTGTCCCGGACTTGCTACCGGCGGATTCATTTCCTTTTCCGGATAAAGTCAGCTTGACCGCCTGCTTGACCGGCTCGCCCGCTTTCAGTGTGTAAGGCCAGGGTAAAGCCAGAGGCCTGACGTAAGTCTTGAATGAGGCGTCGGTCCAGTTGCGGTGATCCTCGGTCTCGAAGGTATCCCCTTCCATGCGAACCGTGGCCGTCAACCCTGGCAGCACTTCATGCGAAAGCGATCGCAGGTTCAGGAAAGGTTGAACCGGATTGACCAGAGGCGGGAATCTGGAGTTATCGACTGAGCCGTCGACGTGTTCTGCCACCACCGGTTCACCGGCAACGCCCTTGAGCGGATGAAGCACTACGAAACCGGTACGTGCGGTCAGGAAATCGGTTTTTGGAACGGCTGTGCCGGAAAATTCAAGGCTTCCGTCGGCGTGCCCCTGGATGACGGCATCGTACGAAATCTCCTGTCCGGGCCGTTTGCATACAGCGTGAAAGCGGACGGAAAATCCTTTCTTGCTTTCGCTGATCTTGAGCCCGGTAATTTCCGGTATATAGGTACCCCAATTCTCGTCGCGAACAAGAAAACCGATCGCGCGCAGTACTTCAACGCCGTGTACCTTGAGATAGCGAAGCTGGCCATTATCCAGTTCGACTTGCATTGGGCCGGCTTTCAGAACCCGCCCGATGACATCCGGTTGCTCGGTGCCGCACCGGATCACCCTGGTGGAAACTGATGAAGCTTTCATCTTTAGACTCCTCTGATCAAAAACGCGCGCATTGCGCTTGCCGGTTCATGCATCGGAATACCGGTTGGTTCAACATATTCCGCATTACAAGACCTGCTCCGAGGCAGGGTCGATCAGCACAACCCGGTTCATGTCGAACGCCAGTCGTACGTTTTCCTTCGGCGCGGACACGTCGTGGGCCTTTAGTTCTGCAACGGTTTCTACAGTGCCGAGCAAAAACGTTGCGTACGTTCGGGAACCGGTCGGTTGCACCAGGTCAATGGTGACGTCGTGGCTGACAACACCGGGGCGCTGCGTATCGTCAGCCGCCCGGCTGATATGCTCGGGGCGAACGCCAAGTGTTACTTCCTTGTCGCGGTACCGACCGAAGCGATCGCCATCATCCGCGGGCAACGCCAGAGTGGTGCCGTCGGAAAGACGCACCGCAAGACCGCCGGCATGGGAAACAAGTCGGGCAGGGATGAAGTTCATCGAAGGAGACCCAAGAAACCCGGCAACGTATTTTGTCGCCGGGCGCTCGTACAGTTCGAGCGGCGCACCAGCCTGCTCAATACGCCCGTCGCGCAGCAGTACGATACGATCTGCCATGGTCATGGCCTCGATCTGGTCGTGCGTGACGTAGATCATGGTCTTTCCCAGTTCCTGGTGCAGGCGTTTGATCTCGCCGCGCATTTCATCGCGAAGCTGTGCGTCCAGGTTGGATAACGGTTCGTCAAACAGATACAGCCTCGCGTTGCGCACAACCGCGCGGCCGATTGCCACCCGCTGCAACTGCCCTCCCGAGAGTTGGCGCGGATAGCGGTCAAGAAGATGGTCGATCGCAAGCATGGTTGCGGCGCGCTGAATTTTCTCTTCGATCTCGTGTTTCGGCGTCT
>Ga0307380_10011485_pt1 | contig 11092 bp, 10 predicted proteins | sample UN3MG_FD_202239 | JGI IMG/M metagenome (GOLD analysis project Ga0307380, IMG submission 202239) | Soil microbial communities from Risofladan, Vaasa, Finland - UN-3 | ecosystem: Environmental > Terrestrial > Soil > Coastal area > Acid sulfate soil | place: Finland: Risofladan, Vaasa | collected... | reverse complement strand
TGAACGTAATGCCGAATCTATCCCTGAGCGGTGAACTCAGCAGTCCTATCTTTGTGGTTGCTCCGATAAGAGTAAAATGTTCCAGGTTGAGTTTTATTGATCTGGCACTTGCCCCCTCCCCTATCATAACATCTATTTCCATATCCTCCATGGCAGGATACAGGATCTCTTCAATAATTGAATTCATGCGATGGATCTCATCAATAAAGAGCACATCTCCTCGCTTGAGTGAAGTAAGTATTGCGGCAAGGTCTCCAGCCTTTTCCAGGATTGGCCCTGAAGTACTTTTTATACTAACTCCCATCTCATGTGTGATAATATTTGCCAGAGTGGTTTTTCCAAGACCAGGTGGTCCTGAAAATAAGATGTGGTCAAGTGGTTCACCCCGCTTTTTTGAGGCTTCAATAGCTATTTTTATGGATTCCTTTATGATATTTTGCCCTATAAACTCAGCAAGTCTTATGGGGCGGATCGTTGAATCTTCTGTTTCATAATCCTGCTCTGAAGGAGAGACTATTCTTTCTTCCATATTTACTCTTTAACTTCTTTTAATTTTAACAGTGCTGCCTTAATTAATACTTCGATCGATGGTGCTTCAAAATCCGCAGATACAGCATCTACAGCTTCCCTGGACTCTCTTTGTTGAAAACCCAATGATACAAGAGCACTTACTGCATCATAATTGATATTACTGGTGCTGGTAGGAATGAATCCTTCCATTTTCTTTTTCATCTTATCCTTTAATTCCAGTATCAATCTCTTAGCATTTTTCTTGCCAATTCCTGAAATATTTGTAAGGACTTTTTCATCCTCATTGAGGATCGCACTGGCAAAATCTTCGATTTTTATTTCAGAAAGGATTTTCATCGCTATCTGAGGCCCGACTCCTGAAACGCTAATGATTAATTTGAACATCTCAAGTTCGGTTGTGTTCATGAATCCGTAGAGGTTGAGCGCATCCTCCCTGACATTCAGATGCGTATAAAGTGTTACGTTTGATTGTTTCGTAAGTTCCTGCAATGCCGGTTGCGGAACATTTACATGATATCCTATTCCCCCTACATCAATAACAACAAAACCTTCACCACATTGCGCAATTTCGCCATGTAAATGTGAAATCATATCATTATCTCATTATATGTATATGACATAAAGCAATCGAAAGACCATCAGCCGCATCATCAGGTCTGGGAAGTTCGTCAAGACCCAGAAGCCTTGTTATCATCTCCTGCATCTGTTGTTTATCCGCATGTCCGGTACCTGTTATAGCCTGCTTGATTTGAGCCGGTGTATATTCAAATAATGGTATTTGTTTCTGTTGTGCAGCAAGTAATATCACCCCTCTTGCTTCACTTACCCTCATTGCAGATGTGACATTTTTATTGAAAAAAAGTTTTTCAATAGCGACAATTTGAGGATTGTACTTTTCAAAAAGTGCTTTGATCTCGTTATAGATCTCCAGTAGGCGCTCTGATGTTTGTTTTTCAGCAGATGTTCGAATACATCCATAGCTTACAGGAATGATCTTTTCTTCTACTTTTTGTATGACTCCAAAACCTACAGTTGCAAGTCCCGGATCGATTCCGATAATGATCATGGTGTTTTTCAAACTAATTATTAGATTAAGGAGTAATTGGACTTTATTTTCTGGATAATCGTCCAATTTTCACTTTATACAAGCCAACCTTTGATTAATTTCATCAAGGTCAAAGTATTCAGGATCAAAATCATAATCCAGCCAATCCGCCATTTCTTCATGCTCGGGATGTTGCGGATTTTTGATGATTTCAAGGAGTTCATCATATCCATAAGGACCGCCGCAATCTTCAGGAGGGCAGGCACGTTTACCCTTGAGGCAGATCGGATAGTGTTTATCTATCTCCGGAGGGAGGATTTTTTCAACCAGGATTATGTGATACCAGGAATCCCCAAAATCGTATTCGTAGATGAATTTTGTATTTTCTTCAAAGACCACCTGGCTTAATGTTACTGTTTTTTCATCAATCACTTCAAACATATCAGCCGGATCAGGTTCACTATATGTTATTCCGTCTATGGTAAATTGATGAAGGTGATAACCGTCCCACCCCATCAATTCCTGAATAATGACATGAAGTTTAGATAATGTAATATCGCTTTTAACCAGTATTCGTCTCCAGATGGGTGGTTTTATCTCATCAAGTGTTACTTTTATCTGATAGATGTGAATATCTTCATTCCTTTTCTTTTTGGGCATGACCATCACCAATTTCTCATGGGATATTGTCCTGTTAATCGGTTATTAGATTTTCGATCCAATCGTTTTTCCGAACCATCAGACATATTATACAATTTTATGAGGTTGACTGCATACGAAACCTGAAAAAGAAATGTTTATGTGGCAAAAAAAGGATTCATTTCTACTCTCAGAAATATGATCGCACTACATGGAACCTGGAAACCGTCAGAAACAATAGACAAATGGGGAGATTTCTTCATATGGGGTGAGTCATCCACAACTTCCACCATCAAACGCAGAGGGCGACCTCCCAAAATCTCTGCCAGCACACCCCGGCCTCATCCATTTCAGGCCCCGTATGAGGACCTGAACCGGGTGATAACATCCCTGGAAAACGGCAATGACAGCATTATCGGTAACAGGACATATCAGGATAATGTATTGCTATCGCTGCCTTCATTTTCAAAATCTCCTCAGGCATCACCGGATTTACTAAGAGATGATGGCAGTGAGGATACAGATGAGCCGGTGGGTCTAATACCATGGAAAGTATATGGTTTAAGCATTCTTCCCCAAGACGCAGTAACATTACTCAGCTCACTCTCAGGAGCATGGATAGAATATGACAACACAGTCATTGGAACCGATCTGAGGTTCTGGAGTAATGTCTCAAAATTTGCACTTGAACTGTTATCAAACCAGCATTTTTTTCCAGGCATGGTTATTTCTGAAGAAAGTAAGATATTTTCCAGATGGCAGTATATGCTCAATGATGAGGAAGACAGGATGCGCTATTCAATCCTTGCCAACTCAATGCCTCCTGTTTGCAGATCACTCCTTCAGAATACGATTCCAAATACCCAGGAAGCTTTCATATCGGATTTTCTCAATAGTACCATTAACGGATGTATCAAAAACTGGATGTCAATCTCAGAGATCAAATCAAAAAAGCCCGGTCTCTCTGAAATATGGTTACGATCCCTGACAACCGGAGAACCGATACAAGTCAATAAGTCAATTCTTAACAACCTTTCAAAGGGATTACAATCATGGGAAGCCCCGATTCATGAAATAGAAAAATCAGGATTTCGCACATCGTTCCGGCTTGAACCCCCCATTGAGGAAGAAACAGATATCTGGAATCTGCGCTATTTTCTTCAGGCTTCGGATGACCCAAGCCTGCTTGTGCCTGCTGAGAAAGTCTGGAGGGAGTCAAAAGACACACTTCATTTCTTAAACCGCAAATTCGACCAACCCCAGGAAAAGCTTCTTGCCGATCTCGGGAAAGCTTCCCGGTTATATCCTCCTATCGAGGACAGTCTCCATTTAGCAAGACCCACTGCTGCCCGGCTTAGCACGCAGCAGGCATATTCATTTTTAAAAGAAGCTGTGCCCCTGTTTTCAGAGAGCGGATTCGGGGTCCTTATTCCACCATGGTGGAAAAAAAGGGGATCAAGTTCGAAGCTTGGCGTAACATTAAATGTGAAACCAAAGAAAGACCCTAAAACCAGCAAAGGATTGTTCGGTTTTAACTCAATAATCCAGTACGACTGGCAGATCGCCATTGGCAGTGAGCCGGTAAGTGAAGAGGAATTCGAAAACCTTGTAAACCTAAAAGAGCCGCTTGTACGTATCAGGGGAGAATGGGTGGAGGTCAAAAATGAAGATATTGCAGCTGCAATTAAATTCTTCAAATCCGGAAAATCAGGTGAAATGAAACTGGATGAAGCCCTCAGACTGAGCGCCGGACTGGGAGGATCGGAAACAGGCCTTCCTGTTGGCGGATTTAATGCAACCGGGGTGCTATCCGAGCTATTTGAACGTTTATCAGGCAGAACCGGAATAGAAGATTTAACACAGCCCGGTGATTTTGTTGGTGAGCTTCGACCTTATCAGATCAGGGGGTTCTCGTGGCTTGCGTTTTTGCGGCAGTACGGACTGGGAGCATGCCTTGCCGATGATATGGGACTTGGCAAGACGATCCAGCTTCTTGCCCTGCTTATAAAAGATAAAGAAGAGGGCAATAATAAACCCACTCTTTTGATATGTCCCACTTCCGTAGTTGGGAACTGGTATCGAGAAGCGCAAAAATTTGCACCATCCCTCAAGGTTATGATACATCACGGCACAGCCCGGCTCAAGAAAAATGAGTTCCATTCTGAAGCTGTCAAATTCGACATGGTGATCAGCACCTATGCACTTGCTTACCGGGATGAGGGTATATTCAAGGAAGTGGATTGGAATGGGATTGTGCTGGATGAAGCGCAGAATATCAAGAACCGGTTCACAAAGCAATCTCAGGCGGTCCGTAAAATAAAATCTGATTACCGCGTAGCTCTTACAGGTACACCTGTTGAGAACCGTTTATCAGAACTCTGGTCTATTATGGAATTTTTAAATCCGGGCTACCTTGGCTCGGCAGAAGGTTTCAGGAGAGGTTTTGCAATGCCCATTGAACGTTATAATGACCAGGAGGCAGGCATGAAGCTTCGACGTATTGTTTCACCATTCATCCTTCGCCGCCTCAAAACAGATCCTGCCATCATAACAGACCTGCCTGATAAAATTGAGACGAAGGTATACTGCAACCTTACAAAAGAGCAGGCTACACTCTATGAAGCTGTTGTTAAAGATGTGCTTATGAGAATCGAAAGCTCAGAAGGAATCGAAAGAAAAGGGATCGTGTTATCAGCACTTACAAGACTGAAACAGGTATGCAATCACCCGGCGCATTTCCTGGATGATGGTTCGGTACTCCCGGGACGTTCAGGCAAGTTGAACCGTATTACTGAAATGATGGAAGAGGTAATTGCCGAAGATGCTGCAGCTCTGGTCTTCACCCAGTTTTCCGTGATGGGAAACATGCTTAAAACGCATCTCCAGCATGTCTTTGGCCAGGAGGTGCTCTTTTTGCATGGTGGCGTGTCCCAGAAACAGCGGGACCAGATGGTTATGAGATTTTCAGAAAAAGGCGGACCCCGGATATTCATTCTTTCACTTAAAGCAGGTGGTGTGGGTCTGAACCTCACACGTGCCAGTCATGTGTTCCACTTTGATCGCTGGTGGAACCCGGCTGTTGAGAATCAGGCAACAGACCGGGCTTTCCGGATCGGGCAGACCAGGAATGTACAGGTTCATAAGTTTGTGTGTGAAGGGACCCTTGAAGAGAGAATAGATGAAATGATAGAGGATAAGAAAGCACTTGCCGAGAATGTTATTGGGACGGGCGAGGGCTGGCTGACTGAAATGTCGACCGAGCAGCTGAAGGATTTATTTGCATTGAGAAAAGAGACAGTAACGGATGAATAAGCGGATCGTTGAATCATGGGCAGGTATGAAGACTTCTGGGGCGGCTATACCCCCTCAAAACCAATAGAAGTGGAAGGAGGTATCAAAGCCAAAAGCAAGAGGGGTAGTATTGGAGATACCTGGTGGTCAAAACGCTGGGTAAGTGTCCTGGAATCCTTTGGCTGGAGCAACAGGCTTGAGCGGGGCAGACGATATGCCAGAAAAGGCCAGGTGCTTGATTTTGAACTTTCAGCCGGAAAAGTGGAGGCAACGGTCCAGGGTTCGGTCAAAAAACCTTATTCAGTCACTATTGAGATTAAACCGATTACTGAAAAATCATGGGACTTTGTTACAGAAGAAATGTCCCAAAAAGCAATATTTGCAGCAAAACTGCTAGCAGGCGAGATGCCTGATGATATTGAAGAAGCTTTTGAAGCAGAAGATATATCGCTGTTCCCTGAAAAATCAAAAGATATAAAGACGCACTGTTCATGTCCGGATAGTGCAAATCCCTGTAAACATATTGCTGCGCTTTATTATATTTTGGCAGAAGAGTTTGACCGTGACCCTTTCATGATCTTTAAATTGCGTGGCCGGACAAAGGATGAAATTATTTCGGCTCTTCGCCAGAAGCGCACTGACGAAAGTCTGCCTGAACCAGAGGGACTTCCCGGTGGTGCTGAACAAAAGGAAGTTGCTTTGTCCATGGATGATTTCTGGGAGGGGAAAGAGAGCGAATCTTTTTGTGTTAATATATCGCCGCCTGATGTATCGGCAGCAGTTATCAAACGGCTGGGAACACCGCAATTCTGGGATAGCAAGGACGATTTTTTAGAGAAAATGGGCGGGTATTATGAAGAGATCAGCAGGCGCGCTATTGAGACTGCTTATGGTGAACAGACAGGGGCGAAGAAGAAGACGAAATGAAATAAGGAGTCAGATCATCCAGGGGAAAGGGACATTTCCTTTCTTTTACTTTTTAAGAAACCGTCAGATTAAAGGCATTTGAATTCCAAGTATCATCTGCTACAGGTGACTTTGGAGGAAATGGTGAGCCATGTGGGTAAAGCTTACAGCGCACCTATATAGTCGCCCCACATTGAAGCCCTGTGCCAACGTATTGTCCTGACATCCACAGAAGGGCACTACATTTTGAGGTACAAAAAGTGTTTTCCCACTTATCTATACAGGAGTTATTGAGTAAGCTGGAAGAGCTGGGGGATCAGGTTCCGATGGAGCTGGCCCAGGCTATTCTTGCGAAAGAACAGGACGCAGTGATACCGTTACGAGATATCCTTCAAGATGATGACTATTGGGAAGCTGAGGGCAATAATCAATGGATGCCTCTGCATGCTGTGAAATTGCTCGGTATGCTGGCAGACCCCAGGGCGATTCCCCAACTGGTCAATACATTAATTCTGGCTTATGAAGCGGAAGATGATTGGATTATGGAAGACCTGCCCACAGTATTCGGACGCATCGGTCCATTGGCAATAAATCCCCTCGAAGAGTTCATTCATGCCTATGATGGGGATAATAAATTCTGGTGGTCCCGCAGTGCTGCAGCAGAGGGGCTGGTAGCTATAGCTTTGAATCATCCTCACGAGCAGGAACGTATTCTCACTTTTCTTCATGGATTGTTTTCTAAAGATGACGATATGGAATTCCTGAGTTTTGCCGCAGGATCGCTTTTGGATTTAGGTGACCTGTCATCCTTACATGTTCTGGAGGAGGCTTTCGATCGTGGGATTATTGATGAATATGTCATTAGCAGGGACGATCTGTTGATAGACAGGGAAAAACCTCATGGCATGTATGATAATAATCTGCTTTCCTTTTATTACCCCGAACAGGTCGCCAAACGAAAAGCCAGATGGGATAAGGAAAAAGAAGAAAATGAGCGTTATGTAGCCCAAAAACGTGAAGAACGAGAAAAATCCATAGCTATTGAGCTTAAACGATTGGAGACAGCAAATTCGTTGAACGAGAGCAATGTATTACCTATCAGCGGAAAAATAGGCCGCAACGAACCCTGTCCCTGTGGAAGCGGTAAAAAATTTAAGAAGTGCTGTGCTTCAATTATTAAAGCTCTTCCTGCCAAGCAGGTACTGGGTAATGGATTCTATTATAATAGATGGGAATATCTGGAAAAAGCACAACCTTACGATGCAATATTGGTTCTTGAAAATCTAACATTTTTAGCGGCTGATGCTGAAAGAGATGGAGATGTTGCCAGGGCTCTGGAACTATTCAGGATCCTGGAACCTCTGGCAGCGCAAGAGGGATTGCCGGGTGAATTGCTGCGCAATTTTGGATTCATTTTTTGTGACCACCCGGAACTTGGAGAGGAGGGGCTTAATATACTTCGCCAGCTCCAGTCCTTCTATAAAGATGAGGACCAGGAAGTCTGGACCTTAGCCAGTATGGATGCGGCAGATTATCTGGGTCTCATGGGAAGAGGGGATGAGTGCAGGAATGAGTATACAAAACTCATGGAAGTGATGCCTGACCACTCTTTCGTTCGGATAAGGTTTGCCCGCTTCCTGGAAAGAAGACAGTATCTTGATGAAGCTGTTGGATTATATGAGCACGTACTTCGAATGGGGGATCAGGTCGATGAGAATGATCTGGAAATAGCAGCATTGGAACTGAGAGAATTAGCTGCCAGACACAACATTGAACTTGATGCATGGACTAAAGAAGCTATTGGGGATGTCCTGGTGGAGGAGTAAAATGTTGCTTTTTCTTAGATACTGGTGTCTGCAGAAGTTGTCAAGGCTTGAAGGCTCCGGGTAACTGCTTATGAAGTGGAAAGATCCGGGATATGGATGGTTCCAGCCGATATTCTTTGACTCTGGTTCAAAAGAATTCCTTCATGCTTTCCTTAACATACTCCAATGCAGGAAGGCTATCGACCATGTATATTTCAATCCCCAATTCAGCAGATAAAGGCTCCATGATTCTATAGACATCATAGTGTTTAACAAGCAATTCTTCTGGCATGACTTTCATACGCCCGATAAAATCAGCGAACTTCACAGCGAATGTCGATTTACAATCAGCTTCCTTTTCTATCTGGAAGTTAAGAATAAAGGTGGAATCGTGGTCCACCATTAGACTCATGTAAGGATAATACGGTCTTTCTCCCTTTTCCCGTACAATCGCAGGTACATAGAAAAAATCGATCTCCCAGATGCCTCTGCGCTGCAACCCTGCTTTTTTCAGCCTGTGTAAGGTAGTTTCTTCAACGGGAATCACCGGAGTGTCTTCCATTTTAAAAGGCGAAGGTTCCAACCACTCGTCCTTCCATATTATGTTCTCGCCCTGATTATCGGGCACCCGTACAAAATAATGATCGTTTGATGGGTGATCAAGCAACCAGGGATCTTTTTTGAAACGCAGGGAAACGTCTATTGCCTGCTGCAAGGCAACCGTGAGGAACCTTGCTTCATCACCTGTCAGATACCATGGAACAAAACCAGGCAAATAATTCCTGAACAAAGGCCATGAACTGCGCCCCCTAAACGTTAAACCGAGGGCTTTTATCTGCTGTAGGTCCTGCTTTTGCAGGGATTTTCTATCTTCAAATGACGCCATTAAGCAATTCTGAATGTACAAAGCCTCATCTTTGAACTCTGAAAATTCACCTGATAATATACTCGATAATCCATACAATCCCTCTGAGCCTAAATATAGCCCGAGAGCATAGTATTCACCTGCAGCGCCCATGATGCAGCAGTATCCTATTTCACCGCTTACCGGGTCCTTAACCCCGAAAAAGTCGGTGTCGTGCATCCAGTTCCAGGGAGCCAGTTCCTTGAACTCAAGCGCTGCTTCGTACAGGGCTTTCCATTCCTGAAGAGAAGGGACAATATTCATCATTTATTACCTCGCATTAATTTTCTACCATTTACTGCAGATATATTGCCGAAGCAAGGAATGCATCCTCGGGTTTTCCTAAGAACTCGCCATTAGGGTACATGGATAATTCATACTTCTCATTGCTGTATGTATAGAAGGCAAAGCCCCATCGATCATCGCCAAAATACCGAAGCCTGCATAAATGGACAGGAGTGTTTCGGAGCCGTTCAATATATTCTTCCTTTGTCTCCGGCCAATCCTCGGGAGGCCAGCCATTGCTGACTTCCGGCTCCTGATATGCATCAATGTAACAAAATTGACCTTTGAGGCGAATATCCAGACGTGTGTACTTCCCTTTAAAATGCTTCTCAGCAACGCTTGTAATACGCTTCTCAACATCATATTTAACTGAATCAGGGATTTTTATCCCTCCAGAGTCAGGATTAAAGCCCCATTTTTTCTGTGACGACATGACCTTCTCCAAATATATTGTTCATTCTTTCAAAACATCACTATACCATTTAGGAAAATTGTTCTTTATAAAACCATCCATATCTTCCAAATTCTCAGGATTTTTGTTCTCTTTCCTCCACTCCATTAAAACCTGTATGAAATTTTCATGAGGATCATCGACAGCCCAATCCTTAAATTCTGTAGTGGCTTCACGTTCGAACTTATCAATCCCTTTCAATATCCCCATGCAGTGAAGTTTTGCCTTTTCATCCATCGAAAGCTTCTGGCATTTCCTGAGATCGTCAATATAAGGCTCCAGCGCTTCTTCAAACATCTCGGAGGCCAGTTCATAAGGATCAACATACCCATATCTCGTGCTTCCTGAGTTTTTCCAGACGTCTTCAACATCAAGGATCTCCAGATCATAGAAGACATTCTCTGCGATATTATCAGGATCAACTTCCATCAGGTATTCAAGGGCAAGCTCTTGTATCCTTTTTGAAATCTTCGTATCCTCATCAGCAAGTCTTTTTAGAATTTCATAAGCATGCTCGGTGCTGACATTATCAAGAACCTGCTTATTCAGTGTGATTTTGGAGGCTGGCACTGTGCTGTTATTCGTGGGTTTTTGGGGCATTTGTTCATTTATTTAAAGCATTGAGTTAAAATCTTTGTGATTTTACCACTGAAAGGAGCCTGGGCCAGGGATATGAAGTCCAAGATTGAAGGTTCTGAGCAATTGCTAATCAAACAGATGGAAGAGTGTGCAGGTGTTAGTACAGGAGACGAGGTGGCTGGAATTCAATTTTAAAGATACAGATTCAAATCGATTTGCCCAGATTTTTTCCTCTTATTCTCTGATATTTCCTTCAATTTCTCAAGTTCTGAAAATATTTTTGCCCCAATCCTTCTTGAGACCCTTCCCTTCCTATGGAAATAAAAAGATCGTATTCTTTAATAATTTAAAAAATTGGACATTATAATCGACATGAAATGAACCAGCAAAGATCGCACTATAACATTGGAAGGCGAGTTTGCCGAGTTCATGCCCTTTATAAAACTTGGCGAATTGCTCCACATGGGTAAGGGAACAGTATATGGATTGGGAAAGTATGAAATTAAAGGGGAATGAGAATGGGGCCAAAATTTATGTGACATACAGAAAAGTTTGATATGTCTTTATATGGTTGTGTTTTTTTCAATTTTTTGAATTTGGCGATACCCTCGGAAGTGCTGAAAAACCCGGGAGGCTATCGCCAGAATGCGGCGGCA
>Ga0307380_10011482_pt1 | contig 11093 bp, 18 predicted proteins | sample UN3MG_FD_202239 | JGI IMG/M metagenome (GOLD analysis project Ga0307380, IMG submission 202239) | Soil microbial communities from Risofladan, Vaasa, Finland - UN-3 | ecosystem: Environmental > Terrestrial > Soil > Coastal area > Acid sulfate soil | place: Finland: Risofladan, Vaasa | collected... | reverse complement strand
CTTTTGGGGGCCGAACGAGCTTTCATACTTGCGATATATGACGCTTCTCAGTGCGTCTCTTATTCACGATGATATAACGCTTGTACTCAGGCGTAGGCCATCATCTTTTAAGACTAGATTTTGGGAGCGGCAAGAATGCGAGATAGCGGTTACAGATCGGAGCACGCATTTTTGTCTCAATCAGGATATGCGAAAACTGCCAGCGAATATAAAGATTGAATATCTCGAAGACATCGCGCCGGAGATTGCCGCACTAAAAGCGCACGATGTTCACACGAGCGATTTATTGTCGTGGTATTTACTCGCTAATTACGGCGGCACAGTAGCAGATATGGACATAGTATTTTTGAAACCGCTTCCTGAAATAAAAGAAGACGTTCAGGTGGTTGTGTTCTCAGGCTATCCAAAAAAGAATTATCTGCCGGTAACATTCATGCAAGGGAGGCCGTGCCTGGAATGGGAAGACATATACCGGCGAGCACGCGATGCTTACGATCCTAAAATATACGAGTGTTGCGGCGCTAGTGTTATCGAAACACCGCCTACGGGAAATCTGAGCGAGCACGTTGTGTTCCCTTGGGCGGGCAAGCATAAGATTCGTCATTGGCATGGGTGGTTATTCCGGCTCAAGCGCTGGCCTACTATTCCAGATGATTGTATCGGGCTTCATTGGTATGCCGGTCGCAATCAGGAATGGAATCAGAAAATCAGAAGCGAAGCTGATTTGAAATTGGGCGCCGTATCGTGGGCGTGCAGAAAGGTGTTAGAAAATGCGAGTATCAGTAGTTAATTTTTGTTCTACGGCGATTGACATGCTGAAGTTCTCGACTGAGATGCTTTATAACGAGGCGGGTACAACTGATTTTGATTACATCGTTGTTACATGGAATCCGAGCGATGAAGTCAAAGCATGGCTCGATGCAAGACCTGAAATAAAACGATCAGAATATCAGACGAACAACGAATTGAAATATGTTCCTAATCTCAGAGCGATGATGAATCACGGATGGGACGTTGGCTATGAGTATAACGATTACGTGGCTATCGTGAACACCGATGTAGCATTCGGGCATAACTGGCTAGTGAATCTCGTAAAACATGCAGGCGAGGATGTAATACCAAACTCCGTGCATATATCACCTATCGACTGGCCGAGTGTAATAAATATGAATTGCGGGGTGCCTACAAAAGAAACGTTCGATTATGAGAAGTTCTGGACAGCGCACAAAGATATTTACGCCGAAGGAAAGATCGAGACAGAAGACGAACGCGGCGGCTGGCGTGCATGTGCTTCGATGCCTTACGTAGTGCATCGCAAATGGTGGGAAGGATTCGGCCCCTGGAACCCGATAAACGTTCTTGGTGAACACCCGCCAGATCAACAGTTCTTTGAGCGCGTCCACAATGGCGGCGCGAAGTATCTTATGGTTTTCGATTCGATAGTATATCACCACGAGGCAGTCGAGCGGCAAACGTCAAGACCTGTTGGGGTTGAAGAAATGGAGAACGGTTCGTAATGACGAATAAAGGCAGAGCTAATTATTGGTGGCGCTGGGGGATCGACAATGGGGAGCCGCCGTGTGGTTATGGTTCTACATTTGAAAACACGCGAGAGGTATCTGTCTTTATTGAAACCGTTATAAAAGACCTTAGTATTAAATCGATAAACGACTGCGGGTGTGGTGATTATTCGTTCTGGATGAATCGTGTAAATATTGGCGATGCTTTATATCGCGGGTACGACATAAACGATGAATTGATTTTACAGAATCAGATGAAGTTTCCTGAAGTGTTTTTCGAAGAGGCGGACATAACAGAACAGATATTACCTAAAGCAGACTTGATAATATGCCGTGACGTGCTTTTTCACTTACCAACAGATATGGCAATTAGGGCGCTCGATAGATTCGTTAAAAGCTGTTCGAGCTTTTTGATCGCCACTACATTTGAATCTGTGCGCGTTAACAACGAGATTACTGATAAAATCGATGGTCCTGAGCTTGGGTACGGGCATCGTAAATTGAATATGAGTATTGAGCCGTTCAATCTTGGCGCTCCGATTGCATTCGTTAGTGAACCAAAATTCAAACGAGTTCTCGGACTATGGAGAATGGAGAGTTATTCGTAATGTTTTCAATAACCAGCAATAGGAATGTAGCGCACTGGGCGAGGTGGCACAAACAGAGAGCGCACGGGCCGCTTGGCGGAGCCACATTCAAGAGCATGAAAAACTATTACGGGATTGGCGAGAATCTACACAAGGATATGTGCGTTCTCGAAATAGGCGTCGGGTTCGGTTATTGCGTTCGTGGATTTAACGAAGCAGGATGCCGCGTATGGGCTATGGATATTTGCAAAGAAGCGTTTTATAGCGTAGCAGATGTTATCGAAGGATCGTACCTGCATGAGAAAGCCGATACTTTGCCTGACAACTTCTTCGATCTTATTGTGTGCCATGTTGTGACTCAGCATATGAGTGAGAGCGATATTCTATTCCAGTTCCCGCACGTTATCCGATCCCTTAAGGATGACGGTGTTTTTATGGTTCAATTTGCCGACTCTGACATAGCAGAGGAAAACAATATATCAGAAACCATACTTGGCGAACCGGCTGATAATAAAGTAACGATGCTCGGCGGCAGGATGGTACGGACGCCTGATTATGCAAAGCAATTAATCGAACAGTGCGGCGGCGAAGTAATTCATACATCTGCGCGCAAAACGTTTCCGCAGTATAAAAGCGGATGGTACTTCTTGAAAGTAAGGCGTAAATGATTATATCGCACGAACATAAATATGTGAATATCAGCATCCCAAAAACAGGGACAATTTCGATGCGTAAATGGCTGGCAATGTGCTGCAAAGGATCGCCAGTAGCAGAGCAGCACGCATGGGATTGGCGGCCATTCGTGAACGGCGGCGGCTATTTAATATTCACAGTTGTAAGGAATCCGTATGCGCGATGTTATAGCCTCTGGAAATGGGAAACGCACACGGCGAAAGAAGGCGGCTTGCTCGTAGATAAGTCGTGTAGCTTTGAACGCTTCTTGCTTTTACTGATAGCAAAACTGCCGATGTATTTTGGCAAAGAAACGTCGCCAGATATTTACATGAATCAAAGTGATTTTGTATATAAATCAGGTGCGGCAATAGTTCTTAAACTAGAGAATCTAAAAGAGGAACTGAATCAACTTCCTTTTGTTGGCAATAGCGCGAAGTATTTTCCGTTCCTTAATAGTAATTCAAATATTGAAGAACCGTATTCTGATTACTACAACAAAGAAACTGAGGCGCTCGTGTGGGAATACTGCCAGGATGATTTCGATAGTTTTGGATATGAAAGGATGACGCTCAATGGCTGATAAAGTATATGACTTCATCTGCTCGATTGGTGAACTCATCGACAAGTTATCGATTGAGAATATCAAGTGCTATGACGCTAACGCAAAGGCTATCGCCGAGAGAAAGAAAGAAAACCCCGATGCAGGCGTAATAGCTGATTGTGAATTTAGAGCAAGAAAATCAGGAGAGCAGCGCGTGAGATTACGTGATGAAATAAATAAGCGACTATCAGAGGCAATAAAGCGGGGCGGCTTTGAATACGTGCCGGACGTAAGGACGTATGAATAATAATGAGTAAAGAACAATGTATAAATAATTGGCGAGAAATGCACGAAGGGAATAAATACTTCCTTGAGCATCCGCATTATCAAGAGCTACATCTAAACAACAGCGGCATCGCAAGAGAGCTTTCTGTTAATGCGGGCCTTTTCTTTATTGATGACGTGCTAGAAATAGGATGTGGATACGGTCGCATGATGAATGCAATTTCACATCGAGTAAATACTGTTACCGGGATCGATCTGCATGATGCACCACTTGATGCGGCAAAAGAGTTGTTTTGGGATAAAGCAAATCTATCCTTTGTAAAAAACGACGGCTATACAATTCCTTTTGATGATGAATGTTTCGATCTTGTCTATTCGGTTTCATCATTACAGCACATGCCGCGAGAGGTGGTTGCGAGCTATATCAGAGAGACTGTCCGTGTACTCAGGACGCGGGGCAGGATGTTTATGGAGTTTCTTGCTGCCCCTGTTGGTGCGAGTGATATTGACCCGGCCAGCGTATGCGAACAATCAGTCGGGTGGACGCACGATGAAATCGAAAAGCTGTTTTTGAATATTGGTAACATGGATAGAAAATACGTCGGAGGGATAGACGGCGAAGGAAGTATTATTTTAATCGGAGTAAAGGAATAGAAAATGCCGAAAAGCCAACAGCCAATAGAAGGCGAGAATATCATACTGAGGCGGCTTATTGAGACAGGAAGCCCGTCGTTGATTCTTGACGTTGGGGCTGGCGATGGTAAATGGGGGCGGCTTCTGAGCGGCAAGTGGCGTCTGGTTTGTGGCATCGAAGCATGGAAAGACTGCATAGAAAAAAACGTGCTCGATGATGTCTACTGGAAAGTAATAAACGAGGATATGAGAAACCTTCCAGTGATATTCTACAAGTTATTCGATGCGATTATTCTTGGCGATGTACTTGAGCACGTAGAAAGAAACGATGCGCTTTTGGTGATAGATAGATTGAAGCTGTCAGGCGTTAAAACATTCTTAACCGTTCCGATAAGCGAATGCAAGCAAGACGGCTCGGTATACGGCAATCCATTCGAGACGCACCTCGATCAATGGTCGCACAATGAACTAGCAGAACTCGGATGGAAACTATTGCACAAAGGAACGAACGAGGCGGGCACTGTAACCATAGGGACGTATGTACTAAATGAATCCGTATAGCACGAATAAGGCGCTTTATTATGTTGATAGACTTGCCGATCTCAAGTGCGGGCACGTCATAGCGCCGGTACATTTACAGCTTATTCTTTCGGACTTATGTAATCATAATTGCTCATTCTGTGCATATAGAATGGACGGATCATATTCAGATATGTTCGCCGTCAAAGATGAAAACGGGGCGCTCGTAAAGAACCCGAACAGGATGCTATCAACCGAAGATGCTGTAATGATTCTGAAAGACGCAGCAAAGATGGGCGTTAAGGCGGTGCAAATTACAGGCGGCGGCGAGCCAACTGTTCACCCTGAATGCGCTGCTATTATCGAAGCCGCACATACATTCGGGCTTCAAACGGCGCTGGTAACAAATGGATCGAAACTAAACGAGCGTATGCGGGAGGCGCTTCTAAAATCAACCCTTTCATCGTGGGTGCGTGTTTCGTTAGATGCGGCAATATCTGAAACATATAAAACTATTCGCGGGCTTAATAGCAATACCGCATTCGAGAAAGTCTGCATGAATATTAAAGAGCTAACGAGCGAGCGGAACAAAATAGCGCCGTGGGTTTATGTCGGGATCAGCTTTGTTGTAACGAAAGAAAACTGGGAAGAGATACCTGCGGCGACTGAACTCGCAAAAAGACTTGGCGCTGATAGCATACGGTTTGCGTCAAACTTCACGCCTGAAAATGATAACTATTATTCAGACTTCGGTGATGAAGCAGAGGCATTATGCGAGGAAGCTAAAAAGCAAGATGACTTTTCTTTTAAGGCTATCAATAGTCTGTCAGAACGTCGAGGCGATCTAAGACTTGGGCCTCCTGATTATGATTTTTGCGCTTACCAGTATTTAACAGCATACATCGGCGCAGACATGAACTCTTATACCTGTTGCTGTAACGCATACAACAAGCGCGGACTAATTGGATCGGTTAAAGAGCAGGGGTTTTTGGGGCTGTGGGAATCACAAGAAAAGAAAGAATTTATGGCATCATTTAATGCAAGAGATTGCGAGCGGTGTCAATTCAATTCACGCAACCATGAAATAAACGCACTTATAGAAGTGATACCTTTGGAGCATGTAAACTTTATATGAAAAAAGCATCTATCATAATCGCTTCAAGAAACAGAGGGCCGCAGCTTTGCCTATCACTCCCGATTCTACGGTCGCGGCATTATCAAGATGTAGAGATTATTCTCGTTGATGATGCTTCGAGCGATGAAACGCGGGCGGTACTCACAGAAAACGAATGGCTTTCGAGGGTGTGCAGACTCAAGAGAAACGGTGGGTATTGGCAAAACCCCTCGCGCGTTCTCAATCACGCTCACGCGCTGGCTAGATGTGAAATTGTAATCGAGCAGGGTGGCGAAGTGTGCCACTTAACTGATTGTGTTTCTCCACTTCTCGAATTATGCAAGCCGGGAGTGGTTGCTATGGCGAGAGTTTATAACGGCGATCCGCTTGAAATGTCTTCGGTGATGAATGCAATAAATAACGGATCGTATTTATACGTTAATGATTACGCGCCGAATAAAGTAGAAACAGACGGAACATATTGGAGAGTGCCGAAAGATGATCAATTCGATATAGGTGTATTCTGCGGGAAAGAACGCCCGGCTCCGTTCATGTTTTGCGGTGCTATTCACAAGAGCGATTTCGATTCCGTTGGCGGATATAACGAAAAGCTACCTTGTAATAACGACGGCAATCTAGCCGAACGGTTGCAAAAACGTGGAGTTAAGTTTGTATTTTCGGGAAAGGCGATAGCATTCCATCTAAGCCATGATAAGACGTGAAAGCATGTATAAGGTGACGGTAATCATACCGTGCGGGCGAGGGCACGCAAAGTATGTTCATCGTGCAATAGATAGCTGCCTTGCGGCGCGTCCCAGGCCGCATGCAATTATTGTAGTAGATGATTACTCTAATCCGCCGGTGGTGCCTTATGAAAATAAGATAGTAACAACCATAAGACTGCCGGAACACAGAGGGCGATCATATGCAAGAAATTACGCGGCGAATATCGCGACAACTAGATGGCTTTTCTTTTTAGATTCAGACGATCTATTGGAGCCGACAGCTATAGAAGATTTTAGAAGGAATTGCGTTGAGAGGTTTGCAGATATTTTCTATGCGGATTACTGGGTAGGCAACGGCAGCGAGATAAGAAAAACTTATAAGCAACCAATGGTTGACACAGATAGACGGAAGCGGTGTGAGAAAAGATACAACCCGTCAAATATCGGGATGTTTGTAAAGCGGGCGCGGTATCACCAGATCGGCGGCTTCGATGAGGACATGACATATGCTGAATATACTGATTTCTTTTTCCGATATATTGCGAATCCGAGAATCGTGATTGTTAAAAATTCGAGGCCGTTATTTACAGCAAGCCACGAAACATCCGCAGAAAGCGGAGCGACTGAGAAAATGGCGATGGGGATACAGAAAGTATACGCGATGGCACAAGGCGGATATTACAGACCATGGATGAGAAAATGAGTGATGCAATTCTTATAACCGGGGCGGCAAGGAGCGGAACGTCTATGATAGCCGGGATCGTTGCCGGTCATGGTGCGTTCGGCGGTGACATGCAGGGGCCGAACCAATGGAATAAAAAAGGCATGTTCGAGAATCTTGAAATCCGTAACAAGATAGTGAAGCCATATCTTGAATCGGTCGGGGCCGATAGGGTGGCACAGCGTTCTTTCCCTGATATGCGAACGCTCAGAATAAGCGCAAAGACTATCGGAAAGGAATGGAATGAAAAAGTTATGGCGGTACTTGAGAAGGAAGGTTATAGAGATGGTCGATGGTTCTGTAAATGCCCCAAGGCGTGCATCATGTGGCCGATCTGGCACGCGGCTTTTCCGTCGGCCAAGTGGATAATTGTCTATCGCAATCCTTCGAGCGTGATCGATTCATGTATGCGCGTGTCGTTTATGAGAGCGTATCGGGATAAAGCGGGCTGGTCTTTATGGTATGCAGAGCATGCGAAACGGTGCGCTGATATGCAAGATGCCGGGCTAGATGTATCGTGGGTTAAAAGCGATGATGTTGTACGCGGTGATTACGTGCGGCTCAGAGAAGCAATTGAGCATGCCGGGCTTGAATGGGACGAATCTATAGTAAATGATTTTGTCTCGCCGGAACTTTTTCACTCTAAAGAAAAGGTGGCAGTATGAGAATCGAACAAAAAGTATGGGGCGAACGCTGGATGATACGAGAGGACTCTGTGCATACTACGAACATCTTGATACTCAAAAAAGGATTCAGGTGTTCGTGGCATAAACATCAATGTAAATATAATCTGTTTGTTGTTATAAAAGGTTCGGTTGAAATCATAGTAGATGAAGGCGATCCGTGCCATTACCTAACAGTATTAAATGAGGGTGATGACTTTGTGGTAGCCCCTAATACATGGCATGAGTTCCGCGTTCTCGAAGACGGGATAATGGCAGAGGAAATGTACGTGCAATATGATGACGAAGATATTGAGCGGGCAAAACTAGGCGGGCCGATAGATGAGTAGCAATGCAATCATAATTACAGGCCCGTGTCGCTCAGGCATTTCAATGATCGCCGGGGTGGTGGACGTATGCGGGGCGTGGGGCGGTACGAAAGGAAAGCTCAATAGCTATGATGCAAGCGCGTATGGAGAGAATAAAGATATTAGGGACAACATATTGAACCCGTTTCTTGAGGGGATTAAAGCTGACAGACGCGGGCAACGACCGCTCCCGAATATCAGCAAGTGCAATTCGATTGCAAAAGAGATCGGCGAAGCATGGCGGCGGCGAACACTCAGGATAATAGAAGAGAACGGTTACGAAAGCGGGCCGTTCTATCTCGCAAGCACAAAGCACTCTCTTATATGGCCGGTGTGGAATGAAGCGTTTCCTGGTACAAAGTGGATTCTTATTCGTAGAAAAGATGAGGACATTATCGAAGCCTGTATGAAGACCGATTATATGTTCAGGTATAAAGATGAAGGTGGCTGGTACTACTGGCTGTCGAAATATAAGAAACGTATTCAGGAAATGATCGACGAACGATTGAATGTTTTTCAGATATGGCCGCAGCACATGATAAACGGCGATCTAAGAGAACTTGAAGAGTTAATAAAATGGCTCGGTCTTGAATGGGATGAAAATAAGATACAGGATTTTGTCGCTCCTATCGTATGGCGTAACGGGAAGTTTTTATTCAGCAATACCGGAGGGTAGCTATGGCAACACGATCAACCGAAGAAGAAGTAAAAAAGATTATCGATACCGCTTTTACAAACGAGCAGGTAACGCCATTCCTTCGCGCAGCTAACCGGCTTATCACTGACGTTCTCGCGGGCGAGGAATACAGCGATGCACTTCTCACAGATATTGAATGCTGGCTTGCGGCTCACTTCTTATCTGCCGCACTCGATCCGCAGATTAAATCAGAGAAAACCGGTGACGGTCAATGGACGTATCACGGCAAGTCAGGGCTTGGTCTTAATTTCACACCATACGGGCAACAAGTAATGATGATGGAGCACCACGGTGTACTCGCTCAGATTTCAAACTCTAAAGGTTCGATGTCAATAAAGGCGATGGCATGACAAGTAGATCGAAACGATTCACGAGCGGGCTAAATCAAACCGCCGTTTACTGGGATAATCCAACTAACGACGGATACGGTGGACGTACATTTGATGATCCAGCGGAGGTAGATTGCCGATGGGAAGAACGAAAGGAACTATTTATAGACACGACCGGGCAGGAGCAGCAATCAAGCGCGATAGTTTACGTCTCGGAAGACGTAGTCGTTGGCGGGTATTTGTTCCTCGGCGATCTGGGCGATCTTTCAAGCGGGGAAGAAGCCGATCCGCAAACCGCAGAGAATACTTACGAGATTAGAGGCTTCAATAAATCGCCCGATAAGAAAGCAGATGGTTTTATGAGAAAGGTTTATTTGTAATGGCTGCTGGATTCCTATCTGGGATGGTAAAAGTAACCGCGAATTTAACGCGCGAGATTGCGGCGATGAAAGGGCGCTCTGTTACCGGCATGGCATCGGCGCTTTCTTTTGTCAGGCATGCTTCAACAGATAAAGTGCCGTGGAAAACAGGAAACCTTGCCGGGTCTGTTCATACAAAAGTATTGAAGCAACCTAGCGGCCCGGTTGGTGCGATCTGGTACACGGCAGAATACGCCGCAATCGTGCATGAAATAAACAAGCACTGGAAAACAGGAACGCAATTTCAGTATTCGAAATCAGGAACCGGCTGGAAGTTTCTTGAACATGCAATCTCAGAGAATCATGCGGTTATTCTCGACCTGTTACGCAAGCACTCGAAAATACAGAGGACAATATGAACGCTCCATCTGAGGACATAAAAGATATTCTTGAAGCCGTTTCGTCTCTTGCTCTCACGTTTGCAACTGATCTATTCGTGAGTGAGATTCCTGTTGATGCGCCTGCGGATACCGCGTGCGTAGCGATATTTGATACCGGCGGTGAAGACCCTGAAATGAATTATACCTACGAGCGTCCGCACGTACAGGTACTCGTGCGCGGCGCAAAGAGTGGTTATAGAGAAGGTCACGAACTCGCACAAGCGATTCGAGATAGCCTAATCGCAACGTATGATGAAGAAGTAAATGGCGCTCGGTACGTTGGGATATGGTGTATGGGTGATGTGAATTTTATTGCTTACGATGACAACCGGAGGCCGCTGTTTACGGTGAACTTCCGCTTGCATCGTACAACTGCTTAGGAGGTGTTTATGAGCACAGCTGCAATGTCCGGTGTTGGAACTACATTTCTACGCGGTGACGGTACTTCTACAGAAGTATTTTCCGCAATCGCTGAAATCAATTCCATCGGCGGGCCTGGCATGTCGAGAGATATGATTGACGTTACCGATCTCGACTCAACCGGCGGATATAAAGAATATATTCCCAGCTTTAGAGACGGGGAAAACGTCACACTCAATATGAACTTTACCCGCGATGGGTATATTGACATGCTTAACGACTTCGAAAGTGATGATGCTGTGAACTATCAGATCAAGTTTGCTGATACTGGCGAGACAACGATTACGTTCGCCGGGTTTGTTCAGGGTATCCCGCTTTCAATAACTCCGACCGACAAGATTACGCTCGACGTTACCATTAAGGTGAGCGGGCAAATCACGTTAGAGTCGTAGAAAGGAAAATAACTATGTTCTTAACCAAAGAACAAATATTTGCTGCAAAGGATTTGAAGAGAGAAATAGTTGAGATTCCAGAATGGTCTATCGATGGCGTTCCCGG
>Ga0307380_10011480_pt1 | contig 11094 bp, 7 predicted proteins | sample UN3MG_FD_202239 | JGI IMG/M metagenome (GOLD analysis project Ga0307380, IMG submission 202239) | Soil microbial communities from Risofladan, Vaasa, Finland - UN-3 | ecosystem: Environmental > Terrestrial > Soil > Coastal area > Acid sulfate soil | place: Finland: Risofladan, Vaasa | collected... | reverse complement strand
CGAGACCCCTTTTCGCGTCAATGATAATGGTGATTACCACCTCACCTACCGTTACCTGCGCGAGAACCAGTACAACTACAAGGCCGACCTGGATTACCAGTTCAACCGGCAAAACCGGGCTAAACTTGGTGTCCAGTATACTATTTTCAGTAACCGGAAGTTCAATATTACCGGGATGGGGACAAGCCGTGATTTTGATAACGAGTACGCTTACAAGCCCAGGATTTTCGCCGCTTATATCCAGAACAGGACAGATCTCGGGGATTTCGTTTTCGACTATGGATTGCGCTTCGATGCTTACCATCCGGAAACAAACTGGGGGCTCAACTACGGAGACCAGTATGGCCAGAACTACTTCATTAAGAACATGAGCGAGTGGTCACCGCGGTTCAATGTTGCTTTCCCGGTAACGGATAAGGCGCAGGTCAGATTCTCTTACGGGGTTTTTTCCCAATTGCCGAGCATGGACTTTCTTTTCTCCAGCGGCAACAAGGGTGATCTCGGGTATTCCCTGACTGAGGCATTTGAAACCGGTTTGAGCTACCTTCTCACGCAAGACCTGGTCCTGGACATAGTGAGCTACTATAGGGATGTTACGGGTAATGTGGCGGAAAAGAGCTTTTTCAGAGATTACATGCAGTATCACAGCGGGCTCAGGATCCGGGGCACTCAGTCAGGCTACACCAACCGGGACATCGGAAATATCAAGGGTATGGACCTGACCCTGAGGAAAAGGTTCTCCAATAATTTCGCTTTCAACCTGATGTATACCCTGCAGTTCTCCAGGACTACAGGCAGCGCCTATAACTCCACTCAATATCTGCAAGTTCTTATTGATGCAGCTACCGGAGAATCTTACACTCCCCCGGATGAATTATGCCCGATTGATAGAGATGTAACTCACAATATCTCCTGTTTCCTGAATTATATGTTTCCTGAAGATTTCAAAGCGGGAACCTGGGCCAACTCGATCCTGAAAAACTTCAGGGCTTACACCATCTTCACCCTGCACAGCGGCTACCCGCTGCTCATCCGGCAATGGCAAGGGACTTATTTTTATGATGAAGAACCCTGGCTGACCCGCCGCGGCGGCAGGCCTATCGGCGGCTTGAACTATTTCCGTGACCGCTGGAAGATGAACATCGACCTCAGGCTGAGTAAGAGTTTCATGCTCGGCGGCACCAGACGGCTTGTCGCATTCGGTGAAATCTACAACCTGCTGAACCGCAAGGAACCTCAGGCCTATCCTAAAGGCCTGACTCTGGAACAATTCCGCGGAGCTACAGGTGGCGTGGACCTTAAATGGGATGATGCACTCAGCAATAGGCAAAAGGCCCTGTTCACTACCAATTTCAACCAGGATGACGTGCTGACCATCGAGGAAGCAGCTAAAGGAGAGATTGCAAAGAGCATGATGGGGCAAAACTGGGAGGACTGGGGCCTGGCACGCCAGATTCGTCTGGGCCTTGATTTCAGCTTTTGACGATACTGGCTATTATTAATCGATCTGTTAATGCCTCTTTTTAAAGAGAGACTCGACTAGGAGACTATTTATGATATACCATAAGTGTTTTTCAATTAAATTCGCCGTTTGCACTTTAATTCTCTTTACAGCTACGGCGCACGCTGAGTGGATGCAGAAAAGATGGTCCCAGGGCAACAACGTGGGTTTTTGCATCTCTAACCTTAACGGCGGTCCATGGGGTTCACCAACTGGAAATAAAGCGGCCCAGTTCCCCAAAGGTTCGGGAAACTACTGGAGTTCTCTTCAGAGTACTGGTGCCTGGACTCTTGTAGTAGCCAAGGACGTAAATGGCGACGGCGTGGCGGAGGATACCCTGGGCTATTATTCAAGGAACAGGGGGCTTACTTTCGGACGCGCCAGCCTGGAATACTCTAATGAGCTGGCGGCCCTTTTTAATGCCGGAGAGCGCATGGACCAGGCCTGCGCCAGGATAGAACACGACAGGGTCTGGTCCTCCCTGGATGCCGGCGACCTGGCGGAGTGGCCGCCCGAGTTCCGCGTGGGCCGCACAGCCAGCGGGGAACCGGTCCTGCATGGCGCAGAAACCATCGTTACCTTATACTCGGATCCGTTTAGGATCAGGTCTGCCATGAGGGGTGTGCCCAACGGTGTTTCCATGGAGTACGCTTTCTATTTCCTGAATTACGGTGAAAGCAACAATATGGTTTACTGCCATCTCTTCATGCGCAACGTGTCAGAGTTTATCAAGTGGAATTTTGACGAGAGTGTACGGACGGTAGTGCCCGATGACGGTTTCACCTGGATCGGCTGGTGCCTGACCTATAATTCCACCAATTTCTTCTTGGGAGCCGTCAATAAAGACGAGCGTTACACTGGTTGGTTTTTCAAACCTTCCGCAGAAATTTACGGCCAACTTGACCCGCTCGGCCTGGACCCCACCATGAACCCACAGGAGACCTTTGTTGTAGGGAACAAGGTGCTGCGCCCTCCCTCGTTCAAGGGCGAGGTCATGAAGCTGACCAACTGCGAATTTATGCGTGGTGGCAATATGGAACATGGGCTCCCCGATTTCGGCAATCGAGGTGGCATCACCCTTTTCGGCTCTTCATCGGCTGGTCCCCAGTACAGGGCTTCCTTGGGTATTGAGCCGCTCCACCCTGACTTTGACAACCCCTGGACCGGCCAGAAATCTACTTACGGCTGGCCGGGGCTAATCCCGAAGGATTGCGAATATTATGATAAATGGCTTTGGGCCTGTAGCGGTCAACACTTTTGGCCCATGTACTCCGAGTTACATGACTTCGCTCCCCGGGACACCACGAGCCTCGATTGGGTGATCATGTTCGTAATGCCCCAAAATGCGCCAATGGTTATGCCGCCCAACGAACTTCCATATATCAATGACCTTGGGATGCAGGAAGGGCTTGAACCGGTGGAGGCTCATGGGGATGTAGCCCAGACTGTCTTTGAAGGCGGGTACATTCTGCCGGAGACGCCGGTCCCCCCAACTATGACCATTATCCCAGGTGATAAACAAGTTACTATCACCTGGAGCGATGTCAACCTTCATTCTCCGGATGCATATTATTATTTCCTGCAAAAGTATCCGGAATTGGATCCAAGTAGTGTGTATCGGGAGTACGACTTCGAAGGCTACAGGCTTTACCGGAGCTATGTGGGCCCGAGCGACTCTCACTCGGAGCTGATCTTCGATTGCAGCCTCTCAGCCGATAATATCCAGTTCTATTATGTGGACCGTCTGGATAATGATGTACCGTACTACCGCATGCGGAACGGATTAAGGGCATGGTACGCCCTGGTGCCCTATGACAGGAACTACGATGTAGCCACAGGCGATGCGTTCAGCCTGCCCGATCCCGCCAGTGGGAAAGTCTGGAACAGGCCCGGGGAAGGGCTTTACAGTGTGATACCGCGGAGTGACGCCTCAAACTTCACGCCTGCTGCCTACGGAGGGGTCAGCTACGTTGGAGCGGCAACCATACAGGAACCTACTGTCGCGCTTTCCGGTGACGGAACCGGGAAACTGACCGAGCCTCCCAAATTCCTTGAGCCGCCACTCGATTTCTCCATGGAAATTGTAAACAGTGAAAGGATCACTCAGGACATAACGGTTTATGTGGCCTGCACCGGAACGGAAGTTCTCTGGGGATGCGACTTCTGGGCCTACCCGCAGAGGGTTATCGCCCTGTTGGACGCCAATGGCAATGTGATACAAGCAGCTTCTCCTTATAAGACACGGGATGCACTGGCACAATTCGTCTTTATGAACACTCCGGATGCTTCCGGGGTCAACTATGCTGTCCACGTTTTGTGGGACCACCCCGGCAATCCAGGAAACAGAGACTATGCCCCTGTATACATAGACTTCAATACTGGCGGTTATACCGGAGCGACAGTGGCCAATCAATTCGGAAGCTGTGTATCGAGCCGTGTCGGTACCGGTCCGTCGATCGGGTCCTATATCCGGACGGGTGTGTTCGAGGTGACCTGGAAGTCTGCGGGCAGCGACCTGACAGTCGAAGTGACAGATAAGACGCGGGGAGTCGCGGTGCCGTTCAGCCCGTATCGTGATGATGTGGCCTGGGGCTTCATGCCCGGTGGCACTTATATGGATTTCTTTAATGAGGTGAAATCCGGTGTATCCAAGTCGGAGCGAGCCAACCTGATGCTGGAGAAGATTCCCGCTGACAATACCGAGGAGTTCGCGATTTCTATCAACGGCATTGTGTGGGCTTTTACGGATATAACCGCCATGCCGGCGTCCGGGACAGTGATGACCATCACCAACGCTTTCGGCGATTGGAACGCTGACAAGACCGTATTCACCCAGATTGCTGACTCGCCGTTTCCGGGAGACAAGTGGGAGATCAAGATCAAGCCTATGTCCATGAATCCCGAGGATGCGGATCTGTCGAAAATCAAGGTGGTGCCGAATCCCTATCTGGCCTCCTCGTTCCTGGACCTCTCTCCCAATTCCAGGAGGATCGAGTTCGTCAATCTTCCGGCCCGCTGCACCATCCGGATTTATTCCCTCGGCGGCAGACTGGTCAACGTTCTCAACCACATTGGCGCCAGCCGACAGGGATGGGGGAACTATCAAGACTGGGACAGGCTGGATGCAAACAACCAGCCCATGGAATTCAAAGGATGGGAGAACCATGGGGGAACCGAGCCCTGGAACCTGAGAAACCGCTTCGGACATACAGTGGCTAGCGGCCTTTATTTCTATCATGTGGCGGATGAAGCAGGAAAAGAGAATACCGGCTCATTTTACATTATCAACTGAGTCTGATCTGAAAGAGAGTCGAAGTTTGCCGGTATGGCAAAGATTCCTCATCAATTTGGAGGCAAAATGTTAAAGAAGATGGCTATCTGCAACTTACTGGCTATATGGATACTCCTGTCATTCGCCACAGTCCCCCTGTTCGGCCAGGGTGTTTCGGCACAGGATTATACCGGCCTGGACAAATATCTCGGAGAGGGAATACCGCAGGGTTTCTCATTTGTGGGCGCTCGAGCCGCGGAATTTCTCACCATCCCGGTCGGGGCCAGGGGTATCGGCATGGGCGGAGCCTTCTCCGCAGTCTGCGATGACATCAGTTCCATCTGGTGGAACCCGGCCGGCCTGGGATTTCTCCAGAACAGCGAGGTAATGCTTACGGTGGTGGATTACACCATGAATCTCACTTACAGCTACGCTGCGTGTGCAGTGCCTGTGATGGACGGCCGGCTGGTCGTGGGAGGCTTTTTCGGCTACCTGGACATCCCGCAGATGGAAATCACCACGGTCGAAAACCCGAACGGGACTGGAAATAACTTTGAAGCTTACGATTTCCAGATGGGCGGCTCTCTGGCCTACAATTTGTCGGACCGCTTTACCGCCGGGCTCAACCTGAAATATGTCCACCAGGACGTGTTCAGCAATATTTCAGGCAGCGCATTCGCGATGGACGCCGGCGGCATTTACCACACCGAATTCATGGATCGGGGCATCAAGATCGCTTTCGCCATTCAGAACCTGGGAACCAATATAACCATGCAAGGCCCGAACCTGATCTATGAAGTTGGGCCTGAGGATCGGGGCGGTATACTCCCCACAGGATACGAAAATTATGGTTCGAATGTTTACGCTGTATCCAAACGGGGAACTCGCCAGGTGAAGTATCTGACCCACGCTTACCGCCTGCCCACGATAGTAAAGCTGGGTCTGTCCTATAACCTTTTCACCAGCGATAAAACAAACTGGCTGGTTTCAGGTGAACTGTGGCGTAACAGCAACATGCCGACCAGCTATACCGCCGGTACTGAAGTTATCTACAACGTATCGCCATACTTGAACGCCGGCTTACGCTTTGGCTGGCATATTCAGAAAGATGAGTTCACCACAGGTTCCGATGACTTCGGTTATGACTACCTGGGCGATGACCCCACCTTACGGGGTATTAGTTTCGGCGGCGGGATCAAGCGGACTTTCGGGAGCAAGTTTATCGAGTTCAACTACGCATACCAGAACAAGGGCAGGCTTTCCGCCGATAATTTCTTCACCTTTAAATTTGGTTTTTAACCGGCTTGCCTCCGGCCCCTCCCCTTTTTGGGGAGGGGCCGGCAAAGGCGAACGCGAGCCTTGTAGACAAGGCTAATGATGTTCTTTAAGAGGATATTACAAACGAATTTTGCAAAATTAAACTGGCATGCCTTTACTCTATTAGAGCTTAGAAAAAATCCCAGGTAAAAGGATAAAATTAGATCCATCAGGGCAGTTCGCAAACCGCCCTCCAATAACCTACTAATTTTAATAGCGTTATAAAAATCAAGCAATATTCCTCGGGTGAAACGATAACATTTTTAATACTTTTTCCAGGATTAAATTAACTTCAAGGAGAGAAGAGCCATGAAAGAGAATTATAATCGCCGTCGGTTTATGGAGAAATCTCTCGCTATCTCCAGCGGAATTGCAGCCGGACTGAGTTTGGAGCAGCAGGCACTGGCGGAGAAATTGAACGCGAGTCCATCCCCACCTGAGACAAAGGAAACCAACGTGGGATTGCCAAAGGGTAAAATAGGCCATATCGAAATAAGCAGACTGATTTGCGGGGGCAACCTATTCGACGGTTTCGGTAACTTCCAAAAACTGATTTATGTTGATTCGCTGATGAGGCATTATTACACCCCGGAAAAAATCATGGACACCCTCGAGATTTGCGAGGAGAACGGGATCAATACCACTATTATGCTTTGCTGGCCTCATATTATAGAGGTTCTCAACAGGTATCGCAAGGAAAGAGGGGGCAAGATACAGTGGATTGCCCAGAGTCATAACCCGCTGGGCCAGTTGAATTGCGTTAGAATGGCTGTTGACAACGGAGCGGTTGGATTTTTCATCCAAGGGGAAAATGGAGATACTTTTGTCGAAGAGGGCCGTCTTGATTATATCGCTAAAATAGTCTCCCTTTCCAAGCAAAACGGCCTGATTACCGGGGTGGGATCCCATACCCTGAATGTTCCGAAGACCCTGGAGAAAGAAGGGATTGAGGTTGATTTTTATTTCAAAACCATAAACAATGTGGCTAAGTCCTGCCCAGAATCTCCGGAAGAAGTCGCCTCTTTCATGAAAACGGTGGCTAAGCCCTGGATCGCTTTCAAAGTGCTGGGAGCGGGTCAAATTAAACCCCAGGAGGGTTTCGAACTCGCTTTCAGGAGTGGAGCTGATTTTATCAATGTCGGGATGTTCGACTTTCAGGTGGTCCAGGATGTGGGACTGACCAAGGGAATTCTCGCCGGCGGCATCCAGCGGGAGCGTCCCTGGAGAGCATAAATGTCGGGCATTGTCTCGATCTCACTCTCTCAGGCCGAAGTATTTTAATAGTTTTGTCGCCTATTAGAAGATATGATGGACGAATTTTGCAAAAACAAACCTGACATACTTTTCCTCTATGAGACCTTTAAAAAAAACCGGGTAAAAGAATAATATTCGGTCTGTAGGGGCGGTTCGCGAATCGCCCCTGCAATAACCTATTGATTTTTATAGCGTTTTAAAAAGCAAGCAATGTTCCTCGGGTAAAACGATAACATTTTCAATGGTTTCCAAAGAATCAACACAACTTCAAGGAGAGAAAATCCATGAGTAAAAATTTTAGCCGCCGCCGGTTTATGGAGAAATCTCTCGCTATCTCCAGCGGAATTGCAGCCGGACTGAGTTTGGAGCAGCAGGCACTGACGGGGAAATTGAACGCGAGTCCATCCCCACCTGAGACCGAGGAAACTAGCGTGGGATTGCCAAAGGGTAAAATTGGCCATGTCGAAATAAGCAGACTAATTTGCGGGGGCAATCTTTTCCACGGCGCCGCTCACTCCCGAAATATAATGTATGTTGGTCCGCTGATGAGAAGTTATAACACCCCTGAAAAAATCATGGACACCCTCGAGATTTGCGAGGAGAACGGGATAAATACCGCCATTATGTCTGGCCGGGATGATACTACCCAATTTCTCAACAGATATCGCAGGGAAAGAGGGGGCAAGATTCAGTGGATCGCCCAGAGTTATAACCGGCAAGGCCAGTTGAATTGCGTTAGAACGGCTGTGGACAACGGAGCGGTTGGATTTTTCATTCAAGGAGTAGATGGAGATAGATTTGTCAGGGAGGGCCGTCTTGATTTAATCTCTAGAATAGTTTCTCTGGCCAAGCAAAACGGCCTTATCGCCGGTGTGGGAGGCCATACCCTGAATGTTGCCAAAACCCTTGAGAAAGAAGGGCTTGAGGTTGATTTCTATTTCAAAACCTTTAACAATATGAATTACTCCTGCCCTGAATCTCCAGAGGAAGTCGCCTCTTATATGAAAACGATAGCTAAACCCTGGATCGCTTTCAAAGTGCTGGGAGCGGGTATAGTCAAACCCCCGGAGGGTTTCGAACTCTCTTTAAGGATGGGTGCTGATTTCCTCTGTGTCGGGATGTTTGACTTCCAGGTAGCCGAGGATGCGGTCCTGATCAAGAAAATTTTGGCAAGCGGCATTCAGCGGGAACGTCCCTGGAGATCGTAATGTGGGGCAATGCCTCGATCTTGCTCTCTCAGGCTGGGGGACCCTGATAGCTCTATCCGGCTATTAGAAGAGATTCCAAACAAATTTTGCAAGGATAACCTATTGATTTTTATAGCGTTATAAAAAGCAAGCAATTTTCATTGGGTAAAATGATAACATTTTCAATGGTTTCTAAAGAATTATCACAACTTCAAGGAGAGAAGAGCCATGAAAGAGAACTTTAACCGCCGTCGGTTTATGAAGAAATCTCTCGCTGTCTCCAGCGGAATTGCAGCCGGACTGAGTTTGGAGCAGCAGGCTTTGGCGGGGAAATTGAACACGAGTCCATCTCCACCTGAGACCAAGGAAACTAATGTGGGATTACCGAAGGGTAAAATAGGCCATGTCGAAATAAGCAGACTGATTTGCGGGGGCAATCTTTTCCACGGTGCCGCTCACTCCCACAACATAATTTATGTTGGCCTGCTGATGAGAAATTATTTCACCCAGGAAAAAATCATGGATACCCATGAGATTAACGAGGAGAACGGGATCAATACCACCATTATGCTGTGTTTTGATCAGACTATCCGAGCTCTCAACAGATATCGCAAGGAAAGAGGGGGCAAGATTCAGTGGATTGCCCAGAGTCATAACCCGCTGGGCCAGTTGAATTGCGTTAGAATGGCTGTGGACAACGGAGCGGTCGGATTTTTCATCCAGGGAGAAGATGGAGATAGATTTGTCAAAGAGGGCCGGATTGATTTAATCGCTAAAGTAGTCTCTCTGGCTAAGCAAAACGGCCTGATCGCCGGGGTGGGATCCCATACCCTGAATGTTCCGAGGACCCTTGAGAAAGAAGGGCTTGAGGTTGATTTCTATTTCAAAACCTTTAACAATATGAATTACTCCTGCCCTGAATCTCCAGAGGAAGTCGCCGCTTATATGAAAACGATCGCTAAGCCCTGGATCGCTTTCAAAGTGTTGGCAGCGGGTAGAATCCAACCCCAAGAGGGTTTCGAACTCGCTTTCAGGAGTGGGGCTGATTTTATCAATGTCGGGATGTTCGACTTTCAAGTGGTCAAGGACGTGGGCCTGGTCAAGAAAATTCTCGCCGGCGGCATCCAGCGGGAGCGTCCCTGGAGATCGTAAATGTCGGGCAATTCCTCGATCTCACTCTCTCAGGCCCAAGTATTCTAATAGTTTTGTCCGCCTGTTAGAAGATATTATAGACGAATTTTGCAAGAATAAACTTAGTATCCTTTTCCTCTATGAGACCTTTGAAAAAATCCCGGGTAACAGGATAATATTCGATCTGTAGGGGCGGTTCGCGAACCGCCCCTACAATAACTTATTGATCTTTATAGCGTTATAAAAAGCAAGCAATTTTCATTGGGTAAAATGATAAAATTTTCAATGGTTTCTAAAGAATTATCACAACTTCAAGGAGAGAAAATCCATGAGTAAGAATTTTAACCGCCGTCAGTTTATGGAGAAATCTCTCGCTATCTCCACCGGAATTGCAGCCGGACTGAGTTTGGAGCAGCAGGCATTGCCGGCGAAATTGAACGCGAGTCCATCTCCGCCTGAGACCAAGGAAACCGGCAAGGGATTACCAAAGGGTAAAATAGGGCATGTCGAGATAAGCCGAATAATTTGCGGAGGCAACCCGTTCGACGGTTTCGCTCACGCCCGCGACCTGATTTATGCTGATTCATTGATGGCGCATTATTTCACCCCGGAAAAAATCATGGACACCCTCGGGCTCGCCGAGGAGAGCCAGATCAATACCACCATTATGCTTTGCTGGCCTCATACTATCGAGGTTCTCAACAGATATCGCAAGGAAAGAGGGGGCAAGATTCAGTGGATTGCCCAGAGTCATAACCCGCTGGGCCAGTTGAATTGCGTTAAAATGGCTGTGGACAATGGAGCGGTCGGATTTTTCATCCAGGGAGCAAATGGGGATACTTTTGTCAAAGAGGGCCGTCTTGATTATATCGCTGAGATAGTCTCCCTGGCCAAGAAAAACGGCCTGATTACCGGGGTGGGATCCCATACCATGAACGTTCCGAAGACCCTGGAGAAAGAAGGGCTGGAGGTTGATTTTTATTTCAAAACCTTCAACAATGTAGATTCCTTCTGCCCCGATCCTCCGGAGGAAATCGCCTCTTTCATGAAAACGGTGGCTAAACCCTGGATCGCTTTCAAAGTGCTGGGAGCGGGTGTAATCCAACCTCAAGAGGGTTTCGAACTCGCTTTCAGGAATGGGGCTGATTTTATCAATGTCGGGATGTTCGACTTTCAAGTGGCCCAGAATGCGTATATGGTCAAGAACATTCTCGCCGGCGGCATCCAGCGGGAGCGTCCCTGGAGAGCATAAATGTCGGGCAATGCCTCGATCTTGCTCTCTCAGGCTGGGGGACCCTGATAGCTCTATCCGGCTATTAGAAGAGATTCCAAACAAATTTTGCAAGAATAAACTTAGTATCCTTTTCCTCTATGAGACCTTTGAAAAAATCCCGGGTAAAAGGATAATATTCGATCTGTAGGGGCGGTTCGCG
>Ga0307380_10011477_pt1 | contig 11097 bp, 7 predicted proteins | sample UN3MG_FD_202239 | JGI IMG/M metagenome (GOLD analysis project Ga0307380, IMG submission 202239) | Soil microbial communities from Risofladan, Vaasa, Finland - UN-3 | ecosystem: Environmental > Terrestrial > Soil > Coastal area > Acid sulfate soil | place: Finland: Risofladan, Vaasa | collected... | reverse complement strand
AAGCAGGACTTTCCCCGGATCTCTCTGCACGTCATCCTCGCTTCCCGGAACGCTAGTAGCCCAGGACAAGAGAGGCGCGAAAACAAACTCCGAGAGTACAATCCCGTATAAGAGCGGCAACATCGCAACGGCGACCCCCGGCCCGATCGCGGCGGGGTCATCCATCTTTCCAAGCATGGCGGCGAGTTGAACGAGATACGCCACCGTACCGGTCGAGATTGCGGCGCGACTGCCCAGGGTCAGGAAGCGACACGCCGAACGGCGCGATACGTCGTCGGCACTGCGGGCCGCTCCCATTGCCAACCGGCACGCATTCGCCCAGTCCTCACGATGAGCGCCAACCAGCAACAGGCAGCCGGTGGCAAAAACCACGAAAGCCACCGAGGGGAAGTCCACGAACGTCCCCAAGGTCACTCCGGGACACACGGCGATCATTCCGAGAACCAACGCGACAAGGGTGATGGCACCCAAGAGTCTCGATAGCGTGATCATCTTCGCCTCCTCCTGCCAATCGCGGCGGGTGGCGCTGGCGTCTCGCCGGTGCTCAGTCGCCGTCGAGCGCTACCGGGCAATTTAGCAGCGGTGGCGACATCTGAGAAGCCCTGAGCCATCTTTCCCAGGCGGAGTCTGGGAACGAGGGTGGAGTTCGCGTTGTCAGGTCGTGCCCTTTCGCGGCCGGTGTGCGGGGTGGGCTTTGTTGGACACGGTCAGTTCCGCGGCCGCTTCGATTTCGCCACCTATGAGGGGAACTACCCCCTTCAGATACCGTGAGCGCACGTGCGCTGGGGCCCCAGGGTGAGTGCGCTGGGGCCCCATGGTGAATGCGCTGGGGTTCCAGGGGAGGTGCTACAGGGTCACAGGCCACCTGCGCGCACGCCATGTACTGGGAAAAAGGCACTTCTTGGACGAGGTCACTCGCGCAAGCCCCGGGTACGAAAGCATTTGGAGGTTTCGGATGAACCAAGAAAAACCGTCCAACAAATGTTTTCGTCGCAACGTGTTGTCAGGCAAGGACTTAGGGCGTTTCATGGGAGGCATTGTTGGACACTTGGACGGCCGGTTTTGGGGGCTTCCGCGCCGTGCGGTGTTACGCCTAACACGGTCGAGCATACCATGTTAGCGCCGAGCCGCAAGGGGATTTGTGGCCGCCCCCGGGTGCTTCCAACTTTCCGCGGCCCGGGCGCGCCGAGAGGGCGGATTTGGCGGAGAGCGTCGGCCCGAGCAACCCTGCCTTTGGGCGGGGCGGGTGAAACAGTGGCCGGCCGGGCTCCCGTGAAGCCGACCGTCGAGTCGGGCGACCCCGCGTCTGGGCCAGGTCAATGCAACAGGGATCAGCCGGACTATAGCTTCCGCACTTCGCGCGGGCTTGTGCCGAGACACGGGGGCACAACGCGCCGAAGGGGCAGAATACGAGAGCCCAGGGCGCAGCCCTGGGTTGGGTCGGACCGGTCTGGCCGTAGCCCTGAAAGGGCGAGATACGCCGCGAGTCCCGCACGGGTATCGCGCCCTTTCAGGGCTTGGATTGTGTGTTCTGCCCGATCTCCCAGGGCTGCGCCCTGGGCTGTCGTATCGCGCCCTTTCAGGGCTGCGGACGTCGCGAGCTTCGTCCGTCTGCTGGCGTCGCGCCCCTTGGGCGGTATAATGGTCGGCGATTGTTCGGGTCGTGCTGCGTGAGAGTCTCACGCGGCACGGTCGCACCGGCATCTCGGCCATGCACTGGCGAAACGCCAGTGGCACGCGACGAGACACCAGGGTGGCACGGGCATCTTGCCCGTGCACCGGCGAGATAGGAGGGTGGTGCACTGGCGAGACGCCAGTGGCACCCGGCGAAGTCTGACAGGAGGGAGAGAGCGATCATGAAGCCGTTACGTTACGGGATTGTCGGGGGCGGGTTTGTGGCGGCCTTTCAGTGCCGTGCGCTTACGGAGGTGCGGGGAGTCGAGGTGGCGGGGTTCGTGTCGAAGGACCCCGTGGATCACCTGCTGGCCTACGCCAAGGAGCAAGGGCTGGGCGACGCCCGGGAGTTCGCCAGCATCACGGAGATGGTGCCGGAGGTCGACGTGGTGGCGATCTTCTGCCCGAATTTCGCCCGGGTGGAGGTCGTCGAGGAGATCGCCGACGCGGTCACCGCCGGCGCGGAGCTGAAGGGCCTGATCTGCGAGAAGCCGCTGGCGCGGAACATGGCCGAGGGGCGGAAGATCCTCGATCTGGTCGGCGGGCTCGGCGTGCCCACGGCGTACTTCGAGAACCAAATCCACATGAAGCCGGTCAAGGCGGAGCGGATGCAGCTTGCGCCGGTGATCGAGGCGATGGGGCCGCCGCTTCTGGTCCGCTCGGGCGAGGAGCACGCCGGGCCGCACAGCGCGTGGTTCTGGGACCCGACGCGCCAGGGCGGCGGCGTATTGAGCGACATGGGCTGCCACTGCCTGGCCGTCGGCTGGTACGCCCTCACGCCGCCCGGCAAGCCGGTCCGGTTCCTCGAGCCGCAGTCGGTGATGTGCGACGTGTCGCTGTTGAAGTGGGGCCAGCCGCGGTGGCGCAAGGAGTTGCTGGACCGGCACGGCGTCGACTACGGGAAGACGCCGGCTGAAGACTTTGCCACGGGGATCGTGACTTACCGCAACCCGGACACCGGGCAACTGGTCAAGGGGCAGTTCACCGTCTCCTGGATGTTCGACAAGCAGGGGCTGAGGCTCGCCCTAGACGGGATGGGGCCGGGCTATGCGTTCGAGCTGAACACGCTTCGCTCGCCGCTGGAGGTGTTCATCGGCGACGCGGCCGCCGCCAGCCTGGCCGACTCTGAGACGGCCCTGGAGAAGCAGCAGGCCAGCCGTGGCCTGTTGACGGTGCAGCCCAACGAGGCGGATCTCTATGGGTACACCGACGAGAACGTCGACGCGATCGCCGCGTTCCGCGAGGGACGGTCCGGGATGCTCGATTTTGAGTACGGGCTGGAGATCGTCCGGCTGACCATGGCCGGCTACCTGTCGGCCGAGCGCAGGGCCACGGTCGATCTGATCGACCCGGCCACGCAAAAGGAGCTGGAGACGTACGTCCCGCTGATCCAGCAGGGACGCGGCGGGGAGACGCTCGTGGTGCCGGCGTGATTTTCCCGGAACGGTATTCGGATCGACCCCGCTGCCCGCCTCCGAATCTTGATTCGGGTACTTACCGCGGCCGCCGGTTCCCGCTACGATGACGGGCGATGGGTCCGGCTTCTGGGCTGCGCCGGGCTGGCGGAGCGGTAGGGGAATTTGGGCCGGCGGGTCGCCGCAAGGTGGCTTGGTCGGGAGACCAAGCCACAACCAGGCCGGCGGCACAGAATGGGCGTTGGGCCGCCCTGTTGGAGAGGGCCGCTGTTCGTGGATCTCAATGGGAGGGCTTTCCGGTGAGCGACAAGAAGGTCAACGTGGCGATGATCGGTCTGGGATTCGGGGCGGAGTTCATCCCCATCTATCAGGCGCATCCGAACGCCAACATGGTCGCGATCTGCCGGCGGAACCAGTCGGAGATGGACAAGATCGGCGACGCGTTCGGCATCGAGAAGCGGTACAGCGACTTCCAGCAGGTGCTCGGCGACCCGGAAGTGGACGCCGTCCACATCAACACGCCGATCCCCGACCATGCCCCGATGTCGATCGCGGCCTTGAAGGCCGGCAAGCACGTGGCGTGCACCGTGCCCATGGCCACCACGGTGGACCAGTGTCGCGAGATCTGCGAGCTGGTGGCCGAGACCGGCCTCAAGTACATGATGGCGGAGACGGTCGTCTATAGCCGGGAGTTCCTGTTCATCAAGGAGATGTACGACAAGGGCGAGCTGGGCAAGATCCAGTACATGCAGGCATCGCACCCGCAGGACATGGAAGGGTGGCCGGAGTATTGGGAGCGGATGATCCCGATGCACTACGCGACGCACGTGGTCAGCCCGGTTCTGGGGCTCGTGGGCGGTCGCGCCGAGTACGTGAGCTGTTTCGGGTCGGGCACGATCAACGAGCGTCTGGCGGAGAAGTCGGGCAACCGCTTCGCCGTGGAGTCCACACATCTGGCGTTTCCTGTTCGACACGTGCCGTCAGTACCGCGAGAGCTTCGACGTCTACGGCTCGAAGAAGAGCTTCGAATGGGCGCTCATCGAGGGGGAGGAGCACGTCATTCACACGGCCAAGAAGCCCGAGCCCGAGATCCCCGAGCGGGTGACCGTGCCCGACTTCGCCCATCGGCTGCCCGAGCCGATCCGCAAGTTCACGTCGACGATTCAGGACGCGGAGCACCTCTCGTTCATCCAGGGCGCGGGCCACGGCGGGTCGCACCCGCACCTGGTCAACGAGTTCGTGTCCGCTTTGATTGAAGACCGCGAGCCGCGTCCCAACGCCCCCCAGTCGGCCAACTGGACCTGCGTGGGCGTGCTGGCCCATCAGTCGGCGATGGAGGGAGGCCAGATCAAGAGGCTGCCCGATTTCACGCTGGCGTAGGGCGTGGTCCGACTTCCGCCGACAAGTTGCCAGGCAACCTCGTCCAACGCATCGCTTCGGGAGGAAAGCCACATGAGTAGTCTTGAGGAGACACGGCGGCGGCTCGTCGACGGCGAGCTGATGTCGGCCGAAACGGTCGATTCCCAGATCGCTCGCTGGCGGGATGAAACCGGGGCCTCGGACGACGCCCCCGGCGAGCCGTGGATCGACTGGCTGGTCGAGAAGCAGTTGCTCACGGAGTTTCAAGGCGACGCCCTGCGTGCCGGACATGCGGGCCCGTTCATGCTCGGGCCGTATCGCGTGTTCGAGCGGATGGCGGTGGGGCGATTGGGGAACATCTATCGGGCGGTCCATGCGGAGCTCGAACAGCCGGTCAGCCTCAAGGTGTTCCCCGGCTCGCTGAAGGGGGATACGGAGAAGGTCGCCCGGATGCACCGCGAGTTCCGCGCCAGCATCGAGCTGGAACACCCGAACATCCTGCGGACCTTTCAGATCGGCCAGGTGGGCGACGTCTACTACCTGGCGTTCGAGGACCTCCAGGGCGAAACGCTGCTGGACCGCCTGGATCGCGAGGGCGCGATGCCGTACCCGACCGCGTGCAAGCTGATCCGCGACGCGGCCCTGGCGCTGGCCCACTTGCACGAGAAGGGCCTGGTTCACCGCGACGTCCATCCGGGCAACATGTGGATCACCGAGGGCGGGGTCTTGAAGATGATGGAGCTGGGGGCCGTTCGCGACGCGCTGGGGGAGGTCGTGATCGCGCCGGAGGACGAGGGAATCACGACCAGCGAAACGGTGATCGGGACGTTCGACTACATGGCCCCGGAGCAAGCCCAGGACGCGCACGCCGCCGACCATCGCAGCGACGTCTATTCCCTGGGCTGCACGCTCTATCACTGCCTGGCCGGGAAGAAGCCGTTCCCGGAGAAGAATCCCATCAAGCTGGTCATGCAGCACGCGACGAAGATGCCGCCCGCGCTGGCCGAGATCATCCCGGACCTGCCCAAGAAGCTCTCCGACGCGGTCGCCTCGATGATGGCCAAGTCGCCCGACGATCGTTTCCCCAAGGCCGAAGACGTGGCGTGGGCGCTGGAGCAGCACCTCGACGCTTCCCAGTTGGCGCCCGCGGAGGAAAAAGAGGTCAGCCCGGAGTACCTCGGCTGGCTTCACTCCTACGAGGACGAGACCATCGAGGCTCGCACGCCGGAGCTGGCCGGGTTCCTCTCCTGGCTGGCCGATCCCGATTCCGCCGAGGAGTGACGGCCCGCGAGCGAGCAGGGATGAGGGATGAGGGTTTAGAGATGAGGGTTTAGGGTCGAAAGATAAGGGATGAGGGATGAGGAATGAGTGCGGGAAGACGAACCGGTCCCGCGAGTCGACAGGTGACTCATTTCCCGTCCCTAACCCCTCATCACTCAACCCTCAACCATCAACCCTCAACCCTGTTTCCTCATCCCTCCTTCCCCATCCCGCCACGCTAAGCTACGACGACCTCTTGCAGGCGTGCCGCGTGGAGCGTCTGCGGCGGTCCGGGCCGGGCGGTCAGCATCGCAATAAGGTCGAGACGGGGGTGCGGCTGCTTCACCATCCCACGGGCGTCCGGGCCGAAGCGTGCGAAAGGCGAAGTCAGGCGGAGAACCAGCGGATCGCGCTTGCGCGTCTGCGGGTGAACCTCGCCCTGGAGATCCGATGCCCGTGCGACACGGATCAGGGCCCGACGCCGTTGTGGCGGTCACGCTGCCGCAGCGGGCGGATCGACGTCAGTGCGTCGCACGACGACTTCCCCACCCTCCTCGCTGAGGCCCTCGACCGCATCGCCGCTCACGAGTCGGACGTGAAGCAGGCGGCCGAGACGTTGACGTTGAGCACGTCGCAGTTGGTCAAGCTGTTGAAGAAGGAGCCCCGCGCGCTGGCCCTGGTCAACCGATGGCGCGAGGAGCACAACTTGGGCACGCTCCAATAGCGTTCCGGCCGGACGCACTTGCTCCCGCGCGCCAGGATTCCCGCTTCAGGGTTGCATCTGCCGGCGCCTCGGCTATTCTCGATACCAGGATTGAGCCGGCCTTGGTCCCCTTCCGCCCCAGATGCCTCGCCATGGGATACGATTTCCACATCACGCGCGCCGATCCGTGGTGGGAGAACGACGATCGGCCGATCGCGCCGGAGGAGTGGCTCAAGATCGTTGAGGACGACCCGGAACTACGGCTGGATCCCGCCAACGGTCCCTACTTCGCGACCTGGCTGGGCGACTCCGAGCTCGACGGGCCCTGGCTCGATTGGGACGACGGCCGAATCTCCACGAAGAACCCCGACCGGGCCCTGCTCGACAAGATGCTCGATATCGCCCGCCGCCTGGGCGCCAACGTGCTTGGCGACGACGGCGAGCCGTATCTCGGGAAGGGGCGGTTCGGGGGCGACTCGCGCAGGGAGAGCGTTCTGTCGCGCGTTGTCGGCTTGCCTTGGTGCCCGTTGGCCGTCGCCGTCGTCTCCGGAGTCTGCATCGTTGTCAGCCTCATGCTCGACGAACGCTTTCGGCTCACCGTCGCCCCCAGCCCGTACTTCTATCTGGGCTTCGCCTATCTGTTGCTCGCGTGCGTGGGGATGATCGGCCTGATCTCTTCAAGCGCTCTGGCAGTGGGCGCTCTCGTCTTCAGGCGTGGCGTTCGGTACGCCGTGCCTGCCCTGGTGGTCAACGCTGCAACGATCTCGTACCTCATATTCGTAGCGTAACACGGGAGACTTCGTGATGAAGCAACACGCAGGCAGGATTACACGCCGGGAATTTGTCAAGCATGCCACAGCGGCCACAGCGGCCGCGGCCGTCGCCGCGCCGATCGTCGTGCCGCGTTCGGTCTTGGGCGGCGAAGAGAAGGCCCCGCCCAGCGAGCGGATCACCGTCGGCTTCATCGGCTGCGGCAAGATGGCCAACGATTATCACCTGAGCACGCTGCTGAAGTTGGGCGACGTCCAGGCGCTGGCCGTTTGCGACGTGGACGCGACCCGTCGCGAGCACGCCAAGAAGCGGGTGGAGGACGCGTACGGCAAGAACACGACCTACAAGGGCTGCGACCAGTACAGCGACTTCCGCGAGCTGATCGCCCGTGACGACGTCGACGCGGTCTGCATCGCCGCCCCCGACCACTGGCACGTCATCCCGATCGTCGAGGCGTGCAAGGCCGGCAAGGACATCTACTGCGAGAAGCCGCTGACGCTGACCATCGCCGAGGCCAAGGTGTCGATCGACGCCGTGCGCAAGCACCACCGCGTGCTCCAGACCGGCAGCCAGCAGCGGTCCAGCGTGTTCGGCCCGTTCCGGTTGGCGTGCGAGCTGGTCCGCAGCGGGCGGCTGGGCAAGATCAGGACGGTCCAGGTGGGCGTGGGCGGCCCGAGCCGCTGGTGCGATCTCGCGGAAGAGCCCATGGAGCCCGGCCTCGACTGGGACCTCTGGCTCGGCCAGGCCCCCCTGCGCCCGTACAACTCGATCCTCAGCCCGCGCGGCGTGCACAACCATTTCCCTGCCTGGCGGGCCTATCGCGAGTATTCCGGCGGCAGCATGACCGACATGGGCGCCCACCACTTCGACATCGCCCAGTGGGCGTTGGGCATGGACGAGTCGGGGCCGGTCGAGATCATCCCGCCGGAGGACCCGGAGGCGGCCCACGGCGTGAAGTACGTCTACGCCAATGGCGTGGAGATGATTCACGCCGGGCCCGACGGCCCCCGCGGCTGCGTTTTCGAGGGAACCGAGGGGAAGCTGCACATCGGCCGCGGCCACCTGTCGAGCGAGCCGGAGGCTATCGCCAAGGAGCCCCTCGGCGACGACGAGGTACACCTATACAAGTCGCCGGGCCACCACCGCGACTGGCTCGACTGCATCCGCAGCCGCAAGCGGCCGGTCGCCGACGTGGAGATCGGCGCCCGCAGTGTGACCGTCTGCCATCTCGGCATCCTGGCCTACTGGTATCGCCGCAAGCTGAAATGGGACCCCCAGGCGTGGCGGTTCGTCGACGACGAGGAGGCCAACGCCTGGCTCGATCGCGAGCGACGCGACCCGTGGCATTTGCCGCAGGTGTGAATTCTGTGCTTCACGCAAAACCTGTAGGGTGGGTCGAGGCACGAGACCCACGCGCCCGGCATGAAACCGCGACAACTCTACTGAGGGTACCCGCCGGGGCCCCGGCAGTACAACGCCCGGCTGATGGATTAGGGCCTGCGCAACAATGCGGAGTAGTAGGCACACGCCGTGTGCCGTAACCGGCGGACGGCACACGGCGTGTGCCTGCTACTGAAGTCGGGAAGTCATTTCTCGGCCGATCCTTGCTCGCGCTGGGCGGCGGGGGTGGCTTGCCCGTTCTCGCGCTTCGTGCTTCTGAGCAGTTCCCGTCCATCGTAGCGAGAGAACGTGGCGCCTGCCGCGAATGCCCCGGCGATTTGCCCGTCGGCGCCCAGTTCAATCGCGGCCGCGTCGCCGTCGCTTTCCAGCCCGCGGCATCGAATCACGCCGGACGTACCTCGCTTTCGGAACACGACCAGGTGAGCCCGGTCGCCGCATCGGAGCTGGAGGCCGTGGGCGTTTTCTGCCGCGACGGGCTCGATTTGGGCCTCCGGGTCGCCCTCGGGCGCGAGACGCCGGATCTGCATCGCCGCGAGAAACTCGGTTTCCGCGAGCGGTTTCCCGGGGGTCGCGTGGAGGGTCCACTCGGGGAAATACTTGTCCGGCGGCACGGGATCGGTGCTGTAGCGATTGACGGGCTCGACGGGAAAGCCGGTCTTCACGTCGAGGCCCAGTGCGGCCGGGAGGAGGAACCGGCCCGAGAGCGCCGCCTTCTCGCACGAAATCGCGAACGCCGCGTTCTCTTCGTCCGTCTCGATCGGCACGACGGCGTGAAGCAGCCAGTCGAGCTTGGCCTCGCCCTCCGCGGCGGCGACCAGATCGTGGATCACGACGAAGCCCGGCTTGATGAACAGGATCCGGCGGTCGAACTGCCGGAGCCGCCCTCCGTAGACGTCCGGGTCGGCGGCGTCGCCCACGGTGTAGCCGTAGCCGGGCGAATCGAAGTAGGTGACCACGCGGCCGTCCGCCCCCGGCCTGCACACGGACTGGCCCTCGCCGTCGACGAGCAGCGTGTTGTGGGCAAGCGTGGTCATCGAGTAGGCCTTGAAGTGAGGGCTGCCGTACCAGTCGTAGTAGCCGCCGTCGATGGCCAGCTTCTCACCGTAGGCGTTGACGACGAAGCTGTTCTGGTCCGGGTGCTGGTGCCCGGCGAAATAGCGCCCGCTGTGCATCGCCACGGTCACTCCCTCGTTGCCGTCCACCAGTGAAGTGTTGAAGATCGCCACGCCGATGTGGCGATAGTGGATCGACTGCGGTAAATCAACGGGCGGGCGCGGCGTGATCCCGTCGACCGGCTCCCGCTGGCCGCTGTACCAGATCGCGTAGGGATCGCGCGTGCGCAGCGCCAGATCGCGGACGCGCGACGTCTGGGCCGGGCCGCGGATGCCGTGGTTGGGCATCCCCGAATCGCCGAACGAGACCGCCCACGCGTTCGGCGGGGCACAGTACATGGGGAATCGGGCGGTCTGGCTGAGCCAGGGGTGCCGGTAGAGGTCGATCCCGCACACGGCCCGCATCAGGTCGGCGTAGTCGACGATGAACATCAGGCCGTAGTCCCAGTAGGACAGGCCTTCGTTGTTGTCGCCGTCATATCCGAGACAGCAGAGGAACCGCCCGACGTAGAGCTGCCGGACGAACTCCGCCCACTCGGCGGCCGGGTCGTGGTCGCCGATGAGCACGATACCCGACTCGGCCACTCCCAGCGCCTTCAGCCAGGCGTGATTGTTCGCCTCGCCCCCGCGAAAGGGATTCAGCGCGTGGTAGAACTGGCCTACTCGCCGAGCGATCACGCTGCGCAGCGTCTGCCGCTCGTCGGGTGTCATGGCGGCGCAGCAGGCGTCGTAACACCAGTTCAGCCCTCGCAAGAGATGATGCGCCCCGATGTCGCCGCGTCGCATCGCGCTTCCGCCTTCGGGGTCCCACTTGCAGGCTTCCAGGGCCAGCTCCTTCGTCCACTCGATCACCTGGGGATCGCCCGTGAGCATGGCGTAGCCCGCGATTCGCTGAAGGCGGCGCCCGGTGCCGCCGGTGATCCTGCCGGCCACCTTCCCGTACCAGTCGATCCACGTGGGCCAGCGGGGATCGCCCGGCACGTGCGGCCCGGGGTGCTCGGGGACGCCCTGGTCGTAAACCTTCTTCGCGCTTCGGACGAGCTGCGCCTTGCGATCTTCGGTCAGGTTGGGCTCGCTGAGCCGGGCGAGGGGCAGAAGGCGGGGATGAGCGGCGCTGGCGAGCTGATTGAGCGGAACAGGCGGAGTCGTGAAACGATGGGCTTCCGCCGGGATCGTGATCCGCTCGACGTCGGACCATCCCTCCCAAAGCTCGCCCTCGCTCCACACCCGCCAGTACCACGTGCCCGGCTCGAGCGGCTCCTCGGGCGTGTGGAAGTTCCACGGCACGTCGACCGTGGTCGAGGCATCCTCGGGGAAGTCCGGGCGCATCGAGTACTGAAGCGTCTGGCCGTCTTCGTCCTCCCGTTTGGGCCAGTGGAACATGGGCGGATTGGAGTACGAC
>Ga0307380_10011473_pt1 | contig 11099 bp, 12 predicted proteins | sample UN3MG_FD_202239 | JGI IMG/M metagenome (GOLD analysis project Ga0307380, IMG submission 202239) | Soil microbial communities from Risofladan, Vaasa, Finland - UN-3 | ecosystem: Environmental > Terrestrial > Soil > Coastal area > Acid sulfate soil | place: Finland: Risofladan, Vaasa | collected... | reverse complement strand
TAAGGAATTAAAATAATAAATATAAAGGAGATTTTAATATGGATACAAACTATAAGGAAAAGTTATCAGGAGTATTTACACCGAATGCAACGCCTTTTCTAAATGAAGAAGTAGCCTATGACAAAATTGCGGAAAACATTGAGCGCTATAATCAAACCGAATTAAAAGGTTATATGCCGCTTGGGAGTAACGGTGAATTTAGAAGTTTAACAGATGAAGAATCTATTAAGATGATTGATGTTTATCAAAAATACATGTCTCCGGAGAAGACCTTAATTGCTGGGGTCATGAGAGAATCAGCAAAAGCGACCATCGAATTTATCAAGAAAATCGCAGACAAGAGAGTAGATTTTGCCACGATTTTACCACCTCATTATTTTGTGACGTCTATGACCGACGAGGCGTTAATAAAGTATTATACTACGATTGCGGATCAATCACCAATTCCGATTATGATCTATAATGCTCCTAAATTTACTGCAGGACTGTTAATCTCAACTTATATGGTTTCGGTTTTAGCTGAACATCCAAATATTGCAGGCATGAAAGATACCTCAAAGGAAGACATTTCTATCTACGTTAATGCTGTTCCCAAGGGAGCAAATTTTTATGTTCTTGCTGGGACCATTAATAAATTATATGCCGGACTTAAAATTGGTGCTATTGGTGGCGTGGTTTCCATGGCCGATTATCTTCCAGCTATGTGCTGTAAATTACAGGCACTATTTGAATTAGGGAAAATTGAAGAAGCGGAAAAACTGGATGTCTATGCACGTGAACTCAGTAGCAATGCTGCAGGAAAACACGGAGTTGCCGGTGTTAAAGCCGCTATGGACTTGCTCGGTTACTATGGTGGAAACCCAAGAATTCCACTATTACCTTTAAATGATAAGCAGAAAGCAGAGTTGAAAGTTGTCCTTGAAAAGGAAGGATTGTTATGAAAAAGGTGTTACTTTCGCAAGCGATTAATCCAGCCGGAATGAAAGTGCTAAAAGATAAGGTTGATCCGATTATTTTAACTGATTCAAGTATGGAAAATATTAAAAAAATGGTAGCGGATGTTGAAGGAATAATTTTAAGAACAAATATCAAGGTTACCCGAGAAATTATAGAAGCTGCTCCATGTCTTAAAATAATTTCACGTACCGGAGCGGGAGTTGATAATGTTGATGTGGCTGCTGCTACCGAAAAAGGGATCCTGGTCTGTGATACTCCCGGAGTAAACTCAAATTCTGTTGCCGAACAAACTTTAGCCATACTGCTTGGCCTGGCAAAACAACTAAAAATAATGGATAAAGCTGTAGGTGAAGGGAATTGGAAAATTAGAAATGCTGGTAAAGCTGTAGATGTTGAAGGTAAAACATTGGGTCTGATAGGCATAGGACGTATCGGTTCACTTGTAGCGTATAAATGCCGTCTGGCATTTAATATGAAAGTGATCGCCTATGATCCTTATGTGAAGCAGGCAGAGGGTATTGAATTATGCTCAAATCTGGATCAGGTGTTTAAAGAAGCTGATTTCATCTCGATTCACGTTCCTTATACAAAAGAAACCCATCATCTGGTGAATGCTAAACTGCTAAACTTAATGAAACCGGATGCATTCCTTATCAATACATCCAGGGGTGCGTTGGTTGATGAAAAAGCTTTAATTGAAGTTTTGGAGGAAGGTTCAATTGCTGGTGCCGGACTTGATGTCTTCGAAAAAGAACCTCCTTCTCCGGATAACCCGCTTTTAAGGTTTAACAATGTTATTGTTACTCCCCATTCATCAGCATTATCACGGGAATGCGTAATGAAAGTTCATATAACTGCAGCACAAGCTGTGGTTGATTTCGTGGAGGGGAGACAACTAAAGTATATTTACAATAAGAAAGAGTTGCAGTTGAAATAATCTTTGATTCATCAGAATATAAAAACTGGAGATAAGACAATCATGGAAAAGAAATTTGATTTAATAGGTTTCGGTGAAGCTATGGTAAGATTTAGCCCTCTTAATCATGCCAGGTTAGAGCAAGCAAGTTCTTTGTCTTTGGCCGTTGCTGCGGCAGAATTAAATGTGGCTGTAAACGTATCAGGACTTGGTTTAAAAGCCGCATGGGTTTCTAAATTGGTTGATACCTGGTCAGGACACTATATTATCAATAAAGGAAGAGAACACGGAGTTGATATGAGTGGTGTTAAGCTAATTCCTTTTGACGGTAGAGGTAATATCAGAAACGGTTTATGCTTTGTTGAAGTAGGGATTGGACCGAGACCGAACAGACAGATTTATGACAGAGGACATTCTGCAATTAGCGGAGCCAAAGTAGATGAATTTGATTGGGATAATATTCTTTCTCAAACAAAGTGGTATCATACCACCGGTATTACCACTGCATTATCAGATGAGGCAATTGAACAGGTAATTGTGTCATTAAAAACGGCAAAAAAGCTTGGTGTGAAAACAAGTTTCGACTTAAATTTCCGGTCAACTCTGTGGAAACCGGATAAGGCACAAAAAGTTATGAAAGATGTTATCCCCTATGTGGATGTACTAATTGGGAATGAAGAGGACTTTGAGAAGATGTTAGGTTTAAAGGCAAATGTTGCAAAAGGATATTCAAAAATTGATCCGGTAAGTTATCGTTCTGTAGCTGAAAAAGCAGTTGAATTGTATCCAAATATAGAAGTTGTTGGGACTACGTTGCGCGATGCAAAAACCGGTTTGCTTAATGATTGGCAGACTGTGATGTTATATAAAGGCGATTTCTTTGTTTCTCGAAAGTATGAAAACCTGGAAATTATTGATAGAACCGGCGGAGGAGATAGTTTTGCGTCTGCGTTAATTTACAATATTCTTAAAGAAAAAGACCCCCAAGAGGCAATCGAATTCTCGGCGGCATATTCTGCTTTATGCCATGGATTCTTCGGCGATTGGAACTGGGCATATAAAGAAGAAGTAGAAAGGGTCATGAAAGGCGCCAGTGTCAGGGTTGTTCGTTAATCTTGAGAGATTTAAAATTAGTAAAGCTAGTATAAAACATAATAGACTTTCTTGAATTTCGGAATTTCATAAGCAATTTGTTTGCAAATATTTTAAGCTAGGTACCTAATTTTATACTATATATAATCAAAAGGTAAAAAAGTAAAAAGGAAAACAATATTTAAGGGTGCTGATTTCTTATTAATTGCAGTGATTAATTCATTTATCTATTTAAACAATGTGATAGAAATTTAATCAGTTTAACATAAAAAAGAAGGCTATTTAAATGAATAAAACCCTTGAGAAAATCGGTGAACTCGGTATTGTCCCGGTGGTTAAAATTGAAAAAGCTGAAGATGCTCTTTCTCTGGGGAGAGCACTTATTGATGGTGATCTTCCTATTGCTGAGATTACTTTCAGAACTTCTGCTGCAGAGGAGTCAATTAAAACCCTGACCAGAGAACTTCCTAATCTTTTAGTTGGAGCAGGTACCGTATTAACCGTTGAACAGGCAAAAAAGGCTGTTTCTGCCGGTGCTCAATTTATTGTTTCACCGGGCTTTAATCCAAAGGTAGTAGATTATTGTATAGAAAACAGCATTCCGATAACTCCTGGTATAAATAACCCAACCCAGATTGAGATGGCTCTGGAGAGAGGAATTGAGGTAGTAAAATTTTTTCCTGCTGAAGCATCAGGAGGGTTGCCACTTCTCGAATCTATGTCGGCACCTTATACCGGGATAAAATTTATTCCCACCGGAGGGATTAACCTGAACAATTTAACTTCTTACCTGTCTAACCAGAAAGTACATGCCTGTGGAGGCAGCTGGATGGTAAAAGATAACCTTATTTCTTCGGGTAATTTCTCCGAGATTACCAGACTTACCCGGGAAGCGGTTGCTATAATGCTCGGTTTTGAATTTGCCCACCTGGGGATAAATGAGGAAGATCAAGATAAAGCTCTTAATTCTGCCAACCTACTATCATACCTTTTTTATTTACCTATAAAGGAGGGAACAAGCTCTGTTTTTGCTGGCCCAGCTTTTGAGGTTATAAAAAACAAATATTTAGGAAAAGATGGTCATATTGCCATAGCTACTAACGATATTTACCGGACAATAACCTACTTAAAAATGAAAGGCATTTCCATTCTTCCCGAGACCGCCAAAGAAAAGGAAGGTAAACTTAAAGCAGTTTATTTAGATCAAGAAGTATCCGGATTTGCCATTCATCTTTTGCAAAAATAATCGTTGAAAAGGAGGAGACAATGAAAAAATACATTACCTTTGGTGAAATAATGTTGCGGCTTAAACCACCTAATTGGGAAAGGTTTTTTCAGAGCCCTCTTTTAGAAGCTACCTTTGGAGGGGGGGAGGCAAATGTAGCCGTCGGACTAGCCCGATTTGGTCTGAATGCAGCCTATGTTTCTGTAATTCCTGATAATACAATTGGAGATGCTTGTATTAGAGAACTAAGAAGACAGAATATTGATACTTCTCTTATAGTAAGAAAAGGAAACAGATTGGGTATCTACTTTTTGGAAGCCGGAGCCAACCAAAGACCTTCTGTGGTTATTTACGATCGTTCTCATTCAGCTATTGCTGAATCGATTCCTGGCGATATTAGTTGGGAAAAGGTATTTGACGGAGCGAGCTGGTTTCATATTTCTGGTATTACTCCAGCTATTTCCCTTTCAGCCTCAGAGCTTTCTTTAGAAGCAGTCAAAAAAGCCAGAGAAAAAGGCATCACTGTTTCCTGTGATCTTAACTTTAGAAAAAATTTATGGAAATATGGGAAATCTGCTTCCGAAGTAATGGGGGAGCTTATTAAATATGTGGATATTGCCTTGGGGAATGAAGAAGATTGTCAAAGATCTCTGGGGGTAAAAGTAAATATAGATGTAGAATCAGATGAACTTCAAATTCAGCAGTATCAAGAATTAACTGATAAAGTTCTTAGTTTATATCCCCATCTCCAGAAAATTGCTATTACTTTAAGAGAAAGTCATTCTGCAGATTACAATGGATGGTCTGCAGTAATTAATAATCGTAAAGAATTTCTTGTTTCAAAGAAGTATGAAATTCATGATATCGTAGATAGGGTAGGAGGAGGAGATACTTTTGCCGCAGGCTTAATCTATGGTTTTGATAACTTAAACAGTGATAAGGAAGCCCTTGAATTTGCGGTAGCAGCATCATGTCTTAAGCATTCTATTCCTGGTGATTTACCTTTACTTTCAATAGAAGAGGTGGAAAGCTTAGTTAAAGGAGCAACATCAGGTAGAGTTCAAAGATAGAATTACAGTAAAACTAAAAGGTGATTTCAATTATGCTAAGGCAGTCGTGGGAATTATGAAAAAGTATAGATTATGAATAAATGAACTTTAAAAATTAACTAGCACAACTTACATTTATACTGGAATAATTGCAACTAAACTTAAGCAGGTTTTATAATTTTAGCTGGTTAAAGAGAAAGGAGGTGAAAATATTTTTTATATTTACTAACTTGGTGATTAATCATAATAACTAGAATTAAAATTTTTTAAAGTTAGGAGGGAAAAGTTAAATGTTAGGTAAAAAGATTAAAGTAATGTTTTTAGCAATGGTGATGATTTTAAGTTTGTTTATCGTATTTAGCGTACAATCTAACGCAGAAACAATAATTAAATGTGCTAGCGCTTTTGAACCCGGACATATAGTATGTAAGGCAGCAGAACATTTCAAAGGCTTGGTGGAAAGTCGCAGCAAGGGAGAAATTAAAGTAGAGCTTTTTTTTGGTGGAGTAATGGGTTCAGAAGAGGAGGTAACCGAGTCCGTTAGTATAGGTGGAGTAGAAATGCAGGCTGGTGGCGGATTACCCATTAAGACCTATGCGCCAACATATTATTTTATTGATTCGCCCTTTGTAATGAGAGACTGGAATCATTTTATGGCTGTTTGGAATGGAAAGATCGGTCAAGAGGTAAGGGATATAGTAGCCCAAAAAGGAAATACAATGTATTTAGGGATAGTATATCGTGGACTTAGAAATTTCACTTCAAATAAACCTATCTATACACCAGAAGACGTTAAAGGCTTAAAATTACGTCTTCCCAATCTTCCCACCTGGGTAGCATCTTGGAAGGCAGTAGGTGCTTTACCAGTTCCAGTTGCACTTACAGAGTTATTCAGTGCCCTTCAAACGGGTGTAGCGGATGCTTCAGAAGGAGATCTGGTTCAAATTCAGTCCTTTCATTTAGATGAAGTTCAAAAATATGTTAGTATGACTGGTCATCAGGTTCAAACAGGTGCATTAACCATAAATAAGAAGTTTTTTGACCAATTAAGCAAAGAAAATCAAAAAATAGTTTTAGAAGCCGGAAAAGAAGCAAGTGAATGGGGTACCCAACAGATATTAGAAAATGAAACTCAAATTTTAATTGACTTACAGAAAAAGGGTATGACAGTGGCTATTGCTGATAAAAAGGCATTTTTTGAAAAAGCTAAATCTGCGGTTGAAAAATTATTTGAAACTGAGTGGCCTGTAACTACTTGGGAAGAAGTATTGTCCTATTAATAATAGTTGAATTAGAGAGAGAAAGTTATATCTGACTTTCTCTCTCTAAAAAATTGGAAAATTAAGGAAGGTATAGGGTTATATTTGGTGAATAAGAGAAAGATTGATTACGTAAATATTGTAAATACTTTAGCCTTTATTGTTATGGCTATTGTAGTATTATTGCAGGTTATTTTTAGATATGTTATGCGTATATCGGTGCCTTGGACCGAAGAGTTTGCTAGATATTTATTAATATTGATAACTTTCGTGGGTGGAGCTCTTGCAATAAGAGATAAACAACATATTGCTGTGACTGCAATTCTTGATAAGCTTCCGAAAAAAGCTCGCTATTATCTAAATAAATGTTTTAATCTAACTATTATTATGTTTTTAATTGCTGTTTTTAAGGGAAGTATTATCATGGTAAAACTTACTTGGGAGACACCGGTAGGTTCTATAAGTTGGCTTACCGCAGGTAAAGTTTATCTAATTTTACCTGTCAGTATGGTAATGATGATAATATATTTACTTTATCAGTTAGTTAATGAAAGATTAGATGAAAATAAATAAAATGTGATAGGAGGTGGCAAAGCAAAAGATGGTTTTTCTTTTTATTGGTGTTTTAGTTTTTCTTTTCTTGCTCGGTATCCCAGTTGCTTTTGGCATGGGCCTTGGTGCTGTTATTTTAATGGTAATATTACAAGGTGGGCTAGATATTAATTATGGGATTATAACTCAACGTTTATTATACGGTGCTAATAGTTTTATTTTACTTTCTATTCCACTTTTTTTATTAGCAGGAAATTTGATGAATACCGGAGGAATAACACAACGGATTTTTAAATTTGCCAATGTTATGGTAGGACACCTAAGAGGTGGATTGGGACATGTAAATATAATAGCTAGCATTATATTTGCAGGAATGACTGGTACTGCTGTTTCAGATGCTGCTGGTTTGGGAACAATTGAAATAAAAGCGATGATAGATGCAGGGTATGATGCAGAATTTAGTTGTGCTATTACCGGTGCTTCTTCTACAATTGGTCCTATTATTCCCCCGAGTGTTCCTTTGGTTATTTATGGAATTTTGGCTTCTGTTTCTATCGGACGGTTGTTAGTAGCTGGTATTATTCCTGGATTATTAATAGGTGGAGCTTTAATGATTATGGTAAGTGTTTATGCTGTAAAAAGAAATTATCCTCAAGAGAAAAAGGCAAGTCTTAAAGAATTTTTTATAGCTTTTAAAGAAGCCTTCTTACCCTGTATGACTCCTGTAATTATAATAGGAGGAATAGTTAGTGGCATATTTACTCCTACCGAAGCTGCGGCGGTGGCTTGTTTATATGCTTTTATATTGGGCTCCTTGATCTATAAAGAAATATCTTTGGTTGATTTATGGAAACTGATAGAAAAAACCGCCAGAGATACAGCAATTATAACTTTTATTGTTTCTTGTGCTTCTCTTTATGGTTGGGTACTTATTCGTTCTCGAATTCCTATAATTTTAATGAAACAAATTACTTCTATTAGCACTAATCCCTTAATTATATTACTTATGTTAAACGGTGCACTTTTAGTAGTAGGTTGTTTTATGGAGACTATTGCGGCTTTAAATATTCTTGTTCCAGTTTTAGCGCCTCTAATTTTATCGGTAGGTATTGATCCATTGCACTTTGGTTTAATAATGGTCTTTAATTTAATGATTGGCCTGCTAACCCCTCCTTTTGGGATGGTTCTTTTTGTACTTAACAAGGTAAGTGGGGTACCTGTAGAAAAAATAGTAAAAGCCACTTTACCTTTTTTAATTCCATTATTAGCAGTTCTTTTATTAATGACTTTTTTCCCCAGTTTAGTGACTTTTCTACCAGATTTAATATTTGGATAAAATTTTTTAATACAATTGAATTATAAAAAATAAATATAATACGGAGTAATAAAATGGTCGATAGGTGTGATTTAAAAGATAAAATTGCGATCGTGATAGGAGCGGCAAGAGGAATTGGTAGGGAAATTGTAATAAACCTTGCTGATACTGGTGCTAATATAGTAGTAGCAGGTATTAATTTAGAAGGTGCAAATAAAGTTATAGAAGAGATTGCTAATAAAAAAAGAGGAGAACTTTTTGTATAAGTTGGTGCTTCTTTAAAAAGCAAATACAAACCAAAATCAGTAAGAAGCGCAGAGATATCAAAATCCGATAGAGGAGTAAGGCTATTAAGGTATACCCACAGTAATCGACAGAATGATTCAACAAGCCATTGCCCGCAATAACTCCAATATTCGAACTTAAGTTTTCAGAAAACAGAGATATATATAGTTTATACCTAGCAGAAATGCACAAGGGAGGACTCCTTAACCCTTCTGTTAAGCAACATTATGAATAATGAAGTTGATAAGGAATTAAAGGAAATACTAAAATGATTATAAAAAATTTGGATTATAATTTATTTCCAAAAGTAATTAAGATAAAACAAAAATTTAAAAGCTACAAGTTAAAAGAAAATATTAATTTAACTATTGCTCAGGCAATATCGGAAAAAAATATAAAAACCAAAATAAAACCAGGTATGTCTATTGCTGTGGGTGTAGGAAGCAGAGGTATTGAAAACTTATATGAAATAGTAAAAAATTTTGTAGATATAATCAAGGGATATGGGGCTAACCCTTTTATAATTCCAGCAATGGGAAGTCATGGAGGGGCTACCTCAGAAGGACAAAAAGAAATATTGGCTTCTTATGATATTACTGAAGAAAGATTAGGTATCCCAGTAAAGTCTAGTATGGAGATAGTAGAAATTGCTAGATACAAGGGAACAGTACCTATATATTTTGACAAAATTGCCTTTCATGCAGATGCGATAATTCCTATAAATAGAGTAAAAATACATACTGATTGGCGAGGAGAAGTTGAAAGCGGCCTTCTTAAAATGTTAGTGATTGGTTTTGGTAAACATAAAGGAGCAACTGAAATTCATTCTTTAGGGATGGATAATTTTCATAAAGTAATTCCTGAAGTAGGTTCAATAATTATTAATAAAGCTCCAGTCATTTTTGGAGTTGCATGTATTGAAGATGCTTACGATCAAACCGCAGAAATTAGAGTTTTACTACCAAAAGAGTTTTATACCCAAGAAAGGGAAATGCTAAAAAGATATAAAAAATATATGGCAAAAATTAATATACCACAGATTGATGTGTTGGTAATAGATGAAATTGGAAAAGATATTAGCGGCGATGGTGTAGATCCAAATATTATAGGGCGTTTTAGAGGGAAACAAAAGAATGATGTAAAAGGTCCAAATGTAGAACAAGTAGTTATTTTAAGATTAAGCAAAAGAACTCATGGTAATGCTAATGGGATGGGATATGCAGATATTATCACAAAAGAATTGCTCGATAGTATAGATTTTACTTCAACCTATACAAATGCTATTGCTGCTGGATATTTATTTGGAGTCAAGGTTCCCTTAACTGCAAATTCCGATAAAGAGGCCATTGGCTTAGCTTTAAATATTATTAAAAAAAGAGCTTCCGATGTTAGATTAGTTAGAATAAAAAATACTTTAAAATTAAGTGAAATTATTGTATCTGAAACTATTTATAAAGAAATTAAGGATAAAGAATTTTTTAAGATAGATAGAAGAAATGTTTTTAGAAAAATGAGATTTAATAAGAATGGCAAATTAATATAAATATAAAAAAACAATTTTTGAAATATGGAATTTATTTTTTATCTTAGTAAGAGAATTTAAGATAACTATAAATTTTTTAGAGTTTGAAAAATTGGGAAAATATATTTATCAAAAAGATAGATGGCCGGAGAACCACCTGGTTCGAGTTGATGAAATTAGGGAAGCATTCTACTAATATGGCTCGTGACTTTAATTATAGAGAGGGATTTACTTATAAAAATGATACTTTGTCCGAAGTCTTCTTCTATAATTTTAAAAGTAGCCCCATAAATGATCAAGGAGCCATCAATAAAACAGATTTTCAAAATGCTCTAAGATTGTGTTATGAATTGATGGGTTGGGATGTTGATACTGGGATTCCTACTCCTGTTAAACTAATTGAATTGGGTCTTGATTGGCTTATCAATGAAGTTAAATAAAAAAATAGAGTTAGGGGATATTTGAAGATTAAATATCCTTCTCCATATTCTCCGTAGCCGATTCCCGGGGTTACAATTATTCTCGTTTTTTCCAGTAATAGATTAGAAAATTCCATAGAACTCATTTTATTCAAAGTAGGAATCCATATATAAAAAGTAGCTTTAGTAAGCTTTAAATTCCAACCTAATTTGTTTAATACATTGACTACTACATTCCGTATTCCGGTATAGATTTCATTTATTTTTTGAATATTGTCCTGAGGTCCAGAGAAGGCTTCTACCCCAGCTCTTTGAATAGCTTTGAAAACGCCGGAATCAAGGCGGCGGTGGCTGAATCCTTTGGACACATTTTTTATCGTAATGCTCTAAATGTGGGATTGCCCGCAGTGAAATATTCTGGTATAGTTAAAGAAGTGCAACAAGGAAGTTTAATACAAATTAATCTTAAAGAGGGATTAATTTTTTTAAGTGCTTCCAGAAAAACCTT
>Ga0307380_10011471_pt1 | contig 11100 bp, 10 predicted proteins | sample UN3MG_FD_202239 | JGI IMG/M metagenome (GOLD analysis project Ga0307380, IMG submission 202239) | Soil microbial communities from Risofladan, Vaasa, Finland - UN-3 | ecosystem: Environmental > Terrestrial > Soil > Coastal area > Acid sulfate soil | place: Finland: Risofladan, Vaasa | collected... | reverse complement strand
CGCCACGGGCAGTATCGACGCGGCGCCGGCGCGCGTCAAGGGTCCGCCCGGCGACCCGCGCGGCACCTTGGCCTGCCGCGCGGGTTGAAACAGACGATGCCGCACCATCGGCGCCGCCGCGGCCGGTGGAGAGCCCAGAAACCGAGGACCCGTGCAGCACGCCACGACACGCATCCTTCTATGCCTCGTATCGGCCGCGTGGCTCGTCGGCGCCGCAGCGGCCGCCGAGACCGCCGGAGGCCCGGACGTCTCGCGGTGTCCGCCGGTGGCATTCATCAAGCGGCAGGCGGGAGGCCTTCGCGGCACAAACGCCACGATGCTCGCGCGGATGACCGGCGTCGGGTCGGCCATCGCCGTCTTCGACCCGGCCCACCCCGAGGCCGGCGTGCGGACCGTCTTCGACGACCCCGCGGGGTTCATCTTCGACATGAGCCCCTCGTACGACGCGCGGAAACTCCTCTTCGCCTACAAGCGGAAGGTACGCGAGCGCCAGGACTCGTTCCACATCTGGGAAATCAACCTCGATGGCACGGGCCTGCGGCAATTGACCCACGGCCGGTACCACGACGTCAGCCCCGCGTGCCTGCCCGACGGGCGGATCGTCTTCAACTCGACCCGCGTCGAGTCGTTCTCGCTCTGCCAGGACTTTCTGGCGGCCGCGCTGTACGTCATGGACGCCGATGGCTCGAACCTCCGCCGCCTCGAATACAGTTCCCTGTGCGACACGACGCCCTACGTCATGGACGACGGATCCATCCTGTTCACCCGGTGGGAGTACCAGGACAAGAACATCTTCTGCACCGAGGCCCTCTGGACCATCAACCCCGACGGCACGCGCGTCCAACTCTTCTATGGCAACACGCTGACGGTCCCGAACGCCATGTACGGCGCCAAGCAGATACCCGGCACGGACAAGGTGGTGTTCACCATGGCGGCGCACCACCATCCGCCGCTGGGGGCCATCGGTATCATCGACCGAAGGTTGGGCCTGGAGAACCCCAAGGCGATAACCAACCTGACGCCCGAGGTCCCGTACACGCCCACCGTCGGCAAGACCTGGCGCGATACCAACTGGGGGCCGGGCGACACACTCTACCCCTGGTCGTACACCGACCCGTGGCCGATTGACGAGGACCTGCTGCTCGTCAGTTACGGCGGCCCGATGGAGGGCGGCCCGCAGCGGTACCGCCTCTTCCTCATGGACACCCAGGGCCGCAAGACGCCGCTGGTCGATGACCCGAAGACGTCGTGCTTCAACCCCGTGCCGCTTCGGCCGCGGCCCCTGCCCAGCCGGGTGCCGGGCAACGTGCCGCCTGAACCCCGGGGCGAGGGCGCGTTCTTCGTCGTCGACGTGTACCAGGGCCTTCTGGACAAGGGGGTGGCGCGAGGCCAGGTCAAGGCGCTTCGCGTCATGTCGCAGGTGCCCAAGAAGTACAACACCGAGGGCCCCCGCTACTCCGACCACTACCCCGCCATCGGCGAGGGCACGTATTACGTCAAGTACAACTGGGGCACGGTGCCGGTCGACGAGGACGGGTCGGCGTACTTCGTGGCGCCGGCGGGCGTGGAACTTTACTTCCAGGCGCTCGATGCCGCCGGCAAGGAAGTGCGGCGCATGGGCACCGTCACGCAGATAACCGCCGGCGAGACGCAGGGGTGCATCGGCTGTCACGAACCGCGGACCCAGGTGCCGCCGCGCGGAACGGGCATCGCCAGGCGGCTCCAGCGGGGCCCCGACCGCATCGCGCCGCCGCCGTGGGACGCCGGGCCGGTCGATTTTGCCCGGCAGGTGCAGCCGGTCCTCGACAAGTACTGCGTCCGGTGCCACAGCGGCCGGGCGCCCAAAGGCCGCATCGACCTCTCGGGCGACAAGACCCGCCTCTTCAACATGGGGTTCGAGTCGCTGGTCTTCCGGCCCGGCCTGGTCGAGCGGTACCACATCAACCCGGGCCCGACGGGCAACTTCCCGCCGCTGGCCACCGGCTCGTACGTAAGCAAACTCAACAAGGACATTGAGGCCGTGCGGGACGGCGTCAAGATGGACGACGAGAGCCGCCGCCGCGTCTACACCTGGATCGACGCCAACGTGCCCTACTACGGCACCTGGGACATGACCCGCCCGCACACCCTCGGCGGGCGCGACGCGTGGGGACGGTTCGAGAACGGCCGCCGCGCGCCAGAGCCCTGGTTCCAGGACCTCGCCGGCATCCATAAGGCCCGCTGCGCCTCGTGCCACGACGCACTCGGCAAGGGCAGCCGCTCGCACGCGCGCATTAACCTGACGCGGCCCGAGTTCAGCCGCGTGCTGAACGCCCACCTCGCCAAGGAGGCCGGCGGGATGGGCCTCACGAAGGAGAAGAACGGCAAGGCGCCGCCGGTCTTCAAGGACACCGCCGACCCCGTTTACGCGGCCATGCTGAAAGCCATCGAGGCCGGCAAGGCAGCCCTCGACGCCAAACCTCGCATGGACATGCCCGGCGGCGTGCCCGTGCCTCAGCAGCGCGACTTCGGCCGGACGTTTTGACGGCGCGCCGTTGACGCGCGAGTGTCGGCGCGCGCGTGTTGACGCGCGAGGTCGTGTTAGCCGCCCGGCTTGCCGGGCGCGTGTTGCTGTAACGCGCGGGGCAAGCCCCGCGGCTAACACGCTTGCCGGGCGCGTGTTGCTGTAACGCGCGGGGCAAGCCCCGCGGCTAACACGCTTGCCGGGCGCGCGAGTGTCGGCGCGCGCACGATATACGAAAGGGCCATACGATGCGACAGGCCGTCATGACTCAACCCGGCGTCATCGAACTCCGCGACGTCGCCCCGCCGTCGCCGGGGCCGGGGCAGGTGCTCATGCGAGTCCAGCGCATCGGCGTCTGCGGCAGCGACGTGCACGTCTACCACGGCGACCACCCCTTCACGCCGTACCCGGTGGTCCAGGGCCACGAGTTCTCGGCCTTGGTCGAGGCCGTCGGTGAAGGCGTCGCGGGCCTCGCGCCGGGGCAGAAGGTAACCGCCACGCCGCAGGAGACGTGCGGCGTGTGCCGGGCGTGCCGGCGCGGCGACTATCACATCTGCGACGGTCTGAAGGTGCGCGGCTTTCAGGCGCCCGGCGTGGCGCAGGACCTGGCCGTGACGGAGGCCGACAAGATCGTGCCGCTGCCCGAGACGTTCACGTTCGAGCAGGGCGCGTTCGTCGAGCCGGTGGCCGTGTCGGTCCACGCCACCGGCCGCGCAGGCGACCTGAAGGGCCGCAACGTCGTCGTCCTCGGGACCGGGCCCATCGGCAACTTCGTGAGCCAGGCGTGCCGGTGCCGGGGCGCGGCGAAGGTGCTCGTGACCGACTTGAGCGATTTCCGCCTCGACTTGGCCCTGCAGTGCGGGGCCCAGGCCGTCTCGCGGGCCGACACCGAGCCGCTGACCGATGCCGCGCGGCGGGCCTTCGGCAACGAGGGCTTCGACGTGGCCTTCGAGTGCGCCGGGTCCGAGAAGGCCGTGGCGGGGGCCATCGAGGCCATCGACAAGGGCGGCACGGTGCTGGTGCTGGGCGTCTTCGGCCAGCGGCCGCGCATCGACATGGCCAGCGTCTGCGAGCACGAACTGCGGCTGGTCGGGTCGCTCATGTACCGGCGGCCGGATTACGTGCAGGCCGTCGAGTGGATCGCCGCCGGCCAGGTCCGGACCGAGCCGCTCGACTCGAGGCACTTCCCGCTGGAGGAGTACCTGGAGGCCTACCGTTTCATCGACTCGAGCGGCCCAGAGAGCATGAAGGTCTTCATCGACCTGTAGGGTGCTTGACTATCGCGGCGGCGGAGTCTAGGATGGCCGCCGGCCGGTTGCGCCGATGCCGCAACACGACTGACGTTTGGATACCAGAGGACGAAAGGACCCGCTGCCATGAAACTGTGCGCCATTGCCGCCATGTGCCTGGGAGCCGTCGTGGCCTTCGCCGGCCTCGCCATCGCCAAAGAAGCCGAGGGTGCAAAGGGGTGGACACCGCTATTCAACGGCAAGGATTTCGAGGGCTGGAAGAAGCCCAGCGGCAAGGCCATCTGGAAGGTCGAGGACGGGTGCCTGGTGGGCACGCAGACCGACGGCAACGGCGGCGACCTGTTCACCGAGAAGGAGTGGGGCAATTTTGAACTCCGGTTCACCTACAAGGTGGCTTGGCCGGCCAACACCGGCATCTGGTTCCGCGGGCAGTACCAGTACGACATCCTGAAGTACACAAACCCCGTCGGCTTCAGCGGCACGCTGTACATGCCGGGGTACCCCAAGACCTTCATCACGCAGAACCTCGACGAGAAACTGGAGAACCGCGACGACTGGAACGAGGGCCAGGTCTACGCCAACGGCGACCATCTCATCCTGTGGCTCAACGGCCACAAGGTCGGCGACTGCCACAACAAGACTCACGCCAAGGGCCCCGTGGGCATCCAGGTGCACGGCGGCGACGGCTTCAAGGGCATGAAGATCACCCTGAAGCGGATCGAAATCCGCCCCCTGAAGCCCGACGACAAACCCACTGAACCGGCCCCCGCGAAACCCAAGAAATAGGTAGCGCCAGCGATGACTATCCTACGCAAGGCCCTCCCGGCGGTGCTGCTGATCCTGGCCGGCGCCGGTCTGTCGCTCTCCTGTTTTCCGACGGGCGGTCAGACCAGCGCCCCCGTGGCCAACAAGACCTGCTACGAGTGCCACGCCGAGTTCCAGAAAGACGAACTGAGCCTCATTCACGAGCGAAACCAGATCGCCTGCGCCCGCTGCCACGGCCTCAGTCCGCTCCACGCGCAGGACGACGGCCCCAAGGCCAAGCCCGACTTCACGCCGCGCGGCATCGCCGCCATGAAGGTTTTCTGCCTGACGTGCCACAGCCCCACCAAGCACGGTCGCAATGAGACCCATCAGGCCGAGGCCGCCAAGCCCAACCCGGCCGACCGCCGAACCTGCACCCAGTGCCACGGCCAACACCGGCTCATCGAGGCGGAGGCCACGCCATCCCAGCAGGAGCCCGGCCAGGCGGCCGCCGATCCAGGTACCCCGTAACAAGCGGGCGCCGGCGGGGTTTCTCTCTAGGGGCGGTGCTATCAGCGCCGCATCCTGGCGGGCGTGGTTTTGGGGGGTTGACACCGTGCCGCGGCAGGCGTAGAGTGCCACGGAAGGCCACCGGAACCGGGGAACAAGGAGAACGAACCATGGCGGGCAGAAAAGTGACTCGGCGGCAGTTCGTGCAGACCAGTGCCGCAGCGGCGGCCGGCGTGGCGGCCGGCATGGCCGCCTCGAAACTGTCGGCGGCCGACAAGGCCAAGATCATCAACTACAACGAGAACATGGAGTACCGGCCCTGTGGCAAGACGGGCATGGTCGTCTCGGCCGTGGCCATGGGAGGCCACTGGAAACGCATCGAGAAGGTCGCCGCCGGAGAGGGCAAGGTCGGTTGGCTGACCCAGGACATCAACAACGCCGACTTCCAGAAGAACCGTTACGACGTCGTCACCCGGTGCATGGAGCGCGGCATCAACTGGATCGACGCCTGCACCATCGAGGAAGTCAAGACCTACGCCCGGGCCATCAAGGGACGACGCGACAAGATGTACCTGGCCTGCTCGTGGTACCAGCGCGAGATGCGCATCGCCGAGTTCCGCACCGAGGCCAAACTCATGGAGACCCTCGAGTGGGGCCTGAAAGACGCCGGGATCGACTACGCCGACCTGTGGCGCATCACCATGCACGAGCAGAGCAACCAGCACACCGACGCCGAGGTCGAGGAGATGATGAAGGCCCTCGCCAAGGCCAAGAAACAGGGCAAGGTCCGATTCACCGGGTTCTCCTCGCACCACCGCGACCACATCAAGGGGATGATCGAGAAGTACCCCGAGGTCGTTGACGCCTTCTGCACCCCCTACCACGCCAAGACCAAAGAGATGCCTACCGACAGCCTCTTCGAGACCGTCCGCAAGTACCAGGTGGGCATCTTCGGCATCAAGCCGTTCTCCTCGAACTCGCTCTTCAACGACGAGTTCAAGAAGGCGGGGGACAATCCGCCGCTCCACACGCCCGATACCGACCGCTTGGCGCGCCTGGCCATCCGGTACATCCTCTGCAACCCGACCCTCACGGCCCCCATCCCGGGCCTTATCAACGAGCACCAGGTCGACAACGTGGCCAAGGCCGTCATGGAGCGCCGCAAACTCGACGCCAACGAGAAGGCTGAACTCGACGCCGCCATGGACAGCGCATGGGCCAGTCTGCCTCCCGATTACCAGTGGCTCAAGAACTGGGAATACGTCTGATCCCGGCCGTGCCGACGGGCCTCACGGGCGGCGGTTCTCCGGAACCGCCGCGCCCGTCAAGGTTGCCGTGCTGGGCCGACGGCAGCCCCCTCGGCACGAGGAGGAGACCCCCATGGCCGACCCGAGACTGACGCGGCGCGAGTTCGTCCGCCAGGGCACCCTCGCGGCCGCCGGCCTGGCCGCCGGCGTCCATGCCGCAACCACCTCGGCCGCCGAGGCCAAGCCCGGCAGGAAGATCGTCCTCATCGCCAGTCACGGGCACCACCCCAACGAAGCCGGCATCGCCCTGATGAAGAAGTGCCTGGAATCGTCGCCGAACGTGCCGGGCCTCGTGTGCGAGACGCACAACGACTGGCCGGCCGACGCCGCGACGCTCGACGGCGCCGCCGCCATCGTCATCTACTCCGAGGGCACCAACCAGGCCGGCCTCAAGCACCCCATCCTCCAGGGCGACCGCCTGGCGCTGCTCGATCGCCTGGCGGCCAAGGGCGCGGGGCTCGTGTGCCTCCACTATACGCTCTACGCCACGCGCGAGGTCGAGGCGCCGTACCTGCTGAAGTGGATCGGCGGCTACTACGACTTCCAGGGGTACGGTTCGACGCACGCCGTCAGCGACCAGCCGATCGTCTCGACGCCCGTCCGTCCCGACCATCCCATCAGCCGCGGCTGGAGCGCCTTCACGATTCCGCGCAACGAGTACTACCATCGCCTGCGCTTCGCCGAAGACGCCAAGGCCGTCACGCCCATCCTGACGGCGCCGTTCCCGGCCAAAGACGGCGGCCAGCCGAAGAGCGAGGTCATCGCGTGGGCGATGGAGCGGCCCGGCGGCGGCCGCGGCTTCGGGTTCGGCGGCGGGCACTTCCAGGAGAGTTGGGGCGTCGAGGGATACCGCCGGATGCTCCTCAACGCCGTCGTCTGGGCCGCCGGAATCGACGTGCCCAAGGAGGGCGTCCGGTGGGCCGTCTCGGACGCGGAACTCGGCCTCAAGACGAAATGACCCCCCTTGCGGAGAACACCCTCGTGAACGCCTTTCGCCCTGGGACACTGCCGGTGCTGCTCGCCGCCGTTCTGGCCGTCGTCGTGACCGGATGCGACACCGCCCCCGTCGCCAACCCCGCTCCGCTTGCGCAGAACGCGAGGCCCACGCAGGACCCGGCACCCCCGCCGGCCGTGGCGCCGGACCCGAAGCCCGCGCCATCCGCGCCGACCCCGAAGCCGCCGCCGGTCGAGCCGAGCGGGGCACCGCCGTTGGTCCTCGACGACGAGCCGCTACTGCTCTTGGACGCACCTGCCCGCATCAAGCACAAGGGCCCCATGGTCGACAACAACCGATGCTTCGTCTGCCACGAGAATTACACGGACGAGGAACTCACCGTCCAGCACGCCGTCGCCGAGGTCGGGTGCGAGAAGTGCCACGGATCGTCCGACGACCATTGCGCCGACGAGGGCAACATCACGCCGCCCACCATCTTCTACACCAAGGCCGACGTCGACCCGTCGTGCACCGTCTGCCACGACCCCGACAAGGTCAAGGACGCCGCCCTGTGGTGCCTGTACGTCCGTAAGCCCGAGGAAGCCGACAAGAATTGCACCGAGTGCCACGGCGCGCACCGGCTGATCCTTCGAGCCGTCCGATGGAACCCCAAGACCCGCCAACCCTACACCGTGGTGGCTCAGGGCGAGTAACGCCGGCCGTGCCGTGCGCCCCTGGCCTGGCGCCGACAACACGCGCCCGGCAAGCCGGGCGGCTAACATTCGCGCCCGTTGCGCCACACGCGCCGACAACACGCGCCCGGCAAGCCGGGCGGCTAACAGTCGCGCCTGTTACGCCACACGCGCCGACAACACGCGCCCGGCAAGCCGGGTGAGTAACTCGTCGCCGCGGCGCTGCTTACTTGATGGTCACCCACCGGCCTATCTTGGCCGATTTCAGGACGGCCTCGCACACCTTCTGCGTTTCGAGGGCCTCGCGGAAGGTCGGCGAACACGGTTTGCCCTTGCCCGCCGCCGTCAGGAATTCGGCGATCTGGTGGACGAACGTCTCGGCGTAACCGATCTGAAGGCCCGGCACCCACCAGTGGTCCATGTAGGGGTGGTCGCCGCCGGCGTCGGTCACGTGGATCGACCGCCAGCCGCGCACACGGCTCGGGTCGCGATGGTCGAACCACTCGAGCCGGTGCAGGTCGTGCAGGTCCCAGCGGATGGAGGCGTGCTCGCCGTTGATCTCGAACGTGTAAAGGGCCTTGTGGCCGCGCGCGTAACGCGTGGCCTCGAAGTTGCCCAGCGACCCGTTCGCGAAGCGGCAGAAGAAGGTGCAGGCGTCGTCGATGCCCACGGGGGCCATCTTGCCTGTCTCGGCGTGCTTGCGCTCCTTGATGAAGGTCTCGGCCATGGCGTTGACGCGCGCGATGGGCCCGTTGTGCCACATGGCCGTGTCGATGCAGTGGGCCAGCAGGTCGCCCGTGACGCCGCTGCCGGCGGCCTTGACGTCGAGGCGCCAGGTGGCCATGCCTCCCTGGGGCACGTCGGCCGAGATGGTCCAGTCCTGGAGGAAGTTGGCGCGGTAAGATGCGGCCGAGTTGGCCCTCGTCGATGATCCGCTTGGCCAGCGCCACGGCGGGCACACGGCGGTAGTTGAACGAGACGAGGTTCGGCACCTTGGTCTTCTCGACGGCCGCCACCATCTTCCTGCCCTCGGCCACGCTCATCGCCAGGGGCTTCTCGCAGACGATCATCTTGCCGGCCTTGGCCGCGGCGATGGCGATCTGGGCGTGGAAGTTGTTCGGCACGCAGATGTCGACGATGTCGATGTCGTCGCTCTCAATGACGCAGCGCCAGTCGGTGCAATGCGACTCGAAACCCCACCGGTCGGCGAAGGCCTTGGCCTCGGTCTCCACGAGGCCGCAAATCCGCTTGAGCACCGGCTGGTACGGCACGTCGAAGAAGTTCGTGACCTTGCAGTAGGCGTTCGTGTGCGTCCGCCCCATGAATCCGTACCCGATGATTCCGACGTTCAGGGGTTTCCTGGCCATGTCATGCGCTCCTCTGGATAACGGTTTCGAGGTTCCCGTCGTCCGGCCAGCGAGGCCGGGCCGCGTGCTACAGTTCCCATCCCTTGCGGTGTTCGCGTCTGATCCAGCGGTCGAGTTCCGGCATGTTGCGGGTGCGCATGGCGGCGCCGTCCCACTCGACGCGCTTGCCGATGCCCGCCTTGTACGCCAGGTGACCGAGCAGTATGCCCTCGGTGAACGGCCCGGCGTAACTGAACTCGGCGGCGGCGGGTTTGCCGTCGCGGCAGGCCCGCAGGAAATCGGCGAAGTGCCCGCCGCGGATGCGCGGCAGGGATTCCGCCGGCACCGGGAAGGCCTTGTGCGCCTCCTCCGGCAGGATGCGCGGCCCGCTGCCGTAGTTGCCCGTGACCATGACGCCCTTGTCGCCGATGTAGAGGGTGCCCCCGCCGCCCCAACTCTGGTCGAACTTGCGGTTGTACTTCTGCTCGAACTCCGCCACCAGCGCCGGGCGGACCGGCACCTGCTTGCCCGGGTTGGCCGGGTCGTCCTTCACGCCGTCGTACCAGTGGACCTTGACGGGTGGCATGTTGCCGCGCGCGGGAAACTCGTAGCGGACCGCGCTGCCCAGGGGATACCGCTCGTCGCTGCCGCCGTGCATTTCCAGGCACTCGACGCTCGTGGCGTGCCCGAGTTTGAGCGCCCAGAAGACGCCGTCCAGTTGGTGGCATCCCCAGTCACCAAGCGTGCCGTTGCCGAAGTCCCACCAACTGCGCCACGCGCCCGGATGCAGGCCCGGGTGGAAGTCGCGGTACGGGGCCGGGCCGAGCCACTCCTCCCAGTGGAGGCCCTCGGGCATCGGCCGGCTGGGCGGCCGGCCGCCCGTCCCGCCGTTGACCATGCCGATCCAGGTGTGCGTCTCCAGGACGTTGCCGATCGCCCCAGCCCAGATGTACTCGCAGAGGCGCCGGTACCCGTCGGCGCAATGGCCCTGGTTGCCCATCTGCGTCCGGACGTTGGCCGCACGGGCGGCCTCGGCCAGCGCGCGGCACTCGTGAATCGTGTGGGCGAGCGGTTTCTCGCAGAACACGTGCTTGCCCAGTTTGATGGCGCGCATCGACGCCGACGCGTGGTGGTGGTCGGGCGTGGCCACGAAGACCACGTCGATGTCCTTGGCCATTTCGTCGAAGAGGCGGCGGTAGTCGAAGTAGGTCTTGATGGCACCCGAGTTCGAGTCCGGGTACTTCGCGGCGAGTTCCTTCAGCGTCGCCGCGAGCCGCTTGTCATCGGCGTCGACGAGGGCGACGATCCGCTCGCCGGCCGCCGCGTGGACCGACGCCATGCCCTGGCCGTTGCAGCCGATAACCGCGCAGCGGAGTTTCGGCGCGGCCGCGCCCTCGGCCAGGACCAGCGGACCGACGCCGGCCTGGGCAACCGCGGCTGCGCCCGTCAGGGCGGCCGCACGCTTGAGAAAGCGACGACGGGTGAGGCGTGGCAGTTTCATCGCGAGGTCCTTTCACCGTTGCCCGCGTCCGGCGGGGCCCGGCAGCGCCGCGTGCCGATTCACGTTCCGCCGGCGGCGCGGCGGCGGGCTACAACCAGCCGTGGGCGTCGCGGACGGCGACCATCGCGGCAAGAATATCGTTCCACGTCTGCGGATTCATCATGACCTCGTTCGGGAACATGCACCCGTCCCAGCAGACGTGCCGGAAGGCCTTGGTCAGTTTCCCCTTCTCGTCGCGGAGCCAGAACCCGGCGTGATGGGCGATGTCGAGTTTGCCGTTCGGGTCGGTCGGCAGACAATGGCGGCCGGTCTT
>Ga0307380_10011470_pt1 | contig 11100 bp, 6 predicted proteins | sample UN3MG_FD_202239 | JGI IMG/M metagenome (GOLD analysis project Ga0307380, IMG submission 202239) | Soil microbial communities from Risofladan, Vaasa, Finland - UN-3 | ecosystem: Environmental > Terrestrial > Soil > Coastal area > Acid sulfate soil | place: Finland: Risofladan, Vaasa | collected... | reverse complement strand
GGCCGTTAATTGTAAGTTTAATAGGTTTAGTATATTTTGTGGCTTTTATTCAAAGTGATGTTGCAGAAGCTAGGAAAGCCAATACAGAGACATCCGTAGTGGTTACAGCAACTGCAAAAGAGGTACGAGATAATGCTATTGAGTTAAGAGATGTCAGAAATTTGGCAACCTCTACGGCTGAACTTGTCCGAAGGTTTGTGGATCGCAGTGATGCGAATAGAGATCTGGTGATATCTTTGAAAACTGATGTGGAATCTATCAAATCTAATATGCAGGACATAAAGGATTTCATGTCTGATTTAAACAAGGCTAGATTGTTAGATGAGCAAAATAATCATCAATAGGGAAGATAATAAAATGAGTGATATTCGTGATTTTACGACACATCTGATGGAATCTTCAGGGTCGATGTTAGACGGTAAGTTGACAGGATCAGAAGAGTTGTTTGAAGCTGGGTTTAAGGATCGTTTGCGAAAAGAAGACGAAGGGGCAGCAGGTCGAGACAACATGGATACAGAAAAAACAGACGAAACACCATCAGAATTTGATGCTGAAACAGGAGAAATTTCTGATGATACGGCAACAGATGAAATTGATGATTCTATTGATAGTTTGGATGATCCTGGCTCGATGGATGATTTTGCTGATGGTGACATGGGTGGTGCAGTTAATGCCGAGCCTGATGTAGTCCCTGACGAAGAAGATCCTGCTGATGTATCCAGTGAATCCAACATACCCGATAAACTTTATTTGGGGTCAAATGCTCTGGGAGATAAGCATTTTTATGTCGTACCTATTAGGTCCGAGGTTGGTGATACAGTAACTGACATTTTGTTTCAGGATCAAGACGGAGAGAAACTTTTTAGTGCTGTTGAAAGTGATATTGATATTACTGATTTCTCTTCAGCTTTACTGGATATGCTGGATGTTGCAAGCACTGACTACGATTTGACAAGCATTTCTTATGATGTTCATACAGATTGGATATTGCCTAAAATAGTAGAGTTGAAGCATAAGGCTGATGCTAAGGAAGAGATGGAGCAAATCGATGAAGAAGAAGAAGAGATAATCTCAGATTTGGAAAGCATTGAAAGCCCTAATGAAGCTGGCATCAATCAAACACTGCAAAATGAGTTAGAGTTTGAATGTAAGCTTGTAAAATCTGGTAAAACCTCATGCTTAGTTGAGTCTAATGGCAAATCGATTTTACTTTATTATCCTAAATCAATTATGACTTTGGCAGAGCGTAGTGAATACATTATTACGATGTTAACTGAAGCATATTCCATGAATCAAAGAAAAACAAAATGCTAAATACGAGGAATTTGCGATGCTTTTGAATGAAAACTTTCTTGTTAACTGCGTTATTACTGAATCTGACAGAACCAAGCTCCCCAAGGGTGTGTTGTGCCGAGGAGTTTGGCCCATTTGTAATGTAGATCAAATTAATGCAAATGGCAGAATATATGAACGTGCTGTATATGAAAATGTAATTGCCAATGAAGATTATCAGAACAAAATCAAATGCAGAAGTCTTTACGGGCATGGTGAACATCCTGAAGGTGTCAAATCAGACTTAATGCTTACCAGTCATATTATTACTGACACGTTTTTTGAAGCTGTTGAGGAAAATAACAAAATACTTGAGAAAGTCTTCCAGGGTATCGATATTTTGGATACTCCTCATGGCAGGCTTGTTAACACTTTGATCGAGGCTGGTTGTTTGGTGGGGGTGAGCACTAGAGCTTCAGGGGATATTGAAACGATCTCAGAATCAAGTGGAAGTTCCTACGATAGGGTAATACCTGATAAATATAAGTACATTACCACTGATTTCACTGCAGATCCGTCTACATTTGGTACAGTTCCAGCTAAAATGCAGCATAATGTAGTTGAGGCTGTGGGAACTGGCTACAAATACCCAGATAATGCCTCCAGGATTAGCCGTGAGCTTGCTGAAGGCATTTTGAGGTTGATTGATACCGATGAAGCTAAAACACTCTTAGAGACTATCGTAGCGACTCCTAGCTGCAAAGAGTTTACGGGTAATTGCTGTACATCCTGCAAGGAGTGTAAATGTAAGGATAAATCCATATCAGAATCTGAAGATTTGCTTGAGCTTAACACAAAGCGTGTCGATCATCCTGGTGATGAACGCCCTGGGTGGGAGTTTGAGAAGGAAAGCAGAATTAAGACGTATAAGCTTGAAGCAAGTGATCCTGATGTCCTTGATTTTCTCTCTAAGCAGAAATTCAAAGGCCTTAAAATCACCATTGATAAGGCTAATTGGTCAGCAAAGATTGAAACACCATGGCGAATTGAAACAGCTTTTGCTATTTTGACGAGTGGTCCAGGGGCTATCCCCGATAACTTTAACAGAGATTGGGAATTGCTTCCTGATGATTCTGTTGATGAGGCCATTAAAAATGCCATGCAGGAAGCTATTGTAGAGATTTACGATATGTCTTCTGTGGGGGATGAGACTCCTACTTTGTTGGGTGTTACATCAATTTCTGATGATATATTTAAAGCCAATGAGACTGTTTTGCTGAATCACTTGAAGGACAAGGGGATTCTCTCAACAGATTTAAACAATAGCCAATATCTTGTGACTCGTATGGAAGAGTCTGATGGGATAGAGATTGGACTTTTGCATACAGGTCAGACTTTGGTAAAGATTACTGAGGCTGTTGAGGATGAGGATGAGGATGAGGAACTTGTTAATTTAGAAGATCCTTCGAAGCTGGAACCTGCTTTGTCAGATTTAGTGCCTGGACTCAATGATGAAACTGGTACGGATTTAGTTAACAATTCTGCTGATTATGGTGGAAATGATACTAATTTTGAGCCTGCTTTTACAGCAGATGATTTTATAGAATTGGGTGAGTTAGCTGAGGAGTCTGAAGAGGAAATTGAAGATGTTTTAGAGCAGGGACCACCCGACCCACCTACTGAAAAAGAATTAGAAGATGTGCCTGATACCCCTGCTGACCCTGATGTAGTTACACCTGAAGAGGGAGTGGGTAATGTGGTCACTGAAAAGGTAAAACCGGGTGCTCACAAGGATTTGCGTCAGGTAGATCCTGAAGAGGTGGAAGAGGCTTTTAACGCTTATATGGAAACAAAGTCTAAGCAAGCCCAGTGTCCTGCAGGAACAAACCAAAAAACAGGTATTGCTTTTGATTTTACAGATGTTTGCTACTTTAGGGAACAAGGTACACCTTGTGATTATTGTTACGTGGAACAGTCTCGTGAGGCTGGAAAAGTATATATTCGCAACTTAATGTCTAAGGGCAATTTAAGCTTGCAGCAAGTTATGGATATCATAAACACGGGCAAATGGGTTCACAAGCCTAACAAGAATTATAAAACAGCTATAAAGGGTGGTATTACCAAGAACAAGAAGTTTTATGGTATGGGACCAAATCAACCTCCTAAGTTTGTTAAAGATCGTCCTTATGTTCCAGGGTATATCAATAGCTCTCGCAAAGGTTTTAAACCTGAAGATGTTAAACGAATGAATGCTCAGGGTGGGGTACGTTTATATGCTAAATCTGACTATCTGGAAAAGCATGATCAATACATTTCAGATATGATCAAAGATGCAAATGCTATTGGCTTAAAAATAAAGGCTATCACGAAACGTCCAGAATTTGTGGATAAGTGGTCAGATAAAATAAATGTTACCCATCTATCTGTGGATGAGGCTGCTAAATATGGAAATCATTCTAATTCACTTTCCATAGAGGAAGCTTATAAAATTGCACAAAAGCATCCTAAGGGTAAGGTTATACTCCGCAGTGTAGCTTTTACACCTGAGGAAGCAATTGAACATGCAAAAGATTCTAGGATTGGTATTGTAACACCCTATCATGGAAAAGGTAAGGAATTCCAGGATAAAGAGGGTGATCTGAAAAACCAGTTTGTAAATATGTTAAACAAGAAACATAACCAAGGCTATATAAAATTAATGGATTTGATGAAGTCCGAAAAGCTTACTGATGATCAGCTTCATAAATTCTGCTGCCAAACTGGTAAATGTAAAACCTGTGAAATTCATTGTGCAGGGGCTAAACGTGGGGCAATCCCAGGTGCAAAGAAGGATAAAGACGTGAAAAAGAAACGTAAAAATAACGAATCCATTTCTACTAAGATTACTGAGCGAAAAGATAAATGGCACAAAGAAGACAACATTACGTTTAAACTTGTTCGTGAAAAAGAGTGGGATGAGTGGTTGACTAAAGCCTATGTAAATGGGAAATACAATGAAGAGTTAACAGGCCATTATGATGACAAGGAAGATGCTATGAATTCTTTAAAAGCTGAGAAAAAATGGGCTGATAATTTGCCTAGTAAAAACGAATCAAAGAATGATTCTACCTTGCAGAAGCCACTAGTTTTGGAACATAAGACGTGTCTTTGCAAAGCTAATTTGCTGGAATCTACTAATTGTAATTATAAACATGTTTCTATCAATGGAAAAGTTTATGAGCGTACAATGAAAGTCAAGCCTAAGGTTAAATGCTCTTCCTGCTTGGTAGAGATGAAATCTGGCAATAATCATCATGTTGGATGTATGATGGAAGCTTGCCCTGCCTGTGGTCATAGTATCACTGAATGTGAATGTACTATTAGTGGTTACTTGAATGCTCCTGAAGGTATTAAGATTCATGAATCAGCACCTTCCCTGGTTGTTGGCACTATAAAAGAGTCTTATTATGGGATTTTGGATCACCTTACCAAGATAGCTGAGGATGAGGCATATGCCGAGATCTACAAGAAGAAGGAAGGTGCCTCCAAGGATCTTACAGAAGCTGTGGTTACAGTTGGTGTAGCCGATGGCATGACAGCCTCGGTGGTTACAGTGAACACAGATGATGGGGTTAATGTTGCTGTGGACACTGCAGATCTATCTGCTCCTGCTGAGATGCCCATGGAAGCTGAGATGCCCATGGAAGCTGAGATGCCTCCTGCTATGGAGGAGCCAGTTGTGGATGACAACATAATGGTTGCACCAGATGAAGAGGCTCTTGGTAACATAGATGAAGTTGATGCCATTGCTGGTGTTGAGGAAATTGATGATGATGATGATCTGCTGCCAAAGCCTACATATAATGAACGGGCTGATATAGCAGTTAAAAATGAAGAACTTAGAGTTCTTTCAGAGAATTTTGACAGACTTGTCATTGAATGCAATGAGCTAAAAAATTCATTGATTTCTCGAAATTCTAAGCTTCGTCAGCTACAATCAGAATTTACTGTCAGCGAACGAAAACATAATTTTGAGATGCAGCAACTTAAGAGCAACACCATTAAGGTTGTTGGTAAGTTGAAAGAATCCGTGACAGATACTATTCGTGAAGGTGTTTTGTCAGGTTATTTGGCTGTTCGTGCCGAATTGACTGGTACAATTGTGACCGAAGCTATTGCGAAAAGAGCAAAGACTGCAAAAACAAAAAGAGACATTGATAATATTTTGGAAGAGTCTCGAAAGAAATTTATCTTGGATATCTTTGATAGACCAGGATATAATGAACTTGTAATAGAGAAGGCCTCAGATGGCAAAGAGATCAGCAGTGATCGCAAATCCATTAATGAGGCCGTGACTAATATTTTAAGCGGTGTTGCTTAACTTATTAATTGGAATCTTAGAATATTAAACACTTTTTGATATTCATATAGTTAGATATTCTGAATGCACTTCATTCGAAGATCGACCAAATCTCGAAATTTAATCGAAAATGAAATGTTTATTCAGGAGTGAATATGAATATTAAAAAGATGGTTGAAAGTCGCAGAAGCGAACTTGTCAACGAGCAAAATGCAATCGTAAAGAGATGGTCGGAATGGCTCACGCCAGTTAACGAGTATCTTAAGAAACATCAAGGTCGTGAACTGGGCATCCATGAAGCCCGTGCTACAGCACAGTGCCTTGACAACGCAATCATGCATACAGGCGTGTCTCCCAAGGCTTTGGGTCGTCTGTTTGAAGCAACCACTGAAGACAACATCAGCTTTTTGGGAGTTCAACTTCCGATTATTGCTGCTTTGCTTCCTTCTCTCGTTTTGAACGAGGTTGCTCTTGTCCAGTCTCTGGACCGCAGAACTGGTTCTGTGTTCTATCTGGACGTTAAGTATGATACCACCAAGGGTGCCGTGACTGCTGGTGATACTATGCTGAGTTCGACCACTGGTACGAATCGTACTCAGGCTGGTCAGTTGTACGCTTACGCAGGTGCCTGGAATGAAGGTATTGCATCGTCTGGTAGTAAGGTCGGTGGTAATACTGTAACGCATACTTGCACATTCAAACCTGGAATCACCTCAGGTACTGTATCCATCGTTTCGGCTGATGGTGTAATTCTCGGTACTGATGCTGACACCAGTGGTGTTATTACTGGTACGGGCGGTACTGGTACAATCAACTACACCTCAGGTGTGGTTTCCTTTACCCTGTCAACTACAACCGATTCCGATGGTCTGATGATTAACTATCGTTATCAGTATGATCTTCCTGTTGATGCCAACGATGTTCGCTCAGGTGTTCCCAAGGCGAGTATCTCTCTTACCCAGTCTCCTATGACTGCGATTGACTTCCCGCTTGCTGCGGAGTGGTCTGTCGGTGCTGCTGTGGACTTGTCAAAGGCTCATGGCTTGGACCTTGAGAGTGAATTGGTCCGTTATTTGGGTGGTGAGGTTCAGTTTACGATTGATCACTTCGGTATCAATATGATTGACCTTGCCTCTCATGGTGGATCTTGGGAAGGTACTGATTACACCCCTGCTACAGCCATTACTGCTTGGGATGCCGAGGTTGGTAGTGGTCAGGAGTGGGTCTTCAAGAAACAGGAAATTCTGGACAGATTCGAAGAAGGTTCAAACAACATCTTCGAAGCAACCTTGAGAGCACAGGGTAGCTTTATTATCTGCGGTAGCAATGTTGCACGAGTTATTCGTCAGCTTCCTACCTTCAAGGCGAAGTCAATCGATCTTCCTCTCGGACCAATGGTTATTGGTGATATTGGTGGTCGTACCATCATCCAAGATCCTTTGCTTCAGACACGTACTATCGATAGTGTTTCTGTGTCTGGAACGAACCGTTATATCATGGGTTACCGTGGTAAGGACTTCCTGCATGCTGCGTTTGCATATGCTCCGTATATGCCTTTGTTCGCAAGTCCTACAGTTACGACTGCTGACCTTCACTCTCAGAAGGGCTTTATGTCGGCTGCTGGCTTCAAGGTTTTGAATAGCCAGATGTTCACCTACGGCAAAATTTCAAATCTCGGTGCATAATCTAGATTAGAAATAAGCCTATTATCAGAGTACAAACAGGTGGTGGAATTTAGTGCCACCACCTGTTTTCTTTTATATAAACTTTATTGGAGGTAAATTTATGTTGTACGTTAATATTGTAGCATTAAAAGATGTTACACTGTCCACAGGTGTGGAAACTTTGGAGCTTGAAGCAGGTACTGTAAGGAATGTTCAATTTGAGTCCCGAAATCAGGCAAAATCCTTTGAGGACACAGGTGTTTTAGCTATCGTGGAGAATGAAACTGATGCTCAAACTGTGCTTGCAGATTTGTACAATGCTCAAGCCCATAAACTTCGCAATTTGGGTAAAATTTGCAAAAACATCAAAGAGGTTGATATTTTTGAATTAGAAAAGTATCAGCAGAGTGTAAATGATATTACCAAGGGTAACAAGATTAGTGAAATTAATGAAGTTGATGATACTATCAATTTGACTGAGGTGTTAACCATTCCAGAAGATTCTATATCATTGTCTGATTTTGATGATGACTATACCAACCTCCCTCTCATCGAAGCCGATAAAAATGCGGATGAAACTGAGGGAGAAGATGATGTAGTGGAGGTCGTAGGAACTTTCAGTGCTAGAAAAAAATACAAATGCAAGATTTGCCGTAACAAAAACATGGTGGAGGATAGTCGAAACACAACACATGTTATCATGACATGTCCTGAATGTAGATCTGCATATGCATTAGCTTTTTAATTCGATTGGATTCACAGTATGGCACAAATAGATGACATGCTAGCTTGGATAAAGACTCAGTTTGAGCCTGTAACTTTAGCTACCACAGATGCTAATATATTACAGCAGATTGCTAATGCTAAGAGGTATTTCAATGGACATTCAGCTTTTCCAAGGGTAGAAACAATTGCCTACACTGGAGGTAAAGGTGTAGAAGTGGATGAACATTTTAAATCCATTGTGCAGGTCTATCCAGGTCAATCTACAACGTGGCTACTTAATAATCATCCTCTGTGGTCACTTCTGGGCATTCCAATCATAGATCATGTTTCTAGTGATATGATTACAATCTCATCTGGATTTAAAAACTACCAAACATTTGTTGGAACTGACTTTCGATTCCAATATTTGGCACCTAGTGCAACAATGACTGGTGCTGAGGCAAAAGGTAGGTTGTATCTATCTAGTCCTCCAGTGGGTGTTACATCACTTACTGTAATAGGATCACATAGAATTTGTGGTTCGGAGGAAATAGAATCTCAATGGATTTATGATTGGATTCTACGTTATACGTATGCATTGGTCATAGGTATTGAGGGTCAAACCCTGGCTAAAGCTGCTGTAGCTGATGTGAAGGGTCTGAATGGAGATCAGATGATACAACAAGGCCTAAAAGCTCAGAATGATCTGGAGACAGAACTGGCTGAGCAGGGTATGTGGATTCTAATGATTCAAAGAGGCTAAAATGTAGTTATCCTTGTGGGAGGCTGGACTCGTCACCTCCAGCGATAAGGCTTCCCACAAAATTTTAAGATGCGTAATGAATAATATGACTTTATATAAAGTACTATTAGAGAATTTGGATGATCCTATTTTGTACCACGGTACGAAAAAGGGAGCAAATTTTGATAAATTAAAGACTGGTATAGATGGTGGTATTCATTTGGGCAGTAAAGCTCAAGCAGAGATGCGTGGAACTGGTAAGGTTTACAAGATTAAACCTAAACTTGAGAAGACTAAGAGGGTAAAGGATACAGACGGCAGTTGGATTCCGGTTATAAAAAAAGCTAAGCAACAGGGATATGACTCCATTGTTTATCTGAATCGTTACGAGGGTTTAAGCACAGAGAGTATTCAAAAATCTAGGAAACTTGGGTATACACACGAGAAGCTTGAGAGGATTTCAGATTCTCAATTTAAGAAACTTTTCCCAGAGTCTGAGGATTCTTATATTGTATTTGATTCATACGATGCCAAGATAATAGATGAGAATACTATTAACTGGAATGTTTTGCACACTCTTCAATCAACACGTAATTTGGATGATGCTGGTTATATTGATCCTTCTGGTAAACTGCTTGATTTGGCTGAACCATTTGGAAGATCCCTGGAATCCTCTTTGGGTCATGATGAGATTTTAAAGAGTAGAGAAGACTTAACAGATTTAACAGGCAGATATGGTTACATCTATTTAGAGCCAGCGAACAGTCTGATTCATGTTGGTCATGTCCCATATTACAGTCAGATTCAGCCTTTAATATTTTATATAGATTCATTGCTTTCAGGCTCAGTGACAGTAACGACTGAAGATCCTGTTTTTGATGGTATGAAGTTTAAACATTTCACATCAGGAACTCCCGGTAAGGCTATTGTCAATGAATTGGTAAATAAACTGCAGTATTACAATGAGACTGGGAAGGTTTTTACCGATGTGTAATTGTCTTTTTGAATATACTTTTGGTGATATAAAAGATAAGCAGAAAGATATCACAAAATTATTCCCAATATTCTATGATCGTGTAAAAGCGGTAGAGGATATGGGTGGTATCCGTCTTCTGCACGAGTATCCTAATCTTTTACACTTTAAAACTCATTCAGGAACTAAAGAAAAATTCTGGTATGATAATTATCTTAAGTTTGTCAAGTTAGAGAGATTTTTGAAACGTGCTGTACAGGATAAATCTACCTGGAATAAAGCAGGCGATAAAGTTAACTTGAATAAAGTCTCAGCTAAGATGCTTGAGTTTTGTGATATTCAGGTGTTTTGCTCATGCCCTGCAGCACAATTTTGGGGACCAAACTATATTTTATCAGTTCCATCAAGGGATGCTAAATATACTAAACCTGAGAAACGTCCCCCAAAAACACGAAATCCACATCAATACGGAGCAGTGTGTAAGCATCTTGAAGTAATGCTTAAGGTATTACCTTGGTATAAATCTACTTTTGCTAAATGGTTGGGTAAAACTTATGGAGAAACCATGGCTGAGATGATTAAAAGTATAAAAGCCGGTGAAGTTAAGTTTAAGATACTTGAGGATAAAGCCCGAGAAGAGATGAGGCCTATCGAAAAAGAGGAAATTGAAAAGATTGAGCGTGAGCAGACTCCTATAGTTGTTCCTGAGGTAGAGCAATTTCCTGCAGGTGAAGTGGAAGAGGATACACCTACAGAAGAAGAGCCAGAACTTAATCCTGACGATGAAGAATATCTTAAGGATAGGGATCAGGTTGATGAAAGCTTGTTTTTCAAGAACGATATGTGGAAGCTAAATGAGGATGGAGAGGCTCCTCCTGCTGAGGCTGCATCTACTACTGGGACCACTGAGGATAATATAGCCTACTTACCTGGGGGATTTAAGAAGGTTGTAAAGCAACTAAAGAGAAAGCCCAAGCTTGGTGGAGTAACAGTAATTGAGTCTCAAGATGCTGTACGGGTATACACAGGTAAATCATGTTTCATGGTTATTCCAAACATTTATAAAGAATGTCTAATCGATGATATTTCCAATTACTTGAAAGAGTCTGAAGAGACTGATTTGGATATCAGACGAAGGCAAACTCGTGATGCTATTTTGAAGAGTTTTCAGAAGAAGCCCTACACTCAGATACTGGAAAGATACATGCTTTGGAGGAGATTATACAAGAACACCACTGACATCACTCCAGAGTCCGTAGCAGTGTCTGTAAAGGGTGTAAAGAAGCGAGCTAATGAACTAGCTGACAAAGCGGTAAAAGCGAACTGGAATGATCGTGGAGCCTTAGAAATGCTATCGTCTGATGCAGCTTCTGGTAGACCCCTGGGTTCCTATGAACCTTTTGGT